>Ga0268262_10002204_pt1 | contig 22876 bp, 22 predicted proteins | sample TergutNc150P3_FD_190354 | JGI IMG/M metagenome (GOLD analysis project Ga0268262, IMG submission 190354) | Nasutitermes corniger P3 segment gut microbial community from laboratory colony in Florida, USA - Nc150 P3 (SPAdes) (version 2) | ecosystem: Host-associated > Arthropoda: Insects >...
AAATTTGACAATAATGATCCAAATATTTATCAAGCACTTATAAATTCAATCTATGGTTATTTTACATATTATGATTCAACCAAAATATTAATTGGTAGAACAACGTATGATTATGTTGGTCAAACAGCAGATAACGAGGAAGTAATACAATCATATTTGTGGTTTTATGGTAGTTCAGCACGTACCCTTTATTCAGCTTTTACGACACTAACTAAAAATAACCCAATTGAAATGAAACCAAATGATGATAATAATAGAAAAATAATAAGATTGAATCTGTTTATTGCCGGAACCAACATAATTTTATATCCGATTGTGGTTGATGAACAAATAATCAGCATTCATAACAAGTAAAATCCATCTAAAATACAGGCTTTGTTAAACATAAACACATCTTAAAGTTATTCTATTGATATTTTCAAGTAGAAATGTATAATTTCTCTATTAGGTTATAATCCTTTCGGGGAAAATTAATATGACCTTCACGGAGAAATTATGGGAAACTTTGACAGGTTTATTGAAGTAGTCAAGAAGTACGCAGAGGCATACAGAGATTTTGAGAAAATACAGAAATGCCCGGACTTTGATTTTGTTCCAAAAATTGGAGACCAAAAAACCGGTATAATTGGAGAAGCCTTTATATTTGAGTATTTGAAACGGCAGGGACACTCTAATTTGGAGTTTGGTAATGCCGCACAGAAGGGTTGGGATATAAAATACCCATTTGAGCTGGCTTCTAATGATGTTGTATTGGTTCAGGTTAAAACCGTTTCGGCGTTTTCAAAAACAAAGAGGATTTCCCCAATTCATTCTGCCTTGAATTCTTGCGAATTATACCTTGTTTCATTGAATGAAAATTTTATACCAGACAATATTTGGAAGCCTAAAGGATATGATGAAAGCAAAGTAAAAACCAGAAGCGGTGAAAAGGTCGTCATTGGAACGAGAATGCCTAAAAATGCAGATGATACCGCAAGTGGATTTACTGGATTGGAAAACATCTTCGAGGATTTTAAAAAGGCATTTTCAGAATTATACTAGAACCTCACCGAGAAGTACAGGAAGGTTCTGGAAGTTTAGACTTATCCGAAAAGGGCAGAGGGACTTTGAGGGCAAGGAAAGTACCTTCTTGAAACATAGAATAAGTTTGTTTTTACTATGTAAATTTGTGTTGACTATCTTTTTTAACAGATGTATCTTTGATTTAGTAACCAAATAAGGATAATATGAATGAATTTAACCTTCTCCATAGAACAGTATTTAATGGTTGTTCAAGATTGTAGAAGTGGAAAACTTTCGCAATAGAAAGCATTAAAAGATATAAGTCTACCCTTAAATACATTAAGAAAAAAAGACGAACATAATGTGGTAGAACAAAACACTTCAAAAAACATAGCCCCGACTGGTTTTTTATAGAACCCGATACCGCATAGATGTAATTGTAGCATTGAAACTTTAATTAATATATGTTATATTATTTTAAATAAAAGGATTTTATATGAAATTTCTAAAATTTGAATTTCAAAATTTCAAAGGAATTAAAGAAGCAGAAATAAACCTTGAGCGTGGTGGAGGGAATGTTTTTACATTGATAGGTTTAAACGAAAGCGGAAAAACGACATTTCTTGAAGCTATAAGTTTTTTAATGGAAAATTCAGAGACTGAAACGCATAAGAACTTATTTGGAGAAAGTTTCTCTTTCCTAGATGATACAACTAAATTGATACCTTTGAAGTGTTTTGCAAATTTTAATAGTAATATATCCGTAGAAGCTACCTTGTCATTTTCCAATAATGACAAAGAAATACTAATTGAAGAATTAAAAAATAAATGTCCAGGAAAAGATTTTAAATTTGATGGTGATAAAATTATTATTAAAAAAAAGCTAGAATATATAAATTCCATTCTTAAAAAAACAACACATTATTGGACTTTTAATATAGGAATGAAAACAAAAGGTGAACGTAAATTTAGAGAAATAGGAGCAAAAACACAAGAATGGCAAGATTGTGTTAATCTTATAAAGGAATATCTTATTCCACAAATTTATTATTTTCCATCATTTTTATTTAACTTCCCAAAAGAAATATATCTAGACAGCACTCAATTACAAGGGCAAGAAAAACTTTTAAATGATTATTACATAGAAATACTTAGAGATATATTAAATGCTACAGATCCAACGACTGATTTAAAAACTCATATCTTAGACCGCATAATAAAGAATACAGATAACGATTTGCGTATGGTAAACCACCTCTTAAATCAAATGGGAGATTCGTTTTCTAAAAATTTTCTTAAACGCTGGAATGAAATATTAAAACAACCTACAGATCATAATAAAGCTATCATTATTGGGCATGGAAAAACTAACAAGGGATATTATCTATCATTTAAATTAAAAGACGGTGTAGATGAATACTATATATCTGAACGGTCCTTAGGATTTAGATGGTTTTTTTCATTTTTGTTATTTACCGAATTAAGAAGTAAACGTCAAAATGAAAAAAATGTATTATTTTTATTGGACGAACCAGCTTCCAATTTGCATGCTTCAGCTCAAATTGAGATACTAAAAAGTTTTGAAAGAACTACTGCCAATAACAACAATAATATAATATTTTCTACACATAGTCATTATTTAATAAACCCGAATTGGCTAGAAAATGCATTCATTTGTCAAAATAAATTAATGGATTATGATAGCAACAAAATTGATTCATATGATAGTAGTAAGGCTGACATACTCATAACCCCATATAGAAATTTTGTTAATGAACATCCTGAAAAAACTACATTCTTTCAACCAGTACTTGATATTTTAGAGTATAGACCATGTGCTTTAGAAAACATTCCTAATGTTGTGATAATGGAAGGAAAGACAGATAATTATATAATTTCTTATTTTAGAGAAGTAATGTTTGAATCAGAAAAATATGGAAATTTTTCAATAATCCCTGGAATTGGCGGATGCAATAGTTTGGATGGTGTTTTAAGACTTTATCTTGGATGGGGTAAAAAATTTATTATTATGTTAGATGGAGATAATGAGGGAGAAATTGCATACAAAAAATACAAGGAGGAATATCTATTAGATGATGATCAAATCTATATGCTTACTGATGTTGACAAATCTTTTTTAAAAATTGAGTCACTTATAGCAAAAGAAGATATCGACTTGTATTCTTTGCACAAGAAAAAAGCATTAGATACATTTTTTAAGGAAAAATTATCTACAAAAACTAAAATGACATTGTCTGATATAACAATTAATAATTTTAAATTATTACTTAATTTTATTTCGAGTAAAATGGCTTCTTAATTAATTTCCTAAAATTCTATTTTAGTATCAATTTTAGTTTCTGGATAGGTTCTAATAAATTAATTGTTTTGTTAGTTTATTTACTATTTTATTCGACATTTTATAGTCTGTATTTCGCATAACGGGACTATGATAGAGGATGTTCATACACTATAGATCGCAAGTTAGAATCCCATCCTTGCAAAAAAAATCCTCCACCCTTCTCACACCCTCACCCTAACCCTCCCCCTAAAACTCCGTGAAAGCGTAAGCTTGTCAATATACTCAATATTTCCCCCAACAGGCATTCCCGAAGCGAGGCGGGAAATTTCCACGGGGAAATCTTTTAGCGTCTTTTGCAGATACAGCGCCGTTGTGTCTCCTTCGACTGTGGGGTTCAGCGCGAGGATTAGCTCTTTGACGCGGTTGGGTGCGTCGGCGCGGAGACGGCTGATAAGTTTATCTATGGAAAGATTTGCGGGGCTTACCCCTTCAAGCGGCGCGATTAGTCCGCCAAGAACATGGTACACTCCGGGGAACTCATGCGAGTCTTCGATGATTCGCATATCCTGCGCGTTTTCCACCACACAGATGATTGAGTGGTCGCGCTCCGTGTTGGAACAGACGGAGCAGGGGTCGTCTTCGGTAAAGCCGCCGCAGACGCTGCACCGTCTTATCGCCTGATGAAGTCCTGAAAGCTCTTTTGCCAAAGTTTGCGCAAGGGCGGGGCTTGAATCAAGCAGATGATACGCTATTCTGCCCGCGCTTTTTTTACCGATGCCGGGAAGTTTGGAAAATAGAGTGATAAGCCTGTCGAGGGCGTTAGGTGTCACATGCCCCCCGGAAAACCGGGAATATTCAAGCCACCGGTCATGGCGGCGGCTTCACCGCTTACCGCTTCTTTTACCTTTGTCATGCCGTCTGTAAAAGCTGCCATTATCAAATCCTGAAGCATTTCCGTATCCGCGCCGTTCGCCGCTTGAGGCGCAATGCGAACCGCAAGTACTTCCAGCTTTCCGTTGATGTCAATCTCAACAAGTCCGCCGCCGGCAGCGCCCGTTTTAATAATGTGCCCGAGTTTTTCCTGAAAGCCGCTCATCTGCTCCTGGATTTTTTGAGCATTTTTTAATATGTCAAATGGATTCATATTCATATTTACTCCGTGTTTTTAAACCGCCGTTTATGTAACTACCGTTCCCGGTATCATCGAAAGAACATTTTCAACTTCGGGCGGATTTTTGTTTTCAGGTTTACGTACCGATTCCCACATTGGAACGTCTTCTTCCTCAGGCGCGGCCTCGGACACGGCATAGTTGTCTTTTTTCGCAATCACACGGTTAAGTTCATCCGTCAATGAACGTTCACCCGTTGATGATTGAGAATGCGCGGTATGGCCGCCGACGGCATTATTACCGGCGATATTAACGCCGCTGCCGGACGCCGCTTCGTTACGCGAAACTGCCGCGGTCTGTTTGCGGGAAACATCCGGGCTGACTTGATTTCCCGCGATACCCAAAACACTGCGGGCGTTATCAACCGCTTCCTTAAGTTCCGCGGGAGATACCCATTTGTTTAACCATGTCAATTTTGAAACTGCTGTCTCAAGTTCAAAGCGCGGCGACACTGAATAGCGAATGTTACGGTAACAGTCAAGCAGAATATCAAGCGCCTGTTCAAGACGGGTTGAATCGTAGGTTTCAAGCGCTTTTGCGGAAAAGAGGGAAGGACGGTAACCTAAAAGCGATTCCCTTGTTACGCCGTTTTTAAGCAGCAACAAACTGCGGTAATAGCCCGCAAGATCAATTACAAACTGCTCAATGGCGACGCCGCTTCCCAGGATTTCATCCGTCAGCGCGAAAGCGGCGGGTGAATCATTTACAGCGCACGCTTCCGCAAGAGCGTTTAATTTTTCAAGGCCTGTTATGCCTAATTTTTCGCGGATTACATCACTGCGGATACTGCCCGCGGAAAAAGACGCGATTTGATCAAAGAGGGTAAAGGCATCGCGCATGCTGCCCGTAGATTCCCTTGCTATCCAGAACAATGCGTCATCTTCGGCTTTAATTCCCTTATCGGCGCAGATTTTTTTCAGTATCCCTTGAATGGTCTCGATAGGTATCAGCCTGAAGTTGAATTGCTGGCAGCGGCTTTTTATTGTCGCGGGAACTTTGTGCAATTCCGTCGTTGCAAAAATAAAGACAATGTACGGCGGCGGCTCTTCAATGGTTTTTAACAGCGCGTTAAACGCCTGGTTGGTAAGCATGTGCACTTCATCAATAATGTAAACTTTGTATTTGCCTGACTGCGGCGGAAAAAGCACCTCGTCAATAATTTGACGCGCTTCATCGACTTTATTATTTGACGCGCCGTCAATTTCAATTACGTCCATGCTGGCGCCTTTGCTTATCGCCTGACAGTTATCGCAGACACCGCAAGGACCGTCTTCGCCCGGGTTTGTGCAGTTAAGCGACCGCGCCAAAATACGCGCCGCGCTTGTTTTGCCGCACCCTCTGGGACCGGAAAAAAGATAAGCATGGGCGATATGTCCGTTTTTTAGCGAATTTTTAAGGGTAGAGACGACAAATTCCTGTCCTGCCAATTCGTCAAATGTTTTCGGTCTGTATTTGGAAGCGGTAACTTCATACCCTGAGACTGCCATAAGTAATCATAACATTTTTTTTGCGTGTAGAAAAGGGATTTTTATTCAAGAAGACTCCACACAAAGATCACCAAGGTACAAAGATCACAAAGAAGAGGGAAAAAGTTTTGTTCGAAAACTATATGTGGAGTTTCACGATAAGATAACGAACAAAAACCTTTGATCTTCTTAGTGTTCTTTGTCTCTTAGTGCTCTTAGTGTGAGATTCATTGACGATAAAGCGCCCTGTACCAGGAGTCCCGCGGCGCAGCATGCATCCGCTTACCGTTGCTTCCTTCCGGACCTGGCGGGGTTGGGCGGCGCAGGTTCGCACGGTTCCTGGCACAGGACAATTCATCGTAATACGCCGATGTAATGAGATCAAGTGGTTCTTGGGCAATCTATAGTTATATATTTCTTAAAATAGTTTAAAAAAAGAGTTTATAAATGATACATTCTGTTAAAAAACGATTTAGATAATCAAAAATTAATTAATCAGCTTTTTTTCTCTGCGATTTTTTGTAACTTAAAAATTGGCAGGGGAATAATACAGCCGTTGGCTGTTTCCCTTCCGAATTTTTTTTGATAGAATAGAAAGACAATGATTAGGAGAAAAAAATGAAAAGCAATAAGATTTTTGGTTTTACCACGGCGCTGCTGTTTGTGATGTTTGTTACAACAGGATTATATGCGCAGGATCTTAAATTTGACGGTTATCTTAACAGCGGTTTAGGAATTGTAACAAATGACAATGAAGACATTGATCCGTATCCGTATTTCAAAGCTTTCGGCGTTGATTCGGAATCAAATGGTTTCAGGTTCCGTTTGAACGGGTCTTTTACCAACGAAGCTAAAAACGCCGGCGCAAGATTTCGGTTACAGGGACAGCGCAGATTGGATCAAACGGGCTATCTTTCCATGCCGTATCTTTACGGTTGGGTAGGTTTTTTACAGAACAAGATAACCTTAACAGGCGGTCTTGTGGATGACGGTACATGGACAAGCGCCGATTGGTGGTGGGGTGACGATACAGGCGAAGGTTTGGGTTTACTTTTCAAGACAGAACCGGTGAAAGGTTTAATCTTCGGTGTTGGCGCATATACAATCAGTCAGCAGGGAAGCGGCGCCAATAACTGGTTGCAGGTTCAAGTATCAGAAGATTACCCAAAATGGGATGCTAGCGCTAACAGTGGCTCTGGCGGTTATGTGAAGGATACACGTACTGTTTCCCGCCTGCCCAATTTCGGTGAACTCACGCTCAAGCCGGAAGATGTTAAATACACCTTCAACCTTGCCTATACCATGCCCGATGCTTTCCGTTTTAACGTTATGTTCAGAACACAAAACAAAGCCGGATGGACTGCTACCCGCAATCAGGCTGACTACGGATATGGCGGACGTGAGGAGTCAATGTTCTTACAAGCCGAATTACGGCTTCTGGCTGTAAAAAATCTTACTGCGATTGTGGTGGGTACTTTTGATTACCTTCAAAGTTTTGAAAAAAAGGGAAATATTATGCTCTCCGAGACTTTAGGTTATAAAATTGATAACCTTAATTTCGGACTTAACGCCGTACAATTCCTGTATAACCGCACCGACGCGAGTGATAATAAAATCGATTATAACCCCAGCCTGCTCTTTAACCCTTGGGTATCATATACCATAGACAAGATCGTACCCCGTTTAGACCTGGTATACTTCATGGGCGGTCGGAGTAAAATGTCTAATGGAAACAATCAATGGGAACGGAGAGGTTTCGTAAATGTTGATAAGGAAGCAAACGCAAGTGACGATTACTCGGTAATCAGCGCCAGACCGTCTATTAGGTTTAATTTGGACAGCAGAATTTTTCTTGAAATCGGCGACATGATCAATTATGACATGGCCGTTAAAGAAGGAGCTTATAAGACCAAAAGCGATCTTAAAAGGAATTCTCTGTTCACCAATGTATTCTATGTTGATTTAAAATTCAGTTTCTAAAATATATTAACCGCAATTTAAGGGCTGTCCCCTATTCCTCCGGGTCAGCCCTTTTTTTTCGAAAGAGCTCACGCAAAGATCACTAAGGAACAAAGAACACAAAGGAGTGATAAGGGATTTTTGTCCGAAAATTTTGCGTGAACTTTACGATAAGATAACGAACAGAAACCCCTTCTTCCCTCTTTTTTGTGATCTTTGTTCCTTTGTGTGAAATCTTCGTAAATTACCCCCCGAAATTGACAAAATTTGCTTTATTGTCATAATAAGTTATTTTTATCATTTATATACTTAATACATGATTTTTATTTATTTTTGTGGTATATTGAAAATAAGCGGCGTTTAATGTCGCGCACTTTAAACATAAAATTACTTATAGGAGGACAAAATGAATAAAATAGGAAAAATATTATGCTTATATGCGGTAATATTTTTATTAATCGCTGTACCTGCATTTTCTCAAATACCGGATGTACCAAAAATGCCGGGACTTGAGGATTTACAAAAAACAGCTGATGATTTTACAAAAGCATTATCGCAATCATTACCGTTTAACTCGGCAATGGGGCTAAATTGGTCTGACGCCTATATCGGGCAACTAATTGCCCTTCCGCCTCATCTTGGCATTGGAGTTACTACCGGATTTACAACTATGAACTTTGGCTCTTTAAATGGACTGTTAGAAATGTTTCATGTTCCGTTGCCGGATAAAATAAACATAGGCGGCTTTGCATTACCCGGCTACACTATTGAAGCCCGATTAGGGGGATTAATACTTCCTTTTGACATCGGCGCTAAATTCGGGTATTTACATTTTACTCCCGATTTGGTTAATGGTCTGTTAAAAACGGGTATTCCTGATTTTAGTATGGATTATTTGCTGATTGGCGGCGATATAAGGTACGCCCTGCTTGATGGGAAGAAATTTCCGTTAAAATTTTCAATTGGCGGCGGCTTTAACTATTTAAAGGGAGGCATTGCAATGCCGGTTCCCGGTATGGATAATTTATCATTCAAAATAACCGACAACCGAACGCTTAATATACCGACTCCGGAATTAGGAATTAATTGGGAAACAAAATCCCTGGATTTAAAGGCTCAGGCTTCGCTTAAAATACTGGTCATAACCCCCTACATAGGCGTAGGCGCCTCTTATGCATGGTCAAACGCAGGATATGGAATAAAATCAAATATAAATGTGACAGACGATAACGGAAACCCGGTTGATCTTAGTAGTGCAAAAGAATTAATTGAAGGGTTTGGAATTAGCGGTATTGATGAAAACGGTTTTTCTAATGTTAATGAAACATTACCGGGCTGGAGTTTCCGGGCATTTGGCGGTTTCTCAATAAATCTTCCATTTATCAAATTTGATCTGACAGGAATGTATGATATTTTAAGCCAATGTTACGGCTTAACTTTTGGAATTAGGTTGCAAATTTAAAAAAAAAATCCCCCCGGGAAAAGGAGGTGAGGAAACCCGGGGGGTGCTGATGATAGACATCAGGTATTACATGGGATGCATTATTGTATAGATGATTAAATGAATGTAGAAATTGATGAACTCATCTAAACTCTATCATCAGCTAATATAAAAATAATAATTTTTTAGTCCAGGGTCAAGCATTTTTTTTAACCATTGCCCAATTTTTTATTTTATGACATACTATTATTATGAATAAAGTACTAAAAACTTTTCATTCGGGCCGCGCTGTCTTTTTTATGATGGTTTTTATCTGCGTAATTTTTACGGCGGCAGTATTAAAAATAGCATCAACTGTAATTTTACCGTTTACAATCGCCGCGTTACTTGCATTTGTAATGCTTCCGTTAATAAATGTAATGGAAAAAATTCACTGTCCTCTTTTTTTATCCATTCTGTTAGTTGTTTTCATCATTATTATCGGGATGTACATTTTGGGAATGGTGCTCTTCACGTCGGGAAGAATGATCGTTACGCATTTACCGAATTATGAAAACCGTTTTAATGAAATTTATAATTGGCTTGCGCGGTTACTGGATCTTCCAAATGATGAAGGATTAAGTTTTTGGCAAAACCTTTGGGGGCAGGTGGGGATTCGTACTTTTGTCAGAAACTTCACAATTTCATTTTCTAATATATCTTTAAAATTTATTTCAAGCGCAGTGTTAGTTGTACTTTTTATGGTGTTTCTGTTACTGGAAGCAAGCTTCTTTAGAGAAAAATTACTGCTTGCGTTCGAGAACCGAATAGTACGCATTGACCGCATGGGAAACGATATTATATCCCAGGTTGCGCGTTATTTGGCTGCAAAATTTGTTATTTCACTGGTAAACGGCGTAGTTCTTGCCATCTGTCTGAGTTTTGCAAAATTGGAATTTGCCATTGTTTGGGGAGTAATCCAGTTTATTATGAATTTTATACCGACTCTTGGCAGCATAGTTGTCGGCGTTATAGTTTCTTTCTTTGCACTTCTCCAGTTTTGGCCCGAACCGGGACCCGTTATCCTTGTTATTGTAATCATACTTGTCACTAACCTGATAACCTATGTGCTTGATCCGAAAATTATCGGCGATAATATGCGAATATCGCCGATTGTGGTGCTTGCCTCTGTGGCAATATGGGGTTATATTTGGGGTTTTGCCGGCATGATTCTTGCCGTACCAATGATGGTAATAATAAAAATAGTATGCGAAAACATCCCTATTATGGAGCCTATTTCCATATTAATGGGGTCAAAAAGATCGACTTTCGCCAAAAAAGCCGAGAATGAAAAAATGCAGACAGAACAGGAATAATTTTAATGATCTTTCCTTTTATATGGTAAAAGAAAATCAGAGGTAAATATGACATTTTTAACCGGCTTTCATGCCATTGAGGAAAGAATTAAATCAGGGCAATCCTGCGGCCCATTGCTTGTCGCAAAAGCCGGTCCTCGCGCGAAGGAAATTGTCACGCTCGCAGTCAACAATAAAATTCGTTTGGAGCGCACCGGTACTTATGACCTGGATGGTATCGCGCCCGACAACCGTGGTATCGCCCTGCAAGTTGAAGACGCAGCAGGCTTCGCAGACATCAACCTTGAAAATTTTATTGCCGAACTTGGAGACAGCGATGACCTTACGGCTCACAAGGATTCGCTTGTCCTGATTCTTGATGAAATTACCGACCCACATAATTATGGGGCTATCCTTCGCTGCTGCGATCAGTTTGCGGTTGATTTGGTTGTTAGCCGCAATCGCCGAAACGCAAAACAGGCGCCGATAATTTCCCAAACATCGGCAGGCGCCGTTTCCTGGGTTGCTCAGGCACAGACGCCTAATCTTGTGCGCGCAATGGAAGATTTAAAAGAAGCCGGCTTTTGGATTTACGGCGCCGACATGGAGGGCGAGCCTGTCTACAAATTGGATTTAAGCGGCAGAATAGCGTTAGTCCTGGGCAGTGAAGGCGGCGGCATTTCCCGTCTTTTGCGCGAAAAGTGCGATGGAATGGTTGGGATTCCTTCATCCGGCAGAATTGATTCGCTCAATGTATCGGTAGCCGCGGGAGTTTTGTTGTATGAAGTACGGCGGCAGCGGGCCAAATAATTTATCAGTTTATTTTTAAAATTGCATATTCTGGACATTATTCATAATATGTGTTATATTATTATTACGAGGTATAAAATATGAAGAAAAGAGACATTTTTTTAGTCTTATTACTGTTGGGACTGATCTTCTTTGCATGTGGTGAACTTAAAATGCCGTCTGCAATTGAGATTAATGGTAACCCTAAGGTTGAGTTTGCCGAGAAAGTAGAAATCGGAAGTATGTTTACGGATATACTTGATAAAGCAGTTACTGATAATGATCAGGAAGGCGTGACAATTTTATCCTGTAAAAACACGGATGATTTTACTTTTTTAGTGCACATGGAACTTCTTAATCAGGATTTTGATTTAGAGTATGATTCGTCAATACCCGGTGATGTTCCCGAAATTCCGGATTTACCGGGTATTGAATTAGGGGATATAATACATCAATTGGTAAACAACCCTTCTTTTTTGCTCCCTAACCCAATAAATATTATTAAATCTGACGAACCCATGACAGTACCGTTTTCAAGTATAGGTTCACTTTTAGACGGATTTGCGTTTTATGGAAATATTATTAAACTTTATTTTTCCGGTACTGAAATTATACAAAAAGTAAAACTGGATATCACATTTTCTTCAATGAAAGAAGATGGAAGCCTGGATGAAAAATTATACACTTATAATGATAAAATTGATATCTCTCCTGACGGAACAATTAATATTAATGCCTGGAAAAATAACGGATATACTGATACACAATTACCTTCAGGCGGTTTGCCGATTGAAAACCTTACGTTAGATGGAAAAGATATTGCTGTTTCTTTTAGAGTTTATATTCCCGCAGGTGAAACTCTTCGAATTCAAGAATTGCAAGGCGGTCATATAAAGGTTGATGCTGCTATTTGGCTTCCTATTGTATTGAAAGCCAAGCCCGAAGGAGCGGTAATTGAATTCCCTAAAGACGCTTTATTCAGTTCAGAGAATGATCTTTTTGGCAGAGATAGTCAGAATTCCGATAGCATTATGACTGATATTATTAAAAGCCTGAATCTGGAAATTAAATTTTCCAATAATCCCTTTAGCGGCGCTAAATTAGTTGTTACAAGTGAAGCTGCAGGCGGCGATTTAATCAGAATTGAAAATACATTAACCGCAAATTCTTTTCCTTTTGTTATTTCCGAAGAAAACATGGGGTTAATTAACCTTAAGAAAAATATTCCTTTTACGCCGAATTTCAAATTGGAATTTCCCGGGGGCACCGTTTTAAAATTCCCCAGGGAATTTAACGCTACCAGAGTAATCTTTAGCGCTAAGATTAAATATAATATAGATTTATTGACAGAGGAGTATTGATATGAAAAAATTTATAACTTTATTATTTATTTTCCTTTTTGTTCACTCCTTCTGCCTTTATGCAGACGCTGCTGAATCTTTTGATGACGATCCTATGGATATAGGGCATAAGAAATCGTTTGGGATAGGAGAGCGATTGTTTGAAATAGGTATTATGAATTCAAATATAAACTTTGCCAATAGTTTCTTATCAATAAATGAAGTTCTTCAGGATGTAGTTGTTATTGATATAGATAAATTATCGGATGGCTTCAAGTTCAATTTGGGTTTAAATGTTTCTCCGTTTTATTTTACTTTTAAATCCCCAAAAGGATGGGGCTTTGGTTTATCTACAAACGCCGAGGCGATAGGAATTCTTGGCCTTTCAGGAAAGATGCTGACCCTTAGTCAGGCTGTTAAGGATAATTCAGACATAGGCGGCGCTTTGTTTGGTTCTACGACAATAAACGCATTTTTTAATATACAGAAATTCAAGGTAAGCGTTAATCCTTCATTATTCTATACGCTTGCCTATATAACGCCGTCGCCTAAATCAGAATCAGCTCTTTTGTATACATTTGATACTTCAGACGACCAGACTAAAATGTGTATTGATTATAATATACGGTTATATACGGGATTTCCAATGGGTGGCGATAATGATGATTACGGCTTAACTTCAAAACCGGGGTTGGATCTTAGTGTTGGAGTGCAATATCAGCTTGCCAAGGAACTTGGAATAAGTAAAATACTGCCGTTTTTGGATTTTGATATCAGTTTAAACCTTATCCATGTTCCGCTTTTTGCGTCATCAATTACAGATTATACAAATATAGCCGGACAGTTTGGCAGTTATGACAAACCAATAACGTTTTTTAACAATGCTGACGGCGATGATTTCTTTTCTTCTTTTGAAACATCCGGCAATGAACCTACATACGAAAAAGCCGAAATTAAAGTAAGCCGTCCTTTTAAAATGATTTTACGGGCGGATTGGCGGCCGTTACTTGGAGCCAAATTGCTTACAATAAGTCCTGTATTCGGATTCAGCTATAACAGTCTTTATTCTGTACCGACTGATTGGGAATATGGACTTAATGCATGCCTAAATATTGCTAACTTTTTGCTGGTTAAGGCCGGAATGAATTACACAGATCGTATGTATATAAACAGTATTGGTATTGCTCTTAATCTAAGAGCGTTTGAGATTGATGTTGGCGCAGACATTAGATCGCAGACAATTGCTCAAAGTTGGACAGGCGGCGGTTTGGGCATAAACTTTGGGTTAAAATTTGGCTGGTAGACAAACCGGCACAGAAAGTTCCGATGAAAACGGATTATGAAGCTTGAAATCCGGCAGCCAATCACTGCCGGTAACAAGCTCCTGACAAAAACCGTCTTCTATTTTAAAATCATCAAGCCATTTGATAACCGTTTTATATTCTTCCGCCGATAAATAACGCTGCGGCATTTGCCGTCTTCTGTTTGGGATAGGCGTATATTGCGTCATTAAGGAAAGCATAGCGCGCTCTTTTACGTTATCTGCAAACCAGCGCAGGACTGAACGCGTAGATTCAAGATAACCCGGTAAAATGAGATGACGGATAATAACTTTTTCACGCGCCTTTTTAGGGAATTTATTGTTCGCTAATTCAATCATTTTTAAAACAGCCGCCGCCGCAACATCAGGATAATCCGGCGCGTTAAAAAATTTTGCCGATACTTCGCTATCCAGCGTTTTTAAATCGGGAAGGTAGATGTCAACATAGTCCTCTAACAATTCCAGCGATTCAATGCCGTCATAACCGGATGAATTCCACAGTATTGGAAGATTATTTCCCGCTTTTCGCATTGCGATAAATCCTTCAATAAGTCCCGGTACTGCGTGGCTCCCCGTTACAATATTGATATTTTCCGCTCCCTTTTCGCATAACGTGGCGCATATTTCCGCAAACTCCTGCACAGATACGGTTCTGCCAAGGCTTTTGGTGTTTTCTGAACCGTCTTCATCTTCGCCTTGTGAAATCTGGTAGTTTTGGCAAAAAGCGCATCCTAAATTGCAGCCGCTGATAAATATTGTTCCTGAACCGCCTGTTCCGACAAGCGGCGGCTCTTCGCCTTTGTGAATTACCGCCGCCGCGATTCGCAATTCGGCAGTTTCTCCGCAAAAGCCGGTTTCACCCGCAAGCCGGTCAACTCCGCAGTTTCGCGGGCATAGGCGGCAGGATTTGTAATGCGTCAAGCATCGGCTTTCCATAATGGATTGTAACATTAAAATATTTAAAAAGTAAATTATACTTTTCCGAAAGATAAAATTTTCGATATTATAAAAAATTTAATTTGCTTATTTTTTCTTTGGCCTTTTTTTCCCGTAATTATATTTATATTGCTTTTTTAAACATTCCTCGCAAATAATTTTATTGTATCTTTTGCCAAGCTCTTTGCCGCAGCGGGGACATTGATGTTTCTTTTTCCGCAGATCATAGCGTTTTTTTCGTATCTTATTTATTTTCTCTGATGTTTCATTATTGTAATTTCTAAAAAACTCACGACAGTCATCACAGTAAATAAATTTACTTTTTTTATTTACTTTGCCTCCGCATCTTGGGCAGCATCCGCTTTTTTTTCTTTGACGATATATAATTCGTCTATCAGAGTTTTCAGTTGGCATTTTTTTCCATCCTATTTTTCCAAAATAATTTGATGTTTGAATTATACCCTATATTAGAAATTTTTGTCAGTTGATTTTAATTTGTTCATTTTTATAATTCATAGTATTATATTCTAAATTTGCAACCTAAAAAAAATACCTGTGTCAAAATTACATCTTGACAAAATCAAGAAAAATGTAAATATTAGGAGTATGACAAAATATTAAATATTGTCAAAAAAATTATGGCTATTGAAATTATAGGAACAGGGAGGGCTGTACCGCCCAAAAGGGTCAGCAATGAGGAATTAACTACTCGGGTCGATACAACTGACGAATGGATCAGGTCGCATACGGGGATTGGCAATCGCCACATGGCGGATGAATCAATCGCATGCAGTGATTTGGCTGTAGAGGCGGCAATAAACGCCCTTGCCATGTCGGCAGGTTATACCGGCGATGATACCGCGGAAAGAGACAGGACTGCGGCGGAAGCGGCGGCTTCTATCGATGTTATTATTCTGGCTACAGTTTCGCCGGATTATTTTGGAACTCCGTCCTCATCCTGTATTGTTCAGGACAGGATTGGCGCAAAAAAAGCCGCCGCGATGGACATTATCGCGGGCTGTACCGGATTTGTTTACGGACTTGAGACTGCCGCAGGGCTTTTAAGCATCAACTCTGAACGTAAAAGGGCGCTTTTAATCGGCTCCGAAGTTTTAACCAAAATGGTTGATTGGAAAGAGAGGAAAACCTGCGTTTTATTCGGCGACGGCGCCGGGGCCGTTGTGATAGAAAAAACGGCGGCTGATCCACAGTCTTCCAACCAGGGCGTTTTACAATCAGTTTTACACGCGGATGGTTCAGGCAGAGAAAGCCTTGTTATGCGAAGAGGCGGCACTCGTAATCCTTTTAAGATAGGTGAAACTATTGATTTGCCTGTTTGCGTCGAGATGAACGGGAAGGAAGTGTATAACTTTGCCGTAGGAGCAATTGCCGAAACAATAGAAGAACTTATGAAAGCGGGAAATATCGGCATTGATGATATTGCATGGATTGTTCCTCATCAGGCTAACGCGCGTATTATTCAAGCCGCCCGAAGAAGACTGCATATTCCTGCGGAAAAAATTTATTTAAATATTGAAGAATACGCCAACACTTCATCAGCGTCAATTCCAATCGCGTTAGACGAAATGAACAGAAGCGGTCAGTTAAAGAAAGGGGATTTAATCCTCACGGTAGGATTTGGCGGCGGCCTTACCTACGGCGGAAATATAATAATTTGGTAGAGTTTGTTCCTTGACAATTTAGAATTGTTAAGGAATTCTGATTCTACCGGTGATAAACCGGAAATTAAGGAGTAAATGTGAACAAAAATAATGTTGTGTATTTGTTTCCCGGGCAGGGAGCGCAGTATTCAGGTATGGCGATGGATTTGCTTGAATCCGACGCCGTAAAATCACTTTTTAATACGGCGTCCGAAATTTTCGGAAAAGACGTAAAAGAACTTCTTCAGTCCGACGCCGACACTTTAAAGCGTACAGACGTTTCACAGCCCGCGATTACTGCCGCTAATCTGGCGGCGGCTGAATTTCTTAAAAGTAAAGGTTTTAGTCCTGCCGCCTGCGCCGGTTTCAGTCTTGGCGAATATTCCGCGCTTGTGTGCGCCGGAATAATCAGCGCGGCTGACTGTTTCCGCCTTATCAAGGCAAGAGGCGAAGCAATGCAGAAAACTTGCGACCTTCTTCGCGAGTCAAGCGGCGACGCAGCGGCGGCGCCCGGTATGGCGGCTGTTGTCGGTCTTGCTCCCTCTCAGGTTGAAGAGTTAATCGCAAAATGGAGCAATGAAGGTTTAAATGATTTATATGCCGCCAATATCAATTCGCCCAGGCAGTTGGCGGTTAGCGGAACAGCCGCCGCGTTAGCTGAAGCGGAAACACGTTTTAAAGCGGCGGGCGCAAAACGCGTTCTGCGTTTGCAGGTAGCGGGTCCTTTCCATTCGCCGCTTATGGCTGACGCCGCGAAAGCTTTCCGCCCGGCATTGGAAGCGGTCACATTTCGCGATCCCGTAACGACTGTTTTTTCCAATGTTACAGGCAAAAAAATTAATTCAGGCGATGAAGCGAAAAAACTCGCTTTATTTCAGATAACAAGCCCTGTTTGCTGGGTGGAAGAAGAAGCGGCTATCGCCGCCTGCGGATATGAAGCCTGTCTTGAAGTTGGTCCCGGTAAAGTGCTGCAAGGTCTCTGGAAAGATTCAACGCCCGCAGATAGCGGCGGGATTCCTGTATTTGCCGCCGGAACTGCGGATGATATATCGAAATTATAATTTTTGATAAGATATTTATTAAGGAGGACTATTTTGGAACTTAACGGAAAAAAAGCATTAATAACAGGGGCGGGGCGCGGAATAGGTAAAACTATAGCCGATCTTTTTCTTGCTTCCGGCGCGGAAGTTTGGGGGCTTGATATAAAAGAGCCTGATGATTTAAATACGCGCGTTGAAAAAGCCGCAGGAAAACTGCACTGGGTCAGCGCCGATTTAAGCAAGTTAGGTGAAGTAGACGGCGTTATTGAAAATGTTATAAAACAATCAGGCGGATTTGACATACTTGTAAATAACGCGGGAATTACAAAAGACAATCTTTCATTCAGAATGTCTCTTGAGGAATGGCAAAAGGTAATTGATATAAATTTGTCTGCGGCATTTTTTGTCGCCCGCACTGTGGCAAGAGACATGATTCGTAAACGTACCGGTTCAATTATTAATATGTCGAGCGTTATCGGCATACACGGCAATGGTGGGCAGGCCAATTACTCCGCAAGCAAAGCGGGATTAATCGGCATAACAAAAAGTTTGGCTAACGAAGTGGCAAGCCGCGGAGTGCGGGTGAACGCGATAGCGCCGGGTTTTATCGAAACGGATATGACCGCTGTTTTGCCGGAAGAAGCTAAAAAGAAAATGCTTGATGTTATTCCTTTGAAGCGTCCCGGAAAGCAGGAAGATGTCGCAAATGCGGTGTTTTTCTTCGCTTCCGATGTTTCATCATATATTACAGGGCAGGTCCTGCCCGTAGACGGCGGAATGTTTTTTTAGGAGAAGAAAGTGAAAAAAAAGGTTGTAGTAACGGGAATGGGAATTATTTCACCCATTGGAAATAACGTTGAAGATTTTTGCGCGGCGCTGAAAGCCGGAAAAAGCGGCATTGGAAAAATTACTTTGTTTGACACTGACGGATTTGACGTAACAATTGCCGGTGAAGTAAAAGATTTTGATCCAACCCTGTGGATGGATAAAAAAGAAGCGCGAAAAATGTGCCGCTTTACGCAGTTTGCGGTAGCCGCTGCGGCGCAAGCCTTGATTCAAGCGGGATTAATGGGAGACAGCGAGGAAGGCAAACGACCTGTAAAAAGCAAGGCTGAAAGAACGGGAATTGTAATTGGCAATGGTATCGGCGGATTTGAAATTGTTACAGAATCAATGAAAAAATTATTCAATGACGGTCCCAAACGGATGTTGCCCCTGACTATTCCCATGATGATTCCAAATGAAGCCGCCGGAAACCTCTCCATGATGTTTGGCACAAAGGGCCCCGCCTTCACTCAGGTTACGGCATGCGCTTCAGGAACCGACGCTTTGGGGCAGGCGCTCGACCTTATCCGCGCCGGACGCTGTGATGTGATCATCGCTGGCGGAACAGAAGCTACTATTGTTCCGTTTGCATTCGGCGGTTTTCAGATGCTCAAGGCGCTTTCTTCCAAGAGGTGTAACGAACCTGAAAAAGCGTCCCGTCCCTTTGACGCGGATCGCGACGGCTTTGTAATGGGAGAGGGAGCGGGCATATTGATTCTGGAGAGCGAAGAACACGCGAAAGCTCGCGGTGCGAAAATTATTGCCGAGTTGGCGGGATACGGGGCGACAGCCGATGCGTATCACATAACATCGCCCGACCCGGAAGGAAACGGCGGCGCAAACGCGATTAAAATGGCTCTTGCCGACGCTGAACTTAAACCCGAAGACATTCAGTATTACAACGCCCACGGCACGTCAACGGAAATTAACGATCCAACGGAAACCAAAATGATAAAAATTGCCTTTGGCGATCACGCTCGCATGATGAAAATTTCCAGTACCAAGAGTATGCACGGCCACTGTATCGCCGCCGCAGGAGGCGTTGAAGCCATCGCCTGCATTCTTGCAATGCGCGACGGTTTTTATCCGCCTACCATAAATCTTGACAACCCCGATCCAGAGTGCGATTTGGATTATGTGCCAAATAAGGTACAGTACGGCGAAATTAACGCTGCCGCTTCCGGTTCGCTTGGTTTTGGCGGACACAACGGCGTTGTAGTATTTAAAAAATACAACGGTTAGTAATTAAGGAGATTAAAATGAATGAGATTGAAAACCTGCTGCCGCACCGTGATCCGTTTCTCTTTGTTGACGAAATTGTCGAAGCTACAGACGAAAAAATTATCGCAAAGCATAAATTTACCGAGAACGAATATTTTTTTAAAGGTCATTTTCCCGAGTACCCGGTTGTGCCGGGCGTGATTCTTGTTGAAACAATGGCGCAATCCGGCGGCGCGGGCTTAAGAAAAATTAGCAAGCTGGGAGACGACGCCTTGTTCTTTTTTGCAAGCGTTGATAAAGTAAAATTCCGCCGCCAGGTTCGTCCCGGCGATGAAGTCCGCAGCGAGGTTGTGAATCTTCGAGTTTCACCTAACATGATCAAACAGCAGGGTAAAGCTTATGTCGGCGACGAGCTTGCCGCGGAAGCGGAATGGATGTGTTTGGTTGGAAAAAAATAACTGCGTCTGTCAGGGCGTGAAATTGGAGTTGAGTAAATGCAAATAAAACCGATGATTAGAAGCAATATCTGTTTGAACGCCCATCCTGCGGGGTGCACGGCCGGAGTACTAAAACAAATTGAATACGCAAAAAAACATTTATCCCCTGCGGAAGGCGCGCCAAAACTTGTTTTAGTTGTCGGCTGCTCTAACGGTTACGGTCTTGCCAGCCGTATATGCGCCGGCTTTGGATACAAAGCCGTCACAGTCGGCGTCTCTCTTGAGAATGAACCGTCGGAAAAACGGACAGGCACCTCCGGCTTTTACAATAATCAGGCATTTGACATGGAAGCGGCAAAGGCGGGGCTTGTTTCAATCTCCTTAAACGGCGACGCTTTTTCTGATGAAGTAAAATCTAAAACGGCCGAGGCAGTCAGAATAGCCGCCTGCAGAGCCGGCATACCTGCAAAAATCGATTTATTTGTTTATTCGCTCGCATCTCCGGTAAGAACGGATCCCAAAACGGGCGTTATGTACAAATCGGTAATTAAACCGATTGGCAAAGCTTTTTCAGGAAAGACTCTTAACATGATGACCGGGGCATTCAGTACGGCGGAAGCTGAGCCTGCAAATGAGGAAGAAATTTCCAACACCGTGAAAGTTATGGGCGGCGAAGACTGGGAGTTGTGGATGGACGCTTTGGATCATGAAGAACTTCTTTCGCCGCAGACACGCACTGTCGCCTATACTTACATAGGTCCTGAATTGTCGTGGGCTATTTACAAAAACGGAACCATCGGGAAAGCGAAAGAAGACCTTGAACGTGCTTGCCGCGAAATAAATAAAAAGTTTAAAGAGCAGAAAAAAATTGACGGCGCGTGGGTTTCAGTAAACAAAGCCGTAGTTACCCGCGCAAGCGCTGTAATACCGATAATCCCTTTTTATGTTTCATGCCTTTTCAAAGTAATGAAAGACATGGGTCTTCACGAAGGCTGCATAGAACAAATAACCCGTCTTTTCCGCGATTTCCTTTATTCACCTAACGCCATAAATAACGCCGGTTCAGTCCTCGTAGACAGTGAAAACCGCATCCGTATTGACGATTGGGAGATGCGTGAAGACGTGCAAAAAGCCGTTACGCAAAGAATGGCGGCTGTAACGCCCGAAAATGTGTTTACGGAAACTGATATAAACGGATTTAAACACGATTTTATGGAAGTTCATGGGTTTGATGTTGAAGGGGTGGATTACAATTCGGCTGCGCCGAATTGTTAAGGAGTTTTGCCAAAGAGCAAACTACAGTTTTTATTGTATTTTTTCCGGTGACAAAATTTTATGCTTTTTTATGATGGTTTGTGTTTGGCAAAACTCCGGGCTATTCTAAAAATGCCAAAAAAAGGATTTTGCAATGGAACGTGAATTTTTACCAAATACTCTTTTTATGACAAATCAACAAGCATTTGCATTACTTCGCTATGATTTTCACACAAAGATCACAAAGGTGCAAAGAACACAAAGGAAGATCAAGGGTTTTTGTTCGTTATCGTATTTTTAAAAATTAGATTTTATTTATTCCTAAAATGAACAAGATATTATTTTCTATCCTTTCAATTATTGATCTGTCAAGTTTTGTAATCTTTTCAATAAGTCTTTGTCGATCTATTACTTCAATTTGCGATAATGTTATCACGGAGTCTTTTTTTAATTTTGATTCACGTTTGGTAATAAATATATTTCCGGGCGCGTCCGCCAATATCAGGTTTGTTGTTAATGGAATTACTATTGTAGTATTTATTTTACTATTATTGAAAAAATCATTTTGTATTATTAAAACAGGACGTTTATACCCGGGTTCACTGCCAAATGGTATGCCAAAATCAGCCCACCATAACTCACCACGTGTCATTTTTTGTCAGATTCCTTAATGATTCAAGTCCTACGTCCAAATCCTTTGTGAATTTGTCCTGATTTATTTTTTCATAAACTTCATTTAATTTTTTTGTTATCATCTCTCCATTGTGTTTACTGATGTAATCTTCCAGAGCTACTACAAATAAGCGGCTTCTTGGCATTCCCATATAACGAGCGGTTTTTTCCGCTTTCTCAAATAACTCATCTGAAAGAGATATTGCCGTTTTCATGTTTAATAGTATAACACGGGTATAACTTTTTGTCAATATATTGAATGTGTACTATGAGCTTAAAACCTTTAATTTGATTTAGGTGAGTAACATTTGATATTATCCTCAAATGCTTCTTTTATCGTTTGTTTTACAGTATTGCTGATAGTCTTTTCAATATTGGTAATGATAGACTGCTCCAATTGCAATAAAGCACCTTCAGGTGTTGCTGACGGATAAAAAAGTTGAAAAGGTTGAATATCAAGGGCTTTTGCCAGTTTTTCAAGCATTTCGCCGGAAGGAAAATTGTTGCCAAGTTCAAGTGTGGCTAGATAATGAAGCGACATATCAGCCTTTTCTGCCAATTTTTCCTGTGTTAAACCTCTTTTTCGGCGGTTTTCCCTTATATTGGCGGCTAAAATTTCCTTTATGTTTGCTATTTTTTTCGGCATATTACCCTTCATGTCATAATACTTGCTTATAATCAGTTGACTTATTGGTTGTTATCCCATA
>Ga0268262_10002205_pt1 | contig 22870 bp, 22 predicted proteins | sample TergutNc150P3_FD_190354 | JGI IMG/M metagenome (GOLD analysis project Ga0268262, IMG submission 190354) | Nasutitermes corniger P3 segment gut microbial community from laboratory colony in Florida, USA - Nc150 P3 (SPAdes) (version 2) | ecosystem: Host-associated > Arthropoda: Insects >...
TTGTGCAAATCCAGCCCATTTGCGTGATTATTGTTGCCTTGCTGTCTCTGTTGGTATAGGCATTCCATATATGAGCTATGGTTAAATGTATCACTGCCAAAACAAAGCAGAGAAATTTAGTGTTGTTTTCATCGCGAATCCAAGCTGCAAAATTTTTCAAGCCTTGGGGAGACCAAGAGGCTCTGCATATATCCAAAACGGCTGGAACCATCATAGGTTTGCCTACTTCTGTATTTAGCCCCAAATAGCTCGCATTCAAAATTCCCCATACTATTGTGCAGCCGCTCATCAAATAGAGGAACTGAAAGGGATAGCGCGGGGCATCTTTGAATTTTTTTGAAGCATAATAAGTTATTCCAGCAAAGAGCAAGCCATAAGCAGTATCGCCTACAATCATAGCAAAGAAAATGCTAAAGAAACACAGAAACACCGGGCTAACATCTATTTCGCGGTATCCTGGGCTTATGCCTATGACGTTGTAAAGGGCATCTATTGGTTTAACTGCTTTTTTGTGCTTTAAGAGAGTAGGGACTACTTCTTCTTCTGTTGGCTCCTCAGCGGAAAATCCCCAGCCATTTTTTGCTGCAAGTTCTTTTAGCGATTCAAGTTTTTCTCTTGGGCAGTAGCCTTGTATAAAGCAAACCCCTATTTCCGAGCGCATTCCAGCTTCCGCAGATTTAAAGGCAAGCTCGTCAGAAGCCTTTACCACAAGCTCCCCTATTTTCTTTTTTTTGCTTGCATAAGCTTTTAATTTGTTTTTGCATTCCTCAATTGCGTTGGTTGCGTTTTCAATATCTTGTTTTATTTCTTTCACGGGTTTTGAGGGCAGGGCTATTTCTGCATAAGGCAACTCAATAGGCTTTTTGCTGATGGCTGCGAAAAACACTTTGTCGTTTTCCTTTTTGAATACCTTAATTACAATATCATCGCCTGTATCTTTGAATGCTTTTTCGTTTGCGCTGTAAAGTTTTATGTTTACATCGTGTTTTATGAGTTTTCTCACTTTGTGAGGGTCAAATTCGCCAAAAGCCTCAACCCTTTTCAATTCTGCCGAGCTTAGAGCCAAGGCTTCTTCCGCTTCTTTTCTGCTTTGCATCACTCCATTTATTTGAGCGAGCAAATCTTGCTCTTCTATTGCATTTTCGGGGGCATTGCTCTTTCTATAAGAAATGGCTTCAAAAACCCTTTGGGCGTTCGCCAAAGCGTTTTTGGCAGCAGCCACCTTTTCGCCTTCTGGGGCTTGGAGTGGCAAAACGTGCAATAAACCCCATTCACGGAGGCTATTTAGCGTTTTCTCCTTGCTTGCATCTGTGGCAGCAACCACAATTCTACTCATTGTAGTTATCATATAGGGGGAAATATAGTAAAATCGCGTTTCAAAGAAGTTCTTCCTGCGTAAAATCCGCTCTATCGTCTGCAAGCTCCCAACTGGTGAGAATTTGAGCCTTGCCCTTATCCACAGATACAATCACATAAGAGTAAAAAGGCAACGCGTGGTCTTTGTCGTAGCCAGAGGGCTTTGAGGGATGGTCGGGGTGCGAGTGGTAAAAACCTATGATTTCCAGTTTTTCCGCTCTTGCAATTCTCTCCGCTTTGAACATTTCTTCTGGGGTTATGAGAAATCTGTGATATTGCTCTTCGTTTTCGCTGGAGTTATTTATCTCTACGGTGCGTTTGGCAATTTTTGTTCCATCATCCTTAATCTCGCCCAAAATAATTCCGCAGCATTCATTGGGATAGGTGGCTTCGCCAGCACTCCTTATATTGTTGTTCAATTCAGAGGAAAGTTGCAGCATTATATGTCTCTCCATAAGGGTTGTGATAGATAGCGGTATCCGTTGTCGCAGAGTATTGTGGCAATTCGCGAACCTGCTGGCAGTGTTTTTGCAAGTTCCATTGCGGCATATACATTTGCCCCTGAACTTATCCCCACAAACAAGCCTTCTTCCAGAGCAAGCCGCCGCGCGGTTGCGTAGGCATCTTCGGTTTTAACTTCAACGCATAAATCTGCTATGCTCTTGTCAAATATTTTTGGCTTTATGGTCGTTTCCATGTGCTTCATCCCTTCAAGCCCGTGAAATGGCGAATCCGGTTGCATAAGCACAATTTGTATTGACGAATCAGATTCTTTAAGCCGTTTGGAAACACCCATAAAAGTGCCAGAAGTTCCTGTTCCGGCAACAAAATGCGTGGGTTTGCATTGCTTATATAATTCCAGCCCTGTTGTTTCGTAGTGCATACGAGGGTTTTCAAAGTTATCGTACTGGTTGGGGAAGAAATACAAATTCGGTTCTTTTTGCGCAAGCTCCATTGCCAAGCGGTATGCACCGTCAGAGCCTTCCAGCGGGTCTGTTTCTATAACTTCTGCGCCATAAGCACGTATAATCTTTTTTCTCTCTTCGCTCGCATTTGCCGGCATCAGCAACTGCACCCGATAGCCAAGTGCAGCACCAAACATAGCATAAGCAATGCCCGTATTGCCGCTTGTGGAATCCAAAAGAATTTTATCTTTGGTAAGCAGCCCACGGTTAATGCCATCCAATATCATAGCCTTTGCAGCACGGTCTTTAACAGAACCACTAGGGTTGCAATATTCCGCTTTCCCAAATATGGAAACTCCATTCGCCGACTTGGATTTCAACTCAAGCACCGGAGTGTTGCCCACAATGTCTAAAATGTTCATCTTATTCAGCCTCCACATTTTTCAGCCTTTCCAATGCCTTATGCAAAATAGAACGAGGGCAGGCTGCGTTTATGCGTTCAAAACCTTCTCCACCCTTTCCAAATGTATAACCTGCATTCAGCCATAATTTTCCCTTGTGCGTAACAGCTTCATCTAATTTTTTAGCGGAAAGCCCAAGTTCCCTGCAATCCAGCCACGCGAGATATGTTCCCTCTGGTTCAATAAGTTTAATACGCGGAATGTGATTTGAAAGATATGTCTTTATAAGCAGCATATTTTGAGCGAGATATTCCATAAGTTCATCCAGCCACTCCGCTCCGCTTTCATAAGCCGCTTTGCAGGTGATTATGCCCATTATGCCCGGCTGCCCTATGCCGATTTGTGCATATTCCTCTTTGAATTTTTCCCGCAGAGTTTTGTTGGAAATAAAATTATTTGCGTGGAGCAAACCCGCAAGGTTAAAGGTTTTTGAAGGTGATGTGCAAGTGATTGCAATATTATCAAAATCTTTATTAAGGGCTGCAAATACAAGGTGCTTGTGCCCGGGGAAAATAAAATCTTCGTGAATTTCATCGGCTATAACAATAACTCCGTGACGCAGGCATATTTCGCCCATGCGAACAAGCTCGTCTCTCTCCCAAACACGCCCAACCGGATTATGAGGATTGCACAGAATGAACATTTTTGCTTGCTTGATTTTTTCTTCAAAATCCTGAAAATCTATGCCATAGTACCCATCGCTAAGGACAAGCTCATTGACCAGCAGTTTTCGCCCTGTTCTCTTTATGGAAGATTCAAAGGGATAATACACAGGTTGCTGTATAACAACGCCCTCGCCAGGTTTTGTAAATGCACGGATAGCTATGAATAAGGCATTTACCACCCCCGGAGTGATTACCAGCCAGTCGCGTTCAATATTCCAATCAAGGCGTTCTTCAAACCATTTTCGCAAAACATCAAAATATGCCGCATCCGGTTCGGAATATCCATAAATCCCGTGTTCGGCACGGTGCATAACAGCCTCTTGCACACAAGGCGGAGCCGCAAAATCCATATCGGCAACCCATAAGGGCAGCACATCGCTAGGCTTCCCGCGCCAAGAAGGTTCATATTTAATGCTATAAGAATTGCTCCTATCTATAACCTTATCAAAATCATATTTCATATCAATTCCCTAATGCCTGCTTGAGGTCGGCGATTAAGTCATCTGCCGATTCCAGCCCAACAGATAGGCGCAATAAACACTCATCTATGCCCCGTGCATTCCTATCGCTTTCTGGAAGGTCGGCGTGGGTTTGAAGCATTGGATAGGTAATTAAACTTTCAACTCCGCCTAAACTTTCTGCATATTTTATGACCTTTACGCTTTCCAGTATTTTCGTGGCTGTTTGCTCATCTCGCACGGAAAAAGAGAGCATTCCACCAAAGCCGCTAGTTTGTCGGAGAGATATTTCATAATCGGGGTGATCCTTTAATCCGGGGTAATATACTTTCTTCACAGCATTTTGCCCCAAAAGCCAGCTAACAATTTTCTGTGCGGTTTCCTGCTGGCGTTCCATGCGAATGGCAAGAGTTTTTATGCCGCGAATAATGAGGAAGCCGTCAAAGGGAGAAAGGCAAGCACCGGTGGTTTTTGCTATAAACCTAAGTTTTTCCAAAAGCTCATCGTTCTTCACAACCAGCATCCCAGCCAGAGTATCGTTGTGTCCGCCTAAATATTTTGTCCCGCTGTGCAGAACAATATCGGCACCCATAGAAAAGGGTCTTTGAAAATATGGAGTGAGGAATGTGTTATCAACAATAAAAAGCAATTTGTGTTTTTGCGCAATGGCGGCAACTGCTGCAATGTCTATTACAAGCATCATCGGATTGGATGGCGTTTCTATAAATACAGCTTTTGTGGATGGAGTTATCAGGCTTTCCATATCTTTCAAGGTAGCGGCATAAGAAAAATTTACCCCATTTTTTTGAGATATATGCGAAAAAAGCCGAAAAGTGCCGCCATAAAGGTCATTGGAGGAAATAATATGGTCGCCCGGCGAAAACAATTCCATCAAAGCCGAAACCGCCGCCATGCCAGAAGAAAACGCAATAGCGTTGCTACCACCTTCCAATGCGGCAATGGTATCTTCTAAATGCACATTTGTAGGGTTGAGCGAGCGCGAATAATCAAAGCCAGTGCTTTGCCCCACGCCTGGGTGCGCAAAGGTAGCAGACGCAAATATCGGGGTAGCAACCGCTCCGGTCGTATCAAACTTCTTCTCGCAGCCGTGTATGCATATTGTGCTTATATCCATTTCCTTAAATATAGTAATTTATTCCTAGTTTGTCAATGGGATTTATATGATATGTTAACCGCCATTTTCCCATAAAAACAGTTTTTTTTCACACAAACCTTGCCTTTTCCCCTAAAAATTTGTATATTAATTTTTAAAAAGGAGTTTATTATGAAAACCTATCATTTTCTCTTGGCGGCAACCCTAGGGCTTGCCTTGGCATTAATCTTTTCCTGTTCGTCTGGTGACGGCGATGGTAGCGGCAATAGTTTCGGCAAAAACAACTGCTTAAATGTAGACAACGATCTAAGTGTGAAAAGAGATATAATATTTGCTAGGGATGTTTTTTTAATTGAATTAGGTAGTTTGGTAGAACTAAAAAGATTTTCCTATAGTATATCAACCACGCAGTTTTTAAGCAAACCTAGCAGTTCTGACATAGAAGGCTGTATGGCTGCGGAAGCCAGAATAAATGATATAAAACAAAGTATAGATGAAGTGTGCGAAAGAGATTTTTTTAGCCAGCAGTCGGACTGCAAAGCTGCCGGCACACGTTACGCAGAAGGAGTTGGTTACGAACCTGAATATCCAATGTATTCAGGTGAAGATTTAATACAGGCGAGAATTGAAGGCAGAGTGCTTTATATACTCAACTACTATAAAACAGAATGTTGCAATAAATAAAGCCTTGCAGGGCAACTACTTTGAGTGAAAATAGCCAGAAATCATCCTAGACTATTTTCCCACTATACAATTGTTCTATGGGAAAAACCAAATCTCATAAACGAACCTCTACTTTTTCAAAAATATTCCCAAATACTCAAATATACTAGGCATATAAGATAAAATAGAAATTCTTTTGTAAGCCACTGTGTAAGTATCGTTTTGCAGAATACAATTTACTGAAAGCAAAGCAATAAAATTCGGGAGAATCGGGGTTCTGACAATTTGTTGATACGATTTTTTTGTAGTTTAATAACTAGAAATGAAGTACTATCTTGATAATTGCTGCTTTAATTGTCCTTATGATGACCAAACTCAGGAAAGAATACATCTTGAGAGTGAATCTATTTTGGCAATTATAAAAAAATGCAAACAACTGAACTATGAAATTTTGGGCAGTTCAGCTTTGGATTTGGAAATTCGTCAAATACCTGATATTTACAAGAGGCAAAAAGTTAGTTTTTTTTATGAACGAACAATAACAGGAAAAATAATCTATAATCAGGCTATACTAAAAAGAGTTAAGGAATTGCAGGAAATTTCTGCGATAAGAATGTTAGATAGATTCCATTTGGCTTTTGCGGAAAATGCCAAAGTGGATATATTGCTAACAACAGATTTACGATTTGAAAAAGCTTGTTCTAAAATGAGCCTTAATGTCAAGGTATTAAATCCAATAAACTACTTTATGGAGGTATCGGCAGATGATGACAACAGCTAGTTTAAGCAATATGACCGAAATCAGGACAATCGGTTTAAAGGCTCTATTAGAAGCGTTGGGACCTATTGGTATGGCTAGATTTATGCAGCAATATGATGCTGGGTATGGAGACTATACCAAAGAAAAATATGAACTTCCAGATATGGCTATGGAAGAAATAGACAATGCCCTGAAAAGCATTGAGTAGTAGCAGATTCAGCATTTGTTTTCTACATTACTCCCGTGCATCTACTCTACTACATAATCCTTGCGCTAACAACAGCGGCTTTTGCTCAAATTGATTTGGTCAAGCAGCAGGCTGAAATTAATAGCGCAAAGGCAGATTTGGAGGAAGCACGGCAGGCTCGTGATATGGCGGTTGCAAAGCGTTGGCAAGAAAAATCAAAGCAAAATGAAGAGAGGGAACGCATAGAACAGCAGTTGGAAACACGCAAAGGAAGAACAGAGGAAATATTTTCGGAACGCTCAAAACTTTTTGAAGAACTTAGAATTGCAAGAGAAGCTCTGGAATTTGCAAACGAAGATGCAGAAAAAGCAAGGGCGGCTTTTGGTTCCGTATTCCCAAGCCCAGATAGGGTTCATGAATTGAAATCCATTGGCAGGGGAATTGTCCCTGATGTTTCAATAACAGGCGACTCCCCTTTGCAAACCGCAGAAATTCTTTTCTCGCTCGCAAAAAAAAATATTGAATATAATTCGGAAACAGAAATCAACGATTCGCTAATTCGCCTCGGGGGGCTGGGAACTTTTCCTTTTGAAAATCTGGATTCTTCCAATACTCTGCTTGTGACAATAGACCCTCTTTTAAATGCAAATCTTGGAGCAATAGCGGCGAGCGAGCAAAATAAAACATTAAAGGAGAAATTCAACAGCCTTATGCAAGATGGGGGAATTTTGATGTACCCTATTTTAGCTATGTTCATCGTTGCCTTGCTTTTGATTGCGGAGAGATTTGTGGTTTTAATTTTAAGCCGCCGCTCATATAAAAAAATTGAAGAAACCGTTCTTGACCCCAAACTGAGAACAAGGGAAGAAACGGAAAAAGCACTTGAAGCGTTGTTTGCTAAAATAGTTCCGCGTTTAGAAAGCAGGCTTTCTGCAATAGCCGTTTTGGGAACCACAGCACCTTTGCTCGGCTTGCTCGGAACCGTTATGGGAATGATAGAGCTTTTCAATGTTATAACCATGCACGGCACAGCAGACCCAAAACTTTTGGCTGGTGGAATTTCCATAGCCTTAATAACCACGGAAGCTGGGCTTTCTGTTGCAATTCCCGTGCATTTGCTGCACACTTGGATTGCGGGCAGGGTAGAAAAAGCAATTAGCAAAATGGACTATAAAGCGATGTCGCTTGTGAATGCCAAGTTTAACCACTAATTCAATGAGGGGAGAGGGAAAATGGATGGGGATAATATACAGGTTTTGGGTGCTTATGCTCATAATTTGAAAAATATAGATGCGGATTTTCCGCTTGGGAAGATAACCGTTGTTTGCGGACCTTCGGGTTGCGGAAAATCCAGCCTTGTGCTGGATGTGATTCACGCGGAAAGCAGGCGCAGATATTTAGAAACGCTGGGGAACGCGGCTATTGCAATACTTGGAGGACCGAAACACGTCCCCGTAAAAGCCATACACAATTTAAGACCAAGCATTGCCCTTGAATGCGGCGATAAAATAATTGCAAAAAAAGCAACTGTCGCAAGCCTTGCAGAAATTGCCCCAATGCTTAGAGTTTTATTTGCAGAATGCGCAAATCCGGTTTGCACAGAATGCGGCGCAAAAATGAAATCACTTACTCCGCAGGCTATGGTGGAAAAATTGTCTGAGTTAGAAGAGGGAACAAAAATCCAGATTTTGGCTCCCATTAGCATAAATGACAAAACGTTGAGCGAGCTTGCAAAAATTTACCTAGCGCAAGGATTTGTGAAAGCAATTTCGGACAATAAAACCATATCTCTTGATTTTTTGAGCAAAAATATGGAAAACCAGATTCCGCAGGAATTTTACCTGATAATAGACAGGATTGTGGCAAAGGAAAATCAGCGAACAAGGCTCTCGGAGGCAATTGAGGGGGCTTTGAAAGTAAATGAAAATTTGGTTTTGGCAGATTTGGAAACCCAAAAATTGTTTTTATCCACAGTTCCGCGCTGCGAAACCCACGGCTGCATGGCGGAATCTTTGAGCACAGGACATTTTTCGCCTTGGAACCGCCTTGGGCAATGCCCAAAATGCACAGGAAACGGTTTGAATTGCCCCGTTTGCAAAGGTTTTCAACTGAGAAATATCGCTTTGAACAGCAAATGGGAAGACTATTCGTGGATAGACCTGCATTCAAAAACATTGCTGGAACTGAACGAAGAATTGCCCGCTTATTTGGAGAGGGTTCCAAAGAGATTGAAAAATACCCTTTTGGATATTCCGCTCAGAATTTCAATTTTGTGCGATTTGGGTTTGGGGCATTTGAGTTTGGGGCGTTTGGCAGAGACTTTAAGCAGCGGCGAAGCGCAAAGGATAAGGCTCGCCGCGCTTTGCACAGGGCATTTGAACGGCATTTTGCTCTGCATAGACGAACCCGCAAGCGGCTTGCACGAAAAGGACATTGAGAAATTATGGAGAGTATTGCTCCGGTTAAAAGAAAGAGGCAATACTCTTGCCATTATAGAACACCACCCCACAATTATCAAACTAGCGGACAATGTTATTGAAATGGGTCCGGGAGCGGGGGAGGAAGGCGGCGAAATATTGAATTTTGTTCCTGAGAAAAAATTTAATTTGGATTTGCCAAAGAATAATGTTAAAAAATATTTGAAGATTTCAAAAATCAATTTCAACAATTTGAAGAATCTAAAAATTGAAATCCCAATGGGAGCGATGAGCGTTATATGCGGAGTTAGCGGTTCGGGAAAGAGTTCTCTTTTGTGGGGAGTTGTTGAGCCTTATGCCAGAAAGCACACAGATTTGGCAGTTTTGGCGGCGAGAACCGGCAGGGCTTATGCACATAAACGAAGCACAATAGCAACAGCCATTGACATTATACAAATTTTCAAAAATCTTTTCGCCAGCCTGCCAGAGAGCAAAATCAGAGGTTATTTAGCACAGAAATTCGGCACAGACAAACCAGGCGGTCGCTGCGAAACCTGCAAAGGAGATGGCTATTTGCTAGACCCAAGCGGCTACGAAGAAAGCGAGTGCCCAATTTGCCAGGGAAAAAGATATAGAGACGAAATTTTGGAAATTCGCTTTAAGCTGATGTCCATAGCCGATGTTTTGGATTTATCAGTTTCAAAGGCATTGGAAATTTTTGCGAACTTTGAAAACTTAACAAGCAGATTAAAACCGCTTGCAGACACAGGCTTGCACTATTTGCGGCTTGGGCAGCCAACCACGCATTTAAGCGGCGGAGAATTGCAACGCCTGAGGCTTGCCCAAGACCTTTCAAAAGCCAAATCTCCCAACACCCTTTATCTATTTGACGAACCTGCGAGGGGGCTTTCTGCAAAAGACACTGCCCTGCTTTTAAATTTGCTGAAAGGCTTGACTCAAAAAGGGCATACCGTTATTGCCATTGAGCATAATGAGATGTTCAAAAATCACGCGGAGCGTATTTTTGAGCTTGGACCTGGGGCGGGGATTGATGGGGGGTATTTGGTGTGAGTATCATCTCCATTTTTCTCGCTGTGCTCTGGCGGTTTGGCTATTTGATAGATTCCAAAACGCGGCTCGCACCTAAAAAGAAAATATATTTTAAAACTCCGCTCATAGGAGTTGGAAGTTTGCTAGCAGGCGGGGCTGGGAAAACGCCTTATGTGGCTTTTTTGGCAAAAGAGTTGAAGACACGGGGGTTTAACATTGCTATTTTGTGCAAAAATACGGGAGATGAAAATTTGTGGTTTGAAAAAAATGGATTTGAGGTTTTTACCGGAAATCGCTTTGAGCTTTGCAAAAAATTAGATGGCAAATATGATGTTTTAATCAGCGATGACGGCTTGGAAGACCGCAGACTTAGCCACGCATTTTGGGTTTGCTTAACTTGGGGAGAAAGAGCAAAAAATTTGCTTGATATTATTCCCTGCGGAAATTGCCGCAGCCTGTGGAAGGACCATCCAGAAATTGCTTGCGTTAAAAAATGCGCAATGGAATGGGAAGAAAATGCAAAAATAGCAGATTTGGTTTTTAGAATGGAAAGACCAAAAAATTATTGCGGAGAAATTTTGCCGGAAAATTCAGAGATAATAGCCCTTGCAGGCATAGCGCGCCCACATAGGTTTTTTGATGGCTTGCAAAAAAAATATTCCATAGCGAAAAAAATAAAATGCAAAGACCATTCAAAAAATATTCAAAAAATTGCAACGCAAGTTTTGAAGCGAGGTTTGCCTGTGGTTATAACGGAAAAAGACTCCGTTAAGCTAAATTTGCAAAACAAGAATATATTTGTGGCGGAGTTAAAAATTTAATATGCCATCTCTCTACATACACGTTCCCTTTTGTGCCTCTATATGCGGCTACTGCGATTTTTGCGCAATGCCTGTACCGGAGAGGCTGCATGGCGAATATGTGGATTTAGTTTTGAGGGAATTGGAATTAAGGGCAAATTATGGATTTGAAACGGTATATTTAGGCGGTGGCTCCCCTTCTGTTTTAAGCGCGGCAAATTTGCGAAAATTACTATCAGGTTTGCAAAAAGGCAAATTCAAAGAATTTTCAATGGAATGGAACCCAGAACAGGTTAGCGAAGAAAAAATAGATATAGCTTTGAAATTTGGAATAAATCGCTTTAGCCTTGGGATTCAAAGTTTGAATGATAATTTATTGAAAATGCTTGGGAGGAAACACACGGCAAAAACTGCTTTGGAGGCTTTTGAAAAGTTAAATTCCGCTTTTGGTACTGGAAACTGCGATTTGATGTTTTGCCTGCCAAATCAAAGCACGGAAAATTTTCTGAGCGATGTTAAAACCATAGTAGGCTTAGAGGCAAAACACATAAGTTTTTACGGACTCACTATTGAAAAAGGAAAAAAACTCCCACCCCAGCCAGAAGACCTATACCCCGAAATGTATTTAAAAGCGGCGCAAATTTTAAGCGAAGCCAAACTGGATAGGTACGAAGTCTCTAACTTCGCCTTGCCTGGTCACGAGAGCAAACATAACCAAGTTTATTGGAAAAGGGGTCCTTATTTGGGCATAGGTCCATCGGCTCACAGTTATTTGAATGGGATTCGCAGCTATATTGAGGGGAAATATGTCCCTTGGAAAAAATGGGTTATGAACGGTTGCCCACCCAGCGGTTTAACAGAAGACATTCCGAGCAAGGAAGGCAAGGAAATAGAAGCCGTTTGGCTAGCTTTGAGAACAAGGGAGGGACTGTCGCTAAAAGACTATGAGAGAGAATTTGGGAAAGAATTTGAACTCAAAAAAGCAAAGCCTTTTATTGAGAAAAAATGGCTTAAATTGAATAAAAATGGCTATATTCAGCTAAATGGCGAAGGCTGGCTATGGCTTGACAAAATTTTTCTATATTCATTTTCATGAGTGAAGATAATCAGGAAATGCGCCGCAGATTGATGGTTCTTTTTAAGGACCATAGCGAAATGGTAGATGCCTATATTTCAAAATTTGGCACGGAAATAAATATGAAAAATGTGCAAGCCATAAGAGCTGAGTTTCCCGGCGTTGGTGATGCTATTCCCGCCGCCGCAGCTGCAACTTCAGAAGTGCCAGAGATGGAGCCTGCTCCGCAGAATACAATGGATGTAGTTTTCAAATTCAATCCTAAAGCCCTAACAACCCCGCCAGTTGACCCGACTTTGGAATCCCCGTTATATCCCAGAATTGTGGATTGCCCGGTTTGCAAGAAATGGGGCATAAATTCACAGGAATTAAGGGCAAAATCGCTTTCCACGTTAAGCGACCCTTTTCTCGCCCCTGTTTATGCCACAACTGGCAAATTCCAAAGTATCAATTACCTGCTTGCCGGCGTCACGGTATGCCACGGTTGTTTCCTTGCAAGCCCAGATAGAAAAGATTTTGTGCTTTACAACAGAACAACAAGGCAAAATCAAGATAGCCAGCTTCCGCCCCAAGTGATTAGAGAGCTAAAAGAATCAATCGAGAAACGAAAAGCTTTTTTTGAAAAAACTGGAATTGGCGAGGATCTGTTCCAAATTCCAAGAACCTATGCTGCTGCCATAGTTGCATATCAATTTGCAGACATAAGGGCAGAGATAGAGGCTAACGCAAAAGTTTTGGGAGCGTATTACAAACGTGGCAACTACTGGACCCGCATAGCACTCCTTTGCAGGCAAGCCGGAATGGACGATAGAAAAGCACTTTCAATAGCCGCCGACCATTTCAAAAACGCATTTATGCTATCTGATTTTCCAAAAGCGGATCTTGAATTCCAAACCATATATATTCTCTTTAATATATATATGTATTTTGGCAAACAAAAAGATGCCCGTGATTATCTCACCGTTTTGGATAAAACACGCCAAGACTTGGAAAAGAAAGAAAACTCGCCGCCTGAAATTTTGGCATCTGCAAGAAAGTGGCTGGATATGGGCAAGAATCGCTGGGACGATAGAGATGCTCCAAACTTCTGGAAAACCCCCGGTCTATGAATCTTTGCTATTATGCAATTGGTTCTTGCAAGGCAGAGTGTTATGAATTGGAAAGCTTCAATCTTTTTGAGGCAGGGGTTGCAACCCTAGAAGAGATAGAATCAGAAAAAGATTCAGAGATTGCATTTAAGTTTTACGCAAATTCAAAAGATGAGCTAGACCGCATAGTTGCAGGGTTTCCTCATTTAAATTTTGAATGCGGAGAAGAAGAGGTAAAAGATTGGGATCTGTGGTGGCGCGAAAGGCAAACCCCTGTTAAAGTTAGCGAGAGCCTTTGGGTAAGGCCTCCCTGGATAAATTTTTCTGCACCTAATCCGGGCGATATAGTTTTAGCGTTGGAAGCAAAAACCGCCTTTGGCACAGGCGAGCACAGCAGCACGGCTTTGGCAACGCAGCTTATGGAGAGCGTGGATTTCAAGGGAAAAAGCGTGCTGGATATTGGAACGGGAACTGGCATTTTATCTCTGTTCGCATTGAAAAAAGGAGCTAAGTTTGCTGTTCAAACCGAAATTGATGCTTTCACAATTCCCTGCCTTGCTGAAAATTTTGAGCAAAACGGAGAAAGCAACCCAAATGTGGTTTTGGGATTTTTAGATACCTTTAACGAAAAGGCAAAATTCAACATAATTGTTTGCAATATGCTTCGCACCGAGGTTTTGCCTTTGCGCAAGGATATTGAGCGATTGCTGGCAAAAAACGGCGAATTTATTTTAAGCGGGCAATTGGAATGTGAAAAGCATTTTATTTTAGACTGGTTCAAAGAGGCTGGTTTTGAGGTTTGCAAAGAAGTTGTTTGCGATGAATGGTGGGCTGTAATTTCTAAATTATAACTGAGGTAAAAAATGTCTAATAAATGGAAATTTTTTTGGGTTGCTTCGCTTGCTTTTGTGATTTTCTTTCAGGCTTGCGGAATGCATAGCTGGGAAGAGGTTCTGGTCAGCACAACAGACGAAAAGAAGATGGGGCGTGAATTTGATAGCCTTGTTAGGGACAAGCATAAAGATGTTATGAGTGCCGGCGAAGAGCTTTTCAATCCTACCACCGCTGCGGAAATAGAACTTTACAACTTCTACTTGGCAAAGGGGAAAGAAATTGTAGGTAAAATAGACAAAAAAGAGTTTGATGCTCTTATACCAAGCGAAAAACTTTGCCGCAATAGTACAAATTGGACAACTAATAGAACTGAAAAGGTTGCTTGCACTAAAGATAATTTCTTTGAATTTAAAATTATAAAGAGCAAACAATTAAATGCTTTTGCCGTGCCTGGAGGCTATGTATATTTTTACACAGAAATATTAAAGGAAAATAACACGAAAAAGAATGGTTTTAAAAGCGAGAGCGAGCTTATGAGTGTTTTGGGGCACGAAGTTGGACACGTGGTGTTGCACCACAGCAGGGAAAGCATAGTCAAACAGGCTGCCGCTGCCGGAGTTATAAGCATTCTTTTGGGAGATGGAATAGGAGCGGTTTTAGCATCGCTGGGCGCTAGTTTTTGGCTTCTGGGGAATAGCCAAGATAACGAAGCAGAAGCTGATGTTAAGGGTTTTGAATACACCAATAAAATAGGCATCTCTTCGGAAGGTTTGAGCGATTTTTTTGCCAGAGGGCTTAAAAGCTATGACCCTGTTACAGGAAAATGCGACGAAGGAAAGGAAAGCTCTGTTCTTGATGCATTCAGCACTCATCCTCCCTCTTGCTCAAGGGTGAATAACAATAGGAAAAGAATGGAAGCTGTAAAACAAAATTTCCCCAAAGACAGGCAGCCCGCAGGCAAAACCTTTACAGAGCTTGTTAAAGCGGCAGGAATTTGAAACTTTATTTCGATTCAAACTGTACGCTTTGCCGTTCATTCGCTAAGCTCTTGCAAAAGCATTTGAGCGGCGAGGTGGAGATTATTCCGTTTCCGCAAGGCGAAGGGTCCAAAGATTTTAAGCTGGAACTTTCAAACGGCGAATTTTTATACGGGAAAGAAGCAATAGACACTTTGGAAAAGGAAGTTCCAAAAATAAAAGATTTTTTCTGGATGCTCCCAGATTCCTACAAGGGAAAAGCACTGCACAAAACCTACGCTTTTGGCAGATTTTTGCGCCGTATTCTTAGAAAAGAATGCAGGGAGTGCCCGTGACTATTAGTGAGGAAATAAAACGCTATATTGCATATTTGGAAACGCAAAAAAAATCCTCTGCGCATACGATAAGAGCTTATTCCCGCATATTAAAGGATTTTGCGGATTTTTTGCAAAAAGATATTTCTCCAAAAGATTTGAATTCCGATTTGATGAGAGACTGGATTTGGAGCATAAAGGAAAATAAAAAAGCAACGGCAACGCAATCGCAAGCAGTTGCCTGCCTTAAAAGTTTTGGGAAATATTTGGTTCGCTCAACTATATTAGAACACAACCCTGCCTCGGCAATAAAAACGCCAAAGAAACCGAAAAGGCTGGTTTCTTTTTTATCTCAAAAAGAGATTAGCGAACCTTTTAAAATTGAAGACTTATTCAAAACGGAATTTGGCGAAGATGAAAATACACTGAGGGCAAGAACTGTTTTGGAATTGCTTTATGGAACGGGGCTTAGAATTTCCGAGTGCGCAAGTTTAACCTGGGCAAATTTGAATTTTGCGGAAGAATTGGTTAGGGTATGGGGCAAAGGCAGCAAAGAACGCATTGTGCCCTTGACAAAAGATTCCATAAAATGGCTTTGCAAGTTCAGGGATTTTCAAAGCAAAAATGCAATCCCCTGTTCTCCATCTAACTTTGTATTCTCAAAAAACGGCGAAAAGCCTTACAACACACGCAAACTTTACAGCGATATTCACAATCTTCTTCGCTCAATAGGTTGGGAGGGCAAAGCAAGCCCACACGTTTTGCGGCACACTTTCGCAACGCACTTGCTGGAAAATGGCGCAAATATAGTTACTGTTCAAAAACTTTTAGGCCACAGCAACCCAAACACCACGCAAATTTACACGCACGTGAGCGCAGAGATGCTGAGAGATAGCCTAAAACAAGCGCACCCTAGGGGGTAGCTTATTTTTTATCTTGAATAACCAATTCAACCCTGCGATTTTTCGCCTGACCTTCTTTTGTGCTGTTGTCCGCTATAGGTTTCTCCGAACCATAGCCAACGGATTTTAGGCGTTTTTTATCAACGCCTCTATCCACTAGATATTGAAGAACGCCGCTGGCTCTCTGCTCGCTGAGTTTCTTATTAGCTGCCGCAGTGCCAATGTTGTCTGTGTGCCCTTCTATTATCACGTTGGCATCGGTTAGCAGATTTTTGAGTATTGCCGCTATCTCCGCCAAATTCTCTTTCAATTCCTGCTTTAAGTCTGCCTTTCCAAACTCAAACAGAATATCGCTCATAGAGAGGATTGTACCTCTGGCATCTCTATAAACATTGATGGTTTGGCTGCTCAAAGCATCCAGCTTTTTTTGTGCCTCAACTTTTTGCGCTAAAAGCTCGTGCTCTTTCATAGCAAGCTCTCTCTGGCTTTCGGTTAAAAGGCTGCGCTCTATTTCCAATTCTTTGCTCAGGGCACTAGCTTCATAAAAATATGAATTTATGAGAGCATCCTTCACCAAAGAAATTTCTTTTTGCAAAGCTGCATTTTTCTGAGCCAAATCAACTCTCTCTATCTGTGCTTTGAAAACCTCCACGGACAAATCGCAGACCTTAAGTTCGGCTGCATATTGCGGAGACTCTTTATCCTTTGCGCTTTCCAGAGCTTGAATTCTCGCTTCTGTGATGGCATAAAGGCGGTCGGCAGCGGCATCGCGCACGGCAGAGTTTTTCACCGCGTCAAAAGAAGCACGGCATGGGTTTGCTGTTTGCGCAAACAAGCTTGCGGCACAGGCTAAAACGGCTAATGTTTGAATTTTCATAAAACCTCCTTATTTTGGAACGCCCACATTTTTGCGTGATTCAAGCAAATTACGAACTACAGTCAAAGAACTTGTTGCTATTCCCAAGCTATCCGACAAATTTTTATTCTCCTGCTTTAAAAGAGCAAGCTGGAGCTGCAAGGTTGCTTCATCTGCAGATACCAAGGCTTCTTCTGGTTTATCTTCTTTTTGCTTTTCGGCTTTGGTGATTAATTCGGCAGTTGCGGCAGGAACTTCAACGCCCTTGTCTTTTGCCAAACTTTGCAGAGTTTTAGCTTCTGCTATTGCAGAATTTGCTATGCCTCTACTGGATGAACACGACATTAATACTGCCGCGCATAGTGAAATGAGCAATATTTTTTTCACAAAATACCTCCGTGGTTATGGAGATAGTAATATAGTAAAAATAGTCCCGCTATTAGCTGTGCCTTCAATCTGCTTTTTAAATGCCTCCGCCCCTTCCCACCCCACAATATGAATGGATTTCAAACCCCTTTCTATTGACTCCAATGCTCCCTGAACTTTTGGTATCATTCCGCCAGATATAACTTCGCTTTTAATTAGCTCGTTTGCAAGCTCTTTATTCAAATGCGGAATTATTTTTTTGCTTTCATCTAAAACGCCGCTGATGTCGCTTATTAAAATAAAGCAGTCTGCCTTTAAAGCAACCGCTATTTCAGATGCTGCTGTATCTGCATTCACATTGTAAGAAATTCCATCTCCATAAGAAACAGGAGAAACAACGGGCGTTATGCCAGCTTCCAAAAGAACTTCCAGAATTTTTGTGTTCACTTTGAAAATATCGCCAACCGCTCCCAAGTCCCCTTTGCCTTCCAATTTTTTTGCTTCAAGGAGTTTTGCATCCACACCGGAAATTCCCGCTGCGTTTGCACCATTTGAGAGCAGCATTCTAACAAGTTTCTTGCCTACCTTGCCGCTGAGAGTCATCTCCACCATATCCATTATTGCCGGAGTTGTGATCCTTAGCCCGTTTAGGAATTTTGGTTCTTCGTTTAGCAAAGCTATGTTTGCATTTATGTCTTTGCCACCGCCGTGAACAATAATCAATTTGCAGACTTTTGACATATCTGCTGCAGCACGGGCAAAATCCAGCAACTTGCCATCATCTACTGCAAGCGAGCCACCTATTTTAACAACAACGGTTTTCATCTTTTTATCCCTCCTCAAACAATCCGTTGATATATTCTGTTTTGTCAAAGGGAACAAGCTGCTCAATTTTTTCCCCAACTCCAATCCAAATAATCGGTATTTTGAGTTCGCTCGCTATGGAAAGCACGGAACCACCTTTTGCCGTGCCATCCAATTTTGTGACAATCAAACCAGTCAGTTTAAAATTTTGATGAAAAGTTTGAACTTGCTTAATCACATTCTGTCCGGAATTTCCATCTATAACAAGCCAAATATCGTGAGGGAAATTTTCATTTACTTTTTTCACGACCCTTACCGTTTTGTGAAGCTCTTCCATTAAATGCTCTTTGTTGTGCAATCTCCCAGCGGTGTCTATAAACACAACATCGCTATCTCTTGCAATGGCGGCTTGGCAGGCATCGTAGGCAACTGCGCTTGGGTCTGAATTTTCTTGGTGCCGCACAAAGTCTGCGCCGGAACGCTCTGCCCATGTTTCCAGTTGCTCAATGGCGGCTGCCCTGAATGTATCGCCTGCGGCGAGCAAAACGGATTTTCCCTCTTGCTTTAAGCGGTGTGCAAGTTTGCCAATGGTGGTGGTTTTGCCAGCTCCATTTACGCCTATAATCAAAACAACGTGCGGTTTGCTTTCCCATTTGAGTTTCGGCGGATCTATTAGCAAACGCTCTGCTTCTTTTCGCAAAATTGAATTTATCTCGTTTTGCGTTAAACTTTTTCCAAGCCCGTGTTCTCTCAAAGCATCTGTCAATAAAAACGCTGCTTCCACGCCAACATCGGCTTTTATCAAATGCTCTTCCAAATGCTCAAGCATTTCATCTGTGATTTTTCCAACGCCCGCTATGGACTTGAATTCCCCTAACAAGGTCTCACGTGTTTTTGCAAGACCCGCTTTTATTGCAGAAAATAATCCCATTCTATGTTTCCGCTAATTTAATGTACGCTTTTCACTTCGTCCACAATGCCGTATTCTTTTGCTTGTTCCGCGTTCATAAAGTTGTCGCGGTCGGTATCGCGTTCAAGCTCTTCTCTGGATTTGCCCGTGTGCTCGCTGAAAATTCCGTTGAGCACATCACGAATGCGCAGCATTTCCTCTGCCTGTATTGCAAGGTCGCTCGCCGGAGCTACGAATTCTCCAGATATAAGCGGCTGGTGAATCATTATCCTTGCATTGGGCCAGGCATAGCGTTTGCCCTTTGCTCCCGCACATAAAAGCACCGCGCCAAAAGAAGCCGCCTGCCCTGCACATATAGTAACAACCGGGCTTTTTATAGCCTTAATGCAATCGTAAATAGAAAGCCCGCTGGAAATTGCACCTCCGGGGCTGTTTATAAAGAAATAAATATCCTCGTTTGAAATGGAATCCAAATAAAGAAACTGCTTAACCAGCTTCTCTGCGCTGGAATCTTCCACTGGTCCCCACAAAAATACACGCCTTTTCTTAGCAAGCGCATATTCCGCCTCTTTGAGAAAATCCTTCTTTTCATCTTTTTGCTCTTCATCGCAAGCCATAATTTACGCCCTCTGGGTTTGGGGAGAATATAGAAATCTAAACAAAGCAGAGAATAAAAAACTTTTAGGATAGTATGGTGATTTTACTAAATTCATAAATATGCACGACATTCTAGTTATAGGCGCAGGCATTGCGGGCTTAACTGTTGCTTTGAAGGCGGCGGAGAGCGGCAAGAGCGTTTTGCTTTTGACTAAGGGTGCTAGTCCAGATGGTTCAACAAATTATGCACAGGGGGGCATTGCATCGGTAACATCGCCGGAAGATTCTTTTGAGAGCCATATTGCAGATACTTTGGAAGCTGGGGATGGATTGTGCAAAAAAAGACAGGTGGAGATTTTAACCAAAAATGCACCCAAAGCCATAGAGCAGTTGCTCAAATGGGGAGTTAATTTCACAACGTCAAAAAATGATGAAAAGGCTTTTGATTTGCATTTGGAAGGCGGACACAGTTTTAGGCGAATTTTGCATACCGCAGACTTAACAGGCAAAGAAATAATGAGGGCTTTGCTTGCAGAGTTGAAACATCGCTCGCAAGGAATAGATTTTATTGAACACAGCACGGTTTTGGAGTTGTTAACAAAAAAATCACGTTGTATTGGTGCAATCGTGGCAAGTAGGGGCAAACCTACGTGTTTGCCCCTACTTGCTAAAACCGTTGTGCTCGCAACTGGAGGCGCAGGGCAGCTTTGGTTGCATTCAACCAACCCGCCAGATGCTTGTGGAGAGGGAATCGCCATAGCTTATCGTGCGGGTGCGGCTCTTCAGGATTTGGAATTTATGCAGTTCCACCCCACGAGCCTTTATGCGCCGCAGCTCAAAAAAACATTTTTAATATCTGAGGCTCTGCGCGGTTTTGGCGGAATACTCAAAAACCACAAGGGCGAGGAATTTATGAACAATGTTCATCCGCTTCGCTCGCTTGCGCCTCGCGATATTGTGGCAAGGGCAATTCTCAGCGAAATGCAGCGCACAGGCAAAAATTATATGTACTTGGATGTTACCCACCGCAAGGCAAAAGACATAAAAACTCATTTTCCAAACATCTATGCAAAATGCCTTGAATGCAAAATAGACATTGCAAAAGATTGGATACCCATTGTTCCGGCGGCGCATTATATGTGCGGGGGCGTTCTTGTGGATTCTTTTAGCAGAACAACCATAGAGGGTCTTTACGCCTGCGGTGAAATCGCGGCAACTGGCGTTCACGGAGCAAATCGCTTGGCGTCTAATTCTCTGCTGGAAAGCGTGGTTTTTGCTTTGAGGGCTTGCGAGGATATAAATAGGAATTTGGCTAGTGGGGAGTGGCTAGTGGGGAGTGGGCGGCAAATTGAGCTGAATAATTCTAATTATCAAAAATTGAGAAAACAGGTTCAGAGTATTATGTGGGAATATTGCGGGATTGTGCGTTCTATTGCTGGGTTGAAAATTGGGTTGAAGAAATTGCAGGAGCTTGAAAATGCTTTGCACGTTCCTCTTGAATTTCGCAACTTTGCGCAAAGCGCGAGGCTTATTGTAGAGAGTGCCTTAAAGCGAAAAGAATCCAGAGGCTTGCAATGCCTAACGGACTATCCGCAAAAAAATTCAAAGTATTTGAAGCATTTTACTTTGCAGACTAAGCCGAGAAACAAATAAAAAAATCCTCGCCTGTTTCCAAGCGAGGATTTTTTAAGTATTAAATTAACCTAGTCTCTTTTCAATAGCGGCAAGCTCGTCTTGAAGTTCCTTGGGGAGCTTGTTGCCAAATTTAGGATAATGCTTTTCTTTAATATCGGCAATTTCTTTTTTCCAGCCTTCTACATCCACAGAGAGAATCTCTTTCAATGTATCTTCAGAAACGCTGTCTGGTCTGTCGAAAGAAGCTGGGTCTGGCATTAAACCTATTTGAGTGTCAACGGATTTGCCTGAGCCATCGCATTGCTCAAAAATCCATTTGAGAACACGGGAATTTTCGCCATAACCTGGCCATGCAAACTTTCCGTCTTTTTTGCGGAACCAGTTCACAAAGAAGATTTTTGGACGGCCTGCTTCCGGTATTTTTTTGCCAACTTCAATCCAATGCTTGAAGTAGTCGCCCATGTGGTAGCCGCAGAAAGGCAGCATAGCAAACGGGTCGCGGCGAACCTCGCCAACTTTCAAGTCAAGGGCGGCGGCGGTAATTTCGGAACCGACTATGGAACCCATAAACACACCGTGATTCCAGTTCTTTGCCTGATGAACAAGCGGTATGGTGCTTGGACGGCGACCACCGAACAGGATAGCATCAATTGGAACGCCAGCGAGTTCTTCAAATTCCGGCGCAATCACAGGGCACTGTTTTGCAGGAGCTGTGAAACGGCTGTTGCCGTGAGCGGCTGGCTTTTGGTCTTTATTGGATTTATCTTGCACCCATTCGTTGCCATTCCAGTCAATTAACTTGCCCGGAGCATCGTGGCCAATTTGTTCCCACCACACATCGCCGTCTTCGGTTAGAGCAACGTTTGTGAAAATGGTGTTTTCTTTTATGGAGTGCATAGCATTTGGATTGGATTCCATAGAAGTGCCTGGAGCAACGCCAAAGAAGCCTGCTTCTGGGTTGATTGCGTATAACTTGCCATCTTTGCCCGGGCGCATCCATGCAATATCGTCACCAACGGTTTCAACTTTCCAGCCTTTGATTGTTGGAACAAGCATAGCGAGGTTGGTTTTTCCGCAAGCGCTTGGGAAAGCGGCGGCAATGTATTTCACTTTATTGTCGGATTCTCTTGTGATTTTCAAGATTAGCATGTGCTCTGCAAGCCAGCCTTCTGTTTTGGCGGCAACGCTTGCAATGCGAAGAGCAAGGCATTTTTTGCCGAGCAGCGCATTTCCACCGTAACCGGAACCGTAGCTCCAAATTGTTTTTTCTTCGGGGAAGTGAGCAATGTATTTCTTTTCAATTGGAGCGCAGGGCCACTTGCCGTTGTCGTCTTGGCAAGAGAGAAGCGGTTTGCCTATGGAATGCAAGCAGGGAATAAATTCGCCTTTAGCACCCAAAACATCCAAAACCTTTAAACCAACGCGAGCCATTATGTGCATATTTATAACAACATAAGGAGAATCTGTTAATTCAACGCCAATTTTTGCAATAGGAGAGCCAATGGGTCCCATTGAGAAAGGAATCACATACATGGTTCTGCCGTGCATACAGCCTTTGTAGAGAGCTGTCATCTCTTTTTTAAGGTCTTTTGGGTCAATCCAGTTATTTGTGGGACCTGCATCGTCTTTGCTTTTGCTGGCAATGTAGGTACGGCTTTCTACGCGAGCCACATCAG
>Ga0268262_10002206_pt1 | contig 22869 bp, 15 predicted proteins | sample TergutNc150P3_FD_190354 | JGI IMG/M metagenome (GOLD analysis project Ga0268262, IMG submission 190354) | Nasutitermes corniger P3 segment gut microbial community from laboratory colony in Florida, USA - Nc150 P3 (SPAdes) (version 2) | ecosystem: Host-associated > Arthropoda: Insects >...
CGGTACGCTTCGGTTCCAAGGCGGCCCATGAGTTTTTGGGCCTGGCCTTCCAGTTGCTTGATTTCGAGCATCATAACGCCGCGTTCACCAAGATCCTGGGCTTTGGCGCCTGTTTTAACGGCAATATCTTTGGAAACTGCCACTCCCTGGTCCAATAATTCCTTCATTCTCTCAATAAAAGTCATCTTTTTCCTCCGTTTGCTATTGTTTATTTTTTTAACCTATTTTCTCTTAAGCCCCAGGATGGTCAGGTCATCGTACTGCTCATCCTCCATAATGCTATCATAATATAAATATGCCGGATTGCCAGGGCTTTCTGCAGTAAACGAAAAATAATTTCTGTATTGGAGGAAGTATTTTTTTAAAAAGGCATCAACAATCTTGTCTGCCAATACCCGGTTTTCACCGGCAGCTTTGGGGTTATAATAGCACCTGAACATCTTTTCCACCGAAATCAAAGCCATAATCACATCTTCAATACTGCCATTGGAAGACCTGAAGTCAAATATCAGTTCCTTGCCTTCGCCCTCCCCATTATGCCATTTATGAAGGGTATAAGTTTCTTTATTCATAACAGAATTGACAATATCCTGAACCCGGTCATAGCCCAGCTCTTCAAAAGCCTGGCCCGAGACATGGTTTTCATGGCTGGTACCTTCGGGCCCATCCGCGCACACTATTTCCTCAAATTTCTCGTTCCGGAACTTTCTTATGGACTCCTCAATACCATCGGTAAATAAAAGGAGCATATCCCCATGATCCAGGTTTATTGTCTGTACCGCATAGCCGCCCCTGGATTCCACTTCCGGGTTGGGCAGCACTCCGGCGGCCGGTGTTTCGGGGAGGAAAAGATTTTTGATTCTTTTTTCGGAAGCGTCGTATAAGTGGATAATATTATCGCCGGCATTGCAGAACCTGGCTTTCCCGGTAAGGGAATCGTACAAACAGAGGGTAAAAGCGGCAAATCTGTCCTTAAAAGCAAGGTTTTCAATAAATTCGTTTATTTGGTAAACCACTTCTTCTATGTGCATACCCTTTTCAGTTGCCTCCCACCGCCTGCAGTAGTTAAGGAACATTGTAGCTACCTGGATCATTATAAAAGCTGCCGGTATCCCTTTGCCCGCTACATCGCATTTAATAATAGCGTAATAACGTCCGTCCAGATCATGGTAATCAAAGTAATCCCCGGATACTCCTTTTGCCCCTTCATAATAACCAAAGATGTTTAAGTAAATATTTTCTTCAAACCCGGAACTTAGTTTATTTCCCTCATTGTCCAGCTCAAGGGGCAGGAACTTTTTCTGTATTTCTTTTCCTATGGAAAGATCCGAAGCAGCCAACGCGGCCTTAACCAGGCTATGTGTCATTTCATTAATGGTCTCTCCCAGCCTGGCAAGTTCATCATGGGTCTTTATTTTAACCTCAATGCCGCTAAGCCTGGCTTTATCTTCGGTATCCCGGATTATTTCCACGAACTTTACCAATTGCCTTACAGGCCTGATGATAAGAGTTGAGAGAATAAACGCTCCTATGCCGCCTATAACCTGAGCCACCAGTGCAACCAACAGATTAACATTCAGGAGTGTCCTCTGCTGGGCTTTCATTTCATTCAGGATTGAATTAACGGAAACTTCACAACGTACAACACCCCAAAAAAAATCATCCTCAGAGTCATGCCAGTACATAATGGGCTTAAAGAAAATGTACCTGTGATTGGAAGAGACCATAATATTTTCCAGTGAGTATTCCGGTTCCGATCTGATGCCCGCTGTTAGTCTGGAAAGAATTTCATTCATTCTGTAGTCAAGCAATTGAAGGGTATCATGAATTTCCTCAAGCCTGAGATATACTTCACTGTTACTGCTGTTGTCCGCTTCTGGACTCCCGGCAAGAATTGATGCTTCCCGCCTAAGGTAAAATATATTTTTTGGGGTTTCGCCTACTCTTTCACGGGCCTGCGAATTCATATAAAAAATAAGTGAATCCAAATACGGGCTAACGGTATCGGTAAGGCGGGAGAAACCAGGACGAAGTGCCTGGCTGTCTATTTTTCGCAGTATATTTGGATCATTTGTAGCCCAGACTTGATCTTCATAAGAAAGCGTATCCGGGTTATACCCTGTAATGGTTACATACATAGCCTCCGGAATGGAAGCCATTTGGGCCGGAAGAAGACTTAAGTCTTCTATTTTCCCCTGGGAAAGGAAAACCCTGGCATTTGCAGCCAGGCCATCCAAAAGCACAGTAGCCCGATCCGATAAACTCTTAACCAGGGTCTGCCTCTGGCTTTTTGTCGTTATAATGTAAAGAGGAACTGAAGTCATTATATCCACAGCCAGAACCAGAGTTATTGTAAAGGAAACAAGTTTTAGCCTGAGCCCGCTCACCCGCTTTTTAATACGGGCCATTCGCTTTTTCTTTTCAGTAGGCATAAGGTCTCCTGTAACAAGAGCAGCCGCGTCAAGCCGGATTGAGGCGCTTTCTTTAATGGCTGATATGATTCTGCGGACAGCGGCAAATAGCCCAATCCCGCAGAGTATTAATAATGAACCAAGGACAAGATCGCCAATCTCTACACTGAAAATGGGATGAATCATTACCGGATAATCCTAAACATGTATACAATAAATATCGGTGAACTTCGGGTATCTCTATAATCCGCGTATAATTGCAATAAATGGGTAAAAAATATATATATTTTATATGGACTTGGCTGACAAGGAGATAATGTGTCATTACTGGAAAAACTGAAGCATTTTTTGTTTCCCAATCGGAAAGGACTGGTTAAGCTTACCTATCGGGAATGTTTCCCCATGCTTAAATCCTATGCTTATGCCAAAATTCAGCCCCAGCTAAAGTCTGTTCTTTCAGTAAGCGCTTTTGTAATCCTTGCCCAATATTTTTTATTGGGCGTTGCCCTGGAAAATTCCGTTTCAATTGGCATTTTCGTTGCGGTGGCAATTCTGGGCCTGTCATTTTTCCTGGAAGGGCTTTTTCTTGGGATCATGCCGCTTGGGGAGCAGTGCGGAATGCACCTGCCCGCAAAAGCGGGAATAGCCGGTATCGCAGTTTTTTCTATTATTGTAGGAATTACGGCTACCCTCGCTGAACCGGCTGTAGCGGTGCTTCAGCAGCAGGGAAGCGTTATACCTCCATGGAACGCCCCCCTTTTATACCTGCTCCTGAACCGTGGCACCAAATGGCTTGTGGCGGCTATCGCTGCCGGTGTGGGGCTTTCGGTAGTGCTGGGGGTATACCGCTTTATGTTTGGCTGGGGTTTCAAGCCTCCTGTATTTATCATTATTCCTATTCTAGTTTTTGTTAGCTGGATGTTTGATGAAAACCCCATTTTGAGGCCGGTGGTTAACCTTGCCTGGGATGCAGGGGGCGCTGCTACTGGAGCGGTAACAGTGCCTATCATCCTGGCATTGGGCCTGGGAGTTGTTAAAATCGGGGGGAAAAGTTCTGGCAGCTCAGGCCTGGGGCTGGTAACCCTTGCTTCAGCCCTGCCAGTAGCGGGCGTTCTTTTTCTTGCAGCAGCGATTGGCCCAAAAGTCCCGATGCCCTCTAACCCTGTTTCGTTTTTTTCCGCAGAACAGGAACAGCGAGCCAAAGCGGTTTATATCGCCGGTTCAAAAGAAGAACTTGTAAAAATGGCAATTAAAGCGGTTATCTCGGGGGATCTTTTACAGGAAGAATATGCCAAATGCTTTCCCGAAGAAACAGCTAGCGCTCTGGATGGCGAAGAAGGAACCACTGTAATAAGCCTGCAATTTCTGCTGGGAAACCTGAAATCCGCTTTTATTGCCGTTGTCCCCCTTGCCATGGTGCTTATCATTTCTTTAACAGTAATTGCCAGAGAACGTATTCACAATTCTGATGTTGCCATTTTGGGCTTAGTATTCACAGTGATAGGAATGTTCGCCCTGAACCTTGGGATGAGCGGGGGAATAACAGCTATCAGTTCCCAGGCAGGACATTCTTTGGACAAAGCTTATAGAGAGACGCTTTCAAGCGGGGAAACTACAATTGTTAAAGGCGTAGATGAAAATTCCTTTGTTACTGTCCCGGGCGAGAACGGCCCTGAGACCTATATCTGGATTTCCAGCACGAAAGGGCCGATTCTTGAAATACTCGAGCCTTCGCGGCTTTCGGGCCATTATTATACCCATGTACCGACCAAAAACTCTATGCCTGTCAATTTTAACCTTTTGGGCGGTTATATTACAATCCTTGCCATTGTATTCTTTCTTGGCTTCTTTGCGATTTTCGCGGAACCCGCCCTGGCAGTCACCGCAGTAACAGTAGAAGAAATGACCATTGGCATATTTAAACGCAAAAAACTTATCCTCTTGGCCGCAATCGGCGTTGGGGGCGGCATGGTCATCGGCTTTGCACGGGTTTTACTCAGCAATATGCTGCCAATCGGAGGCATACACCTCTCGTGGATACTTGCGCCATGTTACGGTTTAGCCTTGCTATTGACGATCATTGCGCCGGAAGATTTTTCTTCCATTGCATGGGATGTGGCCGGAATTGCTACCGGCCCAATAACTGTGCCAATAATTATTACGGCAGGACTTGGATTGGGGCGTGATTCCCTGCGGGCTGACGGCGCGTTCGGCATTGTTGCGACCGCCAGCGTTTTCCCCATTATCGCGATTCTTGTGTCGGGAATTATCGAAATGGCAAAATCAAAATGGGCAATCAGGAGCGGCTATGGGGAATAAATATTCCAGCGTTTTTTGCATCGCGGATAACAATATCACCGGGTCTTTGGACCAGTGCCTGGCGGACCTGGCGCTTCCTGAGGTTTTTATCCAGCGGGCCAAGCAAATGTGCCTTACCGACAAGCATGGGCTTTTTGGGCTGAACCCCATATCCAGGCTTGAGGAAGCCAGGGCTACGATATACCGCATTCAGATCCCTATAGAATTTGAAAATGGAATTATACAGCGTATTGTGGAAGCAACGGATCTAAAAATGGGCGGGCGGGGCAGCATATTTGCCCAGCATGCCGTTTATCAACGGGGCGATCCACTTTCATATGACATGGAAAAACTTGAAAGGCTCTGCGGAAAAACAGAAAAATTGCCCAATGAGGAGCACGCCCTGATAAGCTGCATAGTTCCCAGAGGCCAGGCAGCCGCCCTTGCCGAAGCAGTTCTGGAATTGGGCATATGTGTTCCTGTTGTCTTTTTTGGCGAAGGCATGGGCCTGAGGGATAAGCTTGGGCTTTGGAGAATAACCATACCCAAGGAGAAAGAAGTTATTTGGTTTATTGTCTCCCGTTCTGACGCAGATTTAGTGGAAAAAACCCTTATCCCAAGGGCACGTCTTGACATACCAGGCAGGGGTTTTTTATATAAATTTCATGTTTACGCGCCTGTGTTGAACCTGCGTTTTAAGCTCGGCAAACGTTCCCATGCCGCGACAATGGAGCAAGTTATAGCCGCACTGGATGAAGTTCGCGGCTCAAGCGATTGGCGGCGAATTGGATCCCACAAACATGTCGGAAGCCAGGAAAAATCCGGAGGGAAAAAGGGGCTTTTCTTCATCGGGGACGAAGAAGAGGTAGAAATTTTCCGTTTATTGGCAATGGAAAACGGCGCCAGGGGGGCAACCTTTAATCCGCTGGAAATGCGTACTTACCGCAGCCATACCCATGAAGAAGCCATGAAGTCACATTCCCGTTCCCTTTGTGACATAATCGTTTCAGAAGATGTTGAGAAAAAGATACTGGAAGACATCGGTAAAACCGGGCTTTTGGACAAAGGGAAATCCTGTTTGCTAAAGACTTTTCCTATTGAAATGCCTACAGCCATACGCAGATAAGCCTCAATTGACTTGGCTTCCAAAGATTCGTATTATTTATGTAATGGCATTATTAACCACCCAAAAAATCAGCACTTATTATGAGCTGTTTAAGACAATTGATGTTATTTTCAGCAAAGAACTAATCCAGGTTACAGGACTTGTCGCAAACCAGGTATATTTAAAAGTCGTCGGGGATTTTTGGCCATGCGTTGTTTACTCGACATCGTTTACCGGGGCAAAAGTCGTTGTCAACACAAAAACCGGCATATTGCAGAAACTGGAATGGGCCAACAACATGGTCAGCTTGAGGTTTTGCTTTAAAAACGCGGAAACCGGAAACACGGTAACCTTTTTTGTTAATACCAAGTCCTCCGGCGCTACCCCCTACGGCAACTCCGCTGACGTAGTCCTTTTAAGCCTTCAATTTACCCAAAGGCCGCCGGACGATCTTATAGAAATTATGGGGCGTATTCTGGATGCCAACGTAAACTCAAAAAAAAGAAGGGAAGAACGGATTATTATTACACCCGATTCAATGAGGAAACTTAGCATCACTAAAGAAAGCTCTATCTTAATCCAGGGCGTACCCAGGCATTGCATCTTGCGCGATATTTCTTTTTCAGGAGCTAAAATAATAATGATGGGGGTAGCCAAATTCCTGGTGGACAAGGAGGCGTTTCTGCGTCTGGAATTTGAAGACCCGAAAGAGGTTTTTCTTTTAAAGGGGAAATTCCTCCGCAGCGAACCTGTAGAAGGCCGGAAGGAGCTTGTGTCGCTGGTTATTCTTTTTGATGAAGGCATCACCCCCATGGGTTATAAGATCCGGATAAACAATTACATTTCACAGATCAGGCCGGATGCACGGGGCGCTGATAAAGCGGGAGATACCTCAAGCCCAAAACCTGCCCCGGTGAAGGCGGCAGAAGCTAAACCGGCGCCAAGCCCCGTAAAAGCCCCTCCAAAAAATGACGATTGGCCATCCCCTGATGAAGTGGCGGCTTCCGCTCCAAAACCCGCCCCGGCAGCTAAACCGGCGACAGATGATTTTGATCTGAACCTTCCGTAATAATATGGAAAAAGCATCTGTAATATTCCTCCCTGCCCCTTCTTCCCTGGATGAGGATATGCTCAAATTTTCAGGGAGCCTGAAGGCTGAAGCCGGGATACTGCTTCCGGTGGAAATTGAGCCAGGAGAAAAAGCTTTTGATCCGGAAAAGTTGACATGGGAGATGATCATTTCCGGAATGTTGAGAGTTATCTCTTCTCCTAAAACGATTAGTATTCAAGGGAAGCCAGGCATTCCCGCCGAATGGATCGATTACTACCGGCGTTTTGTCCTGACCGTAAAGCCTGAAATTTACCATGAGTTTACTGGCGCATCCATTATTAAAGCCAGGAACGGGGAATTTGATATGGCCCTGGAGATCAACGCCGTTTTGGAAGGCCTCTTCCCGGGATCTCCTGGTATAATTTTAAACAAAGCCCTGATACTGGAAAACAGGGCGGAGGCTCTGGAAAAAAAGGGGCGGCAGGCCGATAGGGAAAACGCCGAGGCTTTGGAAGCCTACGAAACAGCCCTTTCCCTTGAACCGGTTTTGCCGGATACCTTATTTAATGCCGGCTTTTTCTTTTTACGCCGGAATAGCTTTGCAAGGGCCAGGGATTGTTTTTTGCTCTATGTCGCAGCAGGGGAAAAATCGGAGATCCCCAGGGATAAAAAAAAACAGGCTGAAAAAATAATAAAGAACTTAAGCGATCTTGATGATATAAGTTTTCAGGAAGCCTACGATTGCATCAACAGCGGAAAAGACCAGGAAGCCCTGGCAAAAATCCGCGCATTTATCGAGAAGCACCCCAGGGTCTGGAACGGCTGGTTCCTCCTGGGCTGGATGTTGCGAAAACTTGGCCGTTACAGCGACAGCCTTGATTCCCTAAAAAAAGCAAGCGAGCTTGGCGGAACAAACTGCGACGTTCAGAACGAGACGGCTATTTGCCTTATGGAACTTGGCGATCTAAAGAACGCGAGAAAAGAACTGGAGCAGGCTTTGCATGAAGAGCCTGAAAACATCAAGATCATCTCCAACCTGGGAGTGCTGGCGTTGAAGGCTGGCAAACACCAGGAGGCTGATGCATTTTTCAGAACAGTTCTGGAACTTGACCCGGAGGATGCGCTGGCAAGGCGGTATCTGGAAAAAAATGAGTAAATAGCAAATAATAAATAACAGAGAGAGACATGGGAAAAACAATAATCGCGCCATCAATTTTAGCGGCGGATTTTTCCGACTTTGGCGGCGCGGTAAAGTGTATCGAAGACTCAGGGGCTGGCTGGGTTCACATGGATGTAATGGACGGGCAGTTTGTGCCTAACCTGAGTTTCGGACCAAAGCTCGCAGAAGACCTAAGGCGGCGGAGTAAAATGTTTTTCGATGTCCACCTGATGGTAAACACGCCTGAAAAAATCATCTCCGCTTTCACTTGCGCGGACGCGATTACTTTTCACCTTGAAGCCGCGACACATTCGCACAGGCTGCTTCATGAAATACGCGGCATGGGGAAAAAGGCGGGAATAAGCATTGTCCCCTCTACTCCCGCCATTATGCTGAATGAGATATTGCCGTATGCCGATCTGGTACTGGTAATGACGGTAAACCCCGGCTTCGGAGGGCAAGAGCTTATTCGTGAATGTTTTGAAAAAGTCGCTTATATCGCGGAAGAACGCAAAAAAAGAGGGCTGGATTTTCTCATATCTGTCGACGGCGGCATAAACCTAAAAACCGCTCAGGAAGCTATTGCCGCCGGATCGGACGTGCTGGTTACAGGCACGGCGTTTTTCAGCGCAAATAATAAAGTAGAATTTATCCGCCAGATGCGAGGCGAATAATTGACTCTTCATTTGTTATTTTTTATTTGTTATTTGTAATTTTAAGGAGAGGTTATGCTTTACAGGGAATATGGCCTTACAGGTAAAAAGGTTTCGTTACTCGGTTTTGGCGGGATGCGCTTTTCCAATGTGGACGATCACGACCAGTGCATCCGCATGATGGTTGCCGCCGCTGAAGGCGGAGTAAATTATTTTGACACCGCGCCCGGTTACTTTGAAACCAGAAGCGAAACTGTGTTTGGCAAAGGCTTCGCCGAGCTAAGGCGAAGGAAGCTCCCCTATTACTGTGCCACAAAAACTTTTGCCGCTAACGAAAGCGCGATCCGAAAAGAAATTGAGGCACAGCTTAAGCGTATGGATATTCAGGCTATTGATTTCTACCACATTTGGTGCGTCACCACTCTTGATGATTGGCAGAAAAGAAAAAAAAGCGGCGCTTTGGAAACTTTCAGGAAACTTAAAGATGAAGGCCTTATCCGCCACATATGCGTATCAAGCCATCTCATAAAAGATGATATTAAAGAGCTTCTATTGGAAGGTTCTGGGGTGGAAGGAGTTTTTGAAGGCGTTCTCTTCGGCTATTCGGCGTATAACTTCAGGACGCGGCAGGCTGCCTTTGACGCGATACGGGAAAAGAAACTTGGCGCTGTCGTGATGAACCCTCTGGGCGGCGGGGTCATTCCACAGAACCCGGCGCGTTTTGAGTTTATTAAACGCGATGGAGAGGAAATCGTCGCAGCGGCTTTGCGTTTCCTCTGGGATCATCCGGAAATAAGCGTTACCCTTGTAGGATTTGATACAATTCAACAGGTGAAGCAGGCCATCGAAGCGATGGAGAGTTACAAGCCCAGGACAGAAGCGGAACTGGCTGCGCTTAAGGAAAGCGTCCACACTTCCCTCGAAGGAATCTGCACCGGCTGCGCCTATTGCGTAGGCGGCAAAGCCGCCTCAAATTGCCCTCAGAATATTCCTATCCCCAAGTTAATGGATGCCTACAACCAAAAGATCCTGAGTACGCCTGATAAAAGAGACCCGATTGGCGATCGGCTGCGCTGGCACTGGAGCCTGGATCGCTCAGCCGCAGGTAATTGCACAGCCTGCGGGCAATGCGAGAAAGCCTGCACACAGCACATCAACATTATTGAGAGGCTAAAAGAAATAGCGGGATAATTTTAGTCAGGCAAAACCAGGGCGAGGACTTCATCAAAACGCTCAACCGGGTGGAACTCAATTCCCTTTTTGACATTCTCAGGAATTTCATCCAGATCGCGCAGATTTTGTTTTGGGATGATTATGTGTTTAGCCTTGTTCCGTTGGGCCGCTATAGTTTTCTCTTTAAGCCCTCCGATGGGAAGCACCTGCCCGGTAAGGCTTAATTCCCCGGTCATCACCATGCGATCGACAATGATCTTGTTCCGTACAAGGGAGAGCAGCGCCGTTGCCATGGTGATCCCGGCGGAAGGCCCGTCCTTGGGAGTAGCGCCCTCGGGGATGTGAAGGTGGATATGGTTTTTTTCAAACCAGGAAGATTCAATCCCATAACGCTCGGTTCCAAGTTTCTGCGCCATGGTCATGGCGATGGCAGCGCTTTCCTTCATGGTGTCGCCCATCTTGCCGGTAAGGGTAAGGCCTTCTTTGCCCGGCACCGAAGTCGCTTCAATAACAAGCGTGTCCCCGCCCATGCTCGTCCATGCCAGGCCCACGGACATCCCAGGCCGATCGGCCTTTTTTATTTCCCCCTCGGGGAAAATAGGTTTGCCAAGGTGTTCTTCAATAACCTTTCTGTCGATTGAAAACTTAAGCGGTAAATCTTTCGGCTGTTCTTTTTTATCATTCGCACTATCTTTGTTGTCACTTTGGTTTCCCGCTAATTCTTCGGCATCAACAATCTTCTTCGCGATCTTCCGGTGTATCTTGTCCAGGTTCTTTTCAAAATTCCTAACCCCGGCTTCCCTCGCGTAACCGTTGGCGATGTAAAGCAGGGATTCCTGATTATATTTGACCTGGTTTTTTTTAAGCCCGTTTTTCTCAAGGCTTTTGGGGACAAGGTAATGTTTTGCTATCTCGATTTTTTCCGTATCGATGTAACCGGGGAGCTGTATGACCTCCATCCTGTCAATAAGAGGGCCCGGAACTGTATCCAGGGTATTCGCGGTAACAATAAAAAACACATGGGAAACGTCAAAAGGAATGTCCAGGTAATGATCGCGGAAGCTGAAATTTTGTTCCGGGTCAAGGACTTCAAGAAGGGCGCTTGCCGGATCCCCCTGATAACTCTGGCCCATCTTGTCGATTTCGTCGATCATAAAAACCGGGTCTTTGGCCTTTACAATTTTCAAGCCCTGGATGATCTTGCCCGGAAGGGCTCCGATATAAGTCCTGCGATGGCCTTTGATTTCCGCCTCGTCCCTCATGCCGCCCACAGAAAAACGGAAAAACGCCTTGCCAAGCGAACGCGCGATGGAGCGGCCTACGGAAGTCTTGCCTACCCCGGGCGGCCCCACAAGGCAGATAATGGAACCTTTTGTATCCTTCCTTAGTTTCCTGACTGCGAGGTATTCCACAATCCGGCTCTTCACGTCTTTTAAGCCGTAATGATCTTTTTCAAGAATTTCCTGAGCTTTTTTAAGCTCCAGATTCTCAGGCGCCGGTTCCCCCCACGGCAAACTCGCGATTACGTCAAGGTAATTGCGGCTAACGACAAACTCCGCTGAATTGGGATCCATAAGGCTGAATTTCTCAAGCTCCTGCTCAACGGTTTCTTTTATCTCACCCTCAAATTTGAAAGTATCGAGCTTTTCCTTGAAGCGCATATATTCAGAGCTCTTGGCGTCGGTGGTCATACCAAGCTCGCTTTTTATTGCCTTTAGCTCTTCTTTAAGAAAATAATCCCGCTGGGATTTTTCGATTTTCTCGTTTATTTCTTTTTGAATTTTTTTCTGGATCCTGAGCAGCTCCTGTTCTTTTTTTATGAAGACCAGAACCTGTTCCATCCTTTTCCTGACGTTCAGAATTTCAAGGATCTTTTGCTGCTCCGCTTTTTCTATGTTAAGTATGCTGGCGATGAAATCCGCAATCTTTCCCGGATGATCAATGTTGATCATGTTAAGGCGCATCTCTTCGGAAAAGAGCGGGTTGTTTTCAGAAATCTGCTTCATCTCGCTGACCAGCGCCCTGGTCAGGGCTTTTACTTCGTCGGTGTTGTCTTCTTCGTCTTCAAGGTATTCCACCGCCGCAATAATCGGGTCAGCGGGATGAAGGGTCTTTTTAACCTGAAAGCGCTTCAATGTAGAAATGAAGATGTTCACCCCTCCGTCAGGGAGGTTTATTTTCTTAACGATTTTCGCCGCTGTCCCCACCTTGTAAAGGTCGCTAATGGATGGGGTTTCTGTCTCGTTATGGAGCATCACCAGCCCGATTAGGGCATCGCCTGAGACAGAGTGATCGACGACCTTAACGTCCGCCGGGTTTCCAATCATTATGGGTGTGAAAATTCCGGGGAATATGGGCCTGCCCATAAGCGCCACAAGGGGCAGTTTATTAGGAAGTATCTGATCTATGGGTATTACGCTATTATCAGCCATTGTACTAATATTGCAAAAATCCGGTATAATAGCAAGGACACAGGGCAATAGCATTTAATATACTATTGAGAAGCTCATCATTCTTTGGCTTCAAGAATATCATCCGGCGAGTTTCCCTGGATCGTACCGCTGTAAAATACGAATGTATTTGAGCTTCTTGCATACACCCCGCCACCTGAATCTGCTTTGTTGCCGCGTATCTGTACGGTACCGCGCATGGTAACTTGTGGACTATCTCCTAAACCGACTCCACCGCCTAATTTTGCGCTATTATCGCTGATAAGACCGCCCTTGAGTTCGCCGGCAGCGACAGTGGCAAAATATATTGCGCCGCCGCCTTGCTGCGCCTTGTTGTCACTAATTAACCCGCCTTCAAGAATGAAATTACTTTCCTTATGGTTGACATACACACCGCCTCCCCAGGTTGCACTGTTGCCGCGTATCTGTGCGGAACCACGCATAATAGCTTTCGCGCCGTTTGTTACAGCGACTCCGCCACCGTATACAGCACTATTATCGCTGATAAGTCCTCCCTTGAGTTCGCCGTTAGCAGCAGTGCCTAAATATATTGCACCACCCGTTTGCTGTGCCTTATTGCCAATAATTGTCCCGCTTTCAAGAATGAAATTACTATCTTTATTGTTGGCATATACGCCGCCGCCCCATTTTGCGCTGTTACCGCGTATCTGTGTTGAACCGCTCATGTTAATTCGCTCGTTTTTTCCTAAACAGATTCCGCCACCGGATTCAGCAGTATTATCGTTTATAAGCCCGCCTTTCAATTCGGCGTTTCCAGGCCCCAGGTAGACAGCACCGGATTCAACAGCCCTGTTTCCGGTGATTGCACCGCCGGAAAAAACAAAATTGCTGTTCACCGAAAATACTCCGCTTCCATTCATTGCCGAATTATTACTGATCAGAACATTTTCACGGATAACGAGGTTATTGGGATTATCAATACCGACATTAGATATCGCGCCTCCTGATTGCTCCGCTTTATTTCCGCTTAATATTGAATTACCTCCAATAGTGAGATTTCCATTGATGAAATAAATACCGCCACCGGTTTTTGCACTGTTATCGGCAATAATTGTGTTTCCGCTTATGTCCAATTCACTCCGGCCAATGATAGATAAGCCGCCGCCATCATCAGCGGAGTTGTTATCAATACTTCCTCCGGTAATGACATACTTTCCGTTTCCTCCTGACATATTATTTCCGTACACCCCACCACCGGATCTTGAATGGTTACCGTGAATTACGGCGTTTCCTCCCATAACAAAATTAGTTCCCTGTAGATAAAGACCGCCTCCACTGCCGTTATCAAGGTTATTTACTTTATTATTAAGTATTTTGGCGCTGCCTTTTATACTGACAACTGAATTTACAGCGGCTATACCCCCACCGCATTTTTCGGCAGTATTATTGCGAATAACGGCATCATTATCCATATTGAACGTGTCGTTTGCAGCCAAACAAATTCCACCGCCCATTGTATCGGATGCGTTGTTTTCAATAACCCCACCATTCATTGTTAAGCTACAGTCTTTTAATAAAAGGATCCCGCCGCCGGTCTGTCGTGAGGTATTACCGGATATCCGAACAGAACCGCTAATAATCAATCGCGTGTTGTCTCTCAGTAATATACCACCGCCGTATTCTGCGGTATTATCACTGATAAGCCCGCCTGACAGTTCATGGTTTCCTTCCTCATAATAAATTGCGCCTGATGTTTTCGCTCTATTTCCTGTAATTGTCCCGCTTTCAATAAATAATTTGCCTTTACTTATGTATACGCCGCTTCCGAATGTGGCGTTGTTATTACGAATTATGCTGTTACCGTACATACTAACTAAGCCGCCATCTACGGCATAAACTCCTCCGCCCTCCTCAGCCTGGTTATTTTCAATTGAACCTCCAGACAAAACAACGGAAGCTGTTTCTCCGCTTATAACAATCCCCCCGCCATATCTTGCTTTGCCTCCGGCGATAACTACATTTCCGCTTATGGTACAGGCGCTGTCGCTAATACATAAGCCGCCCCCAAAGTTTGAATTCAGCGCTTCGTTATCCCGTATTATCACGTTTCCTGACAGTTTTATTACCGCGCCATTCTGTGTATGAATCCCGCCTCCGTTTCGATTGGATCTGTTGTTTTCAATAACGCCGCCTGACATCGTCAGGGTCGCGCCCCTATCCCCGACGATTTGAATACCGCCGCCCCAACCAGCGGTATTGCCGCTTATTAACGCGCCTTCCTTTATGATAAGGTCGCCGCTTCTGTAAATGCAAATACCGCCGCCATTATCTTCCACAGCGGAGTTATTGCGAACCATCGCGCCCGATTCCAGGGTTACGGTATTGTCCATCATATAAAAACCACCGCCACAAGACACCGCTTTGTTGTTTTGAATGACAGCGCCTTTCCCCATGTTGAAAGAGGCTTCATCAGCATAGATGCCGCCGCCGTGACGGGCTGCTTCGCAGCCTTCTATGATCCCGTTTTCAAAAATAAAGCTTGTCTTTTCTCTGAGGTAAAGCCCCGCGCCGCGGACAGCTCTGTTGTCGCGCAAGAAGGATTTGTCTTTCATGGTGAAAGTCCCGCTTAGTACATATACTCCGCCGCCGCCTTCAGGATAGTCGGAGGCTAATGAACTGTTGCCGCTCACAAGAGCGCCGTTAGACATGGTGAATGTTCCGCCATTAAGAAGGACACCGCCCCCTGAACCGGCGGTTGAATTGCCACGGATTTCCCCACCTGACATAGTTAAACGGCTTGCGTCCATGTAAATGCCTCCGCCTGCCTGACTAAAATTTCCGCTGATTTCACCACCGGATAAATCAAGGGATGAGTTGCTTAAATAGATCGCACCTCCGGACCTTGCGCCATTGTTTTGTATACGTCCTGAATTAATGCGCAGGGAAGAGTTGCCTGTAATGTACAATCCGCCGCCTGAGCCATTGGGCGCATCATTTTCAATTACTTCTCCGCCGTTTATTGCAAGCGAAGCTTTATTTCCCTGTATAAAAATTCCGCCACCTGAACCACGTTCTGCGGTATTACCTTTTATTACGGAACCTTCACCGATAATAACGATAGCATCCTCGGCATATATTCCCGCGCCGGTACTGGCCTTGCCGCCTGTCAGAGCGAGGTTCTTCAGAGTTACCTTGTTGCCGCCGTCTATGTATAGCACGCGAGACGTGCTTCCGGCGTTAATGACGCTTGTATTGCCTGAGCCTTGTAAAATTATTGCAGGGTATGCTCTTTCGCCACGTATTGTTACCATGCCGAATTGGCCTTTTTCATCGCCGTAATTGGTAATTGTACCTTTAATGGTTATAACCGCAGTGTCGAATGGCTCGCTTGCATAGGCGTTTTTTATAAGGCCGAGCGCCCGGTGTATTGACGCAAGCGGCAGGGCAACGGTTCCGGGATTGTGATCGTCTCCGGTTGCCCCTGCACCGGCTACGAACCACTCGGTTTGTGAAGGAAGTGCAAATAGTCCGGACGCAAGAATTAAGGTCTGGAATGAAAATAACAATACATAGAAAAGGCGGTTTCCCGATTTTATCCACTTGCTCATAATATAAAATAATCATATCCAGGGCAGTAGGCAAGCAAACGCATTACTTTATAAATTTGAAGGAACGTAAGTTGATAAAAAATCCGGCTTTTGAAAATTACTACGAGAAACTCTTTGGCAGCCGCTGGGCTAATCTCCGCGAAAGCCTCCTTTTGCCTGCCGCTTCTATTCCCTACAGCGAAGGCCTTACAAAGCCCTACATGCTGGATCGCGCCTCGGTTTTAGCCGCCATATCGCTGACACTCCCTGCTTCCGGTACCGTCCTGGATGCCTGCGCAGCCCCCGGCGGGAAAAGCCTGGTTTTGGCTTCCCGAATGACAGGCGAGACTCAGCTCCTCTGCAACGAGCTTTCATCGGAAAGGCGGCGAAGGCTTAAGAATACGCTGAACGAGCATCTTGACGGAGAAAAATTGCGCCAGGTAAGCGTTTCCGGTTTTGATGCCGCCTCGCTGGGCGGCAGAAAAAGCGAATGGAACCGCTTTGAGGCGATCCTGCTTGACGCCCCCTGCTCAAGCGAGCGCCATGTGATTCAAAGCCCAAACGCCCTGGCGGAATGGACTGAAGCAAGGCCGCGCTTTCTTTCGCGCCGCCAGTGGTCACTGTTATCTTCTGCTTTTTTGCTCCTAAAACCCGGCGGCGGCCTGGTCTACGCTACCTGCGCCCTTTCGCCTGAAGAAAACGATGGACCTGTTTCCAGGCTTCTGGAAAAGTACGCCGCTGCCGTTGAACTTAACGAGCCTGATTTCGCCGGGGGAGAAAAAACAAAATACGGCAGATTTATCTTACCGGATGTTTCAGATGGTATGGGGCCGATGTATGTGGCAAGGTTCAGGAAAAGACAGACTTGAAAAATTAGCCTTTCTCTGGTATTAATAAGCCAGGTATTTAGCGTAAGGAGTATACTATGAAAAATATAATTGTGAACGGAAGCAATTTGCCGAACATTCCCTGGGAAGACCGCCCGGCTTCAAGCAACCCCAAAAAAGAACTGATGTGGCGGTATTCGCGTAACCCGATAATACCACGGAATCTGACCTTGTATTCAAACAGTATTTTCAACAGCGCGGTTGTTCCGTTCAAGGGCGAATTCGCCGGCGTGTTCCGTTGTGATGATACGGCGCGTCAGATGGAGATCCATGCAGGCAGGAGCAAAGACGGAATCAACTGGGTAATAGAAGATCATCCGATAAAATTTATCAAGACCGATCCTGAATTGCCGGACTCAAGCTACAAATACGATCCAAGGGTGATTTTTATAGAGGATCGTTACTATATTATTTGGTGCAACGGTTACTTTGGTCCAAACCTGGGTATTGGCTATACCTATGATTTTGAAAAATTCTATCAGATGGAGAACGCGCTGATGCCCTACAACCGGAATGGGGCGCTTTTCCCCAGAAAAATCGGCAAGAACTACGCCATGTACAGCCGTCCCAGCGATTCGGGGCATACGCCGTTTGGCGATATTTTCTACTCGGAAAGCCCGGATCTGATGTATTGGGGAAAGCACCGCCATGTCATGGGGCCATTTGGCGGATGGCAGAGTACAAAAGTCGGCGCAGGGCCATGCCCGATCGAAACCACCGAAGGCTGGCTCTTGTTCTACCACGGAGTATTGACAAGCTGTAACGGCTTTGTGTATTCATTCGGCGCAGCCCTGCTCGACCTTGAAAAGCCCTGGAAGGTAATTGCCCGAAGCCGCCCTTACATCATCAACCCTCGGGAGATATACGAATTAGCCGGAGATGTGCCAAATGTAACATTCCCCTGCGCCGCGCTGGTAGACAAGGATACAGGCAGGATCGCGATATACTACGGCGCTGCGGATTCGGTAACCGGACTGGCTTTTGGAAAAATCGACGAGGTCGTTGAGTGGGTAAAGGCTAATAAGCTTTGAGTAATAGAGCAATTGCAGCAAAGAACGGATTCCGCTATGAGTTTGCCAAAAATAAATCCCTTTTTATTATGGTTGCTCCTGCGGTCTTGTTCGTTTTTGTCATGCAGTATATTCCAATATCGGGCCTTGTTCTGGCTTTTAAAAATTACCGCTTTGACAGGGGAATTTTCGGCAGCGCCTGGAACGGCCTGGAGAATTTCCGTTTTTTGTTTATTTCCGGAGACGGGTTTCGTATTACCCGCAATACCTTTCTATATAATTTAATTAACCTCATAACTTCACAGGGTTTGGCAGTTGTTATTGCAATATGCATATCGGAAATGCCCGGAAAAAAATATAAAAAATTGTGTCAGTCCGTAACCTTCCTGCCATATTTTATTTCCTGGGTTATTGTGGGTACCTTTGTATTCAACATCTTTAATTATGAAACCGGGGTTATGAATAACCTGCTCAGATACCTGGGACGGGAACCGATAAATGTGTACTCCAAGCCTATGGTGTGGCCTTTTATCATCTGCGCATTCAATTCATGGAAATGGTGCGGTTACAATGCGGTAATTTACATTGCCGCCATTACAACAATTGATTCTGAATGTTACGATGCCGCGGATATAGATGGGGCCAATATTTTTCAGAGGATTCGGTACATTACCTTTCCATCAATACGGCAAACGATTATCATTGTGCTGCTTTTACAGGTTGGCCGCATACTTCGGGGCGACTTCGAAATGTTTTATCAAATCGTGGGGAACAGCGGACAGCTCTTTAACGCTACCGATGTTATTGATACCTACGTATTTCGATCCCTCACAACCAGCGTTAATATCGGCATGGTTGCGGCAGCATCCCTGTATCAGTCAGTGCTGTGCCTTATTGTCATAGTCACAGTAAACCATATCGTAAATAAAATTGAGGCTGATTATGCTCTCTTTTAACAAAAGGAACCTCAGAAAAATCCGAAAAGACCCCACGACAATAATTTTTTATGTGCTGTGTTATATGGTGGTTACTATTGTTGCTTTCGTATGCCTGCTTCCCTTCATACTTCTCATCTCGGGTTCTTTCACTGAAGAAATGGAGATACGCTATTCCGGGTACAGCCTGCTGCCCAGAAACATTTCCCTTGATGCTTATAAATTGGCATTCAAGTATCCTGAAAGGATTATCCGTGGTTACATGAATTCAATATTTATTACTGCGGTAGGAACCTTTACAGGACTTTTTTTACTCACCATGACCGCTTATGTGTTAAGCCGCAAATCCTTTAAGTACCGGAATGTTATCGCTTTTTTCTTTTTCTTTACCACACTTTTCAACGGCGGTATGGTTTCTACCTATATATTTTATATAAGGTACCTGCATTTAAAGGATAATTATCTTGCACTGATCCTTCCGGGGATGTTCAACGTATTCTTTCTTCTTATAATGAGAAGTTTCATCAACACTATTCCGCAGGCACTCATTGAATCGGCGAAACTGGATGGCGCCGGAGAATTCTCAATATTTATCCGCATCATTGTTCCCCTGCTGCCCTCGGGGCTTGCAACTATCGGACTTTTCTTAGCCCTGGGTTACTGGAACGACTGGTACAACGCTATGCTCTATGTTAATACTCCTGCCAAGTTTCCCCTTCAATATATGCTCTACGATACGTTGATGCGCGCACAGGCATTCGCTCAAATAGCGAGCCGGATAGGAATGCGGGTGGAGAATCTTCCCACCTATTCCCTAAAACTGGCCATGGCTGTAGTTACCACGGGGCCTATAATTCTCGTGTATCCTTTTGTGCAAAAATATTTTATAAAAGGGATAATAGTCGGTTCTGTAAAGGGCTGACCGTTAATACCAACTGTTTTTATTAATATCTGTGTATGCAGGTATATTTTTAATTAAGGGGAAAAAAATGAAAAAGAAAAGCCTTTTGTTGGTGGCGATGATTCTTGTCATTGCTCTGGTCGCTTGCGAAAAAAAGAGTTCGGCAGGCGGCGCGGACACTTCAAAAAGAGTAGAATTGGTTATGTGGATCATGGGCGATGAACCGCCCAGGTTGGGCGAGGTTATGGAAAACCTCAATAAAATACTCGTCCAAAAACTTAACTGTACCTTGAAGATTAACTATCTTTCCTGGGCAGATTTTGGCAACAACAAATATCCTTTGCTGTTTTCTTCAGGCGAAACATTCGATATGGCTTATTGCGCCACATGGCTTAACTTCGCCGCTCTTGCACAACGGGGTGCCTTCAAATCGCTTGATGAGCTTTGGCCAAAGTATGCGCCCAAGAACTACGCCCGACAGTCCAAGACCGCCCTTTATCAGGCTACCGTTGACGGGCATTTATTCTGTATGCCCACATTGCAGGCAACCTATTCAGCTTATGGGTCCATCTATAGGTCAGACCTGGCCCTCCCCTATGGCTGGGATGGAAAGATGGAGAGTTTCGCGGATATAGAGAAGTACTTTTCTGTTGTGAAGGCTAACAATCCGGGGATTGAACCTTTCGATACCTACAACGAAGGCAGCCCCATGGATGATATGTGGATGTACTCTCGTGGGTTTTATAGCCTGAAAGGCTCCACCAACGACTTCCTCTTTATCGATCCAATGCAGCCGAATCCAAAGATTTTTACATATTATGAGGAAGATAGTATTCCCGAATTCCTTGCTATGATGGATCGCTGGAATAAGGCCGGGTATTTTCCAAAATCGGTTCTTTCCGATACCGACGCGGATAAACTGAGAAACGGGAAATCCGCGTTAAGGGTACATAACATTGACGCTTACGAAGGGAATTACCGGGACCATCCCCAGCAAGGAATCCGCTGGTTCAACATGGTAAAGGACGTTTCCAATATGAGCTTTACCCAGGATGCCATGGTTATCGCAAATACCGCGAAAAATCCTGAACGCGCCCTTATGCTTTGGGACCTAATCACCAATGATGAAGAAATTTATCGCGCGTTCTTCTACGGCATTGAAGGGAAGACTTACAGAATCGTTAAAGATAACGGCGCTGATTGTGTTGAACAGTTAGACCCGACCGGCTTTCCGTTCTCCAACTGCTGGGCTGCCAGAACCAATGAATTTAGCCTGCCCACTGTCGGCGCTCCCCAGGATCTTAAAGGTTTCAAAGCTTCATATGACGCATATATAAAAGACGGAGTGGGAAGCCAGAAATTCCGTTCTTTTGTCATTGATACTTCCTCTATCGAGACCGAATATGTTACCTGTCAAAATGTGCAAAGCCAATATTGGTTCCCGCTGGAACTGGCGCTTGTAGATGTGAAGGCTGGCCTTAAAGATTATGAAGAGAAAATGAAGGCTGCGGGTATCGATAAAGTAAGGCAGGTCCTACAGGGACAGCTTGACGCGTACCTGAGAGAAATCAGTAAATAACGGGGATTTATATGAAGCACATCATTACGAATCCGGGCAGGATTCAGGAAGAGCGTTCCATAAGTTCCGAAGAGGCCGGCAAACAACCCGGCCCGGTGGTTATCTTACAGGATAAAACCGACCAAAGTATGCTGGGTTTTGGCGCGGCCCTCACGGACTCTGCCTGCGTTATGCTCAGCCGCATGGAGGAAGGAGCGCGGGAAGCCCTGCTAAAAGAAATATATTCCCCACAGGAGGGAAATTTCTCTGTTGGGCGAATCTGTGTTGGTTCAAGTGATTACGCGGAAACCCAATACGATTTCGCCCCTGTACCGGATGACATGGAGATGCGCCACTTTGACGCATCTCATGATGATGTGCATATACTGCCTATCCTTCGCTCCTGCCGGAAATACAACCCCGACCTTTTTCTTTTTGCTTCTCCCTGGTCGCCTCCGGGCTGGATGAAAACAACCGGCAAGGCACAGGGGGGTTGGATGCGGCAAAAGTATATTGATGCCTACGCTTTGTACTACCTAAAATTCCTCCAGCATTATGAAAGGGCAGGGGTAAGGCTTAACGGCCTTACCGCCCAAAACGAAACCGAAACGGATCAAGTCAGCAAAATGCCCGCATGCCTGTGGCACCCGGAACTGGAAATGCAATTTGCCCTTAAAATGCGCCAGCTTCTTGATGGGAACGGCTTTAAGGAACTTAAGATATGGCTGATGGATCACAACCTGATAATGTGGCGTCGGGCAATTTTTCAAATGGACGAACCTGGGGTCAAAGCAGCCTGCGCCGGTATAGCCTGGCACCCATATGAAGGGCATCCGGAAATGATTACCTGGTTCCGGAATAAGCATCCTGAATGTGAGAACCACTGGACTGAAGGAGGGGTATTGCCCATTAACCTGAGTACAGGGTTTTCAAAGCATTTCTCCATTGGCGATATAGCGGCAGGTTTTATTCAGGCAATAAACAACGGATGCCAATCCATAACGGTCTGGAACCTTGCCCTGGACATGGCAGGTTATCCGAACATCGGCCCTTTCAACTGCAAAGGAACGTTGGAAATTGAGAGGGATGGAACACAGGTACGGCGTTCTGACGAGTATTACACCCTGCTCCACTTCTCCCGTTACATAAAACAGGGAGCACGCCGCATCCTGCTGGAACCCAGGGCCATGCCCCGGAATTTTGAAGCCACAGGTTTCGTAAACCCCGACGGCGGCAAGATACTTTTCATCTCCAATACGGATACTTTTGATTCTGATCTTATCATCCGTGATAAGGACAGAGACATTCCTCTGCGGATTCTGCGGGAGTCAATAAACACGGTATTTCTTTAATATTTCAAAACCAGGATTATATACTTGGAGCTTATCCGGAAATAAAGAAAAACTTATCAAAGGAATCCAGGCGGAGGCAGGAAGGCCTGTTGAGCTATGACGAACTGCAAGGTATTGGCTGGGAATGGCAAAGTGTGGACGGTTGTATGGCAAAAACGCTTTTAACCCAGGGATCGGTGGGAAGGAATTCTACTGACTTGGAGAAAAAAGGGACGAAAATCCTCCCAAAGCTGATGATGTTATGCATCGCCGAGCCCGTAACATTTTTTGTGTAAAACGCAAAATATCATAACGGGACCCTGTCCCCGTAAATGAGCGCAAACTGGTTTAACGCCCCAGCCCAATTCCTAATCGGCATTGTCCACTTTTTCGAGATCC
>Ga0268262_10002207_pt1 | contig 22866 bp, 24 predicted proteins | sample TergutNc150P3_FD_190354 | JGI IMG/M metagenome (GOLD analysis project Ga0268262, IMG submission 190354) | Nasutitermes corniger P3 segment gut microbial community from laboratory colony in Florida, USA - Nc150 P3 (SPAdes) (version 2) | ecosystem: Host-associated > Arthropoda: Insects >...
TTCCGCATCCTAATTCCGTGACGAGAAATTTCAATTCGGGATGCGCTTTTGCAAAAATCAGAAATTCGTCAATATAAGGTTTCATCTCTTCTACTGATTTAAACATCGTTGGAATGGCATAAGTTTTCCCCTGCAAGCCAACACCCTGCCCCCAAATCGCTCCCCATTCCATAGCAAGTTCGGCTGCGCCTCCGCCGTGAAAGCCGGCGAGGTTACTACCAAAAACGAAAATTTCATTTTCGCTTAGAGATTTAATCCATTTTGGAGAAATGTTGGGCATTTGTTGGTCTCCTTTACTTCTTTACCAATTGTTCCAAGATTCTTACGTTGTAGGCTGCATAAGGAATTGCCTGTTCATTTATGATAGCCGTGTTTTTGTTTATTAGATTTTGGGATTGCGGGTAATAATCTTTTAAAAATTTTTGCCAAACTGTTAATGGCAAGCCTTGTTCTATCAAGTCAGTTAATCTGGCTTGGTAGTTGGTTACTGCGTTTTGCACTTCTGCTTCAAAGTTGTGAAGACACGTTATGAGTTCTTTTAGTTTTTCTATTTGCAAGTGATGATGTTGATTTTCTGGCATTCTGGCTCCTTTGGTTAGGTTATTGTTTTAAATATAGAAAATATTTTCTATATTCTAAACAAATGAACAAAATTTACATATTTCTCCTGCTCTGCCTTCTACTAACCAGTTGCGCAACTAAGCGGTTTGACATCAATAAAGTGGATTTTTCTTATGAATATACGGAACAAAACATTTTGCCGCTTAGATATCACGATAGAAGCACTTTAAATCTTGAAACTGCTAATAAAATTATAAAAAATATTGCGGCAAAAGATAGCAATGTTTGGGGTTATTATTATGTTCAGCATAATTTTGATAGAACCGAAAGGAAATTATTTGATATTATAAATATTGACTATGTGACATTAATATTGCATATCGTTGGAGTTCCGGAAGCAAGAGTACATTATAATTTGAATGCCCGTGTTTATTTATTTGATTCTTATGGCAATATAGTTGAAATTTATGAAAAATCTGGTTATGTTATGCAATATCGGGGATTGTATTATGGCTATAGTCATCCTATAGAAAATATGTCTAAAGAGTATAAAAGAATGTTTCAGGAAATTATAAATGATATAAGCACTAATAGAGAGAGAACAAATAATTTATTATCGCTCTCTGGAGCCTTGGAAGATGACAACACAACAGAAACATATACTAAAATTTATGTGATAGTGAAATAATCAAAAATCCTTTTTTCCTTTCAAAATAAACATTGCCCAAACGAAATCTGAAAGAATCTTTTTTTTGCAATTTTTCGTATAGCTTTTTGTCTTCATTGGTCTCTTCCCAAGTTATGCCCTTGCTCCCAAGCCATAACCTAAAGAGTTCGCCATAGCCTTGCATAGCGGGCAAATGGAAATGCTTTAAAGTAATGGATTTGGCTGAGTGTTCTGTTAAAAAAGGATTAAAATAGGAATCCAGAATTTTAATCACATTCGGATAAATTTTTTGGGAAAGCTCTGCTATATGCGCTAGGCTATTTATTGTACCTTTGCACTCTTCTTCAATTTTTGGCAAAATTTGCAAACGGACTTTATTTCTAAAATGGTTGATGCTTTTGTTGGTGCTATCTTCTCTCCACTCAATTCCATTTTCTTCTGAATATTTTTGTAAATCTTCTTTTGAGAATTTTAGCATTGGGCGAATAATTCCATCTTCTCGCTCTGCCAAAATACCTCGCAAACCTTTTAAACCTGTGCTTCGGGCTATTCGCAGAAACACGGTTTCTGCTTGGTCGTTTTTGTGGTGAGCGGTTACCAAAAAATCTGCACCTAATTTATTTTTTAAATCAAAGAGCAAATTATATCTCGCTTCTCTTGCAATGGCTTCAAAATTATTTTTGCCTTCAAAAATTTTTTGGTCTATAAAAAGTTCGTAAAAATGTATGCCATATTCTTCGCATTTCTTTTTTATCAATTTGGAATCTTCGTTTGTATCTGGTCTAATTCCGTGGTTCACATAAGCAGCATGTAAATTTGAGTGTTTTTTTGCAAAAAAATGCAACATGCACATGCTGTCTAAGCCGCCAGAAATTGCTAAAAGAAATGATGGGTTATTCATTCCAGTGCCGCATCCCAGTCTTTCCAAACAGGGTCATAGCCATTTTCTCTTATTTTTTGCTCAATTTCTTCGGGGCTTCTGGAATCATTTATTTCCCATTGCGTGAGTTCATTTTTGGAAACCGCATAACCACCCGGATCTGTGCGGCTGCCTGCGCTCATGGTGGTTAGCCCAAGCATCATTGCCCTATCTCTGAAATTTGCAGATTCTCTTGTGCTGAGTGAAATTTCCACATCTGGAAAACATATTCTGTAAGCGCACATAAGTTGAACTAGTTCTCTGTCGCTTGGAGTGTGTAGTTCAAAAGTTTGTCCTTCAAAAGGGCGTAGCCTTGGGAATGAAATTGAAAATCTGCTTTGCCAATATGTACCCTGCAAATAGCTCAAATGCAAAGCTGTGAAAAAACTATCCACTCGCCAATTTTCCAAACCGAGTAAGGCTCCAATGCCAATTTTCCTGACTCCTGCAATTCCAATTCTATCTGGGCAATGCAAGCGATATTCAAAAATACTTTTTTTGCCGTGAGGATGGTGATGCTTGTAGGTCTCTTCCCTATAAGTTTCTTGATATACAAAAACTGCAGTGACTCCGCATTTTGCAAGTTCGGCATATTCTTCCATGCTAAGAGGTTGAACCTCTATTGAAACTGCGGCAAAATGCTCATGGCAAAGTTTCACCGCATTTAGCAAATATTCAAAACCTGCATTTTTAGGGCTTTCTCCTGTTACCAAAAGAATATGTTCAAAATCACCGAGTTTTTTTATAGCTTCAATTTCCTCAAGTATTTCGCTTGTGCTCAAAACTTTTCTCTCTATATCATTGTGAGTGTTGAACCCGCAATATACACAGGAATTTGTGCAATCGTTGGAGAGGTAAAGCGGCAAATAAAGTTGAATGGCTTTTCCAAAACGCTGCAATGTTATTTCTCTACTTTTTTTTGCCATATTCTCCAAATACGGAACAGCAGCTCGCGAAATCAAAGCGGCAAAATCATCCATATTCATATTTTCTTTTTTTGAAAGCGCTCGCTCCACAGATTGAAGAGTGGCGGTGGCAATTCCCTTTTCCACCATCTCCCAATTGAATTTGGAAAATACGGAAGAAAACATTTGTTCTTGCTCAGGCATATCGGTAATCTAGAAATTTAAGCATAATAACTAGGCAATAGCATTGCTCTTTCCCATAAATCCAAATTGGTATCTAGTTTATTCAAATTTGGGGATTTTTCATTTACATATTTCTTAAAATTTTCACATTCATTTTTTAAATTTTCCAATGTTTTGCCATAATTTTTGCATAGTTCATCTTTGGGTTCAAAAATATATAGCATTTGAATCACTGGCAAAGCTAGGGTTCTTGTTGTAAAGCCATCGTCTTTTAGCAGACAAGAGGCTGCTTTTTGCAAATTTTCCGCAGCATTTTCCTTTTCAAATGCAAGCCATTTTAGAATCAACGGATATGGATAGCTTTGTCCTTTTAATTTATAATCAAATTTTGGTAAATTAGAAATCCTATTTTTATAAATTTCCAGACATCTCAACCTAGCATAAGATAACAAAAACCAAGCATCTGTTTTTTCATTTATTTCTTTGCCAAAATCAGCAGGTTTCTTTTCTGTTTGTTTTTCAAAATATTCATAGCATTTTTCAATATCTTGTTCTCGCAAATAAATGCAGAACTGATAACTTGCGGTTTTGAAATAAGATTTACTAATATGCGATTCTGCAATTTCATAAAATTCTTTTGCGTCTTTTAAATTTCCATCAAAAGAATAGGCTTGTCCCATAGTACCTGTTATTTCGGCGGTTGTATCGTCTTTTTCTGTTTTAAAGGGAAGACCCAGTTTTTTAATTTTGTCTTGAATATCCCATAATTCTGTGAAATACTCTATAACTTTGCAAAAATTATATCCGTTAAAATCAATTTGAGCAAGCAATATATTTAAACGTACATATTTTTCCCAATTATCTGTTATTCTGCAATGCTCGCCTTTATTGGATATATTTAAAAGAGAACAAAAATTTTGCCGTTCAATTTTTGTTTTTATTGTGTTGCTATGGGTATCAAACGAAAGCATGGAAATTAAAATATCCAGTTGCAAATCTTTCGGCAAAATTTTCTTTGCACAATTTTCATATTCTATATAAAAAACACCTTTAAGTTCATTTAATTGTTTCATCACTTTAGGATTTGTTCCGCGTGTTTCAAAATGTGTTTTTAAGAATTTTACAACTTCAATCCATATATTTTCATAATCATTTTTATTTTTTCTCAAAGATTTGAAAATGTCATCCAATAAATTTACATTTCCGAATTTGTCAAATAGAACTTCTTGTAATATTCTCTGAAGTGCAAGAGAAGGATTTTTTAAATCTATCACCGAATGATTTTCATTACAATTACATTCTACTGCTTCCAGAATTTTTGAGCGAACAAGTCCGCAGATAATATCTGCTAAATTCACAAAAATAGAATTCTTGTCATTTGAGCATGTTATATTAATTTTCAGTCCTTTGGTTTTTTCATATTTTGCCAGTATTTTTTTAAAATCATCACAAATTGCCTTGTGATATGCCTTCCAAAGATTTTCATCTGGTTCTATTAGTCCTAAAACATCTATTTTTCTGCCATCAAAATATATATCAATACTATCTCCGTAGCTAAATTTTTTGTTTTCAAATAAGCCGAATATAACAGCCTGCAGTGCAACATACCACCAGTGTTGTTGATTTGAAGAGAATATGGGTTTGCCGCTTGAAATGAAAATTTTCTCTGCAATACCCACAAAATATTCTTTGCATTTATTTCTTTCAGAATCGTTCATATTGGCAAAATGTATATCTTTCAATTTTTTTTGCCCAAAAGCTTCTTTATAGAGTTTATTTAAATCTTCTTCTTTTATCTTAGTTAAAACTCCGCAAACAAAGGAGTTATGGTTTGGAGATAAGATGTTGAAATCTCCTGTTTCGTCTATGGAAAAATGGTATTTCATAGGTTAGCTTCAATATGGGCAATTTGAACGGAAGTTAGAGCGTATTTTTTATAAAGTTGCATATCAATTTCGGCAATTGATTTTGACCAATCAATATCGGAATTTGATGTAAAATTTTGTAAAGGAACAAATTTATAAACAGCTTGAGTTACGTTTTGTGAAACTTTCAAAATACTAACCATAAATCTTAGAAAACGAGTAGCCATATATTTTGCAAGATTTTTTGCCTCAATTTCGTTATCAAAACATCCAATAGGAAAAAGTGAATCTGTACAAGCCCATTTGGGAGCGACAGGATATGCTTTTCCTATTACTTTTTTATCCTTTGAAGGATCTCCGGCTGATTTGGATATAAAAACTTTGTAACTATTAAAAACATCCAATCCTTTTGTTATGCTATTCTCATCTGTCCATCTTATTTCTTCGTCCATACATTGCAAAGCCACTGCATTTTTATATTTTTCTGGTTTTGATATTTTTTCTACAATATCTCTTTTTCCAATTATACCAAAAGCATCTCTTCCTTTTGTTATTGTAGTTATAGGAATAAAATCATTAGACTTAACTTTTTCTAAAATCTCATAATTAATTGCATTTGAAATAATCACATCTAAACCTTCTTCAAATAAATTCCGCTGCTCGGAAATAATATCATCATTAATTCTTGTGTTAAATTCAATCTTGCCACTATATTTTTTGTCGAATAGCCAATAGCTTACACCGCCTTTTATAATAACATTATTGAAAATTTCGGTTGCATCTGGATAATTAAAAATTTTGAGAAAGTGATTATTATGTTTTACAAATTTTCTAAGTTTTATAAATGAACCATCTTGGGCATCGCCAGCAAACCATCTTGACGGCGTTATTAATGAAACAAATTCCACATCTAACCGTATTGAATTAACAATAAAGTTAGGAAATAATTGTTTGCCTAACGAATTATTTAATTTTGTTTTGCATATATATTCTTGATAAGGTGGATTACCGACAATTGCATTGAATTTCATCTCTGATTCTCCTGCTATGAAATCTACAAATTTTAATATATTTTTTTTGTGCTTGTCTATTGTTGCCCAATTACGAGTTTTGCAATATTTGGTACCATCACTATTAGGAATCACGCCTTTTAATCCATCCATTTGCCATATATTCCAAGATATTATTTCGGCAATTTCTTTTTGATATTCAATATTCGGTTGAGTATTATATTTTTCAAAATAGTAATCGCAAAAGGTGTAAAATAAGTTTTTACGTGCTATGAGTAAGCTATCGCCTTGCCATTCATAACCGTATGAGGATTGAAATGCCCGCTTTATCCAATCAAACCATTCATTATGGTTGGCATTTTCGTTAATCACACGGATTTTACGGTCAAGTATGCCTATACGATTTTTGGGTTCTATTATCTCACCAGTAACAGAGTCGTATCGGCTAACCAAATATGGGGCTTCTCCGCAGGATATTTCAAGGCGTTTATCAAGAACATAATTCTGCCAAGTATTACCGGAATTTTCAAATGGAATTTTTGTGATGGTTGTTGTCCAAGTTTGTCCATTTTCTTTATTGAAACAATTTTCTTGTTTAAACCATGCGTTATCTATCAAATTATTTTGTGCGTTGCATACCCACGATGGTGTAAAAACTTCGGCTCTATCTCTTATGCGTTTTTTTTGTTCCCTTTGTTCTTTTTTTGTTCGTAAACGAATAAGATCTTCCTTATCACCAGTTATTAGGTCAATTTTTATTTGAGCATTATGATGAAATTTATCTCCATCTTTTGAATAATTATTTGTACCCCAAATAATATTCTCGTTAGTGCTTCTATCTTTAAGGAGAATGGTCAAAAGGGATTCTGTAAGCATTTCATCACAAATATAGTAAAAACAAAAACAGAATTGGCGACCTACTATAGCTAACATTTTAAAATTTATTTTCTATATTCCCTCCATGTCTCTTTTAGAAACCTTACCCAAGCCGCAGGCAAAAGATTGCCTGCTAGACTATGCTGCAATTTTGCAGCTTTTGCCACATCGTTTTCCTTTTTTGCTCATAGACAGGGTTCTCTCTTTTGAGCCAGATGCAGAGAAGGCAAAAATCACCTGCTTGAAAAACGCGAGTTTTAACGAGCCTTATTTTATGGGACATTTCCCAGGAGACCCCGTGATGCCGGGTGTTTTGCAGATAGAAGCTATGGCACAAGCTGGTTGCATTTTGGCATATTTAAAATTTGAAGAAGAATCCAAAGGAAAACGCCCTGCTTTTATGGGTGTTGATGGTTGCCGATTTCGCCGCGCTGTTAGACCAGGCGATTCTTTGAGGATAGAAGCCGAGTTGGAAGAATTCCGCCGCGGCATAATTACATTTGACGGAAAAATTTTTGTGGGCGAAGACCGTGTTGCAGATGCAAAACTAAAAGCTACAATGGTGTGATATGAGAATTCTTGTCACTGGCGGAGCAGGTTTTTTAGGTTCGCATTTGTGCGATAGGCTCATTGAGCAAGGGCATGATGTTATTTGCCTTGACAATTATTTCACAGGTAGCAAAAAAAATGTTGAACATTTGATGAGCAACCCTCGCTTTGAGCTTATTCGCCACGATGTCACAGAATCAATTCTTTTGGAAGTGGACAGAATTTACAACTTGGCTTGCCCTGCCTCTCCTGTGCATTACCAGTACAATCCCGTTAAAACAATTAAAACAAGCATACTCGGCGCGGTTAATATGCTTGGTCTTGCCAAAAGGGTAAGGGCAAGAATTTTGCAGGCAAGCACAAGCGAAGTTTATGGAGACCCAAGTGTTCACCCACAGGTGGAGGAATATTGGGGAAATGTGAATCCCATAGGCATTCGCAGTTGCTACGATGAGGGGAAGCGCGTTGCCGAAACATTGTTTATGGACTATCACCGCCAAAACAAGGTGGATATTCGCATTGTGCGTATTTTCAATACCTATGGGCCTAGGATGCATCCAAATGATGGCAGGGTGGTGTCTAATTTCATAGTGCAGGCTTTGCAAGGCAAAGATATAACGGTTTACGGCGATGGGCAGCAAACCCGTTCTTTTTGTTTTGTGAGCGATTTAGTGGAAGCCATTTTGCGCACAATGGAGCAGAATGAATATACTTTGCCCATAAATATAGGCAACCCCGGCGAATTTACCATTTTGGAACTCGCAGAAAAAATTATAAAGCTAACAGACAGCAAAAGCAAAATAATAAAAGAACCCTTGCCCGCAGACGACCCAAAACAACGCAAACCCGATATTAGCAAGGCAAAAAAATTTCTAAACTGGGAACCCAGCGTAAACTTGGAAGAAGGCTTGAAAAAGACCATTGAGTATTTTCTATCTTCTCCTTATGGATTTCATTCCGTTTAAAGATATTCTTTTTTATGCAACGGCTGTTATTATGGTGGTAGCGGCTTTGTTCACGGTACTTGCCAAGAATATTTTGCACAGTGCGGTTGCTCTTATAAGCACATTTTTTGGAACGGCGGTTCTTTACTTTTTGCTTTCGGCAGAGTTTATAGCCGTGGCTCAGGTGATGGTTTATATAGGCGGTGTGGTTGTATTTGTTGTGTTCACCATTTTATTGACGAGCCGCTTGGGCGAGCGTGTTCAGGAAACAAGCCGTTTGAGAAAAATCGTGGCTCTTGTTTTTTCTTTGCTTGTTGCTATTTTAGCATTTTGCCTCTTAAAAGAATTTGGAATGGTTTTGCAAGACAAAACAGAAGATTTTGCCACTCTAGCCGCCATAGGTAAAAGGCTTCTTTCTCCCGATGACACTGGTTTTCTTTTGCCTTTTGAGGCAATTAGTTTGTTGCTTTTAATATCTTTGATAGGTGCGGTAACCATAGCTCGAATTCCAAGTGATGATAAAAATGAGGCGGCAAAATGACTTTGCAAGCCTGTCTTTTGTTAGCTTTTTTCCTTTTTGCAATAGGGGTTTACGGAATTTTAACCCGCCGCAATGCCATTGGCATTTTAATAAGCATGGAGTTGATGCTAAATGCTGCAAACATAAACTTTATAGCCTTTGCGCATTTCAGAGCAACAGATGCGACGGCTGGTTCTGTTTTTAGCCTTTTTGTTATAGCAGCCACAGCCTGCGAAATGGCAATTGCGCTCGCCATAGCCATAACGGTTTATCGCAGGCACGGGCATTTGGATGTTGACGAACTAAGGGAACTCAGAGACCCTGATGTGTGAACAGGTCTGCTTGCTAGGAGCAACAGGCTCCATTGGCGATTCTGCTCTTGACGTGATAAAACAACACAAGGAGCGTTTTTCTCTGTACTCTGCGGCAGCTCGTAGCAATGTGCAAAAAATGGCGGGTATTGCCAAAGAATATCCAAATGCAAAACTAGCACTCTTTGATAAAACCGCCGCTTTGGAACTTCAAAAAATAACGGGCAAATCTGTTTTGGCAGGCATGGAAGGTTTGCTGGAATTGGTTTCTGATTCCGCTTGCGATTTGGTGGTGAACGGATTGACAGGTTCGGTTGGCTGCGAGCCAACATTGAAGTCAATAGAGAGCGGCAAAAAAATTGCTCTTGCAAATAAAGAAACCCTTGTGATGGCAGGTGAAATAATAAAACAGGCTCTTGAGAAAAATCCAAAAGCAAAAATAACGCCTGTGGATAGCGAGCACAACGCGATTTTCCAATGCCTCGCAGGGCGAGGCGAGAGAGAGGTTGAAAGCTTGGTTATCACCGCAAGCGGCGGTCCTTTTAGGGAATTGCCAGCGGAAAAATTTTCTGAAATAACGTTAAAAGATGCGCTTAATCACCCTGTGTGGAGCATGGGAAAAAAAATTACAATAGACTCTGCATCTATGATGAACAAGGGGTTGGAAGTTATAGAGGCTCATTTTCTTTTTAATATTCCCTACGAACAAATCAAAGTTGTGGTGCATCCGCAGAGCATGGTTCATTCGCTTGTGCAGTTTATAGACGGAAGTTTAATGGCACAGCTAGGCGCGCCGGATATGAGAATTCCCATTCTTTGCGCAATGACTTTCCCCGAAAGGTTGCCTCTAAATACAAAGCGGTTAAATTTGCCAGAAATTCAAAAACTCACATTTTTTGAACCAGATTTAAAAAAATTTCCATGTCTTTCTTTGGCTTACGAAGCGGGCAAAGCGGGTGGCACAAGAGCTGCTGTTTTGAATGCCGCAAACGAAATTTTAGCAAACGCTTTTATACAAGAGAAAATTTCCTTTTTGGATATACCGAGAGGCATTGAGCATTGCTTGGGAAAAATTCCAGAGCAAAGCGGTAACTTGAATTTGGAGAAAGTTTTGCTTGCGGATTCCGCTGCTAGGGAAGAGGCTTGTGGTTTTATCTAAACCAAACGAACTTCCAAATTCTTGCCCAAAGCTTTTGCAATATTGCTAAGGGTATTGAAAGTGGGATTAGCAAATGGAGTTTCAAATGAACGATAGGCTTGTTTACTTATACCAGCTTCTTTTGCCACCTTTGCTATAGGTTTGCCTTGTCTTGCCTCAAAAATCATATATGCAATTTCAATTTCTGGTTTAACAGGAATGGCATATAAACTTTTTTTTGCATTTTCTTTTGTTTTAGGCATAACCAAGTGTTTGCCAAATTCAAGCTCGCACACGAGGGTTTCATTCAAAGCTTCTTTTGCCATTTCCAAAGCGTGCTCTAAAGATTCGCCGCAAGTATTTATGTTTGGTTTATCAGGAAAAGAGACGATATATTCATCATCATCTTTCGTTATTTTTGCAGCATAGTTCATATTACCTCCTATTTTGCTCCCAACTGTTTTAAAATTGCATTTAACAAACCAGGTTTTAAATCTTTTCCTGAATGAAACGGGATTGGAACTATATGTCCATTTTTCTCAAATATGTGATGGCTTCCGCTTATACGATTTAAGATAAACCCATTTTTCTTCGCAATTTTAAACAATTCTTTAGCAGTCATTCACAAGTAATATAGTAAAAAAATGTTCGCCAGGCCCTGCTCCACATGGTCTAGGTCAAAAAACATCCCCCAAGTCGAGTTCTGCCCCCCTCCACCCCACTAAGGTGAGTATGAAAGTTATTTCTATAATTGCTCTTTTAGTTTATTCTGTTTTTGCAGATACCATTTATTTGAAAAATGGAAATAAAATTGAAAATGCAACTCTAACGGAAATCACGCAAACTGATATTAAATATAAGGTTGAAGGAAGAGCTGTAGTTTACACAATTTCAAAAGATAACGCAGAAAAAGTTATCTATAACGATGGTTCAGAAGATATTTTTCAGTTATTAGAACAACCGATTGTTTCTAATATGTTAGAAGATTCCCGCGATGGCAAAACCTACAAAATTGTAAAAATGCCAGATGGTAGGATTTGGATGGCAGAAAATTTAAATTATGAAACCAGCAAAAGTGAATGTTACAATAATGACAAAAATTATTGCGATTCTTGCGGAAGACTTTATAATTGGGAAACGGCTGTAAATGCCTGCCCTACTGGTTGGCATTTGCCAACTAATGCGGAATGGTCAAATTTGAAAATGGCAAGCGGTGGAAAAACGGCAGGAACCGCCCTCAAATCAAAAAGCAACTGGACCAAAGATGGTAATGGCAGAGATGATTACGGTTTTTCCGTGCTTGCTTGTGGCTACAGAGATCCCTATATATTCTTCCCTAGCGACTATAAAAACTACGGTGATGGAACCATCTTTTGGTCAGATACTAAAGATATTGGAATTCATATCAGGTATTTTAGAGCAAACGATGCAAATGTCAATAATATTCGTAGCCCTAATTCCGCCTTGTATAGCGTTCGTTGTGTCAAGAATGACTCGCTTAAAACACCAGAGCCACTTGTAGAACCTTTTGTGGAAATAGGTTATCAAAAAATCTGGGATATGCACCATATCAGACTAGCTGCCGAAATCCTTAACTATTGGTTTTACGAAACAGTTGGGATTGGTACTAGAGATTTTAGTTATAAAGAATATAATATTAAATACTTAGAATATGAAATAATGGTGGGATACTTACATAGATGGGTAGTTATGCAACCTGATAATATTAGAACTAGTTTGGGTTTATTCGGAGGTTTGGGATTTAAACAGTCTTTTCTTATTTCTGATAAATCTAGTGTTTGTAATGATAATGATTTAAAATACTGCGAACAATTATATATGAATATGAGACATGAATTGGGTGCAGAACTTATATTAGGATATGTTTCGCTATACATATCCGAAAGGAATTTCCACCGAATAGGAGGCGGAATAGGTTTAGCTTTTTGGAGATCGCAATGAAAAAACTTTTAATAATCACCGCCATCATATTTCTAATAGCCTGTGGACCAGATACAGGTCCGGAATTTCCAACGAATATAGAGCATAGCAGTAGCAGCAGTTATAGGTATTATAGTAGTTCTTCCAGCAGTTCTTCTAGTATCGTGCCGGACCCTAATTATTGCCCATCTGGTGAACAAAAGATAACTAGCAGTACATTTAACGATGGAAGGTGTGGTACTGAATCTAAGGCATTTGCTGATAAATGGTCAGGATTGTGCACAACTACTGGCTTCATAGATTGCGTGAATACGTATAAATGCCAAGGCGGTCCAGCAGTAAGTAGAACTTGCGGTAGTTTATAAATTTTCTACATTTACCCACAAATGATTCTAGTCCGTTACGTGCTTAAAGAGCATATAGCCCCCTTTTTCGCTGCGCTTTTCGTGACTACATTTTTATTTGTAATAAATTTTTTGGTAGAAGTGCTGGATAAAATTCTCTCCAAAGGGATTCCGGCTTCCATTGTTTTGGAGATTTTTGGGCTAAATGTGGTTTGGATGGTGGGGCTTGCGGTGCCCATGTCTGTGCTTGCAGCCACTCTTATGACTTTTGGCAGGCTTTCTTCGGATAGGGAAATAGTGGCTATGCAGTCTGCGGGAATTTCGCCGCTTTCGCTTATGCGGCCTGTACTTGTGTTTTCTGCCTTGCTTATGGTTTTATTGATGCTTTTTAACAACTGGCTGCTGCCAGAAGCAAATTATCGCAGCGCAATGCTCATGCAATCTGTGACTCGCAAAAGGCCTCATGCTATGATAGATGAAGGTAAGCTCATAAACCAGTTCCCTGGACTTCAAATTTGGGTTTCTCGCATAGACAACCAAAGCGCAGAGCTTTATGGCATAAAAATTTTTGAAATTGGTGGCAGCTACCCGCGTGTTATAACCGCAGACAGTGCCTCAATGGAATATGTGGATATGGGAGCAACCCTAATGCTTCATTTGAAAAACGGTGAAAATCATTTTGTGGACCCAAAAGACCCAGAGCGTTATTTTAGAATTCGCTTTGCAAACCAAGATTTTGCTGTACAAAACATCGACGACCGCTTTGAGCGTACCGATAACAAAAGCCGTGGCAACCGAGAATTGACAATAGAAGAGATGCTCAAGGTAATAGAAGAAGCTGGCGATGAAGAACAAAAACTGATAGAGGAGTTTCAGCCGCTGATTTGGAAAAATATAAGTGATTTAAATTTGGTTCTTAAAAAAGATACTATTTTGCCAGAAAAACGAAAAAGCAAAGAGATTTTGCCAAACGCAGAAAAGCATGGAAAAGCTGTGGCATTAGTTAGACGGGAAGAAACAGAAACTTTGACTAGAATAAGCCGAATGGAAAGTAGGCGCGAAGGTATATTAAAACGCATAGCCATACACAAGGTTGAAATTCACAAAAAAATAAGCACCGCCGTGGCTTGTGTTGTATTTGCCCTTATAGGTGCGCCACTTGGCATAATAGCACGGCGAGGCGGAATTGGTCCCGGCACTGTTTACAGCCTTGGATTTTTCACCGTTTATTGGGTATGCCTTATAGGTGGCGAAAATTTGGCAGACCGCTTGATAATTTCTCCGGCAATTTCCATGTGGGCTTGTAATGCGTTTATTGGAACAATTGGTTTATTTTTAACTTGGCGGGTAGCGAGGCGATGAAATTTTCCCTTTACCTGCTTAAAAATTTTTTGAAGTCCTTTACCTTAATATCGGTAGGAAGCATACTTGTTTTTATTATAATAGATTTTGTGGGCAATATAAAAATGTGGCTTTTAAGGGGCTTGGATCAAACAGGAGAATATTACTTAAACTACCTACCATACATAATATATCTTGTTTCTCCGGTTGCTATAATGTTGACTGCAATAGCAAGTGTTGGAGCAATGGCAAGGCATTTAGAAATCTCCGCTATGCAGGGTGCTGGCAAAAGCCCTTTTAGAATTCTGTTGCCCATTCTTGTTGCGGGGGTAATTATAACCGCACTTCTTTTTGTGGTTGGCGAAATAATTTTGCCAGATGCAAATCATCGTAGATTGGAAATTGCAGAAACAAGAATTGAGCAGAGAAAAAATCCTAGAATAAAGGAAAAAACTCAGTTTGTATTTATAGGTTCAGACCACTCGGATTGGTATTTTAGGCGTTATAGTGGAATAACCAAAAAAGGCGAAAATGTTTCTTTGGTTTTGCAAGACAACGGCAAACCCATTGCCCGATATGATGCAAAAAGTATAGAATGGAATGATTCTTCTGCTTCTTGGGTTTTGTTCAACGGTTGGGCGAGATATTTTTCTCCAGAAGGAAATTTAAGTGCTCATAAATTCAAAACTAAGGATATAGAGCAGCAAACCACCGTTTTGCCCGAAGACATAATAAACGAAAGGCAAAGCCACGAAGAAATGAATTCAAAGCAAATAAGCCGCAGAATTGAAATTTTAAGGCGCAGCGGAGAAGACACACAAAAAATGGAAACTCAGTGGCACTTTAAATTTTCTGGTCCAATAACTGCAATAGTAACTTTGATAATTGCCCTTTCTCTTGCTCATAAATACAGTCGTAGCGGTGCTTTGAGCCAGCAATTTGGCATAGGTATTATTATGACATTTAGCTATTACATAGTTATACGTGTTGGTGTACAAATGGGTGAAAATGGAATTTTGGAACCTTGGTTAGGTGCCTGGATAGGACACATAATTTACGGCACAGCAGCACTAGCAATGTTGTTCAAGTCGTTTAGGTTGTGAAAAGTTTAAATATTTGTATTTTCATATATTGGGATTTAAAGTAAATGCAAAAACCTCTTAAACATATCGCTGTGATAATGGATGGCAATGGTCGTTGGGCTAAGTCTAAGGGCTTGGAGCGTTTTTTGGGGCATAGGCAAGGCACAAAGGCGACTGTTGCAACCGTTGAAGCAGGTGTGGATTTGGGTTTGGAGCATTTAACTCTTTTTGTTTTTAGTTCAGAAAATTGGCAGAGGCCTAAAATTGAAGTTGAATATCTTATGAATTTGCTCGTTGAAATGGTGGCTCAGGAGATTCCACACCTTATGGAAAAAAATGTTAAGCTAAAAGTGATAGGCAATATGAGCAAACTACCCGAAAAACCGCACAAAAAACTTCAAGAAGCAATAGACAAAACCTCGCAAAACAGCGGTATGCAGCTTAACCTCGCAATATCTTATGGTGGAAGAATGGAAATTGTAGAAGCGGCTCGCGAAATTGCCACACTTGCAAAAAAAGGCGAACTAAATCCAGAAACTTTGGATGAAACTCAATTTGCAAACCATTTATATTTGCGTGGAGCACCAGACCCAGACTTGGTTATACGCACAGGCGGTGAGTACAGGCTTTCCAACTACCTGCTGTGGCAGGCTGCATATAGCGAGTTCTTTGTCAGTGATGTTCTTTGGCCAAACTTCACCAAAGAAGATTTTGCTAAAGCCATTGAGTTTTACAACACTCGGCAGAGAAGATTTGGCAAGGTTGAGGAAGAATAGCTACAACTCCAACTTCCCTATAAAAGAAAACCTCGGCATAAAACCCTTATTGAGTTCCCCATTTATGGGCCAAGACAAATTTATGTGGCTAACAACGCCCTGCACAAATTTGGATTTGGAAACTCTTAACCCTATTCCAGCCATATATAGCAAGTCTCTAGGCTCAAAAGCATGTAATCTGTCGGTTGCTTCTCCGGCTGTTAAAAAGGTGGCAAAGGATGGGATAAATGTTAAAACTTCAAACTCTGGAAAGTATCTCTGCTCTGCTTTAAAAGCAAAGGTATTTGTGCCAGCCAAGTAATGCGCAGGAAATCCCGGAAAAATTGAATTACCATCTAAATAAAACTGGAGTGGGAAAGAGCCACGCCAAGATTCTATTTGCGTACTTAAAACAGAAGACCATTTAAGACTGGGTTTATAAATATATTCGCTAAACAAAAGGTTGCGCATATCTCCGAGAGAATCTTTATTGCAATGAAAGTAGTTTTGTCCCTTTGCTAAAAAGTTATGTTTTTTTGTTCCAACCGATAAATTTATAATATGCTCAAAATACCAATCTTCATTTTCTGCCTGTAATTTCTTAAAATTTTTTGCAACAACAGTTTTTATATAATAACCCCTTTCCACATCTTCTGCCCATTTAACTCTGTGCAAATTATATTTTTTCTCCAAGCGAATGCGGCTAGCTGCTATGGAAAAACCAAGTCGTGAATCTTTCATCCAATTTTTAATGCTATGAAAATCGTACCCCATTCCCAAATATGTTTTAAAGGATGCTCCACCAAATGAACGCAAAAGCCATAAAGATAGGGAATCTTCTCTTAAACCCTCTAAATCATATTCATCGCGTTTTGACCAGAGTATTTCTGCATTGTATGACCATTGATTTTTTGCTTGGCTTATGAATGGATAACTGAGTCCGAGGCTGCGTTCAAATCCGTCTGAGTTTTCGCTTAGGGTAAAGTAGAATTTGTGGTGTGGAGTAAAAAAATCTTCGGTTTTAAAGAGCAGGTATTTTAAATCTCTATCTTCATCGTGCCTAAAAAAGAAACCTACGGTATGCCCCAAACCAAGCAGGTTGTGTTCCAACAAGCCAACAGCCCAAAGCCATTCTTCTCCTGGTTTTCCAATTGAAATCTCAGGAGCAAAAGTCCAGTTATCGCTTGTTTCAACATATAAATCCGTATTGCCAAGCGAATCTTTTTTTGCTTCTATATTAGCATCACTGATATAAGGCAAAGCCCGCAGGTCTTTTTCTGCTTCTTGTAGTTCGGCATAAGAAACAGTATCTCCTTCCTTAAAAGGAAGCCTTGCCTCAATGACTGATTCCTTGGTTTTTATATGAACTATGTTTCCTATTCTGTACAATTTTTTTTCCATTGAAGTATGTGTTACGGCATCGTCAAAAGCATTTTTTGTCTCTACGTGAATTTGAGAAATTCTCAAAGAATCCTGCGCAAAGGCAAAGGAAATGGCAAGGAGCAAGAGCAGGAAAGGCACGGTGGGAATATAGAAAAATATCTATATTAATACCTAGATATGGGAATTGGTAATAAAACAACATTTGGCAGGCGGTTGCGAATATGGTAAAAAAAATCGTAACAAAACTATTTTTTATTTTGCTGTTTTTTGCACTTGTTGCTTACGGGCAACAGACCTCGGTTGCGGTGTTGCCTTCTGATGGTAGCGTGCTAAGTAATGATGAACTTGAGGTACTCACGGATAAAATGCGTGAGGCGGCTTTGAAGGTTTTGCCTACGAAAGACTTTGTTTTGGTAAAGCAGGATGTTGTTGTTAAGCGGCTTGGCGGTGCGGAAAATTACATTAAGGAATGCCAAGAAAGTACTTGTATTGTGAATTTAGGCAAGAAAGCAATGGTTGACTATGTTGCCCAAGCCAGCGTTGGCGAGCTGGGCAATGGAATTAGGCTTAAAGTTGAGTTGTATGATGTGCGTACAGAAGGGCTGGTGAGTATAGTTAATGATGAGGCAGAAGACCTTAGAGGCTTGCTTGCTATTGTGAAAAATAGAGTTCCTGACGAAATGTTCGGCAAGATACCTGGTACCTCAGGATATACGCAAACAAAAGAAACGGAAAAGTTTGCCGAGGATTACAAGGCATTGGAAACTGAGAGACGTAAGCAGGAAAAGATGAATAATTCTTGGGAAACAGAGCAGAAGCTTAGAAAGGCAGAAAAACAAGATATGATTGGTTACCAAAATTTATATGAAATGCCATTTGGCTTGCGAATGAGTACGGGGTCGTTGTATTTTACGTTTAATTTTCGCCTTACCGATTTTAAAGAATGGAGTGAAGAAGATCTTTATGATACCCATTTTTATTTATCAAATCCAGATAGAATTTTTAAGTGGGGTGGCGATGAGTACAGACATAGTGGAGGTTATACAGATGATGCTTTTGAATGGATTGTTGGATATATTTGGCGACCTTTTTATTGGCTAGGTGTTTTTGGCGGCTGCGGATTTAGGCATACTGACGAATACCGTAGGTATGATATTTATTACATATCATATAACGGCGAATCTTATAGAGATACTAAATGGGTTAGTGCTAATGAACTTAGACATGATTTTAAATACGAACTTGGATTAGAATTTGTTGTTTTTGAAACGCTCGCTGCTTATATAAGCGTACGTAATTTTAGTTATACTGGTGGCGGAATAGGTTTAGTTTTTTAAGCAGAATCATTATGAAAACACTTTTGGCAATCGTAGCTATCACACTTGTAATCTCCTGTAGTCTCGAATAACGGTTGCCTGAATAGGTTTAACTCTAACTGCCATAAACACCTCTAGGTATAATATAGTAAATTAAAATTTTCTATATTCAAAACACCAATGAAATAGTAGCGGTCGTGGCGGAATTGGTAGACGCATCAGCTTGAGGTGCTGACTCCTGAAAGGGAATGAAGGTTCAAGTCCTTTCGACCGCATAAGAGGATAAGAGTGCAGGAAACAAAACCCGTTAGAGTTCGCTTTGCGCCAAGCCCAACCGGTTATTTGCATGTTGGCGGCGCACGTACCGCTATTTACAATTATCTGTTCGCAAAAGCCACAGGCGGTATCTTTTACCTGCGGATAGAGGATACAGACCGCAAAAGATACAACGAAGATGCCTTGAACGACCTATTGCGAGACCTTAAATGGCTAGGTTTAAACTGGGACGAAGGGCCATATTTTCAAAGCGAACGTTTGGAAATTTACGGAAAGGCTGCCTTGGAGTTAATAGAAAAAGGATTTGCCTATTACTGTTTTTGCCCAGAAGAAAGGTTGCAAACCTTAGAACACGGCTACGACCGCCATTGCAGGGATTTGCCACCTGAAGAAGCAAAAAAGAGGATTGAGGTAGGTGAAAAATTCGTGATAAGATTCAAAACACCTGTGGAAGGAACAACAAAATTCAGCGATTTGCTGAGAGGCGAAATAGAAACCCCGAACAAAGATTTAGACGACCTTGTTCTTTTGAAAAGAGATAAATTTCCAACCTATCACCTCGCAAGCGTTGTGGACGACCATTCTATGCAAACGAGCCACGTGCTCAGGGGAGACGAATGGATAAGCAGCACCCCAAAGCATGTTTTGCTATATGATGCCTTTGGCTGGGAAGCTCCGCTTTTTTGCCATTTGCCTGTTATACTTGCCCCAGGTGGCGGCAAACTCTCCAAACGCAAAGGTGCTGCTTCTGTTGGAGATTTTAGGGATTTGGGTTATTTGCCCCATGCCCTTGTGAATTTTCTCTCCCTTTTAGGTTGGAGCCCCGGAGATGATAGAGAGGTTATGAGTTTAAAGGAGATGATAGATGCCTTTTCCCTTGAACGTATTCACCCAAAGGCGGTGGCATTTGATGAAAAAAAATTGGAATGGATGAATGGAATGCACATAAGAGCGTTGCCAGATTCTTTTTTTGCAGATGAATTGAAAAAACTTTATCCGAATTATCAAGCCGAACATAAATTTTTGAAAGTCGCAGAATTGCTAAAACCGCGCTTAAAATTCACAACAGAACTAGCCTCAATGTCTAAATATTTTTTTGAAGCACCAGAAAAATGCGAAGACGAAAAAGCAAAAACAAAATACTGGACAGAGCAAAGTCCAGAACATATAGATTTAGTCTCAAAAGAATTGGAAAAAATTCCAAACGAAGATTTTTGCATAAAGAACATTGAAGCTGCATTTATGAAAGTTTGCGAAAGCAATGGTCTTAAGTTGGGCTTGCTCGCTCAACCTGTGAGGCTTGTGATTTGCGGTGTTGGAGCTGGTCCCGGGCTTTGGGAAATTATAGAGTGCATTGGTAAAAATGAATGTGTTTACAGAATGGGACGGGCAAAAAATTTTTAGGAGTTATTAGAGGTTTATCTTGTCAAGAGACGCATCGCTTTTTCCAATACATTTTTTTAATAGCGAGATATTTTGCGAAAAATGCGCACAACTGAGAAGATTCAAAATATTTTCTCAAGAAAAATACGATAAAAATTACGGGAAAAACGAGATTCCGCCTAACAAACCTTTATTTTGCAAATGTGATGAGTGTGAGGATATAGTAATTTATGCAACAAACGAATTTGCGGAGTTACAAGAAGACCCAACCCTTGGGTTTTGTAAAATTTGGGGAGCAGGGAATTTGGAACCCGGAGATAATGTTTTTCATCCAGAACAAGGGGTATGCTTTGTGGATGCGATTAACAGAATGCACGGTTCCTTGCCACAAATAGTTCTTAAGAAAACGAATGGCGAAAAGATTGAAGTGCCAGTAGTTGAGGGTAGCGAAAGTAAAATTGCCGAGTTTTTCAGGTTGTTTCCTCAAGATGCCGAGAATGCGAGAATTGGCGACCGTATTTATAATACGGAAACAAAAAACATTGGAAGAGTTATAGGTTTGGAATTTGATGTGCAACAAAAGGTTGTGATTGAATTGGAAAGCAGAGAAATTGAAAAGTGCCCTTGTAATAACAACGAGAATTATTTAACAGACGATTTTTTAGAGAATAATACAAAATGGCGATGCAGATACTTGGATATTTCTCAAAATATGCAAATAGCATCAAATTCAAAGGTCTTGAGCATAAGCTGCAAGGTATTGAACTTGAATTCCATTCGCGAATTAGAGAAGATAATTTCTTCTATTCCCCAAGTTCGTTGCTTTATTATGCATTTTGTGGTATCAAAATCAGATATAATTTCAAGTGATATATATAAGGAACTGGTGAAAAACTGCATATATCTCTGTTGCTGTTTGGTTGAATTTAAAAATCAGGAAATTCATATTGCTGGTTTTTATTATGCAAAAGATACCCAAAAAAAAATTTACAGGGTTTTATCAAAATTTCCAATAAAAAAAGTTATTTTGGATATTAAAATGCGTTCAGATATAAAAGTGATAAAAACCATAAATGAAACTGAACGTTTTATTAGAATAAGCAAAATAGGAAAAATAATCCACATAGACGGCTGGGTGCCAACAGAAAAGGAAAAAAAATCAGCAAAGTGGAAAACTTTTTTTTCTACATTTAATTTTAATATAGAGAATCATTTGTTAGTACTTAGCTAATAGGGGGGCTAATGGCTGGATATTTAAAAATCCTGACAATCCTGGGTATCGGGGTTCAGACAATTTTTGCTGGTGAGGCAGAGAGCATTGTTTTGGAGAATGTATATAAAACGAATTACAATAAAGCGTTCAGCGAAATTTCTTTGATGTCAAAAGATGATTCCAGCAAGTGTGTTTTAAAAGGGATTGCTTATGTTAGCCGTTTTGACGATTTGGGCGATACTTTGGATTTGGATTCTGCATTATTTGCTCTGAAAAACTGCAAAACTGGAGGTTTTTGGGAACCGCTTCGCCTTTATGAAATAAGTTTGATAAATTCCATTTTGGGCAACACACTAAAGAGCATTTTTGAAGCGCGAAATGCCGCTCTTATTTTTGAAAAACTTGGAGATTTAGAGTCAAAGGCATTTTATGCAGTTTATGCCTACTATAATCCTTTTACCGAGTCTAATTTGGAAGACTTAAAAAAAGGATTTAAAGATAGCCGTTTATTTTCTCCACTTTTTGGAAACACCTATATGTGGATTCTCTACGATAAAAAGAAATACGCCGAGGCTTTGGAGATTGCAAATACATTGTTAAAGCACTACCCAAGGCATCCCATAATTTTGCAAAACAGGGCGGATATGCTTTTTAAGTTGGGCAAGGTTCAAGAAGCTATTTCCATATACAAAGAGAGCGAAGCTCTTTACGCAAAAAGAGCACCAAATAGCATTCGCTATTGGTGCGCAGTTGCAAATCTAGCTAAAATGACCGGAGAGGATTTTTGGAAAGAGAAGTTAAATAGCGTGGAGTACAAGAGGATTATGCACTGGATGCCGGAGGGGATTTAGGCGGCTGGTTGCGTTTTTCTATATTAACAAATAGGGGTAATTTATGCAAGAATACAGCAAGGAAAAGCATTTAAAAGACCTTGAATATTTCAAGGAAAATCAAAATGAACTTTGTAAAAAATACAAAGGGCTTGTTTTGCTTTTGCAAAATGCTGCGGTTGTAAATGCTTTCAATAGTTTAAGAGAAGCATCGGACAAAGGCAAAGAAATGTTTGGCTATGGGAATTATTCAATACAGCCTTGCATGGAAGGTGAGCAGGCATATTCTATGGAATGTTATTCTCCAAGGATTAAATTTTAATGATAAGTAATGCAATTACGTACAGATTTAATGGCTCTGCTAGAAAAATAACAACCCCAATGGGTGTTTCTATGCCAAATGGAAATCCGTTGGAAGTTGTTGCTGTTTGGGATACAGGTGCTACAAATTCTGTTATTACTTTGGATGTAGCAAAACGACTGAACCTTTGTTCGGAGGGTTCTACCGTGATAAATGGAGTTACTGGTTCTCAAGTTGTAGATAGTTATTTGGT
>Ga0268262_10002208_pt1 | contig 22859 bp, 15 predicted proteins | sample TergutNc150P3_FD_190354 | JGI IMG/M metagenome (GOLD analysis project Ga0268262, IMG submission 190354) | Nasutitermes corniger P3 segment gut microbial community from laboratory colony in Florida, USA - Nc150 P3 (SPAdes) (version 2) | ecosystem: Host-associated > Arthropoda: Insects >...
CAAGACCAAAACAATAACTGTGGGTGATATAATAAAGAGTGGCGGGGATAATGATGATACACAAAAAAAGGATGATGACGTAATTTACATTAAAGATATACCTGAAAAGCAAATATTTATTGACCCGGCTAATATTACGGAAGCGATAGCCATTCCTAACCCTTCCGACGGCAATTTAAGAATACAGGTAAAATTGACGCATCCATCTCGTATGTTAGCGCGGTTATATAACAGCGTAGGACAAATAGCGTCCTCTTTCATCATTCCACAACAAACTGAAGATGTACTGTACTATTGCAATTTCAGTAATCTCCCAACAGGGGTATATCTGTTGCAACTGTGGACTGATGATGATGTTAAAATTCTTAAAATAGTCATTGGTAAGTAAATATTATTATCAAAATCTCAACACGTCTGTTTTTTGCTTGTCCTTCCGGCGTATCATTATCGGCAACCGGACGGGTAGAACCGTACCATTTGGTTTCTATACATTTTTTATCCAATCCTTTTATAAGCAAATATTGTTCTACAAATTCAGCCCGATGCTTTGACATTTCCATGTTGACTTCATTTGTACCTATATTATCGGCATGTCCCGATATAGTAACAATAAAATCTGAATGACGGATTAGTATTTCTGCAATACTGTCTAACTTTGCTTTTGCTTTTTCCTGAACCTCGTATTTATTGAAATCAAATAACACTTGACAACTGTCTTTTATTATTGGAGATACAGTGTCTTGACATGTATCAATACATTCAGATTCTATTATTACAACCGGAGGTTTACGTTGTGTATCATTGCATACAAATTCTATTATAACAGGCGGTATCGTACAACCGTATTTATCTACAGCATCTCCGAATGGCGTTTTCGGACATCTATCCAAATAATCGGGGACACCATCTCTATCGCTATCTTTGCGTTTTCCATTAAAATTAAAAGTTACTCCGATATTGTGCTGTAATTGCCAATCTTTACCACTTTTAGCATAAAAATCATAATCGTCATGGTTTGTCCAACTGCCAGTGGCTTGATAGCGAATACTGAAAGATTTATTTAATCTGAACTCCAGACCCAGAATTGCGCTAATTGTTAATGCGTTTTGCATTTTTGCATCGCTTTTGCTATCATCTAATTTTTGCCCGTACATAATGACCTGTTGATTTCCCTTTCCATCCAGATAATTAGTTTGAATGTTTTTGTAAAAAGCCATTCCGCCTGCCAAACCTATATAAGGTACAAAACGTGCGTCATCGTTTCCCCATATTTTGAACCTTGTATGTATATTAACATTAGACATATTATCTATTTTGAAGTTTTTTACTTCGTTTTCATATTCTGAGCGTTTATCCCACTGTTTAAAATCAGTATAAGTGCTAATACCATTATTCATTCCGGTACAGCTTAACGAGCCATAGATACCGGCATCAAAAAAACGACTGACATAGCGGTCGAGCGAAAAAGCGCCACCTAAATGTAAATCTTTATCGAACTTGAATACATTATTACCCAAATCGCCGATATATTCCGTTTTAACACCCCAAAGACCAATAGTCCATGGATTTTCTTTTGTTTGTGCAACAAGCGTTTGCGATAACAAAAGAAATATGGTTATTAATATGATACTTCTACTGTTCATTTTATCTATGTTATAATACATTACCATACTTACGCAATTGACTTATAAAATAGTTTTTCATTTACAAAGGAGTTTTTCATTTACAAAGGTTAAAAAAATACCTTCTTCTGTATAAGTATCTATATCTTCCAAGTATATTGTTTCTTCTTTGCGAATTTTATGAAATCTAATATTAATATCAATGCCAAAATCACTGTTATTGTGGTAACCAAGTATAATGCAAAAGGGTTCACTATAAAATTCTAATTTATACGCTAAACATTTTACAAAATTAATACCTATTCGAAGAATTTCTGTACTCTCTTTTATATCACAATAATTCTCCATGTGAAAATGATTATTAAAACATTCAGTTCCTGTTCTATCAAACAATTCACCTTCAGAATAATGCCCCGCAAAATCTTTAAAATAATAACATCCATCTACCATGACAATCCCTTTATTAAGAAACTTTTTTAAAGAAATTGGAAAAGATATTTCTGCATCTAAATCTATTTTATTAGATTCAAACACTTTTTGAAATTCTTTGTTCCACTTATATCGTATCATAACTATTCTCCTAAATATTTTAATCCCTTATCTATAGCCTTTTTGAAATCTTCATTTTCCAGTTGTTTATTTACAGAATTTGGTGCCGATTCCGTATATTGTCCTGTTTTTGAATTTCTTCCCATAAACTTCCCTTCTTTGGAGTTATAAACATATTTTCCACCTTTCCCATCTTGATAATGTACTTGGCCTGGTCGTTTACCTGGTGCTGGGTTTTCAACGTCTATTCGACCTTTTCCGTTTTTTTCAGTCCATAACGTTTTACTATTAACTTGGATTCCTTTGTTTTCTCCATAATTATACCCTTTAGTTTGATTATTAGCCGCATTAACCATTAAATACGAACCAGCGGCAACTGATGCTGTACCAGATGCTACTGTAGTTCCCCCTACTACCGCGACAGATCCCCCTATAGGAACACCAACGCCGGTAGCAGAAATACCACCTCCAACTGCTGCGATACCACTTCCCACAGCGATGGCATCGGCTCCTCCAACCATCATTACTCCACCTGCAGCCATCGTCGCGGCATCGGTCATTTGCAATGCTCTATTATAGTCAATGGCATCGGTTGGAGTATACTCCGATCTCAAGTTTGTGCCAGGAAAAATATTAGTTACAATGCCTATCCCGACACCTACGACAGAATCAAACCAGTCCATTCCATTTGGGTCAATAAGTCTAACCGGATTATTTCCCACATATGCGTAAGTCGAAACACTGTAATATTTTTCTGCTAACAAGTCAGGCGTCAAAAACATACCCATCATTGGGTCATAGTATCTTGCTACATAATAATACAATCCTGTTTCACAGTCCAACTCTTTAGCATTAAACTTATACGGCATTTCCTTACGAGAACTGTGTTCATCAACAAAACTCTCCCCAAACGGTAAATACGCCACAAACTGCGTTGCAATACCTTCTTTATTCGTGATAATCGAAGTAGAACCCAAATGGTCGGGATGATAATAATATTGGTCATTTTCTGGAAAACTGTTAGCCTTGTAGCCGTATCCCGCCTTTACGTTATCGTTTGTAATGGTTTCGCCAAACTGTATCGGCGGTCCAGGAGGTCCGCCCGGAGGGGCAAAAGTTGGCGCTTTAGGCCACCCGCGAGGAACTTCATAATTGCCGACAACGGTGGGTATTGCCTGCCCTGTATTTTCCGGTTGTCCAAGCGTTGCCTTTTGTGTAGGATTGCCCGGCGGTATTTGCAATTCACGATAATGTGCTTCTATACCCTTCTGTAACTGCGCTTGCCGCTGTATGTAATTCTGATTGCCGGCAGTAATTACTTTATTTGTAGCAGTAAATTTATTGTTAAATTCGCCTGTACCTAACTTGCTTAAAACCCTTTCCGTTCCGGCGTAATAATGTTTTGTAAATCCATCATTGCGCACTACCATGTTAGGACCTACATATACGGTAAAGTTTTTGTTGTTTTGCAGCATTCCTGCAGGCATTCCGTCTATATACACATTCTGCATACCCGTTTGGCACTTTATTACACGCTCGCCTGTGTAGTCATATACATAACTGTTACCATTGCCGTTATCGCTCAAAAGCATCAGGCGGTTTTCCTCGTCCCAAATCATGCGGCGGTACTTGTTGCCTGCGGTATCTTCCACAACTACAGGATTACCGTTAGCATCATACTGATATTTCATGCTGCCAATTTGAGAGGGAGCATTTGGGTGGTTTGCGTCTTCGTATTTATATTCCCGGTCATGCGTTTTGCTTTCTTCGAGGCTGCTAAACTGGTTCTTACGGGTAATGTTATACAACTTGTCATACTTCATTTCAAGCGTATAATTACCCTCACCGCTTTTTGTTTCTGCAGTTCCCGAAGCATTTATCAGGCGATTCCAGTCATCATATTGATAAAAATTGCTTGTTTTGCCACCCAAGCCAATAATTGGTATAGTTGCATTATTGTTTTCAACGCTCAAAATATTATCTACCGCATCATATTCATATTTGTTATTGAACAGATGACTATCCTCTGTACCTGCAACCATCGTAGCAAGCCGCTTGCGTTCCTGTTCGTAAGTGTATGTTGTCTGTGTACCATTGCCCAACAGTTTGAATATCTTCTGTTCATCTTCGTTATAGCCGAGTTGCTTTATTATTTCGTAATGGTAGCCGTCTTTTTCGCTACTCATACTGCGGAGATTTCCTGCTGCATTATATACATAATTAACTACTTCGCCGTCGGGGTAAGTCATTGAAAGTTGCCTGCCCCAACTGTCGTATTTATTTTCGGAGATATATGTGCGCAAATCAGAACTGCTTACCAATATACTGCGAATTTCCTTGGAAACATTTCCAAGAGCATCATAAAATAATTCCTGTCCGCCGCTTGCATCCTGCACTAAGACTAACCGTCCTGCACGATTGTACTTTGCGCCCGGTTCGCCGTAAGTGTACTGAACATAGTTTTGTACATTCTTAGGATATATGACTTCATTCAGTCTATTGTAATCATATTTATATTCAACAAACATGTCATCGCCCATAGCGCGGATATTGGGCGTTATCCTTTTCAAAAGATTATTTGCCGCATCATATTCAAATTCGGTTAAGCCTGCATCTGGATGATTAACTGATAATTTCCTGCCCAACAAATCATACATATAATATGTAATCTCTCCTTTGGTATTAATTACCTGCAATGCTTCGCCCAAAGCGTTGTATTCGCTGCGAGTTATCACATCTTCGCCATCCAGCATCTGTGTCGCCGCTCGCTGCCTGCCTTTTGCATCGGTATATGCTTTCGTTACCCTGCCAAGAGGGTCTGTTTGTTCAGTTATAAAACCGTTTTCATTGCCAATATTACCGATTAAATATTTTGTTTTACTTTCGGCGCCATCCGGTAGCGTTACTTTCAATGCCCTGTCTTTCGTATCGTAAACTGTCCGCGTCGGAGTTATCGGATTTCTGTCTGTGTTGATTTTTGTTTCATTACCCAAATCTTCTACTATTGACTGATATGTTTCTATTGTGCGTCCAAAACCGTCGTATATATTCCAGCCTGAAACTATCATTGCTACTTTATCATCCTTTCCTTCGCCGTTAAATATTGCCGCTGTTTTCTTTACCTGCAATGGTCGCATCATTCCATCTACAAAGGTATAAGTTATTATTTCGTTGCCGTCGGGCATGGCATGTCGTGTAATAGCGTAAGGATGTTCTACATCGGTAATATATTCAAATTTAATAGTATAATGTTTACCTTCAGTCATTTCATTTGGCGCTGTTATTGTGGTAATACGTCCGCGATTGTCTATAGCATAACGGATATTGTTTTTATTCATATCCGTTGTCTGCGTCAGCATACCAAAACGGTATTCGTAACTGCTACCGCTTTCGTAGCCAAAAGCATCAGTTACTTTTATGGGTAAACTGTGCAGTACCGGGTCGTATGTATATTCAAAGAACATACGTTGCCCCCTGTAATTTGCCGGGCGCGTAATACGTGAAATGTTGCCATACTCATCGTAAGCCATGTCGTACACCGCCTTAGCGCCGTCTTTATTGATTGTCTGGCGTATCTGCGTGATGTTTCCCCTGTCGTCAATATTCGTTTCGCGTTCCCGCATTACGCCTTCATCCGTGATTACCTGCAAACTTTTTGGTATGGCTTTCAGGTAAAGGGCATCGCTGTTATGATAAGTAATTCTGCATTCCACTCTGTCGGCAGTGTTACCAGCTGCCAAATCAAAATACGATGTAATATTTCCAAGCAGGTCGTAAACATATCTTTCGGAAGTAGTAATTCTTGACTTTTCTTCGTAATTGCTTTTTTGCGTTTGTTTGAGCGCTATAAATGCCGCTCCGTTGTCGTAGTTTTTGAATCCGTCGGGCAACACCTCTCCGGTTTGCACATCGCGCAATTCATACGAATTTACAGTGCGGCTAAGCGTATCGCCTGTTGTGGCGGCAATCATTGTTTCTGACAAAATTTTTCCTTTGGTATAATACGAGGAATTATCATAAACCTGTTCCATTTTTCGATAAACAGGTTGCGAGGCGTTGCCCATATCATGCTGATTGGTTGTAACCTGTTTATAACCATAAAAACCCCGCTCGTTGCGGTCGTAATAACCATCAGCGTATGAATATGTCGTCAATGTACTGTCCACGCCATCGCCTTTGAAACCGTCAAATGATTTTACTTTACTTAACACCCATTGGCTGTGAGGCTGTTCGTATGTATTTCCTTTTCGGGTGTAATCAAGCGTGAAACTGCCGCCGAACGGACGGTTTACGCTTCTCATCAGGTTTGTTTTTCCGATAGTGGAATACTGTACCTTCATATTGTCTTCTTTTTCCGAGAAGACATAATCGGGGTAGCCGTCTCCGTTCATATCATTCAGTTGCGCTTTTTCGTAACTTAAGCCTACGTTTACCGAAGCGCTCGGGCTGACAACTATTTTTATCGGAATAATAAACGGGGTAAAGCCAAATGTAACGCCCGTATTTGCCGATTGTCCGGTGGAAACAGCGTCTCCAATATGTGAAAGGTTTCCATTCCATGGTATAGATTCTGCAAATCCATTGCCTGTGTTAAAACTTACCCGACCGCCGTTTAAAATATCAGGCAAGCCGTCGCCATTCACATCAATTAACTGTATGTTGCTGTAACTGTCTGTTTTTGATAAACCCACGCCAGCCTGAAAACTGCCATGCCACAGGCTTACTCCAAGACCGCCGCCTATGGAAGTTGCTTCGCCATCGCGTATTTCCGAGAATCCCCACTGTTCTACCGGAGCAAACGAATAACCTAAATTTAACGACACATTACCGCCTCTGTAAACCCTGTCGGGCAAACCGTCACCGTTAATATCCATATATGTATGTTCGGCTCGGTCGTTATTTTCGCCTATATTACCTGACAAACTGACGCTACGCTCGGCTACTTTACTCCCATCCACTGATTTTTGCCCCATAACCTTTGAGGTGTTGACCGATTTGGAACCTTCGCCCCTTCCATTTGCAGAAACGCCCCAACCGTCGCTGGTAGATTCGTGTACAAAGTTGTTGCCTGTTCGATTTTTCAAATTGGCGTCAAAGCCCGTGTATTGTATCTGGCTGTTGGTTATCAGGTCGGGAAAACGGTCGCCGTTCAGGTCAGTCATATCAATGGTGATGCTCGAATTGCCATTGTTTTTGCCGAGCGAACCCCCCACGCCGAATGCCGAAGCGCCTGCAGAATAATTGTTGCCGCTGTTGCGGTTTTCCTTATTTACGGCTACCATACCGCCGCCTTCCGAAGTTAGCGTATATGGGTCTATCTGTACATCTTTTTCTCCCATGCGGGAAGAACTTATTTGTGTGGCAGATATATAAGTGCTTAAATCGTAACCTGTCCATGACATATTGCCAGCATTTGCCGAGAACATTATAAACTGGTCTTCCGACAGCAAGCCGCCAGATTGTATATCTTCCGGATTCTTGATTTCATCTTCTTTCTGAACTTTGCGGTCAGGCATTTTCAGCATGTTTTCATCTATCGGCTTCGATGCACGCTCTCCATTGCCGTTGTAACCAAATGCGCCCCAGCCTCGATAACCTGCCCCCATATATTTATAGTCTGGCTTGCCGTATAGCGTGGCAGGCAACGATTGAATGGTATCTTTGTTTATTACAAATCTAACGTTTATTCTTGAAAGGAAATTGCGATAGGCTGGTTGAAGCGCTTCATCATCGGGCAAATCGTCATTGACATAAAATTCTATCCAAATACTGTCATTTGATTTTGGCTTGAATGTAAAGAAATCCGGTTTATTAACAACGGTAAATTCGTTCTTCTGCGTCAAATTGATAATTTTAGGCGTATAAACCGTATCGTTTGCGCCGCGAACAAGCATTGTAAGCGATTTAACAGGCATTTGTAACGACTGTACAAAAATATTGGGACAAATTCTTACCGAGTCTCCACTGATAAGCCGCAATGTGTCTAAAGGCAGGGCGTATAGCGAATCTTTTTTCACACTTTTGTCAAATATTTTCACGTCCAAATGTTTTGCAGCCCTCAACAGGCGTGTCATTCCCTTGTATTCCGGCGTTACGGCAAAATTAACCAGAGCTTTGCCTTCACCGTCCATCACAATATTTTTCGGGTTGTCCGCGCTTGTATATTCTGCAATCGGTTTCCAACTGATATTTTCCCATAAAACATTTGTTTTCGCCTCAACGATAAACGACAGTAAATTGCCTCTTTTTGCCCTGAAATTTGGAAAAGAAATCGGATTGTTTATAATTTCATGCGGCGCATACTTTTTGCTGTATATGATGCTTAAATTATGGTACGCCGAGTCGGTTTGCTCTATCCGTATCCAGACGGTATCGCCGGTAAATCCTTTTTTGAAAGGGGCTTCCACTTTCATGTACCCATCGTATGGCATCTGTATCGCCTGTTCGCCGCAAATCACAAATTCTTCGCTCGCTTTATAACGGCTATATTCTTTTCCGTTGAAATCGGTAGCCGAAAGCGGAAGTTTCGTATCGGAAAAAGCAATGTAGTTTATTTCCGGATCCCACTCCACCAAATCATAGGCGCCGTTGAAAACCGATTGTACGCGGAAATAGACACGGTCGCCCTGTTTTACATTTATTGAAGAAACGCCCGAAGGCTGATAAACCGTGTAATCATTCGCCTCAATCCGCTGCCGCCAAAGCGTCGCGCCTTTGTGTTGTATCTGTACGTTTACGCCGTCTTTTTTCGTATAGTCAAGCGCCTCATCACTTTTATCTTCCACCAGATAGACGGGCGCATTGATTGAAACTGTTCCGTCTAACGGGGCTTCCCATAGACGTACCACATCGTGAAGCGGAAAAGCGGCTTCCTTTTCGGCTTGTTCTGCCTGAGTGTCGGGCAGCAGGCTTGGGTCAATGCTGCCACCGCCAACTACAGGAGCCGGCGTTCCTGCGCTTGTTGTACTGAAAGTGGGTACTCCGTTTATTATTCTGTTGAAATATACAGTTCCGTTCCGGGCAATGTCTATCAGTCCATCGCCGTTGAAGTCGGAAAAGTAGGTTTTTGTTTTCCCATCACCGATACTGCGTGTATAGCCTATTTCAAACGGACCAAAATACGCAGATGCGCCAATATTGTGTGAATTACTTGTTGAATAGGCAAATTCATTGATACCCTGTATCTGTATGGCATTGCCAAAGTTATTGGCGCCGGTATTCGGGCGGAAATACATTTTACCGTCTTTGACAAAGACCTTGTCTGGAAGTCCGTCGCCGTTTATATCTACAAGAGCCAAAATACCATGGCTTTCACTGCGTGAATAGTTGTAGTTCGCTCCTGCGCTCAATCCTTTGGAAGCCACGTTGCTGCCTGCACCGACACCAGCATAAGCCCCTGCGCCGAAACCTGTAGATTTAGTGCCGCCAAGCAGCGACATATCATCATTGAACGCGCCTATTTTTACTGCCAAGCCCCCTTTCAGATTGTCATCGGGCAAATTAAACGATTTCATTTCGCTATACGGAGCATAACCTTTGGAGGCTTTTACATCGTCATAATAATCAAAACTGTTTTTGTAAAATAATTCGCCATCCGCATCGTATTCAGCAACACTTTTTAACAGGGTTTTGAAAAAAGCGCCTGTTTCGTATTCAAGTTTGTAACTGCGTATTATTTCGTTTTGGTAACGGATTTCCACCTTTTCGAGCAGTTCGGCTGTTACCTGTTTGAAGCCCAGATTGCCGCTTATCTGCGTATCTGTACGACTACCCGCTTTCGGGATAAACTGTACATTATACACACCTGCCGTTTGTCCGTGTCCGGTATAGGTAATTTTCCTGATATACAGTTGGCTACCAAGTACGCTGCCACCGCTTATGCCTGCATGACGGCGTATTTCATAATCGTATCGCACAAAATTGTTGTTTGCATCGCGCATTTCAACCAGCGCCCAGTGCGCAATGTTGCCTTCATCGCTTTTCAGTACGGCATTTTCGATAACACCGGTCGAAGGGGTTCCGCCGTAGAAAGATTTTACGCCCATTTTGTCGGTTACTTCCCACCAGTAATTTTTAGGGCTGTTACCATGCCTTACTGTTTTATTAAATGAACCTTCAATACGAAGATTAAATGTCTTTTCGGCAGTACGCGGTTGTGGCGTTCCTCTGTGAGCCAATGGAAATAACTGTTCGCCAAGTAATGTATATGTTTCGGTTTCTACTGAGGCATCATAACGTGGTGAACCCCATTGAATATCAATACCAATACATGGTATGTTCATATCCCATCCAAGACCAAGCCATCCATTGCCGCCGCCACTGTTGTACTGCAAGCCCAACTGTGGCTGCATACCTGCACGACCGGCAGGTAATTTAAACGGAAAACTCAAGCCTGCGCTACCCATATTATTTGCCTGAGGCGCTTCAATGGCTACAATGCCGGCAGAAGGGTCAGCCGCCTTTACATCTTTCATCGTGGTGGGCGTGTAGCCTTGCGTTTCGGGACTTTCCGGCACTTTGATAATGCCGTTAATCATGTCGGTAAAGTGCGTTGTTTTTGAAAATACTGTTAACATCTCAATATTAACCGTATCTAATGGAAGTTGTATCCAACTGCGTTCCCATTCATCAAAATAATATGTACGTACATCATTTTCGGTATATCCCTGCGGAATAAGCGATTTATCGTATGGCAGCAATATCTCGGCTTCCGAAGAAAAAACAGCGCCATGCGGCAAAAAACGGAATCCTTTGTGTCCGGCAGTTACATTAACCATTCCCGTAGATAACGTCGGAAGGTCTATATCACGCAGGGCGGTAATGGATATTTCAGTATTTTTATTCAACGCTCCGGCTGGTACTTTGACAGATGCACCTTCATAAACTAACAGATTTTCTTCATACGTTGTAAATTCCATGTATGCCTGTAATCCTTTAGGTTGAGAAAGAAATTCAACAACATCGCCTTCATCACCCTTCTTAACCACAAAAGGGGTATTGAATATTTGTCCATCCGGAAATACCGCACGAACGTTTACTATCCAGTCGTCCCTGAGTTCTTCAGGTTTATTGACTACGCACTCAAATTCGCCATTTACATTTTTTACCGGTTCATCACCTACAGTTATACAGGCTTGACGATAATCCTTACCCTGTAAAAAACCCTTAATGTAGGCTTTTTCCGAAAAAAATTCATCCGATACGGTGATATTTATACATCTTTCTACATTATCTGACAGGCATTTTTCGGCTTTGTCCACCACAAGACTTACATTACTTACATGGTATAAAATGTCGCTTTTTTCGGGTGCGCTAAAACGTATAATATTATTCCCTTCATGTATTTGGTAATTAGCAATCAATTCCCGCTGACGCGATACCTTTTCGCTTTTGATTAGCAGTAAACCTCCCAACGCCTGAAATTCGTTAATACTGCGGGCTACGCAGGAATGACCGGATAAACCTTCCAAATCATATTCGAGCCAGATACGGTCGCATGCATTTATTTTTTGATTTACCGGTATTATAAAAACATTATCTACAGGGTCATCGTTGCTTCCATCAATACTGCCTATTTTTCCCTTTTTTAAATCAGCATGATAAATATAAGATATTCCCTGTAAACCTTTATAAACGCCGTTTTTAGTAACAGTCTTTTCCTTATTGACATTCTCGGCGATGTCATTATTGGGCGGGATAACAGAATTTGCAATATCACAACCTGTTTGCGGAATAAATGATTTGATGTCTTCCTGTTTTCCTGTTTTAGGTAAATTGAAAAATACTGACAATAAAAACAGGATAATAATAATAATTGTGATATTTGTTCTCAATTGCTTAAAGTTTAATTATTTTCAATCTTTCAACTGTTGCATTGCTTGTTGCCTGAATAATATAAAGTCCTGACGCTTGCGGAAGACTGCCACTATACATGTAATAAGAACTGCCTGATAATTTTTTCTGACTTATCATATTTCCAACTGAATTAAATATCTGTAAATTAACATCGCCTGCCTGATTTAGACCAATATCAAGCCAAAAATGCCCGTCTTCCGTTGGATTGGGAAACAGCAGCAGACGTGAAAAATTTGAATTAACTGAGGTTATTTCTATTCTTTTGGATGATTCGCAACCGTTAATGTTGCGCATTATAACGTTATAAACGCCCGGTTGTTCAATATTTATTTCAGGATTGTAACTTATCTGCTCACCAGGCATTACCCATTTGTAAAATCCGGGGTCTGTTATGCTCAAATGAATTGTTTCGCCTCTATTCAAAATATAATGGGAGTTTATCATTATACTTTTTGTATCAATATCTTCTATTCTTACATTTTCGGAGAATGCTGTTCCTGTGGCATCTTTTATTTGTAAAACATAATCGCCCGACAAAATATCTGTTAATGTGTAAAGTCTGTCTGATGTATTTATTGAAGTTATTTTCGTTAAATTTTTCATGTCGGTAAACTGTATCGAATAAGGCGCTGTTCCTCCGTTTATTTCTAAAATTATTTCGCCATTATTTTTTCCACAGTCCGGATTGTTAATTTCACAACGGGCAAATAATTGTGGAACAATGACTAAAGAAAACACCTCACTGTATCTGTCATCATTAAACCATGGAATATTTGAGAATATCAGTTTGTCTTTTTTTTGCGTCGCTTCAATAAAAGATACTTTTCCGGCAGGAAACGAGCCGCTTCCGCTGTGGTCAATCATTAACGCATAATGTTCTCCATTTTTCAATAGACGGTTAGAAAAATACTTCAGGTCAAATTCCTGTACTGCATCTGAACCTGAAAAAATACCGATTTTATTCATTTTCCATTTTCTGCCGGTTTGTTTCCATTGTCCGTTTTGCTGTATGAATTGCAGGTCTCCCCCATTGTCAGCCCAAATAAGAAATTCATTGTTTGATAGTTGTTCGTTTTTCACAAGACTGATGTGTAATAAACCCGGTTCACGGCTCGAAGTTGAACCGGTCTGTAATAATCCTGAGCGGTCGTCCCGTCCGATAGTTGTTATATTGCTGTTAAATTTGTTTTCGATATTTGCATTCCAGATAATATTTCCGCTTGAATTTAAGTATGAGGTTGGAAAAGTCTGCGAAAGCGATATGCCATATTTCATGGCAAGGTAACTTTCTACTCTTTGTCTTTCACTCCAGTTAAGAACACGTTCATAAATAACAATCTCAGGTATATATCCCCTGAAATTACTTACCGGAATATTTTTATCTGCCGGTTGTTTGCCGATTTTGAAAGACAGATTTTCTTCCTTTTCTTTTTCCTGTTCCGAAGGTTCGCTGTGAGTATAGGTAAATATTCGATATTGAGGTTCACTCTCATTTTCATAGTTAATATATCCGTACTGTTCCAAATCGCCCAAACGTTGAGTAGTCATTATAAGAGAAGCGCCTGTTTCGTTATCAACTGACCAGACCGTCTGTTCTCCGTTACTTTTTATATGTTGATATACAATAAAAACAGTGAACTCTCTTTTTTTTCCGTTTTTCAGTGGAACAGTGAATAAGTCCCTGTCGCCGTTAAAATAAGATGCAGTATTTGAATTTATTTCTTTTCCTAAATCGGTTGGGGAAAACTGATTATTTATCATGTCCAACCATCCGTAATGACCGGAAGCATCTTGTCTGGATATATTCCAAACGGAAATATTGGCTACTCCGCCCGGAAAAACTGTTTGTCCGTTCAATGATAAATAAACGGTAAACAACACGCATACAAGATTAATCTTTTTCATTATATATTTATTTTACAGGAATTGTATAACCAAGAGTAAACAGAAAACTATTTGCTGTATTTCTGTTTTCTGCAAAACGATAACTGTTTGGCATTGTTTCTATCATATCGCTAATACCAAGACAATAGCGGACATCTAAATATATCATGTTAAAAAATTGGTATCCCAATCCAAATCCTAAAGAAACATTGGTACGCCCTTTTATTACATTTCGCATTAATTGTTGTGTATCCAAATCCGATCCGTATTCATTTTCGCCATTCGATTCGTAAGCAAGTTTCTCAGGTGTCAGGTTAAAACCTGCCTGTGGTATTATGTTAAGAAAAAGATTTTTCCATGGATAGAATTTAAAACCAATCCCAACATTCAAATAATTGTATTTGAAATCTATATCGTATTTGAAGTCATTAATATCCGAATATTGAAGTTTTCCATGTTGCATGGAAAATGAAATTTCAGGCTGAAGACTGAACAAATGAGATGCACGGTAATTCAATAGGATACCTCCGGTAAACCCAAAACTGTAATTACTATCAAGAGTATAACCGGTATAAAAGTCTTCCGACACAATCATTTCAGGAAGCCCCGTAATTTTATTAACGTTAGCGCCTGCAAATGCGCCTATACTCCATTTTTTGTCTTCTTTTTCATCATCAACTGCATAAATATATGCTTGCGATACTATCGTCATCAACATGCTGAAAATAAAGATTTTTGTTTTCATTTGATATTTTTATTATTACATTTATTATGTTTTATTATTTTTGCAAAAATATTATACTTTTTTTTTTTTTGCAAAATATTTTTATTTTCAGTCATCTTTTCTGCGTTATTAATCATGCACGGCGCACAATGAAAGAGGCGACCGCATCGGTCGCCCCAAACAAACAATTCTATGCTTTTATGTTCTTATCGTAATTGATAATTTATTTTTCCTGTTCCTTCTTTATCAAATGCTGCAATTCGGGATTTTCCGCTATTCTTTTCAATTCATCTGCAACAATTTGTTTAACATCGGCTTTTATCTGATTGTAGTTACGTTCAATTTCAGACTGCATCACATCGTTCCCTTCGTCGTCAATGAAACTCAACGCTTCGGGTATTTTCTTATAAGAGGCTGTTTCCTGTTTCACTTTTTCGGTATCTACAACAATTTCGGCATGGAAAATCTTTTGTTCGATACGTTCATCGAAGTTGTCGGACACTGAGCCTACAAACATGCCCTGCGTCAAATTGCTAATCTTTGAAGCAGGAATTAAACTGTCTAACTGCGTAGAAATAGACGTAGAAGTATCCTGCCTGTTAATGGTCATTGACTGGCGTTTTTGCAGCACTTTCCCGAAGCGTTCCGAAAGGCTTTTAGCCGTTTCGCCCACTACCTGACCCGAAAAGATATTGCCAACGGTATTTTGTATCACTTTACTTTCCTTGTCGCCGTAATCGCGCATAAGTTGCGAAAAGTCCTGAAAACCGAGACAAACGGCTACCTTGTTGCTTCGGGCGGTGGCGATAAGATTGTCCAAACCTCTAAAATAGATAGTCGGCAACTCGTCAATGATAACCGATGATTTTAGTTGTCCTTTTTTATTGATAAGTTTCACAATACGGCTGTTATACAAACCGAGCGCTGCGGAGTAGATATTCTGGCGGTCTGGATTATTACCCACGCAAAGGATTTTCGGCTCGTTTGGATTGTTGATGTCGAGCGTAAAGTCGTCGCCGGTCATTACCCAGTACAACTGCGGACTTATCATTCGCGACAGCGGTATTTTAGCCGATGCAATCTGTCCCTGTAACTGGTCTTGCGCACCGCCTTCCCATGCGTCGAGAAAAGGCGACATATAATTTTCAAGTTCGGGATATGATGTAAGAATTGGAAAAATATCGGCATATTTGCGGTTAAGAAGTTCAATAGCGTGTGGAAACGTGCAGTATTTACCGTTTTGATAGATTTTCAAATACCAGATTAGAGCCGCTAAAAGGATAATTGGCGACTCAACGAAAAAGTCGCCCTGTTTCTGAATCCACGTTCTGTTCAAGTTAAGCATGATAGTATATGCGCTTTCGTATGCATCGCTAATATCGGTCATGAAGGCGGGATTGATTGGATTGCAGCGGTGCGACTTTCTTGGATTGTCAAAGTTAATGACGTAAAACTTCGGGGCTACTTTGTATTTGTCAATGTTTCTCAGTAGCGTATTGTAAGCAATTACTGAAAGGTCGTCGAACTTATAATCGTAAATGTACATCGAAAAACCCTTTTCAATCTGCTGTTTGATGTAATTATTGACTACTGCGTATGACTTTCCCGAACCCGGAGTACCGAGTACGATTGTCGCCCTAAACGGATTGACAACGTTTATCCAGCCGCTGTTCCACTTCTTTCTGTAAAAAAAGCGTGAAGGCAAATTTACCGAATACTCATTTTCCATTAGTTGTGTTTCCTGCATGAAACTTTCATTTTCTGTATTGAAAACATCGTCCATAAGGTGATTTTTCAAAAGTCTGCTCATCCATATTCCGGCAACTAACAGTAAAATGTAGCCTAATGCCAGTGTAAACACATACAGTGCTGTATTTGCCACTAATGGGAGCGGCAGGTGAAGCAGCCACCAATTCAGGAAAAACATAATAAAACCAAAGAAAAGGCAAAGGTTGATATTTTGCCATTTGATTTTTTCTTCTTTTACTCCTTTTGTGCCGAGACACGATAGAGCAAGGAACACTACGGCAAACAGTTTTGTCCACAAGATAGACGAAAACAGTCCTGCTGTCCGTTGAAAGTTCTGGAGTATTCTATCAACAACGCCTATGTTAATACCCCACTCGCGTATGGCTTGGTAACAAAACCAATACACATTGATAACACAAAAAATAATACTTATAGCCCGCATGAACTCCATTACTTTGGCTAATCCTCTTAAATCATCTTCGTTTTGCATAATAATAAATTTTTAATGATTAATAAATTAATTTTACTGAATAACTTTTATAAATGTATTTTAGGTTTACGTTTTTTCTTTTTCATTCTTCTGGCAAAAGCCTGTTCTTCGATGTCGTCGCCTGCCGAACCTGCCGTCGAAAACATGCCGAAAATACTGCCTGTGCCTGTATCGCTGCTTTCTTTTTCATTGTAAGTATTGTCAAAGGAATGTAGGGATTGTTCGGGACGACTGGGACTGTTGCGACGATTATCCTGTCCATGACGATTATCCTGTTCGTAACGCTCATGTCGTTCATCGTGCTCGTGATGGTCATGACGTTCATCCTGTTCGTTATGGTCGCGTCGTTCATCCTGTTCGTGATGGTCATTTTGCTCGTGATGGTCTTGACGGTCATCCTGTTCGTAACGCTCGTAGCGCTCATCATGTTCGGGATTGTTTTTATTGTCATCCTGTTCGTTGCGGTTGTAACGGTTATCTGTTTCTTTAAAAAGTTCTTGGAATACATTTGCCGAAAACTCTTTACCCAAACGCGAGCCGTTGAACACGCACTTTTGCTCATGGTCTATGAAGGTTGCGCCGTAAATTCTCCCTTCGTCATTGATACGGAAAATTACCGAAATACCCTGTTTTGACAATGTTTTTTCAAAATCGGAACGACTTTTACAGGTACGCATTGCAGCGGATATAATACGCTTGCTACGCTCTTTCAGTCCCTTGTTTTTGATAACTTCAGCCGATTTTTCGATACGTTTTTCCAATTCTGCCACGCCAACCGACTTTCCAAAAAGCGAAGATTTGAAGGGATGTCCCGCTTTTTCGCCCTTTTCATTCAGGGCAAAATATACTATTCCCTGATACGGTTTGTCCTTCGCTTCGCCGCGTACTTCTTCCATGCCTACATTATATAATGTAAGTAGCGCCTTGTATTCCTTCAAACTTAAAAATTGATAATCACGCGCAACGGAACGGATTACATTTGCTATTTGATGTTTTACGTCGCCGTCATCGTATTTTACAGGTCTGAGCGGTAAACCGTCCTGCCGTTGTTTCTGGTCGGCGGGGATTAGTCCGTACTTGTGTTCCAATTCCCGGCAAACGTCCATTGAGCGGCGATGTTCAAAATTATTGTCTAATTTTTTGCCAGTTTCGTCCACACGCAACGATACAATATGAATATGTTCCCGCTCAATATCTTCATGCTTGTAAACGATAAAAGGCTGCTCGCCGTAACCCATTTTTTGCATATATTCCTGTGCAATTTCCGCCAGTTTTTCGTCCGAAAGTTTATCATTCGGGTCAGGATTTATTGACGCATGAAATACCGGTTTTTCCGTCTTTTTGTTTGCCAAAAGGTACGGTTCAAAGGAGCGCAAACATGTATCAATGTCAAAATTTCCGTCCTTTGGCTCTATCATTTTATTGTAAAAAATGACATTTGCGTGGTCGGCATCTACTTTATTTTGATTGTATGCAAGCGCACCGTAAAGCGTATTACTTGAACTTATTTTTGCTATCATCGTTAGTCAATTTTTGATTTTTGATTGTCAATTTTTGATTGATTACTGTCGTTTTTTTGCAAATATTTACGTTCAAATTCGTCTGTTAAGTCAGAAATTTGTTTATAAATATTGACTAATTCCAGCGTTGCTTTTTCTAATTTAAACAGAAATGCAAGTGCCTTTTTTTCTGTAAAAGTTGCTTTCAATGCTTTTGTAACCTGATTATAATTCACGCCGATTGCCCGGAATTGTGAATGAAAATTAGTTAAACGCATGTAATAATCCATTGCCGCCTTGTCAATTTTGACCACTTTTAATTGGCGGTTAAAGATGCAGGAAGTAATGAAGTGCGCCTTGTCAGTCAGTCCGGAGGCATCGTAAAGCGTCAGGAACTTTGCATAATCGGCGTTGTTCAGGTTAATTGCCAGACGGTGGCAGCAAGGGTCGGCTTTTGGTTTGCGCCCTGCCTGTTTTGGTTTTGGGGTATTGTTTGTCATTTTATAAGGATTTTAAAGTGTTTTTCATTGAGAATTTTCTAATCGGACGCATGACTTCGGAATAGCGTCCCTCCCCTGTAACGAAGTGAAGGGGCAAGGAATTTTGAGTGCCTGATAATATTATCAGGCACTCAAAATACAACTTGCCGTTTGCCTGCGCAAACAAAATCCCGCGAGCGGGATTGGGCGTAAGCCCGATTGACTTTTGAGATAGCCCGACTTGTTTTCGGGTTAGCCCGATTGATTTTTGAGATACAAGTCCGGCTTGTTTTCTGATTAGCCGGCTTGCTTTCCGAGATAGCCCGGCTGACTTTTGAAAAAGCCCTGCATTGCCGACTGTATGCGCTAAATACGATATTTTCTTTTTCATTATGAATATAGTTTAAAAAAACGCCGCAAAGGTAGGGGTGTATTTTCAAATAATTTGCATTGCAGGGTAGGAAAACCCCTGCCAAAGGTAGGAAAACCCCTGCCACTTCACGACGGATTGAAAAATCGGCGATTTTTTTATATTCCTTTGCGGCGAATTAGTTGGTTGGCTGTACAACCATCTATAAATATAACTAATTGTATGTATGTATATATAAAGATAAGTATGATTGACTGTATGACTAAACGGACAGATGACAGGCTGCACAAACGTATTGCTGTACAAACGGACAAACGTATCAACGGTTGGCTGCACAAACGTATTGCTGCACAAACGGACAAACGCACCAATGGTTGGCTGCACAAACGTATCGCTGCACAAACGGACAAACGCACCAATGGTTGGCTGTACAAACGTATCGCTGCACAAACGGACAAATGCACCAACGGTTGGCTGCACAAACGTATCGCTGCACAAACGGACAATCGGTTAGCCAACAGGCTGTATATCTCTACAATCATACGCATAGCCAGTGAAACAATTGAATGTATGACTGGGCAGCCAATCATACATACGGCTATGCAAACAGTCAGAAAATTTAATAAACCTAATTATAAATAACATTAAAATTTAATTGATATGAATAAAGAAACATTATTCGTCGCCTTCTCAACGCAGAAAGGCGGAACAGGCAAATCTTCGGCAACAGTGCTTACCGCAAGTTACCTGCATTATTTAAAGGGCTACCATGTAGCCATAGTTGATTGCGATTTTCCGCAACACAGCATCGTCAAAGAGCGCAAGCGCGACGGCGATTTAGTTATGACGGACGGCTATTTCAAGCAAATGGCTTATGAAATGTTTGGTTCGTCGGGCATCAAGGCATATCCTGTTAAGGGCAGTACGCCTGAAAAAGCCATTGATGACGCCCAGTCGGTAATTGAAAATTCATCAAAGGAGTTTGACGTAATTTTCTTTGACCTTCCCGGAACTCTTAACAGTGACGGTGTTATCAAAACGTTGGCAACAATGGATTACATTTTCACGCCTATAAGCGCTGACCGGCTTGTTTTGGAAAGCACCCTGCAATATGCTACCATGCTTAACGACAACATTATCAGTCAAAACAAAGGCAATTTGAAAGAATTGCATCTGTTTTGGAACATGGTAGATAATCGTGAAAAGTCGCCTCTCTATGAAGCATACGAACTTGCTATTAGCGAGTTGGGGCTTACTGTTATGGCGACTTCGTTGCCAAACAGTCTTCGTTTCCGTAAGGAAATGTCGAGCGAGCGCAGTTCGATTTTCCGTTCTACGCTGTTTCCGGCAGACAAGACTCTACTCAAAGGCAGCAAAATAGACGATTTGGCTGATGAAATTTGTTTAATTTTAAAACTTCAAAACAATGGCAAAGATTAAGTGTAATTTAGAGGGAATAGATGAGGCTGCATTGCTTCAATCAATTTACGAACAGGACAATCCGCCGCCGCAGGCTATTATCCAGCCAAAAGAACCGGTTATTAGCCAACCAAAAGAACCGGAAGCAGAGGCGTCGCCGGTTTCGGAAACCACAACCGAAACGTACAAAGATGAAGGCAAACGCAAACGCAGCAAGCAGGACTATGAAACCATGTTTATCAGGGAATCAAACATTACGGCGCGTTTGGGCAAAACGGTATATATACGCAAGGAATTTCACGACCGTATATTGAAAATCGTGCAGGTAATAGGCGATAATGAAGTATCGCTGTTCAGTTATATAGACAATATCATTGCGCATCATTTTGATATTTTTCAGGATGATATTGTCAAGTCTTACAATCGAAAAAACAGTAATATATTTTAATAACTTTAAATAAAATTAATATGAAATTCTTTAATAGAAAAAAAGAGAAAAAAAGTGTAGACGAATACAGGTCTTTGTTTATTAATGAGTCAGACGCACCGCCGGCACGTTTTGGAAAATCGGTATATATACGAAAGGAACATCATGAGCGTATTTCACAGATTATTTCTGTTGTAGCGGGAAGCGAAGTAACCATTTATGCTTATATAGACAATGTTTTAAGTAATCATTTCAGAGAGTTCGACGAAGAGATTATCAAATTATTCAAGGAAAGAGCCATTTTTTAATAATAAATATGTATTAATATGAAAACCAGTGTAAATAAAGAAACAAGCAATATGAATTATTCAGATAAATTTCTGCAACGTAACGAGATAAAAGAGCGTTCGTGCGTATATATCAGCAAGCGTGTACATTCTACCATTTCCGAAATAGTGCGTGTCATCGCCAACCGCGACGTCAGCGTTGGCGGTTATATTGATTTTGTGTTGATGCAACATTTGGAAGCGCACAAAGACGAAATCAACGAACTGTACAAAAGGGAACGTAAGGATTTAATTGATTTATAAAGCAGTAAAGTAATGGAAAACGACATCATTGTAAAACTGGCTGCCGCCATCGTCACGCTTGTTACCCAGTATTACCTTTACCGTATCATTTGCCCGAAGCAGAAGGATTTGCAAAAAAGCGACAAAGCGCCAGAAAAGGACAAAGAAACAGTTCCCAGCGTGATGGGAAAAAGTCGTTATGTCCTGCCTGAGCGAAGCAAACCCCTACAAGCCCCTGCCACTTCTACGGAATTTGAAAATATCGAAAAAAAGCCGTATATCCTTGTGCCCGAAAACGAAAACCGAAATGCTGTTATCCCGACTGAAAAATTAGATGAGGTTTTTGCCGAAGAAATCAACACCGACGAATTGGAAATCGAGCCTGACGAAAACGAAAAAGACGGCACGAAAGACGAAAAGGTAGATTTTGACGACGAAGCCACAGAATTTAAACAGGAAACGGAACAATTAGCAAGCGGAATGAGCATCGAAGAGATGACCGAAGCCGCAAAAGCGATTGACAACCCGACCGACGAACAGGCAGGTATCCTTTTCAAAGTAGAGAAGACCGACATGTTTGAGCAGATGGTTTCCGGCGACGAAGGGAAAGCAGAGCGTATAAAGTCAATAATTGACCGATATGTTCAAAGCATCTTTTCTGAAACGGAAAATCAAAGTCAGATTTCGGATACGGATTATGGCAATTTTGATGTTGCCGGTTTTTTAGGAAGTTAAATTTAAAATTTAAACGATATGAAAAAACATGATTATGGGTAGAGCGTCCCCAAAACGCAAACAGGCTCGCAGAGCCGCCATTAGAGTTCAGAAAAAACAGTATAGCCGTGAGATTTATTCCATCTCACGGCATTTTTCATTTTTGGGATGAAACTATTTGTTTTACGTCCAATTTAATTTGGTTGTAGTTCCACTCGTACTTGCTTGCATCGTATGCATCGTATCATTGCCTTTGCCGCACAGTTTGCCCGAAACAGAAGATTTTACAAAAAAGCGACAAATCGCCCGAAAATGACAAAAAACAGTCCCCATTGTAATAGAAAAAAGTCGTTTTGTCCTACCTTACCGAAGCAAACCCCTGCAAACCCCTGCCACTTCTACGGAATTTGAAAATATCGAAAAAAAGCCGTATATCTTTGCGCCCGGAAACGAAAACAGAAATGCGATTGTTCCGAAAGTTAAATTTAAAATTTAAAAGATATGAAAAA
>Ga0268262_10002209_pt1 | contig 22853 bp, 21 predicted proteins | sample TergutNc150P3_FD_190354 | JGI IMG/M metagenome (GOLD analysis project Ga0268262, IMG submission 190354) | Nasutitermes corniger P3 segment gut microbial community from laboratory colony in Florida, USA - Nc150 P3 (SPAdes) (version 2) | ecosystem: Host-associated > Arthropoda: Insects >...
AATGCGAAGCATTTTTACGGGCGCAAAAAAATGTGGCGGAGAAAAAACGCACAAAGGGCGCAAGCCCGACTGCGTTTTTTCGTAGCCCGAGCCGCCGAAAGGCGGCGAAGCATATACAGACCTGTTATGTGCAGTTTGGGCTGTTTTACACCTTACATTTCAAAAGAAAAATTAGTATTCCCCTATTATTTTTGTGAAAATATTTTCTTTTGTTATATATTTGTCATACAGGTAAAATACAATATTCATAAACACCAAAGTAAAGAATCCTGCGAGTCCATATAATCCGTTTATAAGTTCATTACCGCCTACAATGTATAAAACAGTAACTCCGCCAATGGCATTATTAATTCCATGAAAAATAGCCGCCGTAATTACTGATTTTGATTTTATTACAATATATATCATTAAAGGCGAAAGTAAAATACAGAAAATTATCATCATCCCTACACCTGTTACAGGATGCCGATGATAGTTATGCCCAATAAGAATAAGCGGAAAATGCCACAAGCCCCACACTGTACCAATAATTACTGAAATAGGTAACAATTTTTTGTTTTGTAATGTTTTAAGCAAATAACCACGCCAACCCAATTCTTCACCAAAAGCGAAAATGGCATTTATTGTATAACCGGCAACCAATGCGCCACAAACTTGTATTATAAAGAAAACAATGGGCGGAAATCGCGATAATTGTTGAGATGCAAGTTCTGCCTGTTCAGTTGATAAATTGGATAAAAGTCCTTCATAAGTGGCTGAGAAGGATATATTTGGAAATAACAAATTTATTCCCAGTGTAATAAAGGAATAAATAAAAGGCACAATTCCAGCTATGAGAAACCATCGATTAAGACGGAAAGAAACGCCCAAATTACTGAACGGTTTCTCTTTATGAATTAATTGTAGAATTATAGCACAAATAGCAGGTAATAACATATAAACTGCGGCAAAAATTGTATAAGCAACATTTTGTGTAGTACGCAAGCCAAGTAAAATAGCCACCCCTGCTATTAACCAACTGACGGCATAGCACAAAATAATAAATTGAATAGATTTTTTCATTTGATTAACAAGTATCTCCCTGATCAATATTATAGGATTTTATTGATGCTGTCAATAATTAAAATCTATATTTGAATATTTACAATATATTTCAGTCCAAATTGCACATAACGTTTTGGCTGTAACTGACGTTTGGGCGGCATATTAAAGCAACCCGCAGGGTTGCGTGCCGCCCAAATTTGGGTGAGGGAGGCGTGGGAATGGCGTAGCCATGACCTAGCCGACCGAACCCCGAGGGCGCTTCTGCGCCCGATGCTGTTACAGTCCTGTTATGCGCTGGTTTACAATTTTAATATACTGTTTATTATAATGTCTTTTGAAATGTTCTTTCATCGTATTTTTCAATTATGGGTACAAAATTTTCCATAGTTATTGACGATTGAATATTAAATGGAATACTATTTCTGAAGGAAGCTGTTTTCTTAAATTCAAAAAGGTATATGGGCAATCAAAATTTCGTAAAAGTGAGTCTTTTCCATCCAATTGTGAACTTATCCATATAAAGGAAATTTTAATGGAAAACTTTTATTGAGTAAATTTATTTTTGTATCTTATCAAAGCATGTTAGGCTTAAATAAGATTATGTGTAAAATAGCTGTAAAACTTAATTGAAGAATATTTTTTATGAAATTTTATATGTCAATTCTGTTAATCTATCATTTTATACGATACCTTTTGTAATTACGATAATGTAAAATAAAATCTGTTTTGTATTAATTGTAATATCGCTACGATACATTTATGCTGGCGTTGATGACTTTGAAAAAATGCCTCTTCTCTTAAATTGTAAACTGGCGCATAACGTTTTGGCTGTAACTGACGTTTGGGCGGGCATACAAGGGCTTTGCGAAGCAAAGACTGCCCGCCCAAATGTGGGTGAGGGAGGCGTGGGAATGGCGTAGCCATGACCTAGCCGACCGAACCCCGAGCCGCCGAAAGGCGGCGAAGCTGTTACAGTCCTGTTATGCGACGTACCCATTGTTTTTATTCTATTTTCGTATCATTTATTATTTCATATTTTAAGTTTATATATGAATCATTCAATGTTTTATTTTCAATTAATTTTAATGCCTTAATTTTTTTTAAGTCGTCGAATGTTTGTAATGATTCTCCATCAATTAATGTAGAAGTATCTTTTCCACCAATTAATGCAGGTGCTACAACTATTGACAATTTATCTATCAATTTTTCTCTTAATAAAATTGAATTTAATGTCCCTCCTGTTTGAATTGTCATTGATTTTATGCCATGTTTATTTTTTAATTGATCAAATAAATCCACAAAATCAATCAAATTTTCATAATAAACTATACACAAATTTTCATTGTCTTTATATTGAAATGCAGGATGATTTTTATTGTTTGTAACAAGGTAAAATACTTTTGACAGTTTTATAAAATATTCAACACCTATATTATTCAAATGAGGTTTATTGTCTATAATTATAAAACTTACGTCAATTTTGGAAACATTTTCTTTTTCAATATTAGAGCCAACCTTTTCCATTACTCTTCCACTATTCATTGAAAAGAGATCAGTTGTTTTTTCTATGTCATAATATTGCTTTAAACCATCCTTTATTCCCATAATTTTTGGGAAATCCTTATCTACATCTCGATCTTCAATATTTCCAGTAGATATTTTTCCATCAACGGACATGAGCATAAATAGTGTAGTTACTGGCCTTTCCATAAAATCTCTCTCTACTTTATACAATATTTTCCAACAACTGTCAATGGGTATGTCGCATAACGTTTTGGCTGTATGCGACGTTTTTGCGGTTGCGATAAAGGAACGCGGAGCGTTCCAGCAACCGCAAAATGTGGCGGAGTAAAAATGCACAAAGGGCGCAAGCCCGACTGCATTTTTGCGTAGCCCGAGCCGCCAAAGGCGGCGATGCGCATACAGACCTGTTAGGCGACGTAGTGACGTACTTCATTTTTTTTTATCTATTTTATTGATATTCTGAATTACAAATTGTCAATATTAAAGGTATTATACGATCAAACATTTTTTTACTTATTAGAATTGAATTCCTGTTACTATTCCAACTGTATTAAGTGCTGGATTATTTTCATAAGTTTTTCCGTTTGATGTATGAAACCATTTTAATGTCGTATATGCTTTATAGGCATTTATTGGATACTCCATCCCTAACCCAATATTTGTTCCAATGTTTAAATGTGTTCCAGTTTCTGGGAATTCCCTTGAATACATGACTAAACTCATTCCACAGCCCTCAGCAAATATTCTTGAATTTATTTTAGGAATAGGTATTATATATAATCTTACATTCCAATTTACTTCAAATCCTATTGTCGTTCTTCCATTTTTAGGCCGTTCATGTCCAAAATTGTCTTTTGAACTTCATTTACCATATCATAAGCCAACAGTCCATTTAATCCGATACCAACATCCAATAAATTAAAATTAGGTTTAATGTCTATCAGCCTTAATACTGCCTCGTATCCACTTTGCAATACTTGAATATTATCGTCAAAATATGATGAATAGTAGCCCAAATAGATTTTATTATTAAAACGTTTTTGGAACCAATTTTGTACAGTATTTTCTTGGGAGTAAATATTAATAACAAGAAATCCAAAAACAAAGATCAAACAGATTATTTTTTTATTCACTAAATCCTCGTTTATTAAGAATCACACATATTCATATTTTTTGTCAATATGGTTCAAATAATTTTAGCCTCTATGTCGCCTAACGTTTTGGCTGTATGCGACGGTTTTGTGGTTGCGATAAAGGAACGCGAAGCGTTCCAGCAACCACAAAACTGTGGTGGAGCAAAATACCACAAAGGGCGTTAGCCCGACTGGTATTTTGTGGAACCCGAGCCGCCGTAAGGCGGCGAAGCGCATACAGACCTGTTATGCGCTGGTTTTACCTGCACTACATATAATTCTTTATTCTTCAATTTTATATTCCATTCTTATTATTCTTATTTTCATACCCATTTTTTCGTAAAATTTTATTGCATCTTTATTAAATTCCCAAACAGATAATTCTATATTTTTTGCGTTAATTTCTTTTGCAAACTTTTTTACTTCCTCAAATAATTTTTTTCCAATTCCTTTTTTTCTATATTTTTCATCTATACATATATTTTCAATTTCAATATTCGTCATATCATGGAACATATGATGATTTTTTATTTCACGTATGTTTATTATACACAAACCTATAATATTATTATTTTCTTCTGCAATAAATATTTTTCCATTATTCCCTCCAATAATGTCTTTTTTATATTCATAACTTTTGGGATTTTTTCCAATCCAATCAGGTCTTGCCTTAAAATGAATATCAAATATTTGATCTTCTAAAATCAATATTTTGTCTATATCCTTTAATTCTGCTGTTCTTATATTCATATAAATCCTTCCATGTCTATATTACCATATTTTATACAATTTTGTCAATATTCATTCTATTACATTCTGAAATAATCTCAGGTAAAACTTGCGCATAACATTTTGGCTGTATGCGACGTTTTTTGTGCGCGATAAAGGAATTGCGAAGCAATTCCAGCGCACAAAAAATGTGGCGGAGAAAAAACGCACAAAGGGCGCGAGCCCGACTGCGTTTTTTCGTAGCCCGAGCCGCGAAAGCGGCGAAGCGCATACAGACCTGTTATGTGCAGGTTTGCCTTCTTTACACAATTTATTAAAATTATATTCCCCATATTTTATATTCTTATATGGATTACATTCAGCCAATCCAATTCTATTTGCTTCTATTTCAAATATTTCAAAATATTCTATTATTGTTTTTATACCATTTACTAATTCGTTTTTATTCAATTTTACGGCTAAACTTATATGTGGAATCCATTGATTTTCTATATAATTTTTATCCAATAAAACATTATCATTTGTTTTTATTATTTTACTAATATTCTTATTTAATTCAATTAGGTAATCATTTATCATTGGCGATAAAAATAAAACATTTGGATTAAATATCCCAATAGAGGCTATTCCAATTTTATTTTTATTTAATTTTGAGATATTATTTTCAACTATATTTATTATTGTATCTATTTCTTCATCATATTTAAATAATGAAATTGTTATATGTGGGGGAATGTCATTATCCACCATATATTTGTTTCCAGTTTCATTGGCTATTTTATATATTAATGAATTTATTTTATCTTCCGCTGTTTTATTAAAATATAATACTATAGCATATTCCATGACTTTTCTCGTTATATACTACATTATATTTTGTTCTTTTTTTATGTCAATATTCTTGTAACCAATTTAGGCAAACTTGCACATAACGTTTTGGCTGTAACAGAAGTTTGGGCGGGCATATAAGGGCTTTGCGAAGCAAAGACCGCCCGCCCAAATTTGGGTGAGGGAGGCGTGGGAATGGCGCAGCCATGACCTAGCCGACCGAGCCCCGAGCCGCATACTTGCGGCGAAGCTGTTACAGTCCTGTTATATGCAGTTGCCATTGTTTTACTATTTTCTTATTGTTTCTTTTTTGTTAGTTTATCTCTTAATATTATGAAAATAATAATTATTGTGGACATTAATATTGACCATAAAACTACACCTGGGAATAGTAATATAGACAATAATAAATTCAGTAAGAATATAACAATCGCTTTACTTATTAATTTTGTATGTTTAGTTTTTATGTGCTCTATTATATTTATTATTGCTAAAAGTATGAAATCAATTATAAGTAACAATAATAAAATTATTGAAACTAATTTCCAATTATATTTTGCTGATATATATATGGTAGTTGGACCATCTGCTCCTCCAATAATTGCTACTGCTGATGCTTCTTTTATAGAAGAAAGAACATTCGGAGATAAATTAATAGAAATTAATACCCCAATTATTATAGAAATGCCTAAAAGCATCAAAAACATGAGAAAAATAATTCTCTTTTTATTATCCATATTATTTTTTCTTGCCCTAATTAATTATTTCAATATGTTCCCAAAAATGTCAATGGCAATTGCATATAACGTTCCGGCTGTAACTGACGGTTTTTTGTTTGCGATAAGGAAACTACGAAGCAGTTTCTCGCAAACAAAAAACTGTGGCGGAACAAAAACACACAAAGGGCGAAGCCCGACTGTGTTTTTGTGTAGCCCGAGCCACCGTTAGGTGGCGAAGCAGTTACAGACCTGTTAGGCGAAGTATGGGCGTACTTTATTTAATACCATTATTTATTATATGTTTTATTATTTATATTAAATATTACTAAGAATATCTTTCTTTCTTATATCCGTCATTTTTTTCACACACTCTAACGCTTCAACATCTGGATCAATAAATTTAAAAGTGGTACGACAAACATTATCAAAAATTTTTCCGAATATCGTTTTGTTTGTTCCCTTAACACTACAACCACCACAATTTCCACAAAAATCAATATTTTTCCAGAATATTTCTTTCATATGTTCATCCAAACGAACATCTTTATACCAATTAGAACCACTGTCGTCAGACCAAATAGTCCAATGATCAAGGCTGGATTTCTCTTCAGAACCAATTAAAATATAACATACATATTTCTCATTATATTTTATATACCAATAAAGTTTATCCTCCCAATAACCTCCTGCCTTTTCAAATAGCATATCATTTTTCCTCAAATATGTAATAAACTCCAATACATTCTTTTTATGTATTTCAGTTAGAAATTCATTAATATAATTTTCAATTTCTCGTTCGAACATTATTTATTTCCTTTTATTTATTATTTACAATATTTTATTATTTGTCAATATATTATTTCAATATTTTAAACCAATTTAGCCCATATTTCGCCTAACGTTCCGGCTGTTTACGAAGTTGGCGGCGGCATATAAGGGCTTTGCGGAGCAAAGACCGCCGCCGCCAATTTGCCGGAATGAGGCGTGGGAGCCTTTAGGCGACCTAGCCGAATGGAGGCCGAGGCGCTTCTGCGCCGATGCGTAAACAGTCCTGTTATGTGCAGTTGGGGCGTATTCCATTTTTATTTATTATTATTTTCAGATAATTCTTTATAGCTTATTTCAGGATTTGTATATCTTTTTCTGTTTTGAGTTAAGTTTTTATAATTTATTGCCTTTTGGGGACAAAACTGAATACACGCCACACATTGTTCACAATGATGTTTATATTCTGGTCGGTTATTTACCATTTCAATATTTTTTACTGGACATACTTGTTCACATATATTACAGCCAATACAAGTATTATTAACTGTGAAATCTTTATCCATATTTGACACTTCTTTTATGAAATTTTCATTCATGGATTTAAATATTTTCGTTATTTTATTTACATTATTAGTCTTTCTCTTTTTTATTGAATTAATTATTGTGGAAAGTTTTTCATTTGATTTTTTTGTAATTTTATCTATTTTTACACTCATGTCATATGCAACAACATAATTTGCGAACATTTTCAATTTTTCTCCAAAATTTAATTTTATACCATGCCTGTCAAGTAGCAATTCATACATTTGATAAACAGCATTTCCAGCAAGCCCTCCATAAGTTGTAATTGAATAATAATATGTATTTTTATTATTCTTTAGCTTTAAATTATCAACAAATTCAATTACTCTCTTAGGCAAACCCCAATAATAAGTCGGATAAATAAAACCGACACTTTCATACAGATCTATTGAATTGAATACCTTTGTCATTGATATAATTTCACAATTTCCAAGTTCTTTGGAAATACTTTTTGCAACGTATAAGCTATTCCCTGTTCCAGAAAAATAAAATACAATATTTTCCATAATTCTCTTCTTTTACTTGATAATATTATTGTTTTACTGCTTTGTCAATTAATATTTTTCAACAAATTTTAGCCCCAATTGCACATAACGTTCCGGCTGTTTACGAAGTTGGCGGCGGCATAATAGGGCTTTGCGAAGCAAAGACCGCCGCCGCCAATTTGCCAGAATGAGGCGTGGGAGCCTGCGGACTTTAGTCCGAGGCGACCTAGCCGAATGGAGGCCGAGGCGCTCCTGCGCCGATGCGTAAACAGTCCTGTTATGTGAAGTACGGGCGTACTACATTATTGTTTTATATATTTATTCTGTTCATTATTCCAAATATAATTTTTCCATGCATATTCCATTAATTCATCGTCTAAAACCTCAAGTATTTTAAACCCATTTCCAACGTATTCTACTGAAGGGAATGGATTTACCGTGTTGATTAATACGGGTACTAAACACAATTCTTCTAACACTTTTTCCATAAAACTGTATTCATATACACAAAATGCATTACCTATATGAGGATAATATGTATACAATATAATTTCATTAATACCATTGTTATTAAAATCACCTATAGAAATAGTGCTATACTCCGGTATTATTCCTGATAATTTTTCCATTAATACTTTATAATTTTTAAATGAAACAAATTGTCCGCAATAATAATTACCAACTAATTTTTGTTCGTCATTAAAAGCATACAAATAATAAACATACCCTTTGGGATTAAACCATATTACTAAAAATGTTAAAGAATTGGGAATTAAGTCATTTACTTCCATGATTGAAGAAATGTTCATAATGTCAGTTATTTCCATTGAAACATCTTTAAATCCATAATAATTATCTTGATATTTAGTAATCTCATTTTTATAGTATTCCATGGAATATATCATCTCAACTTTATTAAAATTTTGTTGAGTAAATGTTTGATAATTACTATTTTCATCAATATTTTCCTGGATTATATTTTTACCAGCAGTTCTATTACTGCATGAGAATAAAAAAGCAATAAGAGAGACTATATTAAAAATTTTTATGATGTTCATTTTTTATTTTATATACAATTTATGAAAATTATTCAATAACCAATAATAATAATTCACAATTACTTAATTTTGAGATCAATTTAGCCCGTATTTCACATAACGTTCCGGCTGTATGCGACGTTTTTTGTGCGCGATAAAGGAATTGCGAAGCAATTCCAGCGCACAAAAAATGTGGCGTAGAAAAAACGCACAAAGGGCGCAAGCCCGACTGCGTTTTTTCGTAGCCCGAGCCGCGAAAGCGGCGAAGCGCATACAGTCCTGTTATGCGCAGTACACCCGTACTCCATTTTCTATTTTCTTATATCCTTCCATAACCATATATCTGGTTTATTTTGTCCATTTGCGTTTGGTATTATTCCAATAATACTATAACCACATTTTTTATAAAATTCAAAAGGGTGATTTTTATAATTCTTTATGCTTTTTATTTCATCAAAAATATTTTCACCATTTATTTCTTTATCAGATAAACTTGTGCTATTTGTTTCATCGTCCGATCCAGCCACTATTCCAATAATTCCATTTTTATATGCAATCCTTTCAAGTTCATTCAATAACTTTTGACCATATTTTTTCCCCTGAAATTCCTTTTTTACAACTATTGGATGTAATTCCCATGTCTTTTCATACATTTGTCTTAACCCAGCCCAACCAATTAATCTATTTTCCAGCTTTATTCCAATACAAATATTTGATCCTTTGATACATTCTTTTACTTCAATAAAAGCATCTTTTTCATTTTTTAACCATAAATTTCCATTAATTTCAGAGAAGGTAATATACAATAATTCTATCGCCTGCTTTATTGTTTCTTCTGATTCGTTTATATTACAAAATTTATATTCCATAAGGTTTTCCCTCTTTTATTTATATTACTTCCAAGTATATTTGTCTACCATTTCCCGATCAACTTTAGGGTGTATTGCGCATAACGTTCTGGCTGTAACAGAAGTTTGGACGGCACTTTAAAGCAACCCGCAGGGTTGCGTGCCGCCCAAATTTGGGTGAGGGAGGCGTGGGAATGGCGTAGCCATGACCTAGCCGACCGAACCCCGAGGGCGCTCCTGCGCCCGATGCTGTTACAGTCTTGTTACGCGCTGGTTTACCATTTTATTTACATTACTTATTTATACGGTTTTTACATTATTGTTTATATTTTATTGAAAAATTTTTGAAGTAAATTTGTTTTCTTTAATTACATTGTATAGAACACAATTATTTTAAATGATTATTTTTTTAAGAACTATATGAAGTATAGGTACTGAAAAATTTTAAAGCGACTCTTTTCTAATTGTTTGACGGCTTTTTATATGTAAAAGCGAATTTAATTGAAAAATTTTATTGAATAAATTTATTCATTGATCTTTTTAAAGCGCCATCAGACTTTCTGTAAGATTAATTATAAATGGCTGTAATAATTTATTGAATATTTTTATTTGAATAATATGTTAATATATCTTTTTAACGATGCTTTATGTAAGTACGATTATATGAAAAAAATTTTATTAGCTTATTTATTCTTTTATCCAATAATAAGATAGTTATGATGTATGCAATATTGTGATTTAATTATTGAAAAATGCCCTATTCTTTGAATGGTAAACTGGCGCGTAACGTTCCGGCTGTAACTGAAGGTTTTTGTGCCCGATAAGGAAAAATGCGAAGCATTTTTACGGGCACAAAAAACTTTGGCGAAGAAAAACCGTGCAGAGGGCAAAGCCCGAACACGGTTTTTCGTAGCCCGAGCCGCCGTAAGGCGGCGATGCAGTTACAGACCTGTTATGCGACGTAAAAATTAATTATTATTTTTTGAATTCCTTTATTGTTTTAATTATTTCATTTACATAAATTTGTCTTTTAACATTAAGTTGAGCTGGATGATATGCATCAATAAATAGTTGATTATTTTTTGTAAAAAAACCAATGTTTTCTTTAGCATATATTTTAGTATTTTTTTCAACTAAATCATTTTTAAAGTACCCAAAAGTATTTCCAAAAATAATTACATCGGATTTATAATTATTGATTTGATCTAATAAAATATTCCTCCAAATATTATATTCATTCCACAGGGAATAACTTTTACTATATGTACGTGAAGGCATTTTATTTACATTTATCCAAGCTATATGAGTCAAAACTTCACTCATCTCAGGATCTTGTCTTATATTATTCATTTCTTCAAATAATTTATTGTAAAAAACTCCATATAAAATGTAAGTCATAACTTGCATTGACGGTAATTTTCTTAATATAACCTTGTGCCTTGTTTCTTTATCCAATAAATCCTCACCTAATTTCCAACCACCTCCTTTACCAGCCTCTTGCTCATAAGGTTCTTTTAAAACCCACATTATTTTTATTGGACTATTAAAGTATGTTTCTATATCAACGATTCCATCATAAATAGGTTCTCTATCCTGTTCATTTTTGTCATAATTATTAGCGATTTTATTCTGTATCGCTTTTTCAATATCTATTAATTCTTTAATTTCCATTTTCTTCTCCTTGTTCAAAATACAACACAATTAAAAATATGTCAATAACATTTTAAAAATATTTTTAATTTTTATGTCGCATAACGTTCCGGCTGTAACAGAAGTTTGGGCGGGCATAAAAGGGCTTTGCGAAGCAAAGACCGCCCGCCCAAATTTGGGTGAGGGAGGCGTGGGAATGGCGTAGCCATGACCTAGCCGACCGAACCCCGAGGGCGCTTCTGCGCCCGATGCTGTTACAGTCTTGTTATGTGTAGTTGCGGCGTTATTTTCTTTTCTAGATTTAAATACATTTTTATTGTTTATGCTTTTATGAATTCTTCTTTTGGTTTAAATGAATCAGCGTGTTTATTCTCAATAAACATGAGATAATTTATTGCAGAAATTTTTATTTAGATTTTACTGCTTTTTGTTTGAATAAATGAAAAAAATAAACAAAAAACCCTCAATATTTACAACTGTAAACCAAAACGTGTAAATTTTTAAATGGAATAAAAATATTAATAATTTATAAAGCTACTAAACATTTATTTTTATAGTTACAATTTTAGAAAGCCAATATTTATTGAAATATTTTTTAGGATAATCCCATACGATAATCTATTACAAGCAGATTAGGCAAAATTTATATTGTCCTTATAAATAAAAGCAAGACTTTTTAAATTATTGTTATCCATAATATTTGTCATCAATAACATCTTGAAGATACTTGAAAAATATTTTATTGAGTTAATATTTTTAGCACATTTTATTTGAAAATTGTTATCTTGTTTTATTGTAAATCAGACATTTTTGCTCAACAAAATACCAGCCGCAATTACACATAACGTTTTGGCTGTAACAGAAGTTTGGGCGGGCATATAAGGGCTTTGCGAAGCAAAGACCGCCCGCCCAAATTTGGGTGAGGGAGGCGTGGGAATGGCGTAAGCCATGACCTAGCCGACCGAACCCCGAGGGCGCTCCTGCGCCCGATGCTGTTACAGTCTTGTTATGCGTTGGTTTACCATTTTTATATTTCTTTTATTATATTTACCTAAATTTTATCCAAAAATTATTGTGATATTTTTACCTTTCACCATTTAACTAATTGTGCAAACAATTTGGAAAAGTGCTTAATGACATGTTTAATTTATAGAATATTTAAATTGCAGAGAATACCTCTTTTTTCTAAGCAAGATAAGATTTTATGGAAAAAGATACTTGTTTAAAATTCTTGTTTTATGCCTTAAAAAGAAGTTATGTCATATATTTTGTAAGATCAATTTAAAAGAAGGATTTGATTATTATATGTAAAAACTATATGGAGAATTTATATTGGATAAATTTATTAAGATACTTTTTCAATGCAAATTAGACTTTCCGCAAAATTATTTAACAAATAGCGGTCAAAATTTAATGGACATATTTTTTAGAAAACCTTTAAATATAACTTTTAATCGATACATAAGGTAATTACGATTACATAAAAGAAAATTTATTAATAAATTTGTTTCTCCATCATAGTATTATAGCCATGATGTACTAATTATTGTGATATTAATTTTTGAGAAATGCCTCTATCTTTAAATGGTAAACTGACGCATAACGTTCCGGCTGTAACTGACGTTTTTTTGCGCCCGATAAGGAAAAATGCAAAGCATTTTTACGGGCGCAAAAAAATGTGGCGGAGCAAAATACCACAAAGGGGCGAAGCCCCGACTGGTATTTTGTGTAGCCTAGCCGCCGAAAGGCGGCGTACAGTTACAGACCTGTTATGTGCAGTTGTGCCGTACTTTATTTTTATATTTTTATTTCTTGTTTTGTTTTTATACTTAAAAATAATCCTATATCCTTTAAGTGTTTTTTATTTATTACTCTATAATGTATCCAGCCTCCGTTTCCACATGGGTATCTATTTTCCCAATAATTTTTCCCTTCTTCGGATAATTTATTATATATTTCTATCTCATTGTCTTTTTTTATTACAGTTTTTAACATTATATTTATGCTTCCTTTCTCAAAAAATAAATCAAATAGATATTTACTTTTTTCATCACTAATTCTATATCCCCACCCATATTTATTCCCATAAGGAAAACGTAATTCCGTATTTATTTTTTGTTTCTTTTCTATTGCACTTTTTATTTTATTCATATTTTCAAAGGCTTTTACCCCTATATATTTTCTTATAGTTTCCTCTGTTGGGACAATTTCTTTATTTAACATTCTTTCATACATTTTTTTTCTCTTTTATGGGCATTAATAAATCAAGTTGCATTGCTTGTTCATCAACAGGTTCTATAGATAAGTTAATGCAATTCAAATGTTCATTCATCAACCCATATTTTGTTTCAGGATCACCTGCCCGAAAATCATATTTTTTGTTTTCCATTACCCAAGTACTTAAGAGTTCCCATCCTTCACGGAAAAATTCCATGGGTACAATCGGTCTCATAATAGAAGCATAAAGACCGCCAGAAAATTTCTTTTTTTTCATCGGTTCATTAATGCCCATATCATCAGGTATTGATACCCAACGTTCAAATCCGTGATCGCTTCCGTCAGATAATTTGCCTTGAGGGTGATCAAAACAAAAATGACGATAATCAGGCTTAATTCCTGCCAGATTACAATTTTTAACAAACTGATCCATTATTTTTGCTGTATCAGTTTCCGGCGCACCACCTATACAATGTATTGAAGCCATTGTCATAGGAGGTAGATAAATTATTCTTACTTCTCTGTCTGTCAATTTCGTCTTTTCAGACATTATTTCCTCCAATGATTTTATTTATCTATATTATACCATTGATTATATTAAAAAATTAACATTTTTGATCATTTTTGACTTCTTCACAACAAAATTTAGGCACAATTGCACATAACGTTCCGGCTGTAACAGAAGTTTGGGCGGGCATATAAGGGCTTTGCGAAGCAAAGACCGCCCGCCCAAATTTGGGTGAGGGAGGCGTGGGAATGGCGTAGCCATGACCTAGCCGACCGAACCACGAGGGCGCTCTTGCGCCCGATGCTGTTACAGTCTTGTTATGTGTAGTTGTGGCGTTATTTATTTTTCTATATTTAACTGTTTTTTGTTTATATTTTTATGAATTCTTGTTTTAGTTTATATTAACCTATATATTTTTACTTAACAAATATGAAAAAATTTATTGCAAAAATTTTACTCGAATATTTTATTGTTGCTTTTATAGACCAATAAAATCAATAAACAAGAAACCGCTTAATATTTTCAATTGTAAACTAAAAGGGGAAATTTTAAATGGAATAAAAATATAAATAATTTATAAGGCTACTAAACGTTTATTTTGATAGTTATAATTTTAGAAAACTAATATTTATTGAAATATTTTTAGGGTAACCCTATACGATAATCTATCACGGGCAGATTAGGCAAATTTTATGTCGTCCTTATAAAAAAAAGCAAAATTATTAAAAATTATTGGTTTTAATAATATCTTAAAAATACTTGAAAAATATTTTATTGAGTTAATATTTTTAGTGTATTTTATTTGAAAATTAAGTATTTTTTTTAAACAAAATACTAGCTACAATTACACATAACGTTCCGGCTGTAACAGACGTTTGGGCGGCACTTTAAAGCAACCCGCAGGGTTGCGTGCCGCCCAAATTTAGGTGAGGGAGGCGTGTGAATGGCGTAGCCATGACCTGGCCGACCGAACCCCGAGGGCGCTTCCGCGCCCGATGCTGTTACAGTCCTGTTATGCGCTGGTTTACAATTTTATTTTCATTGCTTATTTAAATAGTTTTTATATTATTGATTATATTTTATTGGAAAATTTTTGAAACAAAAATTTTTCATAGTTATTTGGAATTGAATATTATTTCCGAAGGAAATTATTTTAACTAAATTCAAAAAGGTATACAGACAATTTAGAATTCGTAAAAAAGAGGGTTTCCTATCCAATTATGACCTTATTCCATATAAAGGAAAATCTATTGGAAATTTTTATTTAAGAAATTTATTTTTGTATCTTTTTAAAGCATATTAGGCTTTTACATTATTATGTATAAAACAACAGTAAAAACTTTATTGAAGAATTTTATTACGAATATTTTTAAGTCGATTTTGTTAGTCTATCTTTTTAAACGATGCCTTATGTAATTACGATTATATGAAAAATAAATTTCTTTAGTATTCATTGTAACATCGCTATGATGCGTTTTGAGAATGATGAAAACTTGGAAAAATACCTCATCATCTAAATTGTAAACTGGCGCATAACGTTTTGGCTGTAACAGACGTTTGGGCGGCACTTTAAAGCAACCCGCAGGGTTGCGTGCCGCCCAAATGTGGGTGAGGGAGGCATGGGAATGGCGTAGCCATGACCTAGCCGACCGAACCCCGAGGGCGCTTCTGCGCCCGATGCTGTTACAGACCTGTTACGCGCTGGTTTACCATTTTTATATTTTGTTCATTCTATTGTTTTAATTCTATTCAAAAAGTATTAGAATAATTTAAAAATTTAATCTATGGAAACTAATAAAAATACTTCTTCAAATTTGAAAATAAATGTCATTTGCTATCTAACTAAGGGCATATTCCATGTAAAAGCTTATTTAACAGAAAAATTTAAATGAATAATTCTATTTTTGTATCACTTGAAAGCATGATAGGCTTTCATAAGCTTATGTGCTAAGCGACGGCAGTAGATTTATCTAACAAATTAATAAAAATTATTGACCTTTAGAAAACCGCAAAAGATGCCCTTCTTTTTCTAATTGAAGATATACCCCGTGTAAAAGCCTATTTAACACAAAAGTTATTTGGAATAAATTTATATTCGTATCTTATCAAGGCATATTAGGCTTTTATGAAATTCTGGGCAAAATGATGGCAATAAATTAATTGGACAAATTTATTGAATAATTTTATATGTTAATTTTTAATCTATCTTTTTAACGATGCTTTATGAAATTACGAATTAGTAAAAATAAATTTATTTTGTGTTTAACATAAAATCGTTATAACGCATTTATTTTGGTTACGATAATATACAAAAATGGTTTATTCGTTAAATGGTAAACTGGCGCGTAACGTTCCGGCTGTATGCGACGTTTTTTGTGCGCGATAAAGGAATTGCGAAGCAATTCCAGCGCACAAAAAATGTGGCGGAGAAAAAACGCACAAAGGGCGCAAGCCAGACTGCGTTTTTTCGTAGCCCGAGCCGCGAAAGCGGCGAAGCGCATACAGTCCTGTTATGCGAAGTAATATTTGCTTTTATCTTTTTATTTACTTTAATTTCCATACTGTTTATATACAAAAGGTAATATTCCCCATGTAACATCTTCTGCATATATTGTTCTTGTATGTATTTTTGGCGGAAGTCCAACACATGCTTTATCACAAGGATATTTTGTACAATTTATACATTTATCAGTACCATTTTCTTTAGCACAATTCCTTTGGTAACAATTAAATTTACCACCTATGCCACCTTTATAACAACCATCACATGGTGTACGTCTTCTATATAATTCTTGTATTGAGTCTATTGGCTTATAGTCTTTTCCCTTTAAATCATAAGCATTTTCAATTCGATTACCTATTTCTATGCGAAACTCATCAGTAAATTCTGCGCCTGTATAATGAACACATAAATCGCATCGATGTCCACAATCTGCATAAATTGCGTTCTCTTTAGGAAATGGTTTACGATTCGGTTTTTTCTTAATTAAAATCATTTGTTTAACGGCTTCTAATGTTTTTAAATTATCCACACGAATTAACATCCATAATCCATCGGGAAGCGCATGAGAATTGTTACAGAGTTCTTGTATATTTTTTGGAAATTCGTTAATTCTGTCTTCAAATATTTTTCTTTCAGCTTTTCCGTAAATAATTTGAAAGTCATAATGATTCTCATGTATATTGATAGATAAGATAGTTTTCTTTCCTTGACGGAATTTTAAACAATCAATATCGTAATATTTACCTGGAATTTCGTCGAGTTTATACTTTCCCCGCATGAAGCGCATTATTTCTTCACTTATTTCCTGCAATATTAATTTTTTATTCATTTTCAATTCCTTTTACCATTAATATATTATTTTATATTATTTGTCAATATATTTTTAGCCAATTCAAATATTATTTCGCCTAACGTTCCGGCTGTAACTGAAGGTTTTTTGTGCCCGATAAGGAAAAATGCGAAGCATTTTTACGGGCACAAAAAACTTTGGCGTAGAAAAACCGCACAAAGGGCGTTAGCCCGATTGCGGTTTTTCGTAGCCCGAGCCGCCGTAAGGCGGCGAAGCAGTTACAGACCTGTTATGTGCCGTACTGCCGTACTACATTATTTGTATTTATTTTTTCCTATACCATTTTATTGATTTTATTATTATTAATAAAGTTATTATTATTTCAATTATGCCATATATAAAATTATATGCCCATTTTTCATTAGTTATATTTCCAATACTGACCAATGTATATAAAATCCCTGCAATAATATTTATCCACCTTATTACATTCAATTTTATAAACAAATTTGCAACAATCATTAATGCCGGTATAGCCATTACTATACCCACAATCATTAAAGAAATTTGATTTATTTGAAAAGGTCCCATAAATCCATCAATAATTTCATTTATTCGATTAGGTCGTAAATACCACAATATTTCACAATAAATATACAATAGCATTAAGGTAATCCACAATCCAATTAAAATTGTTCGAGTAGGATATTTTACATCCTCATATTCTTTATTTTGTCCATTATTATTTGGCAATTTAAGCCTCCTACAATTTATTTACTTATATAATACACAATATATCTATTATTACAAGCCTTATTTATTCAATATTTTTCCAAACAAATTTCTTAAAAAAATCTTAGGCAGTATGGCACATAACGTTTTGGCTGTAACAGAAGTTTGGGCGGGCATACAAGGGCTTTGCGAAGCAAAGACCGCCCGCCCAAATTTGGGTGAGGGAGGCGTGGGAATGGTGTAGCCATGACCTAGCCGACCGAACCCCGAGGGCGCTCCTGCGCCCGATGCTGTTACAGTCTTGTTACGCGCTGGTTTACCATTTTATTTACATTGCTTGTTTTAATAGTTTTTATATTATTGTTCATATTCTATTTGAAATTTTTTAAAATAAATTTAGTTTTTGGTTTCAGTGATGTAATACGTTGGTTTTATGTAATTATTTCATTTAGATTTATATGAAGTATAGGTGCGCTTAATTATTAAAACGGCTCTTTTATGAATGTATAGCGACCTTTATCATATAAAAGCAAATTTAATTGAATAAATTTATTTTAGTATTTCTTAAAAGCATATTAATCTTTCCAAAAGACCATTTAATAAGTGGCAGTAATAATTAATGGAAATTTTAATTAAAGGAATATATTAAATCTGTCTTTTTAACGAGGTGTTATAAAACAACGATTATATAAAAAAAATTTTATTAACCTATTTATTCTTTTATCCAATAACAAAATAGATTTGATTTATGCATTATGACTACGCTAATTATTGAAAAATGTCATATTTCTTGAATGGTAAACTGGCGCGTAACGTTCCGGCTGTAACTGAAGGTTTTTTGTGCCCGATAAGGAAAAATGCGAAGCATTTTTACGGGCACAAAAAACTTTGGCGGAGAAAAACCGCACAAAGGGCGTAGCCCGACTGCGGTTTTTCGTAGCCCGAGCCGCCGAAAGGCGGCGAAGCAGTTACAGACCTGTTATGCGAAGTGTGGGCGTACACTATTATTTTTAAACATTTTTTAACAATTTATCTGCAAATATTTCTGCATTTTTTATATCCTCATCATTTGGTCTGCCTTTATTCATTTCAAATCTTTTTTTAAAAAGTTTTAAATTATAATGTGAAAATCCTTTACATCCAAATTCATCTATAATCATAAAACCTTTACTTTGTAAAATATTTCTGAGAGCTTTATGGTCATTAAACATTTTTCTCTTATTATGCCTTCCACTTGTAGAAAATATAAATGTTTTTTTATTTTGAATATTTGGATGTTTTTCAGCATATTTAAGCATTTGGGAATAATGTTTACCACCACCAATCCCGGCTCCAAAACCGACTAAATCATAAACACTTAAGTCAATGGGTTCTGAATTATTGTTTATATCAATTATTGAAGCATTTATTTTTGTCGCAATAGCTTTACCGATTTTTTGAGTATTCATATTATGATACGAATATATAAAAATAATTGATTTTTCCATTGCATTCCTCCATTTGATTCAATTATTTTATAGATTAATGAATATTATTGCTTTTGTCAACTACTTTTATTCAATAATTTTCCGACAAATTTAGCCCACATTTCGCATAACGTTCCGGCTGTATGCGACGTTTTTGCGGTTGCGATAAAGGAACGCGAAGCGTTCCAGCAACCGCAAAAATGTGGCGGAGCATAAATGCACAAAGGGCGTAAGCCCGACTGCATTTTTGCGTAGCCCGAGCCGCCGATAGGCGGCGATGCGCATACAGACCTGTTATGCGACGTTACACTTGGTAACAGTATTTAAAATAATATATTATTGTAATTCTATTTTTTCTAAATAATTCCCTTCATTCTTCATGTCAAGTATTACCTGACATACCCGTCCTTCATATATATCTTTACGAAGAGCAACAAAATCTCTATCATACACTATAATTTCTATTTCATCAAATTGTGAAACATTACTTCCTTCTTCTGCCTTAAACTTGAAATAATAAGGGCCACCGGTATTATCCCAGCCTTGAATTTCTTTTTTATATATTGATGATTTAATCAATCCAACAAATTTCATCATACGACTACCTTCCTTTCTCTTGCGTTGCATTACAAGAGTATCTATTTTGTAATTCAAATATAGACCAATTTGATCAGCTCTTGCATAAAATCCCTGCTCTTCAGCAGCATTAATAGCTGCTTGGTCAGTAGGAAAACGCGTTTTTGTTCCATCAGACCAACATATTGAGCAACTTCCATTCCTGAACCACTTTACTGTATAACCACCATAACCGCAATACTCCTTATCCTTCTCACCATTAATCGTGACAGTTTCTATAGCCATAACTTTTACCATCCTTAATATAACTAAGATATAGCAGTATCATATTTTTGTCAATATTTTGAAAGTTTATTTGTCAACGACCAGTAGAAATTAGCCCTATTTCTGTTCGGTAGAAATGTTACCCTTCATTTATTAATTGTAAATTTCTTATTTTGAGTTTTGTAAAGGAAAAACCATTATTTTCATTTCTTTTTGTAATTTAGTGATTTATTGTAGCGTCTTTTTGAAAAAAATGACAATACATTATATAAAATTTTAAGATAAATGGCTCATTTCTACTAAACGCACTAGGGCGCATAGTCGCCGAGTTTCAACATATTTTGAAAAATCATTTTTCATTAATAGTGTAATGTCGCATAACGTTCCGGCTGTAACAGAAGTTTGGGCGGGCATATAAGGGCTTTGCGAAGCAAAGACCGCCCGCCCAAATTTGGGTGATGGAGGCGTGGGAATGGCGTAGCCATGACCTAGCCGACCGAACCCCGAGCCGCCGCTAGGCGGCGAAGCTGTTACAGTCCTGTTACGCGCTGGTTTGCCATTTTATTTTAATCGTTTATTTTTATGTTTTTTAGTTTTGTTTAAATTTTATTGGAAATCATTTGAAAGAATTTGCTTTGCTTTAATTGTGGCAATGGAATACTATGATTTAAATGATTATTTTATTAAGATCTATATGAGGTATAGGCTCTTAAATTGTTTTAAAGTGATTCTTTCTAGTTATTTAGCGACTGTTTCATACAAAGGCAAATTTAATTAGAAAATTTTATTGAGTAAATTTATTTTTACATCTTATTGGAGCATGTCAGACTCTACAAAAGGTTATCTAATAAAGGGCGATAATAATTTAGTGAAAAATTTTATTGGGAAAATTTATTAAATCTACCTTTTTAGCGACACTTTATGTGATTACGATTATATAAAAAAATAATTAATAAATTTACTTTTTTATCATAGCTAAATAGATATGATGAATTACGTTATTGCGATGTTAATTTTCAAAAATGCCTCATTCTTCAAATGGCAAACTGGCGCGTAACGTTTTGGCTGTAACAGAAGTTTGGGCGGGCATAAAAGGGCTTTGCGAAGCAAAGACCGCCCGCCCAAATGTGGGTGAGGGAGGCGTGGGAATGGCGTAGCCATGACCTAGCCGACTGAACCCCGAGGGCGCTCCTGCGCCCGATGCTGTTACAGTCTTGTTATGTGTAGTTGTGGCGTTATTTATTTTTCAATATTTAACCGTTTTTTGTTTATATTTTTATGAATTCTTGTTTTAGTTTGTATTAACTTACATATTTTTACTTAACAAATATGATAAAATTTATTGCAATAATTTTACTCGAATATTTTATTGTTGCTTCTATGAACAAATAAAATCAATAAGCAAGAAAACTTTTAATATTTTCAATTGTAAACTAAAAAGGGAAATTTTAAATGGAATAAAAATATAAATAATTTATAAGGCTACTAAACATATATTTTGATAGTTATAATTTTAGAAAACTAATATTTGTTGAAATATTTTTAGGGTAATCCTAAACGATAATCTATAACAAGCAGATTAGACAAATTTTATGTCGTCCTTATAATAAAAAGCAAAATTATTGAAAATTATTTATATCAATAATATCTTGAGGATATTAAAAAATGTTTTATTGAATTAATATTTTTCGTGCATTTTATTTGAAAATTATTGTTTTGTTTTTATTGAAAAATTAAGTATTTTTGTTAAACAAAATACTAGCCACAATTACACATAACGTTCCGGCGGTAAGTGACGTTTTTTTGCGCCCGATGAGGAAAAACGCGCAGCGTTTTTACGGGCGCAAAAAAATGTGGCGGAGCAAAATGCCACAAAGGGGCGCAAGCCCCGACTGGCGTTTTGCGTAGCCTAGCCGCCGTCAGGCGGCGTACACTTACCGACCTGTTAGGCGAAGGTTGGGTTTTTTTAATATACATTATATTAATGATATTCCTTGTTTATTTGCAAAATTATAAACCCATGTCTTTACATCATTTCCTAAGAATTCTATTATACCATTACAATTATACCACCCATTATTGAGAAAAAAATCTATTTTTTTATAAAACTCTGATGGTGTTAATTCTCCAATAATTTCATCATTTTGTTTATTAACTATTATAAAAAACCATTTTTTACGATAACCATCAGGATCTACCCAATATATATCATTTATATCATTAGTAAAAATAGATAAAATACGAGGATGTGGATATTCCCATATTATACTATATTTTTTTTCAAATTCGTCTAGGGTCAATATTACAACTCCCTTATTATCAAAATTATTTGTTTTGCAATATCATTAATAACAACATCTTCAACTTCATTTAATTTTGGTTTTAATGCAAAATATAATAAATCATTAGTGTCATTTTCATAGATTTTTATATTTGTTGTCGCAGATATT
>Ga0268262_10002210_pt1 | contig 22844 bp, 28 predicted proteins | sample TergutNc150P3_FD_190354 | JGI IMG/M metagenome (GOLD analysis project Ga0268262, IMG submission 190354) | Nasutitermes corniger P3 segment gut microbial community from laboratory colony in Florida, USA - Nc150 P3 (SPAdes) (version 2) | ecosystem: Host-associated > Arthropoda: Insects >...
GGGCATACTGATCAGGTTAGGTCTGTAGCGTTCAGCCCCGACAGCAAACAGGTACTTTCCGGTTCCTTTGATAACACGATAAAACTGTGGGACGCGGCCACGGGCAGAGAAATCAGAACCTTTTCGGGGCATTCAGCTATTGTTATATCCGTAGCGTTCAGCCCTGACGGTAAACAGATACTTTCCGGTTCCTATGATAAAACGATAAGACTGTGGGACGCGACCACGGGCAGAGAAATCAGAATCTTTTCGGGGCATTCATATGAGGTTTTATCCGTAGCGTTCAGCCCCGACGGCAAGCAAGTACTTTCCGGTTTCGTTGATGGCACGGCAAAACTGTGGGATGCGACCACAGGCCGTGAGATCAGAACCTTTTCGGGGTATACAGGTTGGGTTATGTCTGTAGCATTCAGCCCCGATGGCAAACAGGTACTTTCCCATTCAGATGGAATGATAAAACTGTGGGACGCGGCCACGGGCCGTGAGATCAGAACCTTTTCGGGGCATACTGATCAGGTTAGGTCTGTAGCGTTCAGCCCCGACGGCAAACAGGTACTTTCCGGTTCAGCTGATAGAACGATAAAACTGTGGGATGCGGCCACGGGCAGAGAAATCAGAACTTTTTCGGGGCATAACGAAACGGTCTCTTCCGTAGCATTTAGTCCCGACGGTAAACAGGTGCTTTCCGGTTCTTCGGATACTACAATCCGTATCTGGGACACCTCCACCGGCAAAGAAATCGCCAAGTTTGTTTCCTTCGATGACGGCGAGTGGGTCGTGATTACCCCCGAAGGCTACTACAACTCTTCGCCTAACGGAGACCAGTACCTCAATGTCAGTGTAGGGCTCAATGTTTTCGGTATAGACCAGTACCGTCAAACATTCTACAAACCCGCACTGGTCGCGCTGGCGCTTTCGGGCGACAGAAACGCCTATCTTGCCGCAATACAAAACACAGGCAGAACCGTGCAGGACGCGAGTATCGCCCCGCCTTTGGTAACAATTATGACCCCTTCAAGCGCAAGTTCAACCAGAGCCAGCATTTCCGTCTCAGTGGACGGCGGGGCGCAGAGCATCCAGTACCTCACCGTAAAAGTTAACGGCAGAATAGTAGCGCGTGACTTGGGCGTTACACCCGCAGGCACAAAGGGCCTTGCTCCTATGGCGCGGCTGAACGTGCTGGCGGACGGCAACGCAAACAAAAAGAAAACAAATTTCAATCTGGATGTCCCCCTTGATCCGGGCGATAACACCGTCGAAGTCCTTGCGTTTAACGGCTATTCAGAAGGCCGCGCAATTGCTACGGTAAGTTATGCGACATCGCAAAGAAACCTGCCGAACCTGTACATCCTTTCCATAGGTGTAAACGCATACGCCGACAGTTCCATACCAAGCCTGAGATTCGTGGCAAACGACGCAAAGGGCATTGTACAGGCGTTCAAGGCGCAGGAGGGCAGGCGTTATGCGTCCGTCAGAAGCCTCGTTATCGCCGACGGGGCGGACAAGGAGCCGACCAAAGACAATATTGTTGACGGCATGGATTTTCTGCGCGGCGCGGGGCCGAACGACGTGATGGTACTCTTCCTGTCCGGCCACGGCGGCACGGACGACCAGGGGAGCTTCTTCTTTATGCCCGCAAACATGACCTTTAACCAGAACGGCGCGCCCCAGCGCTCACGGATTATACCCAACAGCGAATTGCAGGACGTGCTGCGCTTCCCCGGTCAAAAGCTGGTGTTCATCGATTCCTGTTTTTCAGGCGGGCTGCAAGGCAAACAGATGGGCAGCGTGGACAACGAAGCGTTGATCAACAGCCTCAAAGACGATTCCCCTGTGGTCTTTACTTCATCAAGCAAGACAGAGCGGTCGTGGGAGCACGAGCCGGTGCGGATGGGGCTGTTCACCCATGTTCTGCTGGAAGGGCTTTCAGGCAAAGCGGACGCGAACAAGGACGGCAAGATCACCATACAGGAACTGGGCGACTATGTGAAGAAAACGGTTCCCGGCATGAGGGACGGACAGAACCCCTATTACCTTGCGCCGCCCGGCTACAGGGATTTTGTGATAGCAGAAACAAAATAGCAAATAGCAAGGAGCAAATAGCAAAGTAAGATACAACAATCTTAACTTTGCTCTTTGCTACCTGCTATTTGCTATTTGGGTAATATCGTATAACTGATCTGCGCGGTTGCCCCGCGCGGGACTACCGATAGGGCTTTGGAACTGTCGCCGCCGCCGCTTTCAATACGCCACAGCGCCTGGGGTGACGAGAGATAGTCTTTTTAAATTCAGTTAGTATGGGAACAGCTTCTTTTTTTCGCCATTACCGACAGCCCATTTACCGCTTTCCTCATATCCGTGCAACCGGGGCGGATAAATATCCGCGCTTTGCTTATGTCGATTGTCATGCCGCGCCTGCCAGTACGTCAATAATCGCCCGCAGTTCCGTGCCGCCGATCGCAAGGGGGATATGTATTTTTACTCCCCCTTTTTCGACGAGTATTTCCGCCGTTTGCGGTATCGCTTTCACAACCGCCGCCGGTACTTCCACAAAGCCGGATTTTTTTCCCTGCTGTAATTCATAACTACCTCCGTAATTTGGTTTTTTCGGAAGTTTATAGCTTATTTAACTGGGGGAGAAGAAGCGGTTCTTTTGACGGTTACTCATATTCTTCATATCACGCATAATTACTCCCCTTCGTCCATTTGGGCAGCTATTAAGTATACCCTATTTTTATTAAAAAGCTAAGAACCCAAATTCCCCTATTCCTAATTCCTCACTCCTAATTCCTAATTTGAATCGTGTCCGGGTGAACGTGGTGCAGATCCGCGCCCGAGCCGTTATTTCCGGCGGCGGACTCGGTTGCCATGAGGCGGCTGAATTCGTGCAGCTCCGGGCGGTACTCGAAATGCATGTTGTCGTACACAGGCCATTTCCCGCCCCAGATAAAGCCTTCCTTTTCAAAGGCCTCAATTACCTGGCGCGGCGGGTTCCAGCGGTTTTCCAGAGGGACTAGCATCCAGTCCTTGTTCCGTTCCCTTTCCCAGAGCCAGTAGATCGCCTTGCCGCCGAGCTTTTTCGGCTGAATGTCAACAGCCAGGCCCCAGCTATGGTAGCTCATCCGCTGAGTCCCCGCTATCTGCCTCCAACTGTACCCGTCAATGCTCCCTATTGAAGAGATAAAATCCCTCGCCCCGCTCCATTTTCTGATTTCAGCGTCAACCCGCCTGAGCGGCCCGGCAATATCCCGGTGGACGTTTACTTTTGAGCCGAGGAAATCAACGCGCATAAGCAGGGCTTCAATTTCTTTGCGCTCAAGGCCGCCGTACAGAATGCCCATAAACGTCCGGCTGACATCCCTTCTCTCAAGCCGGGCCTCGCTGCTGCCCCGGCTTCGCAGGTTTTCGATATACTGCGGCGGGTATGATTCCGGCGGCGCGGGCCTGGCGGGTATCACATAGAAAAAATGGGGGCTGTAGGAATCGGTCTTGTCCTTTTCCGCGCTGGGGAGCAGTCTGCCGCCGGCCCAGAAAAAAGTCTCGCCCCCGGCGCTTATCGTCCAGTCGTCGTCAATAAACGCCACAGTGCCGGTCTTGCCCGGAAAGCTCTTCTGAAAAGCCCGCAGCACCAGTTCGCCGTTGGCTGTCCTGGCGGCACTAGTGCCGGTGGCAATATTGCCGTTGGTATTTTGGGCAAATAGCTGCGCTCCTGCAAGAAACAGCAGCGCGATTGTCAGTATTTTATCATTCAAATTCATTCAAACGAGAAGGCCCCGTAATAGACGGTCCTGTCCCTTTCTCCCTTTGCGTTAAGCAGTACATCAGACGCAAGGGCGGGGCAGGCCGAGCCTACCAAACCGCTTTGTAGCAGGGCGGCAACCAATGCGCCCCCGCAGCCCGTGATCCGCCCGTCCTGAAACGCCTCGCGCAGATCGTCATGTTTCCCGTCCCTGAAAAGCTGCTGGCACTCCTGCGCCATATTCAAGGCCGTTGATTCTTTGGAATGAACCCCCAGGTTGAATGAAATCACCAGCAGGGTATTGTCCATTTCCGGCTCAAAAATCGCCCTCAGCGCGTTGGCAAGGACGCGGATATGCTGTTTCTTCTGCCCCGCCATCAATATCGGGACAACAGGGACTTGCGGGAAGCAGTATTTAACAAAAGGCAGCAAAACTTCTATGGAATGTTCGTATAAATGGGGAATATCGTTTACTTTGATCAACGGGCTGTACGATTCAAGCCATTCGGACGCCTCTTGATCAACCAAAATGTCCCCTAACGGCGTCTGGTATGAATGGGAATTGGTAAGGAAGATGCCCTCTTCGCCGTTTTCGTGGTGGGTCGGCCCCATAATCACAATCCTCGAGGGGCTTTTTCGGCCTACCCTGCCCCCTGCCGAGGCAAACGCCGCTGTGGCGAGGCTGCCGGAAATCTCCCATGCCCCGTGGGGCGCGATAATCGCCCTTGCCAAACCACCCTTTCCGCGTTTCAGCCCTGTTTCCCTCATATATGCCAGCGTAGACGCGCTGTCTTCTGGGTAAAATAGCCCGTCTACGATAGGGGGACGAACCCGCTTTTCCTGGGTGATCATTTGTTCCACATACTTAATACTAGTATTCCGAAGGGCCTGAATCAAGGGAAAATCTGATTTTTCTGAAAAAAAACTGCTCAGAATATGGTTTCTTTAAAGTTTCCCCCATTTTCTGCCGATAACCTTGTGGGGGTAATCATTAAAAAGCTGCTTTTAATAATCCTTTTGCCGCTTGCCTCTATTTATGCGAAAGATCCTGTTTATGAAAGCAATATCACTTTTCAGAATTTCCCCTGGGGTACGAGTCAGGAAGCCTTCATAAAGAAGATGGGAAACCCCGTACACCGCGATGAAGTGGACGGGATTACTTCTCTTGTATGGGAAAATATTGTTGTGAACGGGTACAATACCTATATGCTTGCCTATTTTACAAAAAACGGTTTGCAGGGCGGAACCTACTATTTTTTAACCTACGATATGGATCAGTTAATGAAATGTTACACCGAGGTGAAGCAGGAACTCCGCAAAAGGTACGGCCCCACCCCTCTTTTTCGTGATATTTTCAAGGAATTGCGCGAGTACGAATGTTTATGGGAGATTTCCGGCAATTACATTCACTTAAAAACCAACACGCGCCAGGGCGAACCTGTCACGCTTTTTTATTTATCCCCGGAACTGGCCAGACAGCTAATAGGGAGTAGGTAACAAAGAGCAAATAGCAAAGTTAAGATGGTTGTATCTTGCTTTGCTCTTTGCTCCCTGCTCTTTGCTATTTGAACTATGGAATTCATTGACATAGGCGTTAACCTGATGAGTCCGGCGTTTGACCGGGACCGTGAAGCGGTCATTGCCAGGGCCGATGCCGCCGGAGTGAAGACGCTTATTATCACAGGCAACGATATTGAAAGCAGCGCCGTGGCTGCGGCGTTTGCCAGGGGTAACAGTCGCCTGCATTGCAAGACAACTGCGGGAACGCATCCCCACAACGCGAAAGACTGGAACGAGAAGGCTCTTGCCCGGCTGGAAGAGCTTGCCGCTTCATTTGGCGGCGACATTCGGGCTATCGGGGAATGCGGTCTCGACTATAACCGTAACTTTTCCCCGCAGGACGCCCAGCGAAAATGTTTTGAGGATCAGCTTACACTCGCGGCCCGGATCGGTAAGCCGGTGTTTCTCCATGAACGTGACGCCTTTGGCGATTTCTTTTCCATATTGAAACAATACCGGCCTGGCGTGCCGGGCGTTGTGGTTCACTGCTTTACAGGCGGGAAGCCGGAACTGGAAGCCTATCTTTCCATTGATTGTTATATCGGCATAACGGGTTGGATCTGCGACGAGAGGCGGGGCGGCCATCTTATCCCGCTGCTTCCCGCTATCCCCTCCGACCGCTTGCTCCTGGAAACCGACGCTCCCTACCTTCTGCCGCGCAGTTTGCCGCATTCAGCGAAGGGGAAAAGCGGCCGCAACGAGCCGTGTTTTCTTCCCCACATTGCGGCCTCTGTCGCGGAAATTCTCGGCAAGCCGCCTGAGCAGATAGCGGCAGAGACAAGCGCCAATGCACGGCGGTTGTTTGGGCTGGGCTAGAATCTGCCGCATTATCTATGGGGACTTATGTTCCTTAGAATATTGGGCGGCTTTTTGGTTTAGTTCATGTAAAGACATATCATTATACAGGTTATCCCGCCGCCATTTTGTGTAATCAAAAGGTTCTCTCAGCAAATGAGAAATAAAAATTTCTGTTTCAAGAACCCCTAGTTTTTCCAGTAAACAGTTCATGCCTTTGTTCATAATCACTGCCGTATCACTCATCCTGTCCCTCCAGTATTTTAATTAAATCAACCGGGTTACAAATTATAATTTCATTACCGGAATATTTTTTTATCAGGTTATCATCTGTTGTTATGAAATAATCACATCCCGCTTCAATGGCACAGGCGATATGTATGGCATCTTTGTTGTTTATATGGTATTCCATTATTTCAGCGGCTTTCGCTTCCACATTTTCTGCTCTGTCATAATCCACAAACAGCGAAGCGCAGTCTAAAAAGTCAGCTATTGAAAAACGGCGTTCTTCATGGGGATTATCGTTGTTTTCAAATATTGACATATAAGAGCAAGCCAATTCGAGTTTGTTATCGGTAATAAGATACTGTATATGCAGCTTAGCCTGCGTTTCAAGGAAGATACGAATTTGACGCTGATCATCAAAAGGGCGATTATAGGCGCAATTGTCCAGATAAACCATAATCTTCATAATTACAGTATACCAATAATATGAAAACAAGCAACGCAGGGATGCCAAGCGCCAATGCACGGCGGTTGTTTGGGCTGGGCTGAACTCAGTGGTTTATCCATTTCAATTCAGGCGATCTTTGGCTGGATCAGGATTCCAGGGGTCGCGATGATCCCATTCATCCCGCATAGCATTAATATCTTCAAGATGATTCGTCCATGGATTGTCCTTCCATGCGCCATAAGCGCGGCGGATGGCATTGCGGAAAGCCTCGTTATTGCTTTGCCCCTTGGCCTCCAACGGAACTGCTTCGCCGTACACTCGATCCGTTGCTTGCACGTCTTCTCTAACCGGAAATTGAATAATCACCTGCGCTCTGCCCGCTGGAACTTCCTCTGGAACCTCAAGGGTCAGCCGATGGTCAGTCGGTATTGTTACTGTTTGTTCAATGGTCATACGGTAAGTATACCGAAAAACCTAATACCTGCAAGTTCTTTCCTGCTGTAACTTCAATGTACCCTCTCTGTGTACTGTTCCGGTGTTAAGTTTTTGGAAACACCCCTTTTTAATATTATTCATACGCCAATTTTTCAAGCAAACCAGCCGACGCAAATACTATTATCTATCAGTTCTTTCGGTTTTCTGCAATGTAATGGGCGCTAATAGTTTCCAATGAGTTGTCTATGGAAGCGGCAACTGTTTTATGTAAAGAAACCGCCAGGTCTTTTTTAAATTGGGATAATGTATCCTGTATGCCATCTGGTTTAGGCGGTGAATCTTCCTGAAAAAGCATGTGAACCTCAACATTAAGGGCCTCGGCAAGCTTTACCAGCGTGTCAGGATAGGGCCATTTGATACTTCGTTCAATATTGCTCAGAAACGGAATGGAAATATTGGCTTTTTCTGCTAATTCCATCTGGGATAAGGATCGCTGGTTTCTCAACAATTTGAGGTTTTTGCTTAAAATGCGCCGTAAATCGCCCCCTGTCATGCCTAATCCTTATAGGGTTATACCAAAAACTACCCATTAATATCTCCTCTTCCATTATGACGGAAAACCAGCCGGATTTTGAGAGGATTAAGGTTATTTTTAAAGGTACTTGACGAATTATCAAAATCCCAATAGACTTTATTTAAAATAGTCCTAATAGGACTATTTATCCCATTCGTATGAATGGGTAAATCTACAAGAGAGGTCGCTATCTATTTCTATGGATAGTTTGACCAACCTCAAGGAGTTTTTTCTATATTTCTCCCTATTGCAGCTATATAATTCCTGGTGGTGATGTTGTTAAAGGTGGCAATGGTAAGGGTGGGCCTAAACAGATAACAGATGAAGTTGACCTTGTTTTTGTGAGAATAAGGGGAAAAAACGGGACTACTACAGGCCCGGCAAAAAGTGTTGCATTTGACGCCTATTTTAGAGACGTGATTACGGATCTAGATTCGTTTTATGATAATTAGTCGTCTTATGTAAGTGCCAAATTTGGCGGCTGTCACCGGTAACGCCTGGCGGCAGTCGCCATTTTTACATCCACTTTTTCCTGTATATTTGACAAGCAAAATACATTTGCTTATACTGTTACTTATGGAAACCGCAGTTACCATTGATACTGAAATACACCAATGCCCTTGACTACGAACTGCTTCATAATATGGAAAAAGAGACAAGCGCCAATGCACGGCGGTTGTTCGGAACCGTACTTTACTCTCAGTTTTACAAGGCTGGTGTCAGATGCTTGTTATTTGTTCCGCATAGACAGATATTGTTTTTACCGGAACACTGGTACTGTTGGAAGATTTTTTTGGTGAGGAAATAAGGCAATCCCGGTCGTATTCCCGCATTTCTTTGTCGCTGATTACCCCGGCTTTATGCATCGCTTGCGCGTCCATGTGGCATACCATTAAAAGCTCGCTTTTATATTTTCCTTTCCATTCCATGTCATTTTCCATATAAACACCGCCTCCCAGATCAGCCTCAGCCTGTAGTCTCAAGGACATTATTCACTTGTCTTACTTTTCATAATTTTTTGAATCAAACGAAGCCTTGACATCCTTATTTATTGCGGTCAACAGGTGCGATATAATTTCCTTCTTTATGTGTTGCGGTATTTTTTGCAGATATTCCTTGCTTTTGAGCTCTTTTACCTCGTTTTCTTCGGCGGCCTCATAAATAAACAGTTCATAAGAAGATATTTCCAAAGCGGCGGCAATTTTATCGATTTTTTCAAAAGAGGGGATACGTCTGCCCATTTCAATCTGGCCGATGTAATTAGATGTTGTATCACATTTCTCAGAAAGGGCCATTTGTGAAAGCCCTCGCTCTTTGCGGATTCTTTTAAGATTGGCTATAAAAACCTGTTGCAAACTCATTTCTACAGTCTAATAGACATATTTATCCTGAATTTTTTCACTTGCCCTATTGACATAAAATAATTTGGTTGATATTATGTCACTTAGCTATATGTTAAGAAATTGTTTGGCTGGAAGGGCGTACTTGTTCTATTTTTCTCAAAAATATGGGACTGCTTTAGGGTGGCAACAGTAGTATAGGAATTAGGAGTGAGGAATTAGGAATAAACATCCAGGTAGTAGCTCATCATTCCTCACTCCTAATTCCTCCTTCCTCATTTCTTTTCCGCTTCAGTCTGTCAGCACAAAAATATCAAGGAACCGGGCAGGCGTTAAAATCATCGGATCTTTCGAGTAGTGCTTGATGTTGCCTGTTATTAAATATGCTTCACAATATTTGGCAGTATCAAAAAATTTGCGATCCGATTCATCCGGTAATCTGATAGAACTGGGTAAAATAATAACGGATAATCCTCTGTTTGTTATTTCGGACAAGAGTTCATTTACCTGGCCCGCCGGAAACGCAAGCCGCGGGCGCGATAAAACAACCTGGTATTCATTTAAAATTTGCTGGTCAAAACAGGGGACTATTTTATCTGTCAAGATCAAATTAATAATGGTTGAAGCATTTCTAGCCGGAGTCCACAAGGCAGAAACAAGGACATTGGTATCAATCACGACTCTCAGCATTATTTTAATTCAGCGCGGGCTGCCTTTATTTCTGCTTCTATCTCTTTTGGGGATAAAAACCCGCGACGCTGCGCGTCCGCGCGCATACGATTAAAGAGCCGCATTGCCTTGACTTGCTGCAAGGTCAAAAGGGTTTCCTCAAGGTCATCGTTTCTTATATCCAATAACAAAGCTGTAGGTTTGCCATTATTGGTTATTACCAATTTGCCATCTTTGGACAACTTACGCCAGATGTTTTGAGATGATGCCCTGAATTCCCGAACCGATAAAAAATCCATTACGTTTGCTCCCTATAACAATAGTGTACACGATTGGAGGCACGATTGCAAACTGGCAATTATCTGTCAGGGCAGAGGAGCGCATGGGGGGCGGTTTTCATACATTTTTCTCAGAACTCTCCATTTCTTTGAGGGATTTTATCAAACTAAATACAATTTTTTGGTCTCGCCTGCTCAGTGATTCCAGATTTTTAAGAATAACCCGCGCATCCGGAAACAGAGGTGAAATATTCTGTTTCTGCCACTCTTGACCGGTAATAAGGTATTCCACCGTTACCCCCAGAGCCGCCGCAATGCGGACAGCGGCATCGGCGGAGGGTAAAGAGCCATTTTCTCGCAGATAATTATCAATAGTTCGCCGGTTTACCCCCGAAATTGAGGCCAATTCCTTGACGAGGATATTCTTGTAAGCCAATTCAGCTTTCAGGTTTTCCTTAAAGCCCATGCATCATATTACTTAAATAAGAGTAAATAACGCTTGACATTACCTAGATTTAAGTATTATAACCAATATATGCGTAATTTGATACAAATTACGCAATACCTGCCCATGAGGGCGGTAGAAACTTGTCCAGCCTTGCTGGTTGGACACATTGGTTAAGGAGGATTCCATGAAGAACTTCTACAAGTTTTTTGGGATTATCACCATTGTGGCGGTAATCGGGTTTACAGTGTTTGGGTGTTCTGCCGGGGATGACGGAGGTAACAACAACAGCGGAGGCAACAACAGCGGCGGTAACAACAACAGCGGAAGCAACGACAACGGCGGCAACAACAACAGCGGTGGCAACAACAACAGCGGCGGCAACAACAACAGCGGCGGCAATAACAACAGCGGCGGCAATAACAACAGCGGCGGTAACAATAACAGCGGCGGCAATAACAACAACGGCGGCAACAACAACAACGGGAATAACAACAACGGCGGCAATAATTCCGGTGGAAACAACTCAGGAGGTGGCAACGGAACAGAAAGTATTACCTTAACCTCAAATGGTCAATGGGGATGGCAGGCAGTATACGAGTCGGACTCGTTATTTAGCGGGAACAAAATTACACAGGGAGATACTTATACCTTTACATACTCATTCACGTCAGATGTTCCAATGGATTATTTACAAATAGTTCTTGTTGATAACGGCGCACAAGGCAGCAGTTATAGATGGTCTGAAATCTCCGACTATAAAAAAGTTAAAGAAAATGTTGCGGCAGATACCGTAGTTAATGGCACGGTAACCATTACCGCCACTGGAACAGCAACAGATACGACAGCTTTGGCGAACAGGTTGGTATTTCAGGCAGGTACGGGAACGGCAAGTGAGCCGACTTTAACTTTTACTATATTGAGTGTTGAAAAAGTGAATAACAGCGGAAATAACAATGGCGGCAATAATTCCGGTGGTAGCAATACTGCCGTTACGTTTAGCAGTGTAACCGCTAATGGTTCATCTTCGCAGACTACTACCCAATTAACTTTGAACTTTAGTCAGGCGATTTCTGACCTCTCCGCCAGCGACATCACATTGACTGGTGTGTCCGTAAGCAAGGGAACCCTCAGTGGTTCTGGAACAAGTTACACTTTACCAATCAGCGGCTTCACCAGTGGCGGAACCTTGACCGTGGCTGTAGCGAAATCGGGCTACACCATAGGCGGATCGCCGAAGACGGTGACTATCTACTACTATACCAGCAGTGGTGGCGGAGGCGGAACAACGGTTCCAAGCGTCCCCACAGGTGTATCGGCAACGGCGCAATCATCAAGCAGTATCAGCGTATCATGGAGTGCGGTATCCGGCGCAACAAGCTACAAGGTATACTACGAAATAGGCAGTTCTACCACTAAAAATTTGGCAGGTACAGTTACTGGAACTTCGTATACTCATACCGGGTTACAAGCAAGTACGACTTATTATTACTACATCAAAGCAGCTAATAGCGCCGGAGAAAGCGATTATTCATCTTATAAATCCGCAACTACACAATCTTCGAGTAGTGGTGGCGGTGGAACAACACCAACAAAACTTGCTACACCTACAGGTCTTCAAGCAGATTCAGGCGGGAGCTTTGTTCAAATCTCGTTTAATGAAGTTTCATTGGCATCTTCCTACCAATTGTATCGTGCAACAAGTGCAACGGGTACATATACCCAAATAACAGCTTCAGGCGGTTCTGGCACAGGAAGTAGTGCAGGGAGATATATATTAACAGATTCCAGTCCTCAGTCGGGTACAAGGTATTACAAAGTCAAAGCTATTCCTCTCAGCTCTATGACTACTTTAACGGCAAGTGACTTGAGTGATTATATTTCTGTAACAAGATAGCAGGAAAATTCCTGCTGCATACAACCGCACTTGAGTGCGGAGAATCATCGTTCAGCCTTGCTGGTTGGACACATTTTAAGGAGGGTTCCATGAAGAACTTCTACAAAATTTTGGGGATTATCACCATTGTGGCGGTAATCGGGTTTACAGTGTTTGGGTGTTCTGCCGGGGATGACGGAGGAAACAACAGCGGCGGTAACAACAACAGCGGGAGCAACGACAACGGCGGTAACAACAACAGCGGCGGCAACAACAACAACAGCGGCGGCAACAACAACAGCGGCGGGAATAACAACAGCGGCGGGAACAACAACAACGGCGGTAACGACAGCGGCGGCGGCAACAACAACAGCGGCGGGAATAACAACAACGGGAACAACAACAGCGGCGGAACAGCACCAAGTGTCCCGACCGGAGTGTCGGCAACGGCGCAATCATCAAGCAGCATTAGCGTATCATGGAGCGCGGTTTCCGGTGCAACAAGTTACAAGGTATATTACGAAAAAGGTCTTTCTTCTACTAAGAATTTGGCAGGTACAGCTAACGGAACTTCGTATACTCATAACGGATTAGAAGCAAGTACGACTTACTATTACTACATCAAAGCGGTTAATAGCTCCGGAGAAAGCGATTATTCATCTTTTTCTTCTTATGCTAGTGCAACAACACAATCATCAAGCAGCGGAGGCAACAACAATAGCGGTGGAACAACACTGAGCGCCCCGACCGGAGTGACGGCAACGGCGCAATCATCAAGCAGTATCAGGGTATCATGGAACACGGTATCTGGAGCTGCCTACTATAATATCTGGAGGTCAACTTCCGCAAATGGAACCTATACAGAAATTGGCTATGTTGGAGGTACTACGACATCTTACACTAATACCGGTTTGAGTGCGTCAACAACCTATTACTATAAGGTAGATGCTGAAAACAGTTCGGATGTGAGAAGTTCACAATCTTCTTATGCCAGTGCGACAACTCAATCTTCAAGCAGCGGAGGAGGAGGAACAACAACTACCAAACCAAGCGCCCCAACTGGCGTAACAGCATCCAGAAATCCAAGAAGCAGCGAATATGTGACAGTTAGCTGGAATACAGTAAGCGGGGCAACCAGTTATAGGATATATCGTTCTAGTACAGCAACTGGTACTTATGATTTTGCCGGATATGCAACTTCATCGCCAAGTGAGAGGTTCTTTTATAATGATACTACTTCATATTGGAAGGTATCTGCGGAAAATGACGCTGGAGAAAGCGCACTATCTTCTACATATGGGACTGCTTTAGGGTGGCAACAGTAGTATAGGAATTAGGAGTAAGGAATTAGGAATAAACATCCAGGTAGTAGCATCATTCCTCACTCCTAATTCCTCCTTCCTCATTTCTTCTCCATTTCATCGCAAAACAACGAAAACACATGCACCGCGCTTTGCCCGTAAAGCCCCGTGCTGTCATCGGCATAACATTCGCCTATGTGGGATTCGTAAAACATTTTAAGCGCGTCATTTTCCCCGCAATGAAAATGTTCCATTATTAGAGGGATTATTGTTTTAAGCGTAGCCGCCCGAATCGTTCCATGAGGCATATTTATTCCAGTTTTACGGACTCAATAAATCCGAGGTACACCAAAGATCTTTCCGTGCAAAAACAATATTGGTTGTTTGAAGGCATAAAGACGAGTTTTTGTAACGCGAAATCAAAAGGCATAAGCCCGTCCACAACAGCCTGAACCGTCTCGCCAACATCGTCATTGGCAATTTTCCCATAAACAATATCTAAACCATGATTAAAATGAGGTTCCTTGCGGCAGTTGACTACCAGATTAAGCCATTCCTGTGAATAATCTTTGAACATTTTTATATCCAAATTGCTTTCCGCGCGATCCGCATCGAATTCATACACATTTAAAACAGCGGTCAGTTTCCTGACCCGCCCCTGCCGCTTTGCCCATTTTTCAGCCTGACCGCGTATGTCCGTGCAATAAAAGCCCATACCAAAGTCACGCCCAGAGGATTGATGCCTGATTACAGGCTTTTCAATACTATCAGTGCCGCCATGATACAGAATCATAAACCGCCGCTTTGTATAATTTGGTCAATATCGTTTATTACATAGTCAAAACCATGCCCATGCAGAACATCATAATCATCATCAAGCATTTTAAGTATGCCCTTGTTCTCAAACAACGTATACACTTCGTTACTTGGTATTAGCTTGCGGTCGGCGTATAATTCTATGCAAAATACCTTAAACGAAAGACGGCTCATGGGTACAGTATATCGAACCCCGCTAATCTTGTAAATTCATGTTTAAAAGCCGTTCAAAATGCGAGTCCACATCGGCATTAATATCTTTTTTTATATTCTGCTGTAATTGGATGAGCCAATGAGACAGTAATTGGCTGCGGTCTTGCTTCCGTATTTCAATGCTGGGAGTAAACAACTGGAATACTTCAATTCCTAGAGCTTTGGACAGGGAAATCAAGGTCTTGTCGCTTACCCATGCTCTGTACCCTTCAATGCTGTTGACCATTTGTATGGATAGATTAGCCATTTCGGCAAGTTTTTCCTGGGAAATTCCCAGTTTTTTCCTTCTATCTTTTATATTTGCGGATAATACCTTGCGTAATTGTATTGTATCTATGATTATAACCCCTTAATTCAAATACTACGGTAATATTAAGTATTGACAATCTAATAATATTAGGCGTATTATCACTTAACAATTGACAAACATAATTTTATCAAAATAAAGCCTGTTTATTATTTCACCGAACAGGCACGGATACCTACTTGCCTTACGGCTTTCGCGCGACCAGTACGACGATTTGAACGTCACACACCAGACTTGAACTGGTATTAGGTTTTCATATTTTTTTCCTTTGTTACCTGTTACCTGTTATTTGCTCTTTTGTATACCACTCCCGGAATGGGGCGGAATTCCCTGAATGAAAGATATTTAAAGGGATGGATGTCCAGGGCGTTGGGGAACCAGCCTTCCAGTTCGCCCATGTCCACAATGTTAACGGCCTGGCTGTAGTAGATGGGAATCACGGAACCGCGATCAAGGAGGAGCTGTTCCGCTTCGGCAAGAATAGCCCACCGGGACCCGCCTTCTTCAAGCATGGATTTTTCCATTAACGCTTCGTAGTCATCATCATCGTGACCGGAGTCGTTCAGGTTGGAATCCCGGCGCCACATTTGCAGAAAGGTATAGGGATCGGCAAAATCGCCAATCCAGGTGGAATAGCCCACATTGTAGCCGCCTATTTTTAACGCCTGGAAATACCGGGAGTAGGGAACAATTTCCACCCGCACCGGAATTCCAAGCTGTTCTTTCCAGGCGGTCGCCATAAGGCCGGTTATGCGGGCGGCTTCAGGCGAGGGCGTTATGCGTAATACCAGTTCGGGAAGCCCCTTGCCTCCGGGGAAACCCGCTTCGGCAAGCAGGTCAATCGCTTCATCAACATTGGATTCGGAAAGCCCGGCGATTTTCGGGTAGCCGGGTAACGGGTATATCAACGTCTTTGCCGGATTGTAATGCCCCTCGCGGATTTCATCCCAGGGCAGGACGAGAATAAGGGCGCGGCGCAGGCGGTAGTCGTTCCAGGGCTTTTCCCCTGAACGGATAAAATAGTAATGAGTGGCAAACATGGGGTTTACCTGAATGCCGCTGCGGTCCCTCAGCGCGTCAAAATCCACCTCTCCGGCAATCCAGCGGGATTCGCCCGAGTTCCAAAGGCGGCTTGCGTCTTCGCCGGTCTCGGGGAATTTGGCGATGAGCTTATTCAGGGAAACATCTTTTGCATCCCAGTAATTGTCTGTTTTTTCCATGACGATTTGGTCTTCGCCTATTTCGGTGATGCGGAAAGGCCCGTTGGATATTGGCGGCGAGGCCGTCCAGTCATCCACATCCAGCATGGAAGGATGGATGGGGCCGAATGAATGATGGCAAAGCATGGACGGAAAAAATGACGCCGGGGCATTCAATTTTACGACCAGGGTTCTTGGCCCCGACGCGATAATGCCGACCTTGTTTGCGTCACGGATTATGCCGCTGCGGTATTCCTTTGCCCCTTCAATAATATCGTACAGGCTCGAATAGGGGGCGTCAGATTCAGGCTCCAGGATGGACAGCCATGCCGCGCGGAAATCTCCGGCTGTCACCGGGTCCCCGTTCCAGTATTTGGCGTTTTCCCTTAATGTGAATGTCCATTGTTTTTTACCATTTGAAAGCTCCCATTTTTCAGCCACTGCCGGAATGGGTTCCAGCGTTATGGGATGGTAAGAAAAAAGCCCTTCGTAGATCGCCGTGTAAAGCTGCGCTTCGCTTGCCAGATAGGATTTGCGGAAGTCCAGTTCCACATCGCTTTTGGTAAATGTTACGGTAAGCTGGTCGCGGGTTCTTACACGCGGGCGGGTCTCGGCGAAATCCGGCGCATCAGGATTTGGCGTCGCTACAGGCGGCGGAGTCTCTATGGGAGACGGCGTCTCTACAGGAGGAGGCGTCTCTACAGGAGACGGCGTTGTCACAAGGGGCGGCGACTCTTTCTGCGGCGGCGGCATATCCTGTAAGGGCTGCGCGTTCACAGTCGTATAACCGAATAAAAACAAGATGCAAATATAGCAAAAAACCGGAATGTTTAATATTTTTTTCATGTTTGGAGGCCTCCTGTCAGGGGCTGGGATGGATACCCAGGCGTTTCATCTGTTCTTCTTCTTCTTTTGCGGCGGTATATTCGGCCCTCAGTTGGTTCGCCTTGACAATGCAGTTCTTGACGGATGCCAATTCGGGTTTTACCCCCTTTATTCTTGACCGATTACTCTGGCCCACGTTTGCTTTGAAATATTCGTCAAGCGCGGTCAGGATACGGTGGTAATTCTGCACGTCACGGATTGTCCGTTCAAGGTAGGTAAGACACTGTTCCTCGTTCATGCCTTTGAGTTTTGCCATAACCGGCCCTTGCGCGTTCATCCCGGCAAGTATCCTTGTTCTTTTTTCCAGTTCTGCCCTGAACTGGTGCAGATTGAAGGTTTCCTTTTTTTGCACCCCTGTTGTCTGATCGACAAACAGCAGTTCGTAAAGAACCTCTTCCGGCTCGGCATGCATCATCGCCCGGATAAGCTGCCGGAGTTTTTCCCAAAAACCTTTTTTCTGATCCGCCAGCACATCTTCATTTTCGTCGATTTTATGGGCTATTTCGTTCATTACTACCGAGGCGCTCCCGATGGCCGTAATCCCGTTCAGCAATATGCCCTTGTAATCCGTCTTGGGTTTGGTGCTTTTTTGCTTTACTTCCTTGACCATCAGCATTTTAAGAACAGCTTCGCGCATGGACGGGCCGTCTTTGGAATAATCCTCTTTTATTAATTCGTCAACAAATTCCTGGTAAAACACAACTCCGGGCATAGCCGAGTTCATTTTTTTCTTGATACTTGAGGCGTTCGCTTCCGAAGCCTGCATCCCGCTTATTGCGTTTCGGACATTGAGTTTATACGATTCTTTGTGGAAGATGCTCAGGTCTCTAAGAATCCCCATAACCGTGGTAGTACACTTTGGAAGTTTGGTCAGAGACTCTCCGATTATGCTGAGTGTTAAAGCGTCCCCGCCGGCTTTTGCGTTATTGACAATTTCCGCTACGACTTTTGTGTTGTTTGACTGGGAATCGGGCGTTAAATTCATCCAGTCGATGTAACGAACCAGGCCGACAATACGCCGAATCCGTTCCACATTGAGGAAATCCACGCCGAATTGGTAGAAGTTAACCAGAAAATCCAGTTGGCTGTCATAACTGGCAAGCCTGAGCGATATTTGCTCCCTCCTTTTTGCTTCGTTGAAGGGGCCTGTATCGGGAATTTCAAGGTCGCTTATCTTGCTTTCCTGTTTATACGGATCTTCGTTAATCAGCCCTTTTTTAAGGAACATATTGTAAAGGACTGAATATGAAATCTGAAAAACACGGAGTTCTTCCTTGAGTTTGGTAAGTTCTGCTCTTTCAAGCCAGTCTTTTCGCGCTGTAAGCGCCTGTGAAAGCATATCAATGTAATTAGTTTCAGGATTATCAGCCATTAAATTAAGCTTAATTCAAAAGATTAAAATAATCAAGAAATCATGCAATCAAATGTTCAATTTGCGCCCTATATAAGGTGGGGGGGGAAAAAATTAGGAATTAGGAATGAGGAAGGAGGAATAGGGGATGAAAACTTGTTATTTGCTAATAATGTCTTTTTTGGGGCTTCTCCTGAATGGCTGCGGGGAAGCTTTGACGGATTCCAGCTTTGTTTTGGAATTGCCGGCTCTTCCGCAGGCCTGGGAGGAGCTTCTTGGCAGACCAGACTGGCGGATTGAATGGGTTAATGAGGAGGGCCGGAAAGAGACGATGACTGTTCACGGGGGTGCGTGCAGTAAGATTTCACCGCCGCAGACCTGGGCCAGCGCGGTTTGTGCCTCTCCTTTTTGGCCGGAAAAGGGGCTTGGGCCGGGGATTTTCAAGCCTGCGGGCGCTATTTTTCCCTATGACGTGTCCGGCAAGAGCCTTGCCCTGAGCTGGCAGGGCGGGGTGGACGCCGTTCTGTATTGGGAACTTGCCAAAGCTTATGGTTCTGGGCAGGATTCGGCGGAGGAAAGCCCTGAAAGGGCCGCCGGCTCTGAAAGAGCCACCGGCTCTGAAAGAGCCGCAGTTGCCAGGATTCCCATGAATTTCAACTGGCCCCGCTTCCGCCGGCTTTTTGACGACCCGTCTCTTAACGCTGAAGTCCGCGCCGATCCCTGGCTTGCTGACTGGTCCGGTATTGCGGCAAAAATTGTCAAGTCAGGTTTTGACAAGCGCCGCCTGGTTCCCGAAGCCCGCAGCGCCCTGACGGTTCCGGTCGGTTCCGGCCCCTGGATAGGAACTTCCCCTTTTGCCGCCCCTCTTATATTTGAGACAACGCCTGTCTTTCCCGTCAGGCCAGGCGCGGACACATGGGCATCGAAGGAAGGCTTATTGAGGTGTAATAGCGAGGCGTGGATTTTTATACAGTTAGCAGTTAGTAGTGAGTAGTTAGCAGTGAAAGAAAACACTGCTAACTGCTCACTTTTCACTTCTTCCCTGTTAGAATTCCTCGTGATCCTTACAGCCAAATTATCCGCGAATTGGTAAGAACTTCAAAACCGCTTTCGGTGATAAGGAAATCATTTTCCAGACGGCAGCCGCCGTGCATTGGGTCGTATATGCCCGGTTCAATCGTAAAAATCATTCCGGGCGTCAAATTCCATGTCATATCGTTTCGGCTTCTTAAAAAAGGGTACTCATGCACGTCCAGACCGATGCCGTGACCCAGCCCGTGTACCATGCGTTTTCTTGATTTGGAAAAACATTCATCAACAAGAAGGGAAGTGAACAAAGTATCATGCCTCTCCGCGATTGAATCGACCGCAATTTTGTACGCTTTCTCTACTGTGTTTACCATTTTCAACTGTTGCTGGCTTGGCTCCTTCACAAAGGTCATAGTAACATCGGTGTTGTAGCCGTGATACCGAACGCCAAAGTCCAGGATAGACAGACCTTTCCCTCCAAAAGGGGCGTTTGTCCATGCCGGAAACGCATGTATGCCAAAACTTCTGCCCTGCCCTGCGGCAAGAATCTCGAAAGCAGCGCCGTCACAGCCCAGCCTTCTGGATTCAAGCTCAATCAGCATAACGGCGTCAGTTTCGGTTTTGATCTTTCCGTCTCTCGTTTTTTTCTCCAAAAGATCGATAATTTTATTGGTGATGTCTGCCGCTTTGTGATAAATCTCAATTTCCTCCGCGTCTTTGACAGTCCGCAGATCCTTTGCATGATCCGCTGTGCTTCTGTCACGGCAGATAACATCAAAATCCTGCAATTCAGCCACAAAGTCAAGAAATTCAGGATAAGGGGTAACCGGAGGGATTTCAATTTTTGAACCGATGGGGATATTCAGCCGTTCAACCACTCCCTTGATTGCCTTGATTGGCGTCCGTTCAAATTCGTTATAGGGAACAATCGCGTCCGCTTTGGCATACGCCTTTGCCATAAGAATGTCCCAGGGTACGAGCAAGCTCTTTCGCTCGATGGAAAGAAAAAGCAGGGCATCGCCGGGCTGTCCGGTAAGCCAGCGTATATTCGCGTCGCGCCTGCCTTCGGTGTCCTCAAACATGACAAGGGCAATGCCCTCCTGGGCCATCCAATCCCAAATTTTTTCCAGACGCGCTTGATAATAATTCACAATAACTACCCTGCCTTTCACATTCAATCGATCATATAATTACAATGGTATAAAGGGGCGATATATGCAATACTATATTTCGGAATAGAACATGAAAATTCTCGGTATTGAAACATCATGCGATGAATGTGCCGCGGCGGTTGTGGAGGACGGAAAAAAAGTTCTCTCAAACGTTATTGCGACTCAAATCCCCTTTCACAAGCCCTTCAACGGGGTAGTCCCGGAGATAGCCAGCAGAAAGCATACCGAATGGATATACAATGTGGTGAAAGAGGCCCTGGATAAAGCGAGGCTTGCGCCGGGGGATATTGACGCTGTAGCCGCTACCAACAGGCCCGGCCTTTTAGGATCGCTCATTGTGGGGATCTCCTTTGCCAAAGCCTTCGCGTGGGCGAAACATATCCCCTTTATCGCTGTAGATCACATGCTGGCACACCTTTACGCCTCACAGCTAGAAACAGATGAGTCGGCTAATAACCAGACGTTGGCGTATCCTTTTCTTGGTCTGCTTGTCTCAGGCGGTCACAGCATTATCTGCCGCGCCGACTCGTTCGACGAGATTACCGTGTTAGGCGCTACCATAGACGACGCGGCGGGCGAGGCTTTTGACAAGGTAGCTAAACATTATAATTTCGGCTATCCCGGCGGCCTTGTAATAGATCAAATGGCGCAAAACGGCGACAGCGGCGCTTTCCGCTTCCCAATGCCCAGTCTGCACAAAGGCCCGCACCGTTGCGACGTTTCCTATTCCGGCCTTAAAAACGCCGTCATTAACCAGCTTGATCTTTTCCGCGTAAAAAAAGGCGTTGAAACCACGCCCCAAGACATAGCCGCGTCTTTCCAAAAAACAGCGGTTGAAATTCTGTTACGCGCCTTGTTCAACGCGGCCCAGGACTCCGGTCTTACAAGCATTGCGGCAGGCGGGGGTGTCGCCGCCAATTCGTATCTCCGCTCGCGTCTTGCCGAACAGAAAGAGCTTCATTGCGTTTTCCCCTCGCCGGAATTCTGCGGCGACAACGGCGCGATGATCGCCGGTATCGCCTTTCACTACCTGTCCCGTGGCGACCGCTCTCCGTTAAGCGTAACCGCGTCGGCGCGAGTTGAGGGGTTTAAGAAGAAATACCCTTGAAGGAACGGGCTGCGTTTTCGGTAGGATGAGCTGCATTGATAATTATAATGGATTGTGGTAGTATATATGATATAGCATATAGGAGGAGATTATCATGGCGCTTGAAAGAGAATTTGATTATTACCAGAAAAACATGACGGAAATTCGGGAAAAATATCTCGGGAAAGAGGTTGTCATTGTCGGAGAGCAAATAATCGCCGCCTATGATGATATAGAAGAAGCCTATATGGAAACAGTAAAAACCTACAAGCCCGGAACTTTTATGATTTATCAAGTACCGGTAGACATTGAAGACGAAGTCGCCACCCTTTCGCCTTTTGGTATATAACATGGCGGATTCAAAACACTCGGCAGTTTCATATTATTTTGAAAAAAGATTAAATAAACTTGTAATCCCCGTACAACTCTATTCTTATCCCTTTAATTCCATGCTGACTGTATCCGCAAACGCCCTTTGGGATACCGGCGCAACGATGTCGGCTATTACCCCTGAAATAAGGGATAAACTCAAGGCGGAAACGATACAAAGAAAAAAAATTACCGCAGTACATACCGCTAAAGAAGTTGATGTTGTGCTTATAACCATTGAACTATCCAACCGTGTTATAAAGAAAACTATCAAAGCAGCTGTCTGCGATATGGCTTCCAAATCGGAAATGTTAATCGGTATGGACATTATATCGTTAGGCGATTTTGCCTTGAGCAACGGCAACGATCAAACGCTTTTTTCTTTTGCGGTTCCTCCTTTTCGGGATAAAATAGATTTTTCCAAAAGACAGAATGAGCCGTAATATGAGAAAAGGCGGCTGACACCGGAACTTGTACAAGCCTTTTGCAGACTGCATTTAGCAGTCTGCTTTTGACTTTATTCCCTGCGACTCTAGGATCGAGGGTTAAAAGTCAAACATTGAGGGTTAAAGGTTGAACGTCGAGGGTTAAAGGTTGAACGTCGAGGGTTAAAGGTCGGACATTGAGGGTTAAAGGTCGGACGTCGAGGGTATAGAGGTCAAACGTTGAGGGTATGAACTTGAATTGAGGGGGTAAAAACGCATAAATTTGATGAAAAAAGGCAATAATGA
>Ga0268262_10002212_pt1 | contig 22837 bp, 17 predicted proteins | sample TergutNc150P3_FD_190354 | JGI IMG/M metagenome (GOLD analysis project Ga0268262, IMG submission 190354) | Nasutitermes corniger P3 segment gut microbial community from laboratory colony in Florida, USA - Nc150 P3 (SPAdes) (version 2) | ecosystem: Host-associated > Arthropoda: Insects >...
GCGGCGTTAAAGAATCGTATTTTATAACGTTAATTTGGCTAATCGCAAAACAGAGTTCTATAGGATATTTTTCCGCCAGTTTTTCAATAGGCGCATTCTTACAAATCTTGCCGTTAAAAGTTTCGCGGATCAACGCTGAAACCTCTTTATGAGCTTGTTTGAAATCAATGTAATGAAAAAAATCTTTGAATTCGTTACGATCATTCAATAAAGAATAATAAATTTTTTTTAGCGAATCTTCCAAATTGTTAAACGCCGCTATTTCGTCATAAAACAAATCTCTGGCTTTCTTGGCATCGTTAAGCGGGTTGTTCAATTCATCCGCAGTCAGTTTATCGTCTTTTACTAAATGGTGGTACGGTTTTTTGGGAAACATAAGCGGAGATAAATACAGCGTGTCAATAAAGTACCGTGCGCCGCATCCTGTTATTTCCTTTTCAAGATATTTCAAGTCGTGTTTGAGAATATTATGCCCGCAAATACACTTGCATCCTCGCAAAAATTCGGACAAATCCGACATAGAACCGGAATGAAACTCCTGCCGCCCATCCGCAGTTATCGCACCAATATCCAAGATAGCCTTGTCGCTAACGCTAACCTCGGCATCAATAAATACCAATTCATTCGATTCCAAATTCGCCTCCGCAATACGCAAGCTACCATCAGAACGTGACCGTGGCTTCCAACCCCATGCCTTTACATAATTAATATAGTTATTCCCAACCCCCAACGTCAATTTTTTCGACACTTTTTAGAAACGTGGGAGGCAAAGACAGCAACGATTATTGCTGACCAACGCCCCCGCCTACCGCGATTCGACCGACTATGTCGACCTTTCGGAACAGCGCTTGGGGGGCGGCGTTGGCTCTTGGGGGCGCCTTCGCGCCGTAGGCCTCGCCGTCTTGCCCACACTAATAATATACAAAAAAGTTATAAAAATTCCTACTTTAATTGAAAACAATAATTATTTTCTTTAGATGAAAATCAACCGCGGACATATAAAATTGTTTCTGACCGACACCATTCTTATGCTAGTCGGCAGTATTTTATGCGCTTTGGCTATAAACGGCTTTCTGCGGCCGCACCATCTGCTCTCCGGCGGGATGTCGGGGACGTCGCTGGTCATCTACTACAACTGGTCCAAGATTCCCTTCGCCCTGCTTTACCTGATGTTAAGCATACCGGTTTTTATCTTCGGGTTCTTCGTGGTGGGGAGGCGGTTTATACTCTTTTCCGTGTGGGCGGCGCTTATAAACGCCGCTATGTTTCAGTTCGTTCACCCGCACTTCGACATCCCGGACAGGCTCTTGTGCGCGCTGGTGGGCGGCGCGCTCTACGGGACGGGCGTGGCGCTGATACTGCGGACGAACGGGACCAGCAGCGGCACGGAGGTCATATCGATAATGCTGAACAAGTTCTACTCCATAAATATAAGCGTCACCAATCTGCTGATAAACACCGCGGTGCTGGCCGCCGCCAGCTTCTTTCTGTCGTTTGATAAGATACTCTACTCGTTCATCTTCGTCACAATGAACTCGATAGCCATGAACTCGGTCTTCAAGGGGCTCTCGAGGCGGAAGGCGGTGATGATCATCTCCAAGCAGTGGAGCGAGATACTCGACGAACTCAATAACGCTAGGCGGATAGGCGTCACCATACTGAGCGCCAAGGGTGGTCATTCGGGGGCGGACGAGCCGATCTTGTACTCGGTGGCTAAGAACAACCAAGTCAGCGCTATCCGCGAGGTCACTATGCGCCTGGACCCGTCGGCGTTTGTGATTATAATGGAGACTACGGACATAATAAGCAACGTGATAGGGAACCAGCCGCCGTGGATGTACAAACTCAGCCGCGAAAGCCCGTCAAAGGGTTAATTCGGCGGCTGCAACTCCAGCTTCCCCAATTTCTCCGCGATCGCCGCCACCTCAGGGTTCTTGACGCCGGCGTTTTGCAGCGATTTCACATCTTTCTGTATCTCGGCCATGAGCCCGCAGTACATCGCCCCCAGTTCGTTGCACTTATCCGACAAATCCTTCATCTCCTCTTTCTCGCGGAACTTGAGCGTGGCAGCCGCCTTGCCGCTTATGATCTGCGACGCCCACTGCTCGATTTTGAAGACCGGGACGGCGTATTTGCGCGAGGCGTAGAGGCCTATGCCGAAGGCCAGCGCCAAAGCCACCACCGAGCTTATGACGAGCGTAGGGAGGATCAAACGTATGATGGACTCCTTCTGGAGGACATTGTTGAACTCGTTGAACATATAGAGCACGGTCGTGTCGTACTTGTAGAAGTAGACGAGCAGCAACGTGCCCGACGAAACGATCGACGAGACGACGGAGACCGTCATAACATTGACTATGAGCCGGATCTGCAGCGATTTCTTGATGAAGAAATTGCCCACCGGCTTGCGGACAGCTTTTGCCATACGACATACCTCTTTGCGCGAAGAGTGTGTTATTCCCCCGGAAACGCCGCGCGACCCCGCGCAACCGCCCCCTCTGCATACCCTATAGCTATTCTATTAATATAACATTGTGGCACGCTAAAAATCAATACCCACGTTTTTTGTTTAAAAAAACGTGGCCAGAAGCGCCTCTTTCTTACCGCCGCAACCGGAAACCTTCTCCACAGAGAACCCCGCCGCCGCGAGCGCCCGCCTCACGTGCCCCGCCACCGTGAACGCCGTCGCCGTGCCGCCTTTCTCCGTCTTTCCGCCTATCGCCGACATCAGCTCCGGACGCCAGATGTCCGGGTTCTTCTTGGGCGCGTGCCCGTCCAAAAACCACGCCGCGCAGGGGGCGGCCAAGGACTCTACCATCTCCATAGCCTCGCCCACGTAGAGATTCAGGCTGACTGCGCCGTAACCGCCGGAGACGGCGACGCTATGAAAACCGGGCGTCGCGACGTCTATACGCGAATAGGCGTCGACCACGCTCCGTATGTGCCGGGCGGCGCGATCCTCAAAGATACCGAGTATCCGCTCCATCCGTTCCGGGGAGACGGGGTTCATCTCGACGGTATTGTACTCTATCGCCGCGCCGCGCACCGCGCCGGCCTCAAGCGAGTCCAAAAGCGCGACTAGAAGACGTCCGGCGCCGAAGCCGGTTTCGCCGATTCTGAACGTCTTTTCTTGACCGGCGGCTCTGACCCTCTCAACGACGCGGGCGTTGCCGATATGTATCCGCTTGGCCTCGTAGAGGGCGTCTACCGCGTCGAAGTAGCGGTCATTGTAACGTTCGTTTAATAATAGAGCCGGAATGTCCATCCAAACCCGAATCTTTCAATCATATAATCTGTTTTCTAATCCTACTATCCTATTCACCTGACACTGCGAACCCTGACTTCTTTAGCGTACTCCCCGCTCCTCATCCTTATTATGTACAGGCCCTGACCCGTCATCTTGGCGTTTATATTATGCGTACCGCCGTTCTTCATCCCGTCTACCAATACCGCCGTCTGTTTGCCCCGGGCATCGTAGGCTCTGACGCTCACATATCCCGCCGCCGGCAGGGTAAAGGTTATGTTTCCGGAGGGGGAGGCTTTTATATCGTATGATAACCGAGCGGTCGTTACAGCCGCCGCGGGCGTGGGCAAGGAGGGATTTCCGGTCGACAGGGCGCCCGCCGTGAAGGTCATTGCGGCGCCGCTGTCGCTTATCTCGCTGATATCAATATTGGACAAAGACCCGTCGTAGTAGGTTGCGGCCGGGGCCGTCGTCTTGTTGAACGCAGCGTTGTTCCGCGCGCGGAAGGGGTCCGTCGCGTCGCCGTTGTTCGTTTTCCTCTCCAGATCGCCGCGGCCGTCGGCCTGCACCAGCGAGATCAGCGGGAAGCCCTTCGACTTATCGATATTCTTGCCGTCGGTGTGGACGTGCCATATAAGCAGGCCGCTGCCGGGTATCGCCGCGTTGCGCGAATCTACGGAGGCGGAGGTGCGCCGGCGCGCCTCTATGTAGAAGCTCTCCTTGGCGTTTCTAGAGTATTTGAACGCTTGGAACGCGTTGGACGGCATTCCGAAAACGCCGGACGAGGCGTCGGTGATCGCCGTCACGTCTATCCATCCGGCCAAATCCCTCAGATAGGCGTTGGGCTGCTGCGGGTTCGCCGCGTTGTTCGAGTTCATGACGCACCACCCGCCCACGCCGTTGGTGTGCGCCGGCGACTCGTAGGAGTAGAGATCGGGCCACCCCATGACCATGTGCCCGTTCTCGTGCACGAAAGTCCCTATGGTCGGCGGAACGCTGCCGGTACCTAGGTTTGACATCTGATATTTAGAGAACCTCACGCCGTTTATCGCAATTGTACTAGGAGCGCCGGAGATAGTGCCGCTGTGCGGCCAAAGCCCGTTCGACCACCCCTGTTTAGGCGAGCCGGCGTAGAGTATGTTGAGCGCCACGGCTACCTCGCGGCGGTTGCTGCCGGCTCCCACCGGCTCCGTGGTAAGCCCGCTTATGTCGAAACCGCTTGCTTTTAGCTTGTTCAACGCGTGCGTCAAAAATTGCGGCACATACTGGTATTCGCTCCCCCGGTCGTAATACGTCAGGTTGCTGTCGAGCCTGATAAACGGGGTGACTATGTTCACATACTCCAAAAGCCCGTTTGAGACGTCGCGATAGTAGTCGAAGACGGAGCCGGCCGGATTTTTGCCGTTCACGCCGCCCTTCCTGTTGCAAAAGTCTTCCATGTCGTCCCGCGTGATGTTAGAGCGCTGATCGGGAAAATCGACCAGCAGCGTCAGCCCGATGACCGTGCGGACCGCCGCGGCCTTCGAGAGCCGCCGCGCGGCGGGGCGCGGGGCCGTAAGTTCGTCGTAGCCCAAAACGTCTCTATTCCTTCGATGCTTCTTCAGAACGGAGGCGCCGCCGATCCGCAACCCCTTACGCAAACCGGCACCCGCGCGGACGCCCCCCGTGTAGCGGACACCGGTCGGCACGTACTCGGAGCCGTCGGCGCTGAGTTCGGCGTAGCAAATCCACCCGTCCGAATCGCGGATAAGCGTGAATCCGTCTAAGCTCTCGACATCCTGATAAAACTCGTCGCCGAAGACGCGCACCGGAACCAAGGAGCCGTCGGGCTGGGCCAGATCGAAACGGTCGCCGTTGTGGGGTGCGGCAAAGGAGGGAGGGGTGAATATGAGGGTCGACAGGATAAACAGTATAAATAGAAATAAGGTACGCACATCAACCCCCTTGTCAATGCCGTTTTTATACGCCCCACTGTATAAATATAACGCCCGCCAGCCTAAAAAACCGGTTTTTTCCCGTCAAATAAAAAACAACGAGAGCGACAGCAGCAAGCACAGCGTTTTAGCCGCAGCCGGAACCTTCGAGTGCAACAGTTTCATGTCGATCACCTCCGGGCGGCGGAAGTGGGCTATGGACAGTATGCCCACGAACAAGAACCCTGAGGCGTAGAGCGCCAAGAACGGGGAGACCAGGAAGTTTGTGTAACCCATGAATATCTTAAGGCTTGTGAAGCAGTACAAGCCGAGGAAAATCTCGAACAGGCAGGTGACGTCCTTTATAGGTTTGTATCCGGCCTTCATATTCGCCTGGCCCTTTTTGGGCGTGCGGTGGAAGGGCGAGTCTATCTTCAGGAGCGCCTCTATAACCGCCTTGCCGTTGTTTACGGCCAAACCGGTGCCTATCAGCATCATGGCCGGGATCAGGAACAGCTGTTTGCGCACCTTTTTACCCAAGAAGTGCTGGGAGACCATGTACATGGTGGACGGGCCGCTCGTCGCCAGAATCATGCAAGCTATGACTACAGCCATCCAAACGGGGGCTAGCGTTATTTTAACGAAGAATAGCACCGGCATGGTGAGTATGGCGAGCATGAGCATAAGCGGGTGCACCACGTAGTGGGTGAGGTGAAGCACGGCTTGTATGAACTTGAACGGGGGGATCTTCTGCTTTATAAGCAGCGGGATGATCTTAGCGGCGGTCTGTATTGAACCCTTAGCCCACCTGAACTGCTGATTCTTGAAGGCGTTCATGTCCTCCGGTATCTCAGCGGGCACGGCCAGACCGGGCACGTACTCCGTCCCCCAGCCGTCCAACTGCATACGGTATGAGAGGTCCATATCCTCTGTAAGCGTGTCGTGCTGCCACCCTCCGCAGCTTTGAATCGCGGCTATGCGGAACATACCCGCCGTGCCGTTAAAGTTCATAAACCAGCCGTTCCAGCTGCGGGCGGCCTGTTCGACCATGAAGTGCCCGTCTATGCCCATGGCCTGCCCGCGCGTGATGAGCGACGCCTTGTCGTTCAAGTGCGTCCAGCGACCCTGAACAAGCCCCAGCTTCGGCCTGTTCACGAAGAACGCCACGGCCCTCTTGAGGAAATCTACGGTGGGGACGAAGTCGGCGTCGAATATGGCGACGAACTCGGCGTCTGTGTATCTCAGCCCGTTCTGGAGCGCCCCGGCCTTGAAACCCGTCCGGTCCTCGCGCCTTATAACGCTTATATTCACCCCCTGCGCCTTGAGCTTCTCGACCGTCTGATCTACGTACTCGCGGGTTTCGTCGGTGCTGTCGTCGAGCACCTGTATCTCGCAGCGCGAACGCGGGTAGTCCATGGCCGCGCAGGCCTCTATCACCCGGCAGGCGACCATCTTCTCGTTGTACATGGGCAGCTGGGTGACCACCTTGGGGAACGCGGACTCGTCGGCGACGCCGTAGTAGTACCTCATCGTCTCCTCTTGAGCGGCTTCCTTACCCTTGCGCTTACGCAGGTAGAAGATGGTAAGGACATAGCATTGGACGCCATAACCGAGCAAAATCAGAGAACATAGCACGTATAAGCAGCAAACGATAATGAGAGCGATCATCTGGCACCTTCAATCCGCCGCGTGAATAAATCCCACCTCAACAAAATGCCGAAGCCTCCGCGCTTGAGTACCGCCACCCGCCGCACACAAACGCAAAGCCCCGATAGAATATTCTGTGGGTATCGAACCTATTAATATAATTCCCACGTAACCTAAAACGCAAATTTTTTTTTACAGAACGTAAACAAGACCCGAGCGAGGTAGATTGGCCGGTCCCGCTAACCCTTCGCGAAAAGGGTATCCATCTCCGATAATATGCCCAAAAACGTACCCGCGTCCTCCAGAATGCCGGCGGCCGCCAGGTCGTCCCAGCCGGACTGCCTGTACCCAGCCGCGTCCCCGGGGCCGCGGTCGCGCAGGTCCCGCTCGGCTATCTCAAAGCCGTCCGAACAGCCGCATAAGAACCTCAGCCGCCCCATAGCCCGCTCGTCCCGGCAGGCCTCCGCGCCCGGCAGCAGAAAGCAGTAAGAGGCCGTATCGCCCCTGCCAACCCGCCCCCGTATCTGGTGCAGCTGCGCCAAACCGAAGAGCTCCGGGTTCTCTATGACCATCACCGCCGCGTCCGGCACGTCGACACCGACCTCCACGATCGTTGTCGACACCAAAACGCCAGGCGGGCCCTCCCTAAAAGCGCGTATAGCGGCGTCACGCTCGTCCGCCGGCATCCGCCCATGTACAATATATATAGGTACAGCCGCCAGCGGCCCCTTCTTCAACGCCTCCGCCGCGCCTTCGGCCGTCTTCACCGGCAGGCCGTCCGCCTGACCGCCCCCGCCGGAGGCCGCCCGACCGCCCGCTCCGCCTTTCGCCACGCCGCCCTCCCCGTCCTCCAAATCATCCGGCCGCTGCTGCTCTATCCGAGGCACAACGTAAAACACCCGCGACCCGGCGGCTATCCGCTCAAGAATGAAACCCTCCATATCGGCGCGCCGGCCCTCCGGCACGATGCGCGTCGACACATCCGCCCGGCCCGGCCTCGACCCGATCTCCACCGCGTCGAGGTCGCCGTAGAGCGTCTTCGCCAAGGTCTGCGGTATGGGCGTCGCCGACATCAGCAGGAAATCGCTCGCCGGCCCCTTCTCCTGCAGCTTCAGCCGCTGAGCCGCGCCGAACTTATGCTGTTCGTCTATTATCACCATTCCTAAATTGCTAAACCTCACGGAGGGCATGAAGAGGGCGTGGGTGCCCACCGCGAAGCGCAGCGCACCCGACGCCAAATCGCCGAGCGCCCGCCGCTTCTCCGGCGCGTCGCCCGCGCCGACGTACTCCACACGAATCCCAAGACCGGCAAGGTAGCCTTCCACCGCGGACTTGGTCTGCTTGGCCAGAATCTCCGTGGGCGCCATCCAGGCCACCTGCCGACCGCTGTTGAGCGCCGGCAGCGCCGCGAAGAGCGCCGTCACCGTCTTGCCCGACCCCACGTCGCCCTGCAGCAACCGGTGCATCCGCGTAGGGCGCGCCGCGTCGGCGTACAGCACCCGCACCGCCGCCTCCTGAGACTCCGTCAGCTTAAACGGCAACGCGGCGCGTAACCTGTCCGCCAGATCCCCCGGCGACATGGAATACCCCGGCAGAGCGAACTTCCGCCTGCTCCAGCGCAAATCCAGCGCGATCTTGTACAGTTCTTCGTACCTGAGCCGCGCCTTGTACGCTTCAAGCCCAGAGAGATCGTCGGGCAGATGCACTTGGCGGATACAGTCGCACAGCGGCGGGAAACCCTTCCCCGCCTCGATAACGTCCGGCAATAACTGCGGATAACTGCCGACCTTGCCGAGCGCCCATTCTATGGAATAACGCAAAAGCTTCTGGTTAACCCCGGCCTCCCGCATCGGCTCACGTATGGCGTAGACCGCTAGTATGGGCCTTGCGGTGACATCGTCGGTCAGCTTCTCAAGGATAGGGTGGATCATAACGGGCCGCCCGCCCTTGTTCGCCGTGACCCTTCCGGTGAGCATAAGCCTCTCGCCGACGCCTATCTTCATGCCGCGAATATACCAAAAAGCGTCAAGCGAACCGCCGCCGTCGCCCCTTAAAGTAACGCGGAACTTAGGCCTGCCGTAAAATTCATGGCGCGCGGCGTCCACGACGCCTACCACTGTTAATTTGTCGTCTGTGTTGATAATTGTATTGATGTTGATGTCTTTATTATCGTTGGCGTTATTGAGAGTATTATTAATAGTATTATTGACAGTATCAGTATTGATAGGCTTATTACTATTGATATTGGCAATATCCCTGATATCGGTCACCTTAGACCTATCTATATATTTAACCGGATAGTAACGTAACAAGTCCCCGATATTCTTGATCCCCGCCGCCTCAAGCGCCGCTACGCGCTTGGGGCCCAATTTGGGGATATACGTTATAGGCGACAAAAAGTCTAACTGCGACGGGGCGGCGGCATTGCTTTTATTGCTATTACCCATACTGTCATTTTCCTGTCAAACCCAGCAACATATTCATACCCGCCGTCACCGCGTCTTCCCCGTCACCGCAGACCGTGGCGTGGCCCAGCTTCCTCCCCGGCCTCGCCGCCTTCCCGTAGTCGTGCAGGTGCGCCCCGTCCACCGTCAACACCTCGGCCGCCTCCGGCATCGCGCCTATGAAATTGACCATGGCGTTGTGACAAACCGCCGATGTGCCGCCCAACGGCAGGCCGGCCACTGCGCGGACGTGGTTTTCAAACTGGCTGGTTTGCGCCCCGTCTATCGACCAATGCCCGGTGTTGTGGACACGCGGCGCCATCTCGTTGGCGGTCAGATTGCCGCCTACGTCAAAGAGTTCCAAGGCCAAAACGCCCACGTAGCCAAAGCGTTCCAGCAAGCGGCTTGCCAATCCCTCCGCGGCGGACTGCATAGGGTCGTTCAAGCGGCAAACCGTATGACGGAGTATTCCGCCGGAGTGCGTGTTTTCGCAGATCGGATAGAAAGATTTTTCACCGCCGCGGCCTCTGACGGCAACGACGCTTATCTCCCTTGCAAAGGGGACGAAGGCCTCGAGAACGCACGGCGCGCCGCCCGCCAACGCCCACGCGCCGTCAATATCACAATCAGATTTTATGACCGACTGACCTTTCCCGTCATACCCAAGCGTGCGCGTTTTTAGCACCGCCGGCAGCCCGATTTCACATACTGCGGATTTCAACCCGTCAAGAGTATCCACAGCGAGAAATTTGGGTGTGGGAATACCCAATTCGACAAAGAGGCTCTTCTCCGTGAATCTATCACGCGATAACGCCAGCGCTTCCGGAGACGGGTAGACCGGCAATCTTTCAGACAAGTAACTCACGCTCTCGGCAGGAACATTCTCGAACTCGTATGTGACGGCATCAACCATCCCGGCGAACCGCGAAAGTTTATCCTTATCATCATAATCCCCGACAATATGCGTAGACACAACCGAGGCGCAGGCGTCTGGAGCGGGGTCCAGCGTGACAAAGCGCAGACCGAGAGGAATTCCGGAAAGAGCGAGCATACGGGCAAGCTGCCCGGCGCCTAGGATACCGATTGTATTTGTTTCTGTCGTCATTTGTTCCCGAATGTTTTTAACTTGTTTATCTCGCCGCAGACAATCCTATAATCCTTATAACTTGTTTATCTCGGCGAAGCCAATCCTACTAATCCTAGTTCAGACAATTGCCTCAACTCTTAGTAGGATCAGGATTATCCAGCACCTTCTCCGTCTGCCTCTTTCTATATCCGTCCAGAGCCTCTTTTATTTTAGGATGCTTATTCCCCAATATCGCCGCCGCCATCAAACCCGCGTTTACCGCTCCGGCGCGGCCTATGGACATGGCGGCTACCGGGATGCCGGCGGGCATTTGAACGATTGACAGGAGGGAATCCATGCCATTGAGCGCCTTTGATTGGACGGGGACGCCGATAACCGGTAACGACGTTTTGGCGGCGGTCATGCCGGGCAGGTGCGCGGCTCCGCCGGCGCCGGCGATTATCGCCTCTATGCCGCGGCTTTGCGCGGACTCGGCGTAGGCGAAGAGCTTGTCGGGGGTGCGGTGGGCGGAGACGACTTCAGCCTCGTATGGAATAGACAGTTCGTCCAATATATCGGCGGCGTTTTGCATCGTCTCCCAGTCGGAGGCGGAGCCCATTATTATTCCTACCAGAGGATTTTTTGATTGCGTCGCGGACATCGGTGATAATAGCTCCTTTAAAAAAAGTCAACGTCAAAAGCTTTAAAATCTTTTGGGAAAATTAACCCACCAAGTGGAAGATCCTTGCCACGTGGTAACGTGATTCCGCCCCTATAGACGCTTGGTACCGACATTGGAAAAAAACTTTTCTCAATCAACTATTCTTCATACGGAACATCGGCTAAAGTCTCAGGTCTCTCTTCACGCCAAGCCGATAGTAATCTCACACGGCTCGGATGTTTCAGTTTAGAGAGAGCTTTTGTCTCTATTTGACGGACGCGCTCACGGCTTATGTTGAATATCTCCCCTATCTCTTTAAGCGTTTTTATTCTTCCGTCGTCAAGGCCGAAGCGCATCATCAATATCTCTTTCTCTTTGGGCGCGAGCGAGCTCAGAACCTCGTTGATCTGTTCTCTCAGGTGCAGTAAGGATATTTTTTGCGTGGGGTCTACTACCGTGGAGTCTTCTATGTACTCGCCTACCGTCGCGCCGCTGTCTCCGCTTATCTGCATATCAAGCGATATGGGATCAAGCGAATATTCCATAGCTTGTTGGACTTTAACTTCAGGACAGCCTAACACCACGGCAATCTCTTGGTATGAGGGCTCGTAGCCGTACTCTATGACCCACTTTCGCGTTACGCGCACCACTTTGTTGACCAATTCCATCGTGTTGGCGGGGATGCGTATCGCTTTAGATTTATCGTTTATAGCCCGCAGTATGGCTTGGCGGATCCACCACGTGGCGTAGGTGGAGAACTTGTAGCCTTTGCGGTAGTCGAAATTTTCCACCGCTTTTATCAGGCCGCGGTTGCCCTCTTGTATCAGGTCTATGATCTCCATGCCGCGCGTCATGTACCTCTTGGCTATACTGACAACCAAGCGCACGTTGGCCTCTATCACGGCGCATTTCGCTTGGTTGCGAATCTCTTCCAATTGCGCGAATTTTTCGATCTCGTCGCGGCGTTTCTCGGACTCCAGATCCTCCTTGTACTTATCTAAGACGTCTTCCACGTGCTTGGCGTTAAGCCCCATGCCCTTGCACAGAAGTACGGTTTCGTCCCAGAGCGTGTCTAACTCGTTTCCCGTCTCGCCCGCCAGCTCCATATCGGTTATCGCGGCGTACTTGTCTTTTACTATGGAGAGCGTTCGGAGAAAATCGGCGCGTTTTTTCTCCAGGTCCACCTGCTCCGCGCCCTCCCCTTGGACCTCGTCTATACAGATTACGTCGGCGCATTCAACCTCGCCGTTCTCCAATTTCTGACCTAGGCGCGTCAGGCTGTCTATGGCGTAGCCGGAGCGGAAGGCCATATCAAAAAGTTTGTCCTGCGCGGCCTCCATACGCATAGCGTATTCCGCCTCCTGGCCCTTGGAGAGCAGCGGCACTTTGCCGACGGTGTTGAGGTAGGCCAGCGTGGGGTCTGTGTAGTGGGCGTGGGGAGGCGTCCGCTCCTGTTTGCGCTCCGTACGCGGCGGGGCTCCGCGTCCGCCTACGAATGTGTTTATGGTTATGCGCTCGCGCTCCAATATCTCCCTTATGCGCTCGATATCGTCGGCGGCGTCGGCCGCTTCCTCCATCTGCGCCTCGGTGACAAAGCCTTGCAGGTTGGCGAGTTTGCGCAACCTGAGCGTCGCCCTGTCCGCGGGCGGGACAGGCGGCGGCGCCGCGTCATTTTTTTTAGCCGTCGTAGTCATTCCCGCAAATCAGACTCCTTGAGTTGCTCCCCGCAGTAGCGGAGGCGTTCCAACAGACGCTCTCTCTCCGACTCCGGGCAATCCCGCAACTCCGCCCTCACGTCGGCCATCAGCGCCTTAAAATACTTACGGCGCAAAAGAGAGATTTTCCGAATAAGCTCGCCCTCTATGTGCTCCAAACGCACCTGCTTTACGCCGAGCATAGAGACCAAATCCCTAAGCCGGGTATCGCCGCCGCACGCGTCGATCAACCCGTCCAAGTTCCCGTCGCGATCATAAATTTCCAATACAATAGAATATATATTCTCCGCAACGGTATCGGTAAGAATTTCGGGTGAAAGATACTGCCTCGCCGACACTATCAGCGCCGGAACGTTTATGATAATGCTCAGAAAATCCTCCTCCAGCGTGCCCACGGTCAGCGCGCGGCCGGAGTCTTGCGGCGGCTCCGGCACCGCCGCGCCGTACGGCCGGCGGGAAGCCGAACCGCCTAACCTGTTCGCGACAAGCCGCCTATCTATACGCAAACGCTGTGCTATCATGTCCAAAAAATCTTGGCGCACGACCTCGTCGGAGAGCGCGCGGGCGTAGGGCATAAGCTCGTCAATCACCCTGCTCTTGCCGTGCGGCGACCCGTCGGATTCCGATACCAGCTTGTCAATCAAAAAATCCGCGGCGGGCCGCGCCTTTTCAAGCAAACCCAGAAAGGCTTCGGCCCCGTCGCGTCTAACAAACGAGTCCGGATCGTCGTCGCCGGGAAGCGCCAATATAGATACCTGCAAACCGAACGGCGCGAGGATGAGCGCGGCCCTTTGCGCGGCGGAGAGCCCGGCGCGGTCGCCGTCAAAAACCAGCGTCGCCTTAGATGAAAAACGCTTTATCAAATGGGCGTGCTCCTCCGTAAAAGCCGTCCCCGAAGCCGCCGCCGCGTTGCGGATGCCAGCCTGATAGAGCGTCAGGTAATCCATATAACCCTCTACGATGATGATGTACCCGTGCTCGCGGACGCCGTCCCGCGCCTTGTGCAGCCCGTAGAGCACGCCGCTCTTCTTGTAGAGAGCGCTCTCCGGCGAGTTCAGGTACTTGGGCTGCGCTTCGGCGTCCAGCCCCCGCCCGGCGAAAGCGATCACGCGGCCGCTTAGGTCGCAAAGCGGAAAAATCACCCTGTTCCTGAAGCGGTCGTACGGGGGGGCGCCGTCCTTTTCGACGGCCAGCCCGCACTCCACGATCCTGCGCGGAGCCACGCCCTCGCCCGCGAGGTGGTCGATCAGCCCCTTCCACCCGTCGGGAGCGTACCCCAGCCCGAACTCCTTCACCGTTTCCGCCGAAATCCCGCGCGATTTGAAGTACTCTATGGCCGCCGGGCTGCCCTTTAAGCATTGATAGTAAAACTCCGCGGCCGATTTATGGATGTCCAGCATCTCGGTCTTGGTCGCCGCGCCGCCGCGCCCGCCATCGTCCGGCGGTCTATGCCCGGTTGCGGACGCCCCGCCGCCCGGCTGCTCGCGCCGCTCGTAGCGGGGTATCTCCACCCCGGCCTCATCCGCGAGCATCTCCAGCGCCTCGCGGAAGCCGACCCCCTCTATCTCCTGCACGAAATTAAACAGGTCGCCGCCCTTGCCGCAGCCGAAACAGTAGTAGACGCCCATATCCGGATTGACCTGAAAGGAGGGCGTCTTCTCTTTGTGGAAGGGGCAAAGCCCGACCATCACACGCCCGCGCCGCTTCAATCCGACGTAACGGCCTACGACGGAGGCCATATCCAGGCGCTGCCGTACCCGCTCCTTTGCATCGTCATTGTGCCGAAAGTTCATATTTTACAAAAATATAACAACGCGGCGCGTACAAGTAATTATTTTAGATGTATTGGTTTTGACTTTGATTTGAATTATTTTGATTATCTCTATAATAAAAAATATAAAACTCACGGAGCTAAATATGGACAATATCTCGGATCTCCTGGACCCCGATTGCATCAAACTTGAGATCGCCGCCCGCAGCAGCAAAGAAGCCGCGCTCAAAGAACTCGTGCATATCCTAGCCGACGCCGGGAAATTGGGCGGCGGTTCGGAGGATCAATACGTAAGCGAGGTAATGAACCGCGAGAAAATCTCGTCGACCGGCATAGGCAACGGCATCGCGATCCCCCACGTGCTCGTCGCGGAAATAGACAAGATAATGATGGCCGTGGGCCGCAGCGCCAAGGGGGTGCCCTTCGAATCCGTGGACGGCAAGCCGGCCCACCTGATCTTCCTCATAATAGGCCCGCAGGGGCGGAACAACGAATACCTGAAAATCCTGAGCAAACTATCCAAATACCTGAACGACCGAGGCTTCTTCGACGCCCTGATGAAGGTCGAAACCCCGGCGGAGGTTGTGGATTTGCTCAAGGAGAGGGAGCGATAGGTCTTATTTTTCTTAATGATTTTTATCTTTAATTACCCGATTCTTTTAAGGAGGAAGTCCATATGCAGCTAAACGGCTTAGTCGTCGCGGCCATAGTTGTTCTCGCCATTATCGCCTTGGTCATTTTCTTCTACATCAGTTCGGCTATCAAGCTGTGGATGCAGTCGATATTCTCCGGTTGCCGGGTAGGGCTTCTGAGCATCATCTTCATGCGTCTGCGCAAAGTGCCGCCCGTGGAGATGGTGGAGGCCAAGATCACCTCCGTGAAGGCGGGGATCGACCTGTCGACCGACGAGCTCGAGTCGCACTTCTTGGCGGGCGGCAACGTGACGCGGGTCGTGCTTGCTCTGATAGCCGCCGACAAAGCGGGAATCCCGCTCTCCTTCAAGCGGGCCGCGGCCATAGACCTTGCAGGGCGCAACGTCTTGGAGGCCGTGCAGATGAGCGTCAACCCCAAGGTGATAGAGACGCCGCGCATAGCCGCCGTGGCCAAGGACGGCATCCAGCTCGTGGCGCTCACGCGGGTCACGGTACGCGCCAACATAGACCGCCTCGTCGGCGGCGCCGGCGAGGAGACCATCCTTGCCCGCGTGGGCGAGGGCATAGTAACGACCATCGGTTCCGCGATCTCCCACAAGCAGGTGCTCGAAAACCCCGACTCCATATCCAAGCGCGTGCTGGAAAAGGGGCTGGACTCCGGCACCGCCTTCGAAATACTCTCCATAGACATAGCCGACGTGGACGTGGGCAAGAACATCGGCGCCGAGCTTGAAACCGACCGCGCCGAGGCCGACAAGAAGATCGCCCAGGCCAAGGCCGAGGAGCGCCGCGCGATGGCCATAGCCGCCGAGCAGGAGATGAAGGCCAAGGTGCAGGAGATGCGGGCCAAGGTCGTGGAGGCCGAGGCGCAAATCCCTATGGCCATGGCCGAGGCCTTCAGAAACGGAAACCTCGGTATCATGGACTACTACAAGATGCAAAACGTGTCGGCCGATACCCACATGAGGGAGGCCATCGGCGGCCGCGGGACGCAGGGCGACGGGAATAAGGGCTGATTATGGATTTTGAATCCGTCTTAAAGCTGCTGGTATTCCTGATACTTGTCGCAGGCGGTATAATAAGCGACGTTATCAAGAAAGACAAGGCGAACAAGAGGGACGAGGAGGAGATTGACGGCGCGCGGGCGGAAACGCCGCCGCAAAGCCAGCCGCAGCCCCAGCCCCGCGCCGCGCCGACCGCGCCTGGCAAGAAGCCCGCCGCGCCGAAACCGGTCAAACCGAACAGCCGGGCCGACGACCCGGAGTGGCTCGCCACCCTCGCCGACCGGAAACGCAGAGAGGCGGCCAAAGCCGCTGAAAAACTTACGCCCAAATCGGAAGACTTCGAACCCGACGTAACCGGCATATTGATTAACAGATTGCGGGAACCGGAACTGCCGCTCGCCATCTCGGCGCAGCAAGCCCGTGAAGGGATCATCATGGCCGAGATATTGGGCCCGCCGGTCTCTATGAGGTAATTTCACTCGATCACAAATGACGACGACGACAGCACTTTCCCCGTCCTTTGGTCTATAGCCTCCACCCTCCAATTTCCTGCCGGATCGTCCACCGTTGTTAAGTTGCGCTTGCTGTGCGTGCGCCAGCTGGCCGACCTGATCTGCAGGATGGAGGTCTGTATGAGTTTCCCCTCGCGGTACCACTTGTGCATCACGGCCAAGCTGGTGTCGGCGGCGCCCACGATGTGCGTGAAGTAGTAGACGGCGGCGTCATCTTTGGAGAACCTGTCCGCCACGTCCTTAGGCGCCCTGTTTTCAACGTTCGCGCAGACGGCGGTCGACACGAGCCTGTAGCCCAGCGGCGCGTTAGGGTCGAGCCTCTTCTTCGCGGTATCCGCCGGCGTGACAGCCAAGGTCGCCGTAGCCACGGGAGGCGGCGCGGTTGCGGGCGCGCTGACCGCCGCTACCGCCGCAGGAGGCGGCGCGGCCGGCGCAGGCGCGGCAGGCGGCGGCGCGGCTTTGGGCGGCGCGTTCTCCGCGATCAACCGCGCGGCCATAGTGTTGGGCGGCGCCAACCTGGCGCTGGGCAAATCCATCGACCTCCCGGCAAACGTCGCAAACTCCTCTACGACCGTGTCGGTCTGCGTGCTGAACGTAACGGACTTCGCGTCGTCGTACGCGGCGGCCGCCGTCGCGGGCGGAGCTTTAAGCGCGTTAGCCGGCGGGTTGGGGGGCGTACTTACAAGCGTATTTACGAGCGGATTGACAGCAGGCGGCGGCGTTCTGGTATCAGCCATAGTCACGGCAGGCGGCGGAGCTTTCGCTTCGTCCGGCGATTTGGACGCCGGAGCCAAAGCCTTGTGATCGATAGGCGCCTGAGCCAGCCCCAAATCCGACACCAAGATCGGCTTATCCGTCGGCTTGTCATCGACGACGACGACCGGAATGTCGCCGCCGGCGGGAGGCATCGACGACACCAGCGCCTTAGGGGCGCTCTTCTTACGGCTGGGCGCTACGGCGTTCTTCTCCGGTATTACCAACGAGGCTACAAAAAAGGAGACCACAGCCACTATGCTTATAATAACCACGAATTTTACGGTGTAACTCAAGCGTACCTCCGGAAAGTCATTTTTTATAGATATAACATATAAATATACAAAAAGGCAGGCCGCATATCCAAAAATAATCAACGAAACGACATTTTTTTATCCAACGGACGAACGGGCGCGATGTATTTTTAAAATGAATTTTATTTTAGCGGTTGATAAATTTTACTTTGACCTCAAAGGACAGAATCTTATGGGTAAAACGACTAAAAGAGTCGGCTTTATCGGCTGGCGCGGCATGGTCGGCTCCGTCCTGATGGACAGGATGCGCGCCGAGGGCGATTTCAGCGGTTACGAACCGCTCTTCTTCTCCACCTCCGACGTAGGCGGCCAAGCCCCGTCGGTAGGCGCGGACGCCCCCCCGCTGAAGGACGCCTTCAGCATAGACGACCTGAAAAACCTCGACATCATCGTCTCCTGCCAAGGCGGCGACTACACAAACGACGTTCACCCCAAACTGCGCGCCGCCGGCTTCAAAGGCGTCTGGATAGACGCCGCCTCCGCGCTGCGTATGAAGGATTCGTGCATCATCGTCCTAGACCCGGTCAACCGAGACGTGATCGAACAGGGCCTGAAATCCGGCATACGAGACTTCGCCGGCGGCAACTGCACGGTCAGCCTGATGCTCATGGCGCTCGGCGGCCTGTTCAAACACGGATTGGTCGAGTGGATATCAAGCATGACCTACCAGGCCGCCAGCGGCGCCGGAGCGAAAAACATGATCGAACTCGCCGCCCAAATGGCCCACCTGACCGCCGCGACCTCCGCCCTCCTCTCCAACCCGGCCTCCGGAGCCCTCGACATAGACCGAGCCGTCACCGCAGACCTGCGCGGAAACTCCATCCCAGCGGCCAACTTCGGCGTCCCGCTCGCCGCGTCGCTCATCCCGTGGATAGACAAACAATCCGACGGCGGGCAAACACGCGAAGAGTGGAAAGGCGTGGCGGAGACCAATAAAATATTAGGCACGAAAAAAACAATCCCCGTAGACGGCATCTGCGTCCGCGTGGGGGCGATGCGCTGCCACAGCCAAGGCCTCACGATAAAAATGACAAAAGACGCGCCGCTTGACGAAGTGACCGAAATGATAAAGTCCGCGAACGATTGGGTCAAACTAATACCCAACGACAAAGAGAGCACCATAAAAAACCTGACCCCCACCGCGGTCAGCGGAACGCTAGACGTCCCCATCGGGCGAATCCACAAAATGAACATCGGCCCCCAATATCTGACGGCGTTCACCGTAGGCGACCAGCTGCTGTGGGGAGCGGCGGAACCGGTGAGGAGAATGCTGAAGATCGCGTTGGAATTCTGAAAAAAAGGGCGGCCGCATCGGGCCGCCCCTGCAACGTCAATACACTCCGCTCACTACAACTACCGAAACGACCGGTAGCTGAGCGAAGCCGAAGCTACTTCAACAACGTCAACACGCTCTGCGGCTGGGAATTCGCCTGTGCCAACATGGCTTGCGAAGCTTGCTGGAGAATGTTGTTCTTGGTGAACTCCATGATCTCCTTCGCCATGTCCACGTCGCGAATACGACTCTCGGCAGCCTGCAAATTTTCGGCGGCTGTATCGAGGTTCTTGATCGTGTGCTCCAAACGGTTCTGTATCGCGCCGAGAGAGCTGCGCTGATGCGAAACCTTCTGCAGCGCGTTGTTCACGGTCTCGATGGCTGTCGCCGCGCCCCACTTCGTGCTGACGTCAATGTCGGCGACGCCTAGGGCCTTGGCGCGCATATCGCCCATTGAGACGAATGCCGTCTGGCCGCTGTTGGCGCCGATTTGGGCCATCACAGAGTCGTTCAGCTTGGAGGACGGAGCTTGGTAGTTGGAGAATATGAACGTTATGCTGTCGCCTACGGCGGAGTTGTTGTAATTCGCTTCCAACCTGGCGACAGAGGCGGAGTTTGGAGAAGCGCTGACATCATGGTTGGCTCCGAACTGCAAATACGCGCCGTTGGCTCCGAGGGTGATGCCTCCCGCGGAGATTGTTTTGTCGTCGTGGATTATTGAGCCGACGCCGAGTACGGCGGTGGTAGTGACCACAGAACCCTTGGTTAAGGTACTGTCCGCCGTCGCAGTAATTCCGGTTAGAGCGGCACCTGTCGCCTTAGCTATTGTCAAACTTCCGGCTTCTATTTTTATTGCTCCGGTGGCAACACTGAGAACCGTACCGTCTTCGAGGGTTACACTCTTGCCTGACGCTACCAATTCATCATCAACGGTCATACCGGAACCGCTCAACTTAATTGTTACCTCCTTACCGTTTACGCTGACTTTCATTCCGTCGGTACCAGCGAGCGTCCCGGTACTGCCCACCGCCAAGATACTCCCCGCAGCGACATCTGTAACCGCACTGGAAGCGAAACTTGTTCCAAGCGTAACATTGGTTGATAAGTCCCCGGCATCTAACGTGTATTGGGCAGCGGTGGCTCCGGACTGCGCAATTATCGTCCCCGCCTCCTTTGCCAAATTAGCTTGGGTAAGCGGGGCGGTACTATTAGTCGAATTACCCACATCCTTAAATTTATACTGCGTCCCGTCCGGCCCCACCAACATAAAGTCGCTGGGAACATAGCCGGTCGTCTCATTCGTTCTCACGAACATATACGCCCCGTCGAACGCCCAGCTCTTGTCGTTGGCGACCACATCCCCCATCTTCGCTATCTTCCCCGCGTCTAACAACAAACTGCTGTTGTTGTTTATACGCGACGTGCCCTTGATCTCATCGGCCACGCCCTTCGCGCTGCCTTCCAACAACTTCTTCGTATTGAACTCCGTCGTGTTTCCTATCCTGTCAATCTCAGACTTCAACTGTTTGACTTCGGATTGGAGTTCAATACGGTCAGAGTCCGTATTCGTGTCGTTGGCCGACTGCACCGCGAGTTCGCGAATCCTCTGCAAGATGGAGTGCGTCTCGCCGAGCGCTCCTTCCGCCGTTTGTATCATGGAGATGGTGTCCGACGAGTTCTTGGACGCCATGTTGAGGCCTCTGATCTGGGCTCTCATCTTCTCAGAGATCGCTAACCCCGCCGCGTCGTCGCCGGCGCGGTTGATTCTGAAGCCGCTGGAGAGTTTCTCCATCGATCTCGAACCGTCCGCCTCGCTTATACCCATCTGGCGATGGGTGTTCATGGCGGCAATGTTGTGACTGATACGCATAACTGCTCCCTCCGTATTAATGGTTTAAAAATACGGCGTCCTTGCCAATTGATTGTTTAATGTCAACACCAAAAACGGGCGGCCGCATATAGCCGCCCCTACAACATCATTTCTCTATCCGGTAGCTGAGCGAAGTCGAAGCTACTTCAACAGCGCCAACACGCTCTGCGGCTGCGAATTCGCCTGAGCCAGCATGGCCTGCGACGCTTGCTGGAGAATGTTGTTCTTTGTGAACTCCATGATCTCCTTCGCCATGTCCACGTCGCGAATACGGCTCTCGGCAGCCTGCAAATTCTCAGCCGCCGTGTCCAGATTCTTGATCGTGTGCTCTAGACGGTTCTGGATGGCGCCCAAAGAACTGCGCTGATGCGAAACTTTCTGCAACGCGTTGTTCACCGTCTCTATGGCAGTCGCCGCTCCCCACTTGGTGCTGACGTCAACGTCGGCGACACCGAGAGCCTTGGCGCGCATATCGCCCATTGAGACGAAAGCCGTCTGGCCGCTGTTGGCGCCGATTTGGGCCATCACCGAGTCGTTTAACTTGGAGGACGGGGCCTGATAGTTCGAGAAGATGAACGTTATGCTGTCGCCCACTTCGGCGTTGTTGTACTGCGCGTCAAGCTTGGCCCCGGTGTGGGTTGAGAAAGCGATGGACGAACCGGTAGCGGCGAGCGTCAGATTTATGCTGCCGGCGGAGATGGTCTTGGCGTCGTTGATTACAGTGCCCGCGCCGAGTACGAGCGTGGTAGCAACGGCTGTACCGGCCGCTAAAGTGCTGTCCTTCGCTATAATAGTTCCTGTAGCGGTAAAATCCGTCGTTGCCGCAGCTACAGATAACTTCAAACTTCCGGATACCACCTTCAATTTTCCATCAGTAGTGCTGTCATTCGAGAGAACAGTACCGTCTTCAAGGGTTACGCTTTTGCCCAAAGAAACCAACTCATCACCTACCTTCAATCCGCTGGCGCTCAATTCAATAGTCATTTCCTTACCGCTCACCTCAACTTTTATACTTTTAGTGCTTGTCATTACCAAAACACTATCTTTGGCCAAAACGCTCCCGGCGGCAATACTCTTACTACTTGCAGCGGTAGCTTCAATTTCAGCCCCGGAAATGTCGCTGCCAAGCGTAATATTGTTCAACAGATCTCCGGCGGCGCTTACTTTGTACCCGCCTCTTCCCGAAATTATCGTCCCCGCCTCCTTCGCTAAATCCGTAAGGGAAATCGCCGTAGAAGTAGGAGTCGTTGCCCCTAAATCTCCGCCCACGTCCTTAAACTTGTACTGCGTCCCGTCCGGCCCCACCAGCATAAAGTCGCTGGGATTATACTGCACCACGCCGCCAGTCCCCGGAGCCGTCTTATTCGTCCTAACCAGCATATACGCCCCGTCAAACGCCCAGCTCTTGTCCTTCGACACGGCGTCAGCCATCTCCGCGATCTTCCCGGCATCCAGCACAAGGCTGCTGTTGTTGTTGATACGCGACGTCCCCTTGATCTCGTCGGCCACGCCCTTCGCGCTGCCCTCCAACAGCTTCTTCGTGTTGAACTCGGTCGTGTTTCCTATCCTGTCAATTTCAGACTTCAACTGCTTGACCTCCGACTGGAGTTCAATACGGTCAGAGTCCGTATTAGTGTCGTTGGCCGACTGCACCGCCAGCTCGCGGATCCTCTGCAAGATGGAGTGCGTCTCGCCAAGCGCCCCTTCCGCCGTCTGGATCATGGATATGGTGTCCGAAGAGTTCTTAGACGCCATGTTGAGACCCCTTATCTGGGCTCTCATTTTCTCAGAAATCGCCAACCCAGCCGCGTCGTCGCCGGCGCGGTTGATCCTGAAGCCGCTGGAGAGTTTCTCCATCGATCTCGAACCGTCCGCCTCGCTTATTCCCATCTGGCGATGGGTGTTCATGGCGGCAATGTTGTGACTGATACGCATAACTGCTCCCTCCGTATTAATGGTTGAAAATACGGCGTCCCTGCCAATTGTTTGTTTTCTAC
>Ga0268262_10002213_pt1 | contig 22833 bp, 20 predicted proteins | sample TergutNc150P3_FD_190354 | JGI IMG/M metagenome (GOLD analysis project Ga0268262, IMG submission 190354) | Nasutitermes corniger P3 segment gut microbial community from laboratory colony in Florida, USA - Nc150 P3 (SPAdes) (version 2) | ecosystem: Host-associated > Arthropoda: Insects >...
CTTGGCGAAGCTTTTGGACAGGCACGACGCCTATCAAATTTGCATTTCGCTGGCGAACAGCCGTAGGCTGGTCAATTTTTTCTAAGTTACCTTGTAATATGCCATATAATGTTCAAGATTTGCTCACCCAAATGGTGAATATGGGTTCTTCGGATTTGCATTTTACCGTTGGAGTTCCACCCTTAGTTCGCTTACATGGTGAATTGAAGCCCATTGGCGAAGAAAAACTAACTCCGCAAGAAACAATGCGAATGTCTTATAGCCTTATGAACGAGATGCAACGCAAATCTTTTGAACAGAGCAAAGAGTGCGATTTTTCATTTGGCATAGCTAATTTAGCCAGATTTCGTGCCAATGCTTATTTGCAAAGAGGTTGCGTGGGGCTTGCTCTTCGTATAATTCCCATTCGTATTAAAACCTTTGATGAACTAGGACTACCAAAAATTATGGCAGATTTCACAAAACGCCCATCTGGTTTGGTACTTGTAACAGGAGCCACAGGCAGTGGCAAATCAACAACACTTGCCGCTATGATAGACAAAATAAATAAAGAGCGTCACGAACATATTATAACCATAGAAGACCCTATAGAATTTTTGCACAATCATCAGAATTGCATGGTAAATCAGCGCGAAGTTGGCAATGATACTTCCAGTTTTGCACAAGCTCTGAAAATGGCACTCCGCCAAGACCCAGACGTGGTGCTTATAGGTGAAATGCGCGACACCGAAACAATGCGCGCCGCGTTAACCATTTCAGAAACTGGTCATTTGGCATTTGCAACCTTGCACACAAATTCCACCGTTCAAACCATAAACCGTATAATAGATGCATTCCCAAAAGGTGAGCAGCAAACCATAAGAACTCAGCTCTCCTTTGTGCTTCAAGGTGTTATTTGCCAAACCCTTTTGCCCAAACTAGGCGGCGGCCGTGTTATGGCTTACGAGGTTATGAATGTTTTGCCTTCAATTCGTGCTTTAATTAGAGACGATAAAGTTCACCAAATAGAATCCATAATAGAAATAAGCCAGAAATTTGGAATGAATACCATGAATATGAGGCTTGCCGATTTGGTTATATCTAGGCAAATAGACCGCCTAATGGCTCTGAACAAATCTTCAAATCCAGAAAATTTGGAAAAATTGTTGCTGGAAAAAGAGCTTAGGAAGGGAGCCACTTAAGTATGCCATTTTTTTTATATAAAGCAGTTTCGTCCACAGGGGCGGATTTTAGCGGGCAATTAGAAGCACGTGATCTTGAAGAAGCGCGCGGAATGTTAATCCGCAGGCATTTAACAATTCAAAGCCTCAAAAAAAAACCAACCGAAATAAAACTGCCATCCATTGGTACTGGAGTAAAATCAAAGGAGATTGCTCGCTTCACTCGTCAATTTTCTGCTATGAGCCAAGCCGGTTTGCCAATAATTCAATCACTTGCAATTTTAGAAGAACAAGCAACAAATCCAACATTCAAAGCCATAATACACAAAATTACAATGTCTATCAATGGCGGTTCTTCTCTTGCAGATGCTCTTGCGCTTCATCCAAAGATATTTGATAGGCTTTATATTCACATGGTTGCTGCTGGTGAAGCTGGTGGTATTTTAGATGGCATTTTGCTCAGGCTTGCCGAATATCAAGAGGCAAACGAAAGATTAAAAAGAAAAGTTAAAAAGGCAATGACATATCCTGCGATGGTAGCCATAGTGGCAATTCTTGTTGTTATAATAATGCTCACTTTTGTTATTCCTCAGTTTGTATCCATATTCAAAGATGCGGGCATTGCTCTGCCTTGGCCAACAAGGGTGGTTATGGGGGCATCTGAACTCATAAGAGATAATGTTTTAATTTGGCTCACCGCAGTTATAGCATTTGTGGTTACTGCCAGATATCTGTTGAAAGTTCCAAGATTTCGTTTGGTGTTCGATGGTTTATTGCTTAAATCACCGCTCTTTGGAGATTTGCTAACAAAGTCAACCATTGCTCGCTTTTCACGCACACTAGGCACGCTCTTGAATGCTGGAGTTGCAATCACAGATGCGTTGACTGTAACGGCTAAAACCGCAGGCAATACCGCTGTAGAAAAAGCTATACTTTATATACAAAGCGCAATATCTGGAGGAAAGCCCATAGCAGAGCCTATGAACGAGCCTCTGTCTTTTAAGTACGATAAAAAACAATCCATATTAAACGATTTATATGGACTATTGCCTAAGATAAAGATTTTCCCGCCAATGGTTATACAAATGGCAGGTGTAGGCGAAAAAACTGGTGGTCTGGGCAATATGTTAATTAAGGTTGCGGATTTTTATGATGAAGAAGTGGATGCGGCAGTTGATACTTTGACTTCTATGATAGAACCGTTGATTATAGTATTCCTCGGTGGGTTTATAGGTTTTATACTGGTAGCCATGTATATGCCGATGTTCAGTTTATCCGATGCGGTGAGCTAAAAGCAAGAGGTAATATTTTGGATTATATTTCTCCAATAGGAGTGTTGCGCATAGAAACTTCGGAAAGAGGTTTGAGCGCTATAAAATATTTATCGCAAGAACAAGAAGCAAGTGCTTTTGAAGTTCCTCAAAGCGAACATGCGAGAAATTGCATGGCTTTGTGTGTTTCTGCTCTTAACAGCTATTTTGCCAAGCAATGGGGCGTGTTTAGCCAACTGCGTTCAAAAATCCCTTTAGATTTAAATGGTACGGATTTTCAAAAAAAAGTTTGGGGAATAATTTATTCCCTGCCAAATACTTATCCCATTGTTGGCATACATTATATGGAGCTTGCATATTTAGCAGGCAAACCAAGTGCAACAAGGGCCTGTGCAAGAATTTGCGGACAAAATACCATTCCCATTATAATACCCTGTCACAGAGTAACAGCGGTAAACGGTCTTGGCGGTTATGCAGGAGGCATTTCCAAAAAATCCTGGCTTTTATGGCACGAAGGCATAACCAAAGGCTCAAAAGCAAACTTTTATTCCAGCAACCCCCCACAAGCGAGGTGATTTTGCCCTTAATCCTTCACGCACCGCACGCTCCATTGTTTTACTTTCCGCCGTAATACGTGTAAGATTTTATTTCTGTCTCCTCATTACCTTCGACGTATGTCTCATTCGTCTCATTGGTTGGAAATCCTTCGCTGTCATATTGATAACTGTAGGTCACGCTAGAACTGATTTCTCCTTCAGTATTTATCTCAAGAATATTATTTTTGCTTGCGGAGTATTCCCGTACTAAACGCTGAATAAGCCATTTTGGAGTGTTTGAGTTGGAAAACGGTGACTTTTTCTTGTCGTATGAATAATAACTAGCAGCGCCGCTCTCGTTCCAAGATACTTTAATCATATTGCCGTCCTTATATTCGTATTTGGCAATATATCCATTTTTGTCTATGATTAATGTGTCGCCATCTACCATTACCGTATTGCCGTTTATCACAAACTTTTGAGTGCCTACCGTAACCAAATTATCTGCGTAGGTAATCGTTTCATCGCCTATTTTGACAATACGGTTTTGTTCATCGTACTCAAATTTTCGCACCTCACCACTGCCGGTTATAATACATTCAGGCAGTTTTACGCCACCGCTTCCCTTGCCGCAACCGGCTTTCTTTGTTGCTGCTTTCATTGTTTTCTCTGCGGCTTTCATTGCTTCTACCTTTGCTAACGCTGCTGCATCTGCTTCTGTCTGTACGCAACGAACACTATGCAAGTAGGTGACCTTATGGTAGTGATCCCTGACGACTTTCTCGTAGTCGTAGTACATCCACCGGAGGTAGGCACTGATGGCATTGAGCTCAGTAGCACTCCAATAGTAGGCATACGCGTAGAGACCGCCGAAACCGCCACTAGAACTGACGGCACTGCCAGGCAGAGCCGCAAATCCGTAATTATCAGTGCCATCATTGCCCGACTTGGATTTGCTCCACCCTCTTATTGCCTTTAATTTCTTTCCGGCAACTTCATCTCCACCTGCAAAATCCACAAGGGTTTGCCATTCATTATCGCTTGGCAAATGCCAGCCTTGGGGGCAAACACCCAAAGCCGTTTTCCAATTATAAAGCCGCCCGTATTTTTCGCAGTTGGCTTGTTTGTCTTCGTAGCATTTGCTATTTTTGGCTTGGTAGGCAAGATTTTCCGCCATCCAAACCTGCTCACCGATTTTGGTGGTTTTGTAGGTTTTCTTGTCTCTGCTGTCGGTGAATGTTCCGCCATTGGCTTTTACATAATCTTCACTTTCTGTTTTTGCTTTTTCTGCCTCTGCCGCCTCTACTTCTGCCTTGGCTTTCGCCGCTGCTGCCGCTGCTGCTGCCTCTGCTTCTGCCTTAGCTTTTGCTTCTTCTGCTGATACTGGGGCTGGTGCTTTCGCCGCTTCTTTTTCCTCGCAAGCGTTGAGTGTGAATGTTATGGCAAGCCCTAAGGTTGCCGCGATTGCGAACTTTGATAGTTTGATGTTCATAATGACTTCTGTTTTGTGGGTCGTGTGGTGGGGATAATGTAGAAAAATGCGGTTGTCGTGCGTTTTTTCTAATTTCTCCCTATGCAATTCCGCCACCTAAAAAAAGTGAATTTTGTCAACAAATGTATGCAAAATACAATTACTGCTCTTTTGTTCAGTATTTTTAATTATTATTTTACTATAATATGGGTAGAAAACTTTAAAAAAGGAAGGCAATATGTCTAAAAAAGTAGCAAGCAAAGAGAGCAAAAGCTCGCTTTCACCAGAAAAAGCAAAGGCTGTGGAAGCTGCCGTTGCGCAAATTGAAAAGAATCATGGCAAAGGTGCCATTATGACTCTTGGAAAGGAGCCTGTAGTGGAAATTCCTGTTATATCAACCGGTTGTATTCAATTGGATATAGCACTTGGAGTTGGTGGAATTCCAAGGGGAAGGATAATTGAAATTTTTGGACCGGAATCTTCGGGCAAAACAACTCTCACCCTGCACTGCATAGCGGAGGCTCAAAAAGCAGGCGGGGTAGCTGCATTTATAGATGCAGAACATGCCTTTGATGCAAGCTATGCCCGCAAGCTCGGAGTTGACATAGAAGCTCTATTAGTTTCACAACCAGATACAGGGGAGCAAGCTCTTGATATATGCGAAACTCTTGTTCGCTCCGGCGCAATAGACCTTATAGTGGTAGATTCTGTTGCAGCCCTTGTACCCCAAGCAGAAATCAATGGCGAAATGGGCGATAGCCACATGGGTCTTCAAGCACGTCTTATGAGCCAAGCGCTCCGCAAATTAACGGGCTTGTTGAATAAGTCAAATACAGCTCTCATTTTCATAAACCAGCTTCGCATGAAAATAGGTGTTATGTTTGGAAATCCAGAAACCACCACCGGAGGCAATGCTCTAAAATTTTATGCCACTCAACGCATAGATATTCGCCGAGTGAATACAATAAAAGAAGGCGAAAATTCCGTTGGTAATCGCACCAGAGTAAAGGTTGTAAAAAACAAAGTTGCTCCACCATTTACACAGTGCGAATTTGATATTCTTTATGGGCATGGAATTTCAAAAGAAGCCTCCATACTAGACTTGGCAGTTGATTTGGAACTCATTCAAAAAAGCGGTTCTTGGTTCTCTTATAATGGCGAGAGAATAGGGCAGGGCAGGCCGAATGCTCTTCAATATTTGAAAGAGAATGCGGAAGTTTCCAAAGAAATTGAAAAGAAAATTCGCGAACATGGAAAAGAAATTGAAGTGTTTCAAACATCGTCTAGAGAAGACTCTGATACTGAGGAGTAGTGTCTTATGATATTTGCAATCTTGTTATTTTCATTTGCAATTTTCGCACAGGAGTTGCCCAGAGGAGATATTTTAATAAATGGAGAAGTTCCTCCTGGTTTTTACAAAGCCAGAATTTGCTATGGAAATTCTCCGAGTGATTCTCTTTACATTAAATGGTCTCATGCCGTAGAAGCAGATACATTTTGGGTACATAAAGGAAAATTCAGCTTGGAATATATAACAAGATATGGAAACCGCACAGCTTGGTATAATAATCCTCTAAGATATGAAAGGCGAATGGCAACACATCATTTAAGAGAACAAATACTGAATAGTCCCCTTAGATTTGATAATTTGGAAAGTTTGGCAAAAAATCAAAATCCAATATTTTCGGGAAAAAACTTGCTAGAATATTTCTCAAGATAAAGCTATCGCCTGCTTTTCATTTTAACCCTGCCACGAGAATCAATCTCAGCTTCTTTTTCTGTTTTGGGCTTAGAGGTTTTGTTGGTTGCAGGTGTAGTAGCCTTGGGGGGAGCAGCCTTAGGTGCAGGAGTAGTTTTAGGTGCTGGAGCGGGTGCGGGCGGCGGTGCAGCCTTGGGTGCAGGAGTTTTAATAACAGGTGGCTGAGGCTCGGATTTGGCAGGGATTTTTGGTGGAGGTATGGCAGCGGGACTAGCTACAGAGGCATTTGCAGCCTTTGCAATGGCTTTGTATTCTTCTTTTGCCGCAGCTATGGCTGCTGCTCTTTCAGCATCTCTTTTTTCTTGCTCAGACATTTGTTTAGATGCTTCGGGTATTCTTTCAACAACAAAAGGCTCTGGTTCCGAATCCATCAGTTTGCCAATATTGTCATTTCTGCTTCTGTCTATCCACCAAGAGTAGCCTAGGGGTTCCAATCTAGATTTGGCAAATGCTTCTGCAGAAGGTTTTACATCAAAAAAACCAATTCTAACCCTATTATATGTGCCAATCATGCCTTTATCTGGGTCGGGATTATCAACTTTTGCATTATATGCCTTAATTCCACTTTCTGCCAGTTTCTTAATTATTTTTCTTGCAGATGCTTCGGTTGGAACAATTGCTACTTGAATAACATATCTGCCTTTGCTGGGCTGTTCCATATCGTTTCCCCAATAGATAGCTGTAGCTGTTTTGACAGGTTCTTTTGCAGGAACTTCTTTGACTGTAGTTTTTGTAGCTTTGGCTGGTTCACTTGGTTTTTCCGCAGTAACCTGCGGTTCAGCCTTTTCCTCTGCCGGTGGTGCGGTTTCATTGGTAGCATTTTGTGCTGGAGGAGGCAAAGGAATAGGAATAACCTCTTCTTCGCAAGCGAGGAAGATGATTGAAAAGACAACCATACTAAAAACAAAAAGTTTTTTCATATAAATAAGCTCCAAAGATTAATATAGAAAAATTCGTGCCAAATTATATGAAAACCCCCATCATCTCCAAATGAAAAGTTTGTGGATAAAAGGCAAATCCTTGAGTGCTTTCTAGGTTGTAGCCTTTGTTTAGCAGTTTGTGCGTGTCTCGGGCTAGGGTGGCGGGGTTGCAAGAGACGTAAATTAGTTTGCGGGGTTTATTTTTGCATAGAAGTTCGCAGAGTTCATCGGTCATTCCTTCGCGGGGTGGATCTATTAAAATGCAAGATTTGTTCAAAATGGGGGTGTTTTTGCTAAACCATTCCTCTGCGTTCATCGTATAAAATTCACAGTTTTTGCCCAGATTTTTTTTGGCAAATTTTTGGCACAAGGGATTTTGCTCAACGGCTATAACACGTTCAAATTTATCTTGCAAAAATGCGGAAAATAGCCCAATGCCACTGAAAATATCCAAAAGAAGCTCGCCCTGGGATGCGGTTTTTTGAATTTCATCTATTAATTTTGGCAATAATTCCAAATTACTTTGAAAAAATACGCTTTCGTCTGCGTGAATATGCTTGCCCAAAAATTCTTCGCTTTTATTGTCAAAGAGATAACGCTTTTTTAGACCTAAATTTTCTTTTAGTTTTTCATTTAAATTTGGTGATAAAACAAGGCATTTTTCTATTGGAATCACATTATTTGTGGCTCGCTCGCTAAAACCCCAAGGGATGTTTTTATTTTTTGTGGCAAATACCTGTGCCCTATAGCGATAAGCCCACTCTGCACCGTGATGGATTTCAAAATTTTGCGGCAAATTTATTTTTGCGGTTCGTGCAAATAAATCTAAGACGATTTGTTTTAATAATTCTATTTGTCCTTTGAATTCCACATATTGTGCATTGCAGCCTCCGCATTTGCCATAATATTTGCATGGGGGAGTGCGCCGCCATTTATTTGATTCCAGAATTTTTGTTGCTATTGCTTTTGAAAAATCTTTTTTTTGCTCTGTTATTTTTATCTCTGTGAGTTCATTTGGCAGGGCACCTTCAACAAAACATACAGAACCATTAGGCAAACGGGCAAAGCCCGCTCCGCCATTTATGATTTTTTCAATTTTTAAAACCTTTTCCCCAGAGGAATAGTAACCCATTCTTTGAATCTGGAATTCCAATAAACAAGATTTGACGCAGTATCAAAAATTATAATGATAAAAGCGTGGTTTTCTATTGTGACTTTAGATTTAGTAGCTGAATTCGTATATTCGCCTGGGTCTGTGAGCATAATGCCGTTTTCTATTATTACATTTTTGTCTGCGCTCCCATAAGGGCTTAAATCATAAGTGCCGTCTTTGAGAGACATATTCACAAATAAAGCAACCTGTCCTGTTGATTCATTAAGCAAATATGCTGCAGCATCCACATGACCATCTCCGTTAAAATCTCCTTTTACTATTGTGAATAAATTTTTAGGATCGTTTTTTAGTCTTTTGTCAAAAGATGCGAGTTCCTTTGCAGATTCTGGAAAACGCCAGCCTTCTGGGGCAAAAAACGGTACGGTATCTCTGGTGAGTTTTGAAACAGGGAGCCTTCTCGGTTTTGTGAATTTCAAGGTTTTGCTTGTAGCTTGCAGTTCAAGTTCGGTTTCCGATATACTCAAAATTTGCATAAAGTTTTTAAATTCTTCTTTTATAAGTTTTTCAATTTCCTTTCTGGAACTTTGGGCAGCATCTTCATCACTGGCAGAACCTTCTACTATTTCTGTTGTGGGGCTTTTGGGGTATCTTTGGAGTTCCGAGCCTGCGAGACGATACTGAGATTCTCCCTCTGTAGTTATTTTCAGTTTGTATTTCAAATGTATTTTTTGAGGCCCATAGTCCGGGTAGTTTATATCGTATATGCTCACTTCCACTAATTTCCAGTCGCCTGTGAGTTTCATGGTATCTGCTTCTAAAGATACTATAGAACTGGATTTTTGTGGTTTTTCCATTGTCCAATTTCCTATAACGGAACTTTGATTTATTGCGGCGCTATTTGCAAAAATCGCAAGAAATAAAATGCCAGATAGAATTTTTTTCATAAGAACCTCGCTATGGTTGTGTTTCGATTTCCCTCCCAATATAGAAAAATTAAGACCTGAATCTCAATTTTAGCACCAAAAAGAAGGCCTCAGATATTATACCCCCGCTCATTTTTGAAGAACCTTTTGTGCGGTCTGTGAAAATTATAGGAATTTCCTTTATTTTGAGTCCCTTTTTCCAAAGTGTGTGGGTGGTTTCCATTTGAAAGCAATAGCCATCGCTTTTTAGCTTGCCAAAATCTAAGTTTTGCAAGGCCTCACGGCTAAAGCACTTAAAACCGCCTGTGGCATCGGAAAAAGGCATTCCCGTTACAAACCTTGTGTAGAAATTTGCGCAGTAGCTTAAAATTAATCTTTTCCAGTCCCAATTGACAACGGAAATTTTTCCGTTCAAATAACGGCTTCCCAAAACCAAATCTGCATTTTCTGCTTCTTTCAAAAAAGTATTCAATGCTTGAGGGCTATGAGAGCCATCTGCATCCATTTCAAAAACTCTATCATAATCTTTTTCCAATGCCCACTTAAAGCCTGCTACGTAGGCTGTCCCAAGACCCATCTTTTTTTCTCTTCGCAAAAGGTGAACCCTATTGTTTTCTTTGGATAAGTTTTCAACAAAATCTCCTGTGCCATCTGGAGAACCATCGTCAACAACCAGAATTTCCAAACTCTCATTTTGAGCTAAAATTTGGGGAATAATCTCTGGAATATTCTCCATTTCGTTGTATGTGGGAATTATCACTAAAAATTTCATAACGAATTCGCTAGGGCTTCAATTTTTTCTTTGTTCAAAAGCAAAACGCTTCGGGCATGCCAAGAACCATCTAAAAACTGACCACGTGGGCCATCTGCCAATTTGAGTTCATAAGATTTTTCTCCAAACTTGGCTTTAAGCTCCTTAACACTAACAGAAAATTCAGAATCAGGATTTTTCTCTATTTGCGTTAGAATTTCCTCTGCTGTTTCGTGGCTTGCAACAAAACAGGGAATACCGATGGAAACGCAGTTTCCAAAGAAAATTTCGCTATAACTTTCGGCTATTATGGCTTTTATCCCAAACCTCAAAAGAGCTTGGGGTGCATGCTCTCTGCTGGAACCGCATCCAAAATTGCGATTGGAAACCAAAATGCCCGCGCCTTTGTATTTGGAATCCCTAAAAGGATGTGTGCCGCCTTGTTTGCTAATGCCTTCAATATCATCTTCAAATGCGTGTTCGCCAAGACCATCAAAGGTTACGCTTTTTAAAAACCTCGCTGGTATAATGCGGTCTGTGTCTATGTCATTGCCTCTAAGAGGCAATCCTTTGCTCGTTATTTTCTCTATTATGCGCATAGGATATGCAAATTAGAAAAATCAAAACCTCCATCCAAAGGCAAATGTATAACGAGGTCCGCCAATAAATATAAATTTTTCAAGCAATGAGAAAGCATCGTCAAATTTTTTAGTATCTGGTTCTGCTTGATAATTACCTTTATATTTATCATCAATGATTTTCGCAACTTCACCCTCAGCGTAATCTGCTAATTGCTTTACTATTGTTTTGCCAAGCCCTTTTGCACCGTAGAATCCAAGCGCATGTTCAAAAATAAACCCGCCCGGTTTGCCAAAGTCAACTCTCCATCCAAGCTTGCCGCCATACTTTAAATAACCTCTTGATGCTTCATGATTAACGTCAATTTTGTAAACCGTGTCTGCTGGCATACCAGAGATATTAGAGAGCTTTTCGGGGATTTTTATTTTTACATTGGCATTGCCTTTGAAACCTGTTGTCAAGTTTGCGTAACCTACCATTCCTTCCAAGAAGAAAGAGCCTCCAAAAGGATATAAACGTGGATGAGCTTCCATAGACCAAATGGAAAGTTTAGCTTTAAGATCGGTTTCTAGTGGAATATCAATAGGCTTTCCAAGGCTATCTATTTCGTTTAGCTGGTTACGTAGGCTATCGGTTAGTGGGTTATTTGGCAATGGCAATTTTTGTAGGCTATCTAACACGTTTCGTAGGCTATCTACCGCTTTTTGTAGGCTATCTGGCAGGGGTGGTGGAATAAATGTAAAGGTTTTTTCTTCTTTTACCTTTGTTGTTAAATTCATATAGGCAAATTTCAAGGGCAAACTCAAAAACCTAATAGGCTGAAATTCATATTGCGCTGCAAAACCCATAGCGGATATCTCCACATTTTTCATTTTTTTTCCGAGAGTTTTAGCTGCTACGTCTATGCCCACGCCTATAATCGTGGGTCCAAGGTCAATGGTTATGGTGTTCATTGGCATAGATGGTTTTGGAGGCGTTGTGTCTTTTGGCACGGGTGCGGGCGCAGGTGCTATGCTTGCGCTGTCTATTTTTGGCGGTGCTACTGGCGTTGTATCTTGTGGCAGAGGCGTGGGTGTAGGTGTAGGTACTACGCTTGCGCTGTCGGTTGGTGCTGGTGTTGATAGTGTGTCTGGTAATGGCATTGGCGGTAGTGGTGGCAATGGCGGCAGTGGTAGTGTGTCTTTTGGGTCTTTAGGTAATGATACTGGCGCTGGTGGCTGCGGCTGTGCCGTAGGTACTAATTGTTCTGGTATAGGTTGTGCTGGCACTAGTGGCATTGCTGGTTCTGGTATTGGGTCTTGCGGTATTGATATTGGCGGTGTTGGCACTGGGGTATGTGGTGGCGGTGTTGTATTTTGTTGTTGTGCAAAAACTGTAAAAACAACAAAAAGAATTAGAGGGGCAATTTTTTTCATAATACATTCCCTTTTAGGTTAAAGTTGTTGTAAATATAGAAAAATGGTTTTATGCTCTATCTTTTTCCAATAAGCGACATAAACTCTGCTCTGGTTGTAGCATTGCTTTTGAATGTACCAATGAGTTTACTTGTGAACATTACCGAACCTGTTTTTTTTATGCCTCTAATTGTCATGCAGGTGTGAACACATTCCATAACAACACCAACACCTAGAGGCTCAAGAGAACGGTGAATTAGCTCGGCTATTTGCGTGGTTAATCTTTCTTGAACTTGAGGGCGGTGCGCATAAAAATCAACTGCTCTTGCCAGCTTTGAAAGCCCTGCAATTCTATTGCGAGGTACATAAGCTACATGAGCAACTCCTGTGAATGGCAAAAAATGATGCTCACAGATGCTGGTCACCGGAATATCTCTTAACAAAATCATCTCATCATATTTTTCAACAAACTGTGTTGCCAAAATATCTTTTTCATCTTCTTTGGAATCCAATCCGCTTAAAAGTTCTGAATACATTTTTGCCACACGCTCAGGCGTTTTCAGCAAGCCTTCTCTATTAGGGTTTTCTCCCAAACCTTCTAAAATAAGTCTAAATCCATCTTCAATCTTTTTTAGGTTCACTCTTACTTTCTCCCCTTGTGAAAAATTCCTTCACTTCTTCTATATCACTTTCCAAAGCGATTTTTAAATCGGAATCTAAAAGAACATTTCCAGTTTTTAAAAATAAAATTTTATTTGCTATTGTTTTAATGGAATCAAGTTCGTGTGTAACAATGAGAACCGATAGTTTTAAGTTATCTCTCAAAAACAGCAAAAGGTCGTCTAAGGCTCGGCTTGTAACAGGGTCAAGACCCGCGCTTGGTTCATCACAAAAAAGGAGTTCGGGGTCTAGGGCTATTGCTCGCGCCAATGCCGCTCGCTTTTTCATTCCGCCGCTGAGTTCGCTTGGCAATTTATCTATGGCATGGAGCATATTCACTTTTTCAAGACGGCTTGCCACCATATCCCTAACCTCTGCTGGCGGAGTGTTTGGCCGGTGCAAGCGAATTGGCAGGGCAACGTTTTGAAAAACCGTTAAGGAACTCAGGAGCGCACCGTTTTGAAATAAAACCCCCATGCGTTTTTGTACAGAAAGCGGAACTTGCTCTTTGCCAGCTTTTAATCTTGTACCTAAAATTTCTATTTCACCAGCCATAGCTTTTTCCAACCCCAAAATATTATTCAAAAGCGTGGATTTCCCACAACCAGATGTACCCAAAATAGCCCTTATTTCCCCTTGTTCTTGCGAAAAGGAAATATTGTGCAAAACTATTTTTTTCCCATAGCCTGCTTTTAAGTGAGAAACGGAAAGGACTGGCACAGGGGTAAGATAGAAATTTCCTATATTACTCCAATATATGAATTACGTAGTTGCAACATATTTGGCTCGCTTTGTAGCGATTTTGTTTATAGTTCCTGCAATCTTTCCAGATTTTTTTTTGAATCGGTTTCCTGGATTGGAAGCCCCCAGCATTAGGGGCGTGGTATTTGCCATTGGGATTTTGATTTATATTGGAGCCTCCGTTGCATATTATGTGTTGCGTAAAAAAGAACTTGCGCGCCGGCGGGAGGAAATGGGGAATTGAGCGAGAATGCTATAGAGATAAGGGATTTACATAAAACTTATCGTTCTGGATTTTGGCTGGCTAAAAAAAAATCGCTTTTTGGAATATCCTTAGAGGTGAAAAAAGGCGAAATTTTTGGTTTTATAGGTCCGAACGGAGCAGGCAAAAGCACTACTATAAAGGTGCTAACTGGGCTTTTACGCAAAGATGGTGGAGATGTTTTTATTCTTGGCAAATCGCCTAGCGAAACCAAAAGCAGAATAAATTTGGGTTATTTGCCAGAGCAACCTTATTTTTACGATTCTCTCAGCGGGTACGAGCTTCTAAAATTTTACGGTGGTTTGAGTGGCTTGAGGGGCAAGCTCTTGGAAGAGCGTTTGCATTGGGCGCTAACACTCGTAAATGCAAACGCAGACTGGATTTACCGCCGCTTGCGCACCTATTCCAAAGGAATGCAGCAACGCATTGGTCTTGCGCAGGCAATTTTGCACAAGCCCGAACTTTTAATTTTAGACGAACCCATGAGCGGGCTTGACCCCCTTGGCAGGCGCGATGTGCGAAAGACAATTTTGGAACTCAATAGGGGAGGCTCAACCATTTTTTATTCAAGCCACGTTCTCTCCGATGTGGAAGCCATAAGCCATAGGGTTGCTATGATTATAGATGGGAAAATTTCGCATACGGGAACCGTTGAAGAAATAACAAAAGAGACAGGCAGAAACAGTCTAGAAGAGGTTCTTGCAAAGGAGGTCTCACGTGTTGTTCCTTAGAGAAGCTTATCTCATAGCATTGAATTCATTTAGGGAAGCGGCACGCGACAAAATTCCTTATGTGGTTTTGCTCTCGGCTATTGCTCTTGCGGCATTCTGCGTATTGCTCGGTGAATGGTCTGTTTTTGACAGGGAATTTGTGGTTAAAAGCAATACGATTCCTGTGATTTCAATTTCTGGAATTTTCATAGCTCTTTTTGCAGGAGTTGGGCAAGTTCAAAAAGAAATACAAAAGAAAACCATACACACGCTACTAGCAAAGCCCGTTTCCAGAGAGGCGTTTTTGCTTGGAAAATACATAGGCTTGCTCGTTTTAATTGCTCTTCACGTAATTTTGATTTCGCTAACGCTTTTCTTTATTCTGTGGGCTATAGATGGTAGCATAAGCGTTCCGGTTATCCAAGCCTGCTACCTTGTTTTTTGGGAACTTGCAATGGTACTCGCTTTTGCGATTCTTTTTTCCACATATTCTTCTGCACTAATAAGCTCTATTTTTTCTGTTGGGATTTACCTCATTGGTCATTTGGGCAACGAAATATTGAAAGAGGTTTCTTTTGCCTACCGAATTAGCGAAGAGGGGAGTTTTTTACATTCTAATGGCGAACTTGTATATAATATAGCCAAAGGAATACACTATATTTTCCCAAATTTGTTCAGATTCAATGCTTCTATGCAGGCGGCGCATTCCATAACTTTGGATGCCTCTTACATAATATGGAACAGCTTTTATGCCCTTGGCTATTCCAGCATAATCCTTTGTTTGGCAGCTTTGCTCTTCAGAAGGAAGGATTTTGTATGACAATTTTCTACATTACCCCCATATCTTATGGCAAACTTATGACACGATGAGTGGATTTGATAAGCGGCGGAACATAGAGTGATTTTTTCTACTTTACTATCAATGCCTCAAAAACGTTTCAATACAGCAGGTCCTTGCAATTCAACCAAGCATTATATGCTTGACCCTTTGCGGTGTATTGGCAAAGAACTAATGAATTTAATAGAGCAAGAGGATTATTTTGTCATTCACGCCGCTCGGCAAAGCGGAAAGACAACGCTACTAAAAGAACTTACTTGTAAAATAAATGCAGTTGGCAAACTTTACGCCTTATACTGTTCGCTTGAAGGAGTGCAAGAACTTGTAGAGCCGGAGAAAGGCATCCCTGCGATTGCAAAAAACATAAAAGCCGCTCTTAACGACCATAATATGCCTAGCGGTTTTGCCGAAAACGCCGATAACAATGATATTACCACTGTATTGAAAACATCGCTTAGTGCATATTGCAAAACTTTAGATAAACCTTTGGTCATATTTTTTGACGAAGCCGATTGTTTGGCAAATAGGACTTTAATTACTTTTTTAAGGCAGCTTAGATATGGATATGTAAATAGGGACAGCGTTCCTTTTATTCACAGTGTTGCTTTGGTAGGGATGCGTAACATAAGGGACTACAAGGCACGTATTCGCCCAGACAGCGAAACGCTCGGTAGTGCAAGCCCATTTAATATAATTTCAGAAGCAATGACCATTAGCAATTTCACTTGCGAAGAAGTTGCGGAACTGTATTCTCAGCATACCACAGCAACAGGACAGGTATTTGAAAAAGATACAGCCCAGTTTATCTTTGAGCAAACACAAGGTCAGCCCTGGCTTGTGAACGCCATAGCGAGGGAAGCGGTTGAAAAAATTTGCAAATCTGATTATTCCACCGTCATAACACAAGATATTGCAAAGCAAGCCATACAAAATATAATTCTAGCAAGAGGAACGCATTTTGATTCGCTTATGGAGAGGCTAAAAGAGGAACGTGTCCGTAACGTTATACAGCCTTTGATTCTGGGCGAGGAAGTGGACAGAACAACCGATAATTATTTATATGCCAAGGATTTGGGTTTGATAAGAGACTTCAATGGAAAAGTTGAACCATCCAATCCAATTTACGCAGAAGTAATCATAAGAGCCATAACTTGCACCGCACAGGAGGCTATTAGAAACAGCAAACCTAATTCTGATTTGCCAAAGTATGTTATTAAGGGCAAAATAGACATAAACCATCTGCTCAAAGATTTTCAGTCTTTTTGGAGAGAAAATAGCGAAATTATCTGGGATGAACTTTATGAAGAGGGATTTCGCGAATACAAAGAAGCCTCCCCCCATTTGGTTTTTCAGGCATTTTTGCAGAGGGTGATAAATGGTGGAGGGCATATTTCAAGAGAGATGGCACTCGGTAAAAAACGTGTTGATATTTGCATTGAGTGGGAGAATCAAAAATACCCGATTGAGCTTAAACTTTACAAGGGAACTAAAACAATAAAGGATTCCTCAGAACAAATTTTGGATTATATGGATAAAGTAGGCTCAAAAGAAGGCTGGGTTGTGATTTTTGACCGCACTCCCAAAAAAAGCTGGAGCAAAAAACTTTACTTGAAAGAGGTCAAGCAGTCGGCTGGGAAGAAGATAACAATTTTTGGGTGCTAAGAAAATTCCTTAGTTTTGTCAACTTCTGTTTACATTTTTGTGCATTTTTTTTGGAATTCACAGAAAAAAGCCAGTAATGGTAGTTCAGACAATTTACTATATTACCCCCCATGAATAAAACTTTACTCTTTACTGCTCTTGTCGCGCTTGCCCTTGTGGCTTGCGGAAAAAAAGGCTCAATTTCCGGTACTATTATGGACCCATTTAGCGGAAAAGCCGTTGAAATGCCAACTGTATGGATAAAAGGCACAACCTTTACATCCCAAAACCAAAAAAAATTCCCCAATGGCTTGCCAGATGGCAAGTTCAAGTTTGAGGGAGTGCCACTATCGGATTCTTCTTATACTTTGCAGGCTGGCAAACCCAAGTATTCTCAGGGTCAAGTGAAATTTTTGATAAACAAGGATAATTTAGATGTGGTACAAAACATATATATTTATAGGCAAGATGTTGCGCCCGGGCTTTACAGACCCATTGAAGGCAAAGAGGCTGAGAAAATAAAGGCTAATGCAGTTTATCAGTCAGTTTGCAGAGAAAGTGTTTTTGCCTTTCGTACGAAATTTATCACAGATAATCCAAACACAAAAAAGAAAGAAGAAAATAATTTGCCGCCTCCTACCAATGTTCCAATAGAGGTAGCCTTTCTCTCTAAAATAGCAACCTCTGTGACTTCACCTATAGAAGTGACCTCTTACCCTGTGCTATCTGAATCTGCCAAAAAACATGCAGATTGCGGCGTGGAGCCAAAAGAAACCCTGTTAGTTCCAGACTTGAACAAAGGAACAAGCATTGCTTCGGACTACAAAAGCGAAAATCTTTATGAAATAAAGGGTACTTTGCTCAAAGGCAAGCAGTTTTTGACTATTAAGCAAGATGGAAAACTAGTTAATGCTTATTACTTAAATGCGCAATAAAATACAAGAGACAATAAGCCAGTGGTTGGTAGCTGGCGTATATGCAGCTCCCGTGCTTGCGGGGGTATTCTTTTTGTTTCAAAAAATTCCCCAGAACTATGCCAAGGCTTGGGATATAAAATGGGGCTACTATGCAGTGCTCGCCTTATTTGTTTGGTTTTGCGCGGCTTTAGTTTTGAATGCAAAAGAAATTCTGCAACGTGTAAAAAATTATTTGCCTTCAAAAATTTCCATGCTTGGCATAGCGGCTCTCCTCATTTTATTTGCAGTTTTTGCAGCCACGCAAATAAGCTTGCAGCATAGGGTGTTGAGCGATGAAACCAGTTGGGAAGCAATGGCTCTTGAAATGCGTTTTGACCAAAGTGGGGGAGTGTGCAATCAAGGTTCTTGGAAAAATGGTGCTCTTAAATGTGAAGATGTTGTGAATAATTTTAAAGGCAAGGCTTTTGCATTTGTGCAAAGCATCGCTTTTTTGTTTGCCGAACCGAACAGAGAAACATCCTTGCGGTTAAATTTACCGCTGGCTTTAGGCTCCGTGCTTCTCTTGTTTTTTGCAATGTTCAGATTTACAAAAGATGAATGGCTTGCCCTTACTTGCGCAATTTTTTTAGCGAGCCAACCCATATTTTTAATGCAATCTCGCTCTGCCTCAACAGAGGTTTTATATGTATTTTTATTTGCTGTTTTGCTCGCCTTTTATGCTCTTGTCCCGCCCAAAGAAGTTAATATCAAGCATTTTGCCCTAATCATTCCCATGCTCGGATTTTTTGCCCAAACAAGGCAAGAAACCTTGTTTTGCTTTATTCCTTTTGTTCTTTATTACTATTCTTATTTTTTAGCAAAAACATATCGTTTGGCTGCTTTTACCGCTCTTACAATGCTAGCCTCTTGGCCTGCCATAAACACAATGATAGCTTACCGAGGTTATGATTTTCAGGGAGGTGAACATGCGGCACATTCATTTGAGAACTTTAAATATAATTTGTTGAGCAATATTAAAATAATGTTGAATACAGAACTTGCGCAGAATGGGCTTTTGAAAAATCCGTTTTATACGAGCTACACTATTTTGCTCTTTGCAAGTTTCATTTGGCTTTTGTATGCGATTATCTTTCAGAAAAAATATAGATGGGCTGCGCTTTTGTTTGCTTTGTTCTGTTTGCAAATAGCGGTGATTCTCTTCAATGTTTCTGGCACCTTTGAAATAGATATTAATCAGAGATATGTGCTTGTTGCGCTTCCTCTTTTTGCCATTGTAATGGGAACTGGTTTATGCGATGTTTCTAGGGGCAATTCAAAAATTGTGTGTGGCATTATAGCGGCTTTGGCTTGTTTTCTCTCTTTGCACAACAGGGATAGTTTTAATGAAAACATTTTGTATAAAGAAAATAAATTGCTAGCAGAGGAAGATTTTTTAAACACAGAGTTAAAAAAACTTCCAAAAAATTCCATATTCATTTATGCCCGTCCTTGGCAAATGCTTGCCAGTGGCTTTAACGGTTTTTCAGAGCGTCAATTTTTGGGCTGGTCCCCAAGAGAGTTGGAAGAATGGCGAGAATTTTCTGGAGATAATATTTACATTGTGCGCGGACAAGATGGCTATGGAGAAGTGAACAAAAAATCCAGAGTTGTTGGTTTTAAAACCACAAGCACCATAGACGGAATTTTAAGCGACTATAAAACAGACAGAATCTTTTCTCAAACCAGACCTTTTGGCTACCCGCTTGAAGCATTCAAAATAGGGAAAAAAAGGGGAGAGTCAAACTATGCCGCAAGCATAAGGTGGAACGGAGATAAAAATGAAGTTGAATGGATGCTACCAGATACTCTGGTTGAATACAAGGTTTTTGTGAGCGGCACAGAACTCAATTTGGAAAAGAGCAAAAATAGTGTGCTAGTAGAGAACCCCGGTTTGCACTATGCTGTTTTAATGGCTTTTCCAGAAAACGATACTGTTAAAAAAGAAACGCAGTTTTTTATTCGATCCGAAAACAACCTCCTTTTACAAGAATTAAAAGCTGTTTTTGCTGAACAATCTTGGGGAGAGCCTAAAATGGGCAAATCCGTTGAGAACAACGCTATAAGGATAGATGGGAGAGTTTTTGAATTTGGAATTGGCTCACATGCTGCTTCAAAACTCACTTGGAATTTAAGCGGTTCATATAAAAAGTTTCACAGTTATATTGGCTTAGATGATGAATCTGCCTGCGGTAATGGTGCTATTTGGGTGGTTAAAGGGGATGGAAAAGAACTTTACCGTTCAAAAGTTTTAACCTCCCACGAAATAGATTCTTTGAGCGTTGATATTAGTGGAGTTAAGGTTCTTGAACTGGAAACCCAAGATAACGGCGACAAAGATTGTGACCATGCGGATTGGGCTGGTGCGTGGCTTAATTAGTATAAATTCTTTTTACCGTTTCTTCAATATGCCCCCATACTGTTTCCAGCCGCATATCAATAGAAGAACCGTTTTCTGATTCAAGCAGGCAACCGCCTTGCTCTATTGAGTTGTCAATAACAAGCTCAATGCTTTTTAATGAATTCAATATGGGTTTCCATATAGATTCTGTTTTTTCCGCCGATGCCACATCCCCAGGATTTAGGCGAACTTTTAATTTTTCTTCTTGCCCAAGGAATGTAAAGGCTTCTTTAATTGCTTTGGCTATTATGTTTGGATTTTGAGCTGCTTCTTCGCAAAAAACCTTTTTTGCAACTGCTATGGCAATTTCTGCGGCATTATTTTCAATTTTCTCAAAATTTTCTTTTTGCTGCAAAGATAAAGATTCCAATGTTTTTTCGGTGCTGTCTTGCAAGTTTTTTAAATCGGCATTGAATTTTTCCGTAGCTTTTTTTTCACCTTCTTTTGCACCCAAAGCTTTGCCATCTTGAACACCTTTATCATATCCAGTTTTTGAGTCTTGTTCGTTTTTCTGTTTTAAGTTCGCTATCTCTCCGTTAAGAGTGGCTATTTGCCCTTGCAAGGCGGCTACTTCGTTTTTAAGACGGTCTTCTGCTGATTCTCTTGAAGCGGGATTCATTTGAAAATCTGCTACTTTAAAACCTGCCATAGCCGCAGGCCTAATTGCCATAGCCGCACTTCCTTTTAAAATGGTTTTTAACTGAACCTTGCTTTGGTCTTTTTCTTCCATTAGTGGTAAAGTAGAAATTTCTACATTTAATTGGTGTTTATCCGTTTTGCTCTGTGCGCATTTCTATTATTGCCCATTTTTGCGTTAGCAGGTGAGTATTGGCACGTAGAGCCAGGCGAAGGCTCTATGAAAATGCTCTCTATGCCAACAGCTCCAAGGCAGGCCGCCCTTTCAGGTGCAGGAATAGCAAGCCCAAGGAGTGTGAGCGAAGCGATGAGAAATCCCTTAGCCCCTGTTTCCACCAATTTTCTGTCTCTCAGTTTTTCAAAAGCAGATTTTTCTGAATACATAGGTGCAAGCAAAATATCTATGCTAGCTCATTCTTTGCTTGGAAAATGGCATTTAACTGCTGGAATTGAATCACTTAGTTACGATGAACTAGAAGGCTACACAGATGATGGCTTGACCTCGGATGGCTCTTCTTTTGGAGCTGGAACAATTGCGGCACAGCTTGGGATTGCGAGAACTTTCAATTCCCTAAGCGCAGGGCTAACAGTTCGCTATGCAAATCAAAATATAGAGGATTACAATAAAAGTGGAATTTTGTTTGATGGGGGAGTTAAATATGATTTTCAGAAATATTTTGCCTTTGGTGCTATTTTCAGCAATTTTGGCTGGATAGAAAAAGAAAAAGCCCCTCTTTCCGTACAAGCCGGCATAACGGGCACCTGCCCGCTTTTTCTAGGTTTCATCGGTGCCTTATCCGCAGATTTATACAGAAGAAACGATTTCCAAGAACCAGAATTGCGCTCCGGTTTAGAAATAATGTACAAAGAAGTATTTTCCCTACGCTTTGGCTATCCCATTTCCAGTGAGGAAAACAATGCTTTAAGTGCAGGCTTTGTAATTAAACTAGGCTTTGCCGACATAGAATACGCCTACCAAAACCGTGCAGCCTTAAATGCGAATCATATTTTTGGGGTTAGCTTGTATTTTTAAATAGCACTGCATTTTCTATCTTCTCCCTCGGAGGCAACAATAAAATGAACAGAAAGCCATTTTTTTATGACATCACTTTACGAGATGCCAATCAGGCACTTGTTAAACCTTGGAACAAAGAGGAAAAAGAGGTGGTGTTCAATCAGTTGCTTAAACTTGGAGTTCAAGCAGTTGAGGTTGGTTTTCCAATTGCGAGCGAAATGGATTTTGAATCTTGCCAAAACTTGGCAAGGATAGCACCGGAAAATGTTGTTATATCTGCTTTGGCAAGAGCGAAAAATGTTGATATTCAAAAGGCTTGGGATGCGATTAAAGAGGCACCAAAACCACGCATACACGTATTTTTGGCTATGAGCCCGCTCAGTATGGAAAATGTTTTGCAACTGGAACCCGCTGTTGTTAGGCAACAAGCCATAGAAGCCGTTGCTTTTGCAAAATCCTTGGTTGGCGAAAAAGGCGATATTGAATTTAGCCCCGAACATTTTGGGGACTGCGTTGAAAATTTTGATTTTGTGCTTGAATCTCTTAAACAAATAGTAAAAGCGGGTGCAACCACAATTAACCTGCCAAATACTGTGGAACGCTACCGCCCTATGATTTATGTGGATATGGTTCGCAAAGTTGCAGAAGCCTTGCCAAAAGACATAACCATTTCCGTGCATTGCCACAACGATTTGGGAATGGCAACAGCCGCCACCGTTGAAAGCTATTTTGCAGGCGCAGCTCAAATGGAATGTGCCTTGAATGGGCTTGGAGAACGCTCTGGAAATACAAATATGTACGAAGTTGCCGTTGCTCTGCACAACAGCGGAGTTGAGATGGATTTGCACTTGGAAGAAATTTACGAAACCGCTTTGCTGACGAGCAAGTGGGCGCAAGTGCCCATTTACGCAAAAGCACCTCTTGTTGGCATAGATGTGATAGCTCACAGAAGCGGAATTCACCAAGACGGAGCGGCAAAAACCAAGAATATGAAAAAGGGAGCTTACCGCCCCATAGACTATTCGCTCATAGGCAGAAACGAAAATGACCTTTTGGCATTCACAAGCCAAAGCGGAAAGACCGCCGTTTACGAAATTT
>Ga0268262_10002214_pt1 | contig 22827 bp, 14 predicted proteins | sample TergutNc150P3_FD_190354 | JGI IMG/M metagenome (GOLD analysis project Ga0268262, IMG submission 190354) | Nasutitermes corniger P3 segment gut microbial community from laboratory colony in Florida, USA - Nc150 P3 (SPAdes) (version 2) | ecosystem: Host-associated > Arthropoda: Insects >...
CAAACATATAATCTGTTTTCATAATCTTATAATCCTAATCAAAAATACAATATAGCCCCGTACCAAAATGTATATTATTTCTTCGCCGTCAAACCATACCATAACTGCACAGTAGGATATAATGACCAAAATCGCCTCTGTTGATACCGATAACGCAACCGATGCGGCCTGCGCCGTGCGGCGCGTTTATGTCGAGAAGCGGCCGGCGTACGACGTCCATTCCGCCCGGCTGCTGGCGGATTTGCGGGATAATTTGGGGATTTCGGGGCTTGACGGCGTTCGAACGCTGAATAGGTATGACGTGGAGGGGCTGTCGGGCGGGTATTACGCGGCGGCCCGCGACAGCATCTTCGCGGAACTGCCGGTGGACCTCGTCTATGACGAAGAGATGCCCTTGGAACCCGGGGAGCGCGTCTTCGCCGTCGAGTATCTGCCGGGGCAGTACGACCAGCGGGCCGACGGGGCGGCGCAGTGCGTGCAGCTTTTGACTCATGCCGCGCCGCCAAAGATCGCCTCGGCGCGGGTCGTCGTCTTAAAGGGCGGTATCGGCGAGGATGATTTTCAGAGGATAAAGAGCTACTGCATAAATCCCGTAGATTCGCGCGAGGCCTCGCTTGACAAACCTGCAAGCCTTGATATACGCGCGGAACAGCCGCCGGACGTGGCGGCGCTGGACGGGTTTATCGATCTTGACGGCGACGGGATCGATAAACTAAGAAAAGACCTCGGCTTGGCGATGAAAAGCGACGATCTGTTCTTCTGTCAAAGCTACTTCCGCGACGCGGAGAAGCGCGACCCTACCATAACGGAGGTGCGCGTTCTCGACACGTATTGGTCGGATCACTGCCGCCACACCACTTTCCACACCGCCGTCAACACCGTGGAGATAGAGGAGACCGCGCTCAACGGGCCGGTCAGGGAGGCGTTCCAAACCTATATGAACGCCCGCGGGTATGTCTACGGCGAAAGCGCGGACGATCGCGACGTGTCGCTTATGGACATCGCTTTGATGGGTATGAGGGAGTTGCGGAAGAAGGGTTTGCTTGACGATTTGGACGTTTCCGACGAGGTGAACGCTTGCAGCATAGTCGTCCCTGCCGTTGTGGACGGCGAGGCGGAAGACTGGCTTGTGATGTTCAAGAACGAGACGCACAACCATCCCACGGAGATAGAGCCGTTGGGCGGCGCGGCGACCTGTTTGGGCGGCGCGATCCGCGACCCGCTTTCGGGACGCTCCTACGTCTACCAGGCTATGCGGGTTACGGGGGCCGGAGACCCCCGCGCCGCCGTCGGCGATACGCTGCCGGGCAAGCTGCCTCAGCGGAAGATCACGACGCTCGCCGCGCAGGGGTACAGCTCCTACGGCAACCAGATCGGCGTGGCCACGGGCATGGTCTCCGAGGTGTACCACGAGGGTTACGTAGCCAAGCGCATGGAGATAGGCGCGGTGGCGGGCGCGGTTCCCAAATCGCACGTGGTTCGCCGCGAACCGAAGCCGGGCGACGTCGTGGTGCTTCTCGGCGGCCGGACGGGGCGCGACGGGTGCGGCGGGGCTACGGGGTCGTCCAAGGAGCATACGGAGGAGTCCATACAGACCTGCGGCGCGGAGGTGCAGAAGGGCAACGCCCCCACTGAGCGCAAGATACAGCGGCTCTTCCGCGACCCGGAGGTGGGCAGGATGATCCGCCGGTGCAACGATTTCGGCGCGGGCGGGGTGGCCGTGGCCGTCGGCGAATTGGCCGCCGGGCTCGACATCTGCTTAGACGCGGTCCCCAAAAAGTACGAGGGGCTCGACGGGACGGAGCTCGCCATCTCCGAGTCGCAGGAGCGCATGGCGGTGGTGATCGATCCGGCCGACCTGAAAACGTTTCAGGCTAAGGCGGAGGGGGAGAATTTGGAGACCGCCGCCGTCGCGACGGTGACTGATGCCCGCCGCCTCAAAATGTTCTGGCGCGGGAAGGCCATTGTAGACATAAGCCGCGACTTCATAGACACAAACGGCGTTTTGCAGGAGACGGACGTCTTCATCAAGTCGCCCCGCGCCCTCTACCTGCCTAACGTCCTGTCCATGACCTCTAAGTGCAGGGACGAGGGCGGCGACGTGGCGGGCGCGTTCTTCGATACGATGACGGACATAAACGCGTGCAGTCAGCGCGGTCTTAAAGAGATGTTCGACGGCTCCATAGGCGCGGGTTCCGTGCTGATGCCCTTCGGCGGGCGGTACCAGCGGACTCCGGCGGAGGCCATGGTCGCCAAGCTGCCCGTAGCGGACGGCGAGACCGTCACAGGGACGGTCATGAGCTACGGCTTCGACCCGTACCTCTCCGTGTGGAGCCCCTTCCACGGCGCGGTCTACGCGGTGATCCAGTCGTTGGCCAAAATAACGGCGGCCGGCGGCGACCACCGCCGCGCGCGCCTCACTCTGCAAGAGTATTTCGAGAAGCTGGGGAACGACAAAACCCGCTGGGGCGAACCCTTCGCCGCCCTCCTCGGAGCCTACTACGCCCAGGTTAAATTGGGCGTCCCGGCGATAGGCGGCAAAGACAGCATGTCCGGCACGTTCAAAGACCTGCATGTCCCGCCCACGCTGGTCTCCTTCGCCCTCGCCCCGGTCGATGCGGCCAAAGCAATATCGCCGGAGTTTAAGCGCGTGGGGAGCGTCGCGGTCTTCGTGTCGATATGGGTGGACGAATTGGGGATGCCGGACTTCGAGGTTATCGACAGATGCTACTCGGCGGTGCATAAAGGCATATCGGACGGGCAGATTTTGGCGGTTCACACGGTGGGGCGCGGCGGGATTTCGGAGGCCCTCGCCAAAATGTGCTTCGGGAACCGCATCGGCTTTAAGGTCGACGAAGGGGTGAACCCGGCGGAGCTGTTCAAACCCGACTACGCCGGATTGGTCGTAGAACTTGACAAAAGCGTGAATACCGACAGGAACGTTTTGGGCATAGGCGAGAATTGCACCATTTTGGGCGTTACGATAGAGGAGAGGAAGATCCTCTGCCGCAACGCGCAGATCGACATAAACGAACTGTACGAGAGATGGGAGGGCGTCTTGGAGGGCGTTTTCCCCGCCGTCGCGGGGACTGGGGAGTCGGGCGACGGTATTTACGGGGATTTTTCAGGCGGCATAGATACCGATAAAAACGATTGTCCGGCCCCTAAAAAAGCGAAAATAACGGTTGCGAAACCGCGTGTGCTGATACCTATATTTCCCGGCACGAACTGCGAGTACGACAGCGCCCGCAAGTTCGCCAAGGCCGGCGCGGAGTGCGATTTCTTCGTCTTTAAAAACATCAACCCCGGCGACATAGACGAATCGGTGAGGATCATCTCCGAAAAAATATCGAATTCCCAAATAATCATGCTCCCCGGCGGCTTCAGCGCCGGCGACGAGCCCGACGGATCGGGCAAGTTCATAGCCGCTTTCTTCCGCAATCCTCGGGTGAAAGACGCCGTCTCGGAATTTCTGAACAACAGAGACGGCCTGATGCTCGGTATATGCAACGGCTTCCAAGCGCTTATCAAATTGGGCTTAGTCCCCTACGGAGAGATCCGCGACCTCAAAGAGGACAGCCCCACGCTGACCTTCAACACGATAGGCCGCCACATATCGAGAATAGCGTACACGAAGACCGTCTCCGTCAACTCCCCGTGGCTTGCGAACGTGAAAGCCGGAGCCGTCCACGCCGTTCCTATTTCCCACGGCGAGGGCCGCTTCGCAGCCCCCGCCGCCGAGATAAAGAAGTTATTTTCAAATGGACAAATAGCCGCGCAATATGTAGATTATAACGGTCAATTTTCAGAAAGCATGGACGGCAACTGCAACGGATCATACTGCGCGATAGAGGGAATACTCAGCCCCGACGGCAGAATCTTCGGCAAAATGGGCCACACCGAGCGCATAGGTTGGGATAACGTGGCCAAAAACATTCATTTCGACAAAGACCCTAAGATATTTGAAGCCGGAGTGTCATATTTTCAGTGACAGAGTGTTTAAACAATATCTGAACTATAAAAGGAGATTGCAATGTCGCATTACATCGAAATGCTGGCGAACTGGTTCCGCTCCGGCGGCCCGTTCATGTGGGTTCTGCTCTTTTTCTCCGCCTGCGCCGCGGCGGTGGCTATAGAGCGGATGATCTTCCTCTACTTCATCTGCCCACGCGACACCTCCGGTCTCGTCGGCAAGCTGAAGACGGCCGTAGGGGAGGGCAGGGGCGCCGACGCCGCCAAGATGCTGCAAGGCAAGGCTTCGCCGACCCTCGCGCTCTTGAACATAGCCGTAGACAGTTTTAACGCCGGCTACACCTCCGCCGACATCCAAGAGGACGTGGAGGAGGCCGCCATAAGCCAGATCCACCGCTTCTCGGTGCGCCTGAACTACCTCTCCCTGTTCGCCAACGTATCCACGTTGATAGGCCTGTTGGGAACGATAACCGGCCTGATGCAGTCTTTCACCTCCCTCGCCAGCGTGGACGCCGCCCAAAAGGCCTCGATGCTCGCCTCCGGCATCTCCCAGGCGATGATCACCACGGCCGCCGGCCTGATAATAGCCGTGCCCTGCATGGTGGTCTACACGATCTTTTCCAACAGGCAGAGCGTGTTGGTGAAAGATTTGGACGAATCGACCGTTAAACTCTTGAACTTTATGAAGAAGAAAGCCCAATAATGCGGAACCTTTCCTTATATAAGATGACCCGCCCCCCGTCCGAGATGTCCGAGGCCGACGTGGACGTCACTCCCGTGATGAACATGTTCGTCATCCTCATCCCGTTCCTCGTCTCTATGGCGGTGTTCACCCAGGTGGCGATCATAGACTTTTCCGTCCCCCCCGACGCCGGACAGCCCGCCGCCCAGCCGGCCGGCAAGCCCAAGCTGAAGCTCACCGTCATTTTGACGGAGACCTTTTTGGGCGTCGCCGAGGGCGAGAATTTGCTCGACTCGCTCCCCCTGCTCGCCAACGGGGAGTACCCCTTCGACTCTCTGAAGCAGGCGCTCGCTATCCGCCGCCCGCAGTCGGAGTTCCCCGACGAGATCGTGGTGGCCGTTCGCGACGGGGTGGCCTTCAAGCACGCCGTAAAAGCCATGGACGCGGGCCGCGAGAGCGGTTTCGCCAAAATCGGCATATCCGGCGCGGCCGCCGACCCTTCGGCGGGCAGGTGAGGACGCCGCTATGAGGCTGCTGTCGCGCAGAAACGACGGTCACGAGGGCGGAGGCGGGGTCTTCCGCCCCCAAATAACCTCGCTCGTCGACGTGATGACGATCCTCCTCGTCTTCCTGATAAAGAATTTCTCGGTTGACAGCGACGTGGTCTCGCCGCCGTCGAACGTCGATCTGCCGCCCTCCACCTCCCAAAAGCCCGCCCAGCCGCGCTGCGCCGTCACCGTCACCAAAGAGGAGATCATAGCCGGCGGCAGGTCGGTGGCGAGGGTCGCCGACGTTGAAAAGAGCGACTCGTTGGTCGTAGAGCCGCTGCGGGCCATGATGTCGGCTATGCTGCCCGGCTGCATGACGGACGGGAGCGGGTCGGCGGTCATACTCTGCGACAAGGACGTAAACTTCGCCGTGGTCAAAAAAGTCATGTCTACGTGCAGCAAAGCCGGCGTCGTCAACTATTCCATATTGGTTCTGAAAGAGGGAGACTGATATGGACAGGCTCTTTTCTATAATATTGACCCTGACCGTCGCCCTCTTCTTCACGATAGGCGCGCTGCTTTACAGGATGGGAAAGGGAGACCTCCTCTTGGACGCCAAAGACCCCGAAGCGATAAGGGCGTCGTTCGTCATGGACGAGCCTAAGCATCAGCCCAAAGAGGCGGAGAAGCCCAAACCCAAGCCCAAACCCGAGGAGAAGAAGACGGAGGAGATTGTCCCCGTAGACCTTACGAAGAAGCCGGAGCCCGTCAAGGAGGAGGTCAAGGAAGAGGTCAAAGAGGAGCCCAAGCCCCCCGAGCCGCCCAAACCCGTGCGTCAGGTCTACGGCCTCAAAAAGGTCTACTCCCAGGGCCTCGGAGCCGCCGGCGACGCCGGGGACGCCATCGTGGGCAAGCTCGGCAACACCCTGAACAAAGCCTACGACACCCTGACCGCCTCAGCCGAAGACCTTAAAGGCAGACCCGGCCAAGCCGCCGGAACCGCCCCCGTCTCCTCCGCCGCCTCCGTCACCAAATACCCCCGTTTAAAACCCGGTTTCCGCAGCATGAAGCCGCAATATTCTAAGGATATGCTCCAAAACAGGGTGGAAGGCGCGGTCAAAGCCAAATTATTGATAGCCTCCGACGGAACGGTCAAACAGGTGGAGATAATCAGCGACATAGGCTACGATTCCGGCGAAATAGCCAAAGCGTTCTTGATGACCCTGCAATTCGAACCCGCCATGAAGGGCGATCAAGCCGTATCGGTGTGGATTCCGTTTTCCATACGCTTTGAGTTGATATAAAAGATTTTTGACTTTTTATTTATAAAAATTCCCGCAAAACTCCTCACCGCATATTATATTATTATATTATGCCGTATTGTATTATGTATCGGCAAAACCCTAATTACCGATCGGAGGCCCTAAAATGCGTATAAACAGCAACATGCCCGCCGCAAACGCCCAGCGCAACCTGACCGACACCCTTCTTTCCGGCGCGAACGCCATGCGGAAGCTCTCAAGCGCCTCCCGCATCAACACGGCCGCCGACGACGCGGCCGGGCTCGCCATCTCCGAGAAGATGCGCGGTCAGATAGGCGGCCTCAATATGGCTTCCCGGAACTCCTCCGACACCGTGTCGCTAATCCAGACGGCCGAGGGCGCGCTCACAGAGTCGCACTCCATCCTGCAAAGGATGCGGGAGCTCGCCGTCCAGTCGTCCAACGACACCTACACCGACTCCGACCGCAACGAGCTTCAGGCCGAAGTCAAGCAGCTCCAGTCGGAGCTGACCCGCATCGGCAACACGACGGAGTTCAACACAAGGTCTCTCTTAGACGGCGGCGCCGGCGGTCAAGGCGAGGAGCTCGGCGACGCGATAATGACCCAAACCGGCGCGAACAGCGGCCAAAACATGTTTACCGGCATAGGCGACATGCGGGCCGAATCCCTCGGCGTGGCCGACGTGAACATCTCCACAAGGGACGGAGCCGCCGCCGCCATAGCAACCATAGACAGCGCCATAGAATCCGTTTCAAGCCAGCGCGGAGCCTTAGGAGCCTCCCAAAACGGCCTAGAACACACAATCAGAAGCATAGACATAGCCGCCGAAAACACCCAAGCCGCCGAAAGCCGCATAAGAGACGCGGACATGGCCAAAGCCGTATTGGATAACACGACGGAGAACATAAAACGCCAAGCCTCGCTTGCCATGATAGCCCAAGCGAACCAAAAACAGAATAACGTGATGTCGCTCTTTAAATAGGGTTTTGACGTACCGCGACGCGAAGCGGCGCATGTGTTAAAACGTCCCCCCGTAAAATATATAGACGGGTCCTTTTCCGTCTATATATTTTACGATTTTGGGGGGACAGCAGGGGGGGGCTCTAAAGCGGGGCGTTACGGGGCAGAGCCCCGTCCCCATAAAAAGAATTTGATTTTTAAGATTTTTAAGGTTTTGACTTTTATTTTAAGATTTTTGACTTTAAAAATTTAACTAAATACTTGCTATTTTGCCGAAATCAATATAAATTATATATAGGCCTTAGGCGTAATCAGGCGTAGTCAACAACCGCAACTGTTTGCAGGAGAGGCAAGTCAATGAACATAGTACCCGTGTTTCTGCGTCGCATGGCCGTTTCCGCCGTCGCGCTTGTTTTCGGCCTCGGCCTTGCCGGCCCCGCCGCCGCCCAAGACGCCAAGAATTTCAGCGACAACGAGATCAACAATCTCTTCGGCACTTTCCAAGAGGAGCAGGAGAAGAAGGAGGACGCGCCCAAACGCGTGCTTCCTACCTACACCGGCAACTACAAGGTGCTCGTCGGCAGACCGATATATGCGGTCTACGAGGCGGAGACCAAGACCAAGTGGATATCCGCGCTGGGCGAGATTTACACCCACTACAAGATGGGGGCTTTCCCGCGCACATACGTATACCCCATGGAGCAGGTGAACGGCGTGCTGCCCGGTTTCCGCGACTACGGGAAGCGGTTCAACAAGCAGCATTACATAGACGCGGCCAAGAAGCTGGGCGCGACCCACCTGCTGTACCAGGAGTACCAGCCGCAGAAGGACGGCAAAACCACCCGCTACGTGATGGAGCTGTACTGGATCGCTGAAGGGGCCACGGTGCTGAGGTCTTCCGTTGACATCATCCATAGCGAGTTCGAGGGCGGTTTGAACTTCTGTTTGGGCAAGATCGCCGACGCGATGGATCCCAAAGCCAAGAGCGGCGGCGTTATGGGCGTGCAGGTTTACGGCAAGGATTTGAAGACGCTTGAGCCTTTCGGCAACGCGCTGGCCGCCGAGGAGCGTTTCTCGAAGGACAGGGCGGAGGCCACGTACGCCGCCATAGACAAGATCGTGCAGAAGAACGCCTCTTTGGTCGGTTTCCCGTACGCCGCCGCGCTGGTCGCGGGACGCGCCGAGGATTACGCTAAGGCCGTGAAGCACATAGAGGCGGTCATAGGCAAGTCTAAGGATTACCCGGCGCTCCAGCTGCGCTTGGCGGAGTTCCAGAGGGGGGCCCAGCGCTACTCGGAGGCCGTGAGGGCGGCCGAGACTGCGGCCAAGAGCGCCCCGCTCAAGGTGGCGGCGGCCATAGAAATGGCCATGATATCGCAAGCCCAGGGCAATTTGGACAGGGCGCGTTCGGAGTACGAAGCCGTCCTCCGCGACGGAGAGGCCAACAGCCGCGTGCTCTTCATGCTCGCGCTCCTCAGCATCCAAATGGGGCGGGTGTCCGAAAGCGACGACTACCTGCGCCGCGCCGAAGAGAGCGGTCTGACGCTCGACGAGGGCGAATACTTAGACCTCGGCCGCGCTTACGCCAACGCGAGCGGCTACGAGGACAAGGCGGTCGAGTACCTTAAAAAGAGCATGGGCCCCAAGCAGAGCAACGAGGACGCCTGGGAGGCCATAGCCGGGCTCTACAGCAAAATGGGCAACTCCTCGGACGCCGCCGAAGCCTACGTGAACCTCTTCAAGATCAATATGCAGGCGCACAGCGGAAAGCTGAAGCTCGCCGGCGAAGCCTTCGAGAAGATGGGGATGACCGACAGGGCGAAAGACGCCTACGCGCTCTTCTTGGACAGACGCTTTTCCGACAGGGACGTCTCCATGAACTTGGCCCGCATATACTTCAACGACAAAGATTGCAAGAAGATACAGGACGTCTTGAAGGGCTACGACACCATACCGGAGGCGGTGCAGATGCTTGCCGAGTGCGGGTTCAAAGTGCGCAGGATAGACGAGTCGCAGACTATGAAGGCTAAGAAGCTGTCGCCGGTGATGCTGACGGCTCGGATATCGGGGGGGGCGTTTCTTGTGGGGGGCGTTACGGCCGGGCTGCTTCTCAACGAAAGCGTGAAGAAAACCTACGATGATTATAAGGGCTGGGGCGAGTGGGGGCAGCCGGCTCCGAATTCCGACGCCCGCGATCCCCAAAAGGTGGCGGAAATGAGGAAAAAAATAGACGACGATAAGATGTTGCGCGACATCATGTATGTTTTGGCCGGCGCGGGCTTGGCCGGTTTCGCGGTTACGTTCTTTTTCTAAAACGGAATATCAAGCATAAGGAGGGTTGCTGTGAAAAAAACAATCATGATCGTTGCGGCGGCCGCGTCGCTTTTAGCGGCGCTGCTGGTGTTCGTCTGCGAAGATCCTAAGATTTTCGAAAACCCGCTCGACAAGAATGGGAGCAATTATCTATACCTCGATACGACCAATGAGGCGGATAAACTTAAACCGAGCGAAAACGGCGGAGTGAATCTATTCGACACGACGAAGGGTTATAGGCCGTGCGACATGACGAATCCTACGCTGAACCTTAGAGGAGATTCTCCCGCAATCGTATGGTCGAACGACACATTGAAATATAACGATTGGATGAACATAAGCAAAGCGAGCGGGTGGTTAGACTCGCTCATTACGTATACGGACGGGAAAGGCAAGGGAGAGAAGGGCAACGCGACGCCGTTGTCGAAACCGTGCCTGAGCGATCGTACCGTTAAAAATTACACTGATTGCGTGTCCGAGAATATAGGCGGCGGGAATAATAAGATGCCCGCGCCCGGAAAGTACTACATTTGGTACAGAGTTGAGAAACCGGAGTGCAATAAAAATACGCCGTATGCCGAAAGGAACAGGGAGCTCGAAATTAAGCAGTACACGCCGCCGGACGACGGAACGCCGGAGATTGAGCTGCTCGGCTACGCGGACGCCGACGTTAAGGAGGGGGGACCCGCCTACGTGGATAGAGGCGTGGTGGTTACGCTCAACGGCGTTAGAGATATGAACCTGCTCGACAGCGTCGTGGTCAAAGGCGTAAGTCCGAGCGGCAACAATTACAGGTTGAAAGTGGACAGCCCTAAACCGATTGCTTTTTCGGATGTTAAACTTCCGGATAATCCGAAGGCCGGAGACGCGTACACCGTCACGTACTACGCGAATTACAAGTCGAAGACGTCGGATAAAACGACGTCCGCCGTTAAGGTTAGAAATGTGAAAGTGTCGGCGGATAATACGCAAAAAGACGCGGCGGTAATCGTTCTCAATCCTTACAAGTACAAGCTGGGGAACAACGTTGTGGACGTTATGGATACGGTTTTGGTTGACGGCGGCGGCGCCTATGTCGAAAAGGGCGTTAAAGAAGTTTATTGGCTAAGGGACGGGACGACTAAGGTGCCTTTGGACGTGAATTCGGTGACGAGGTTACCGTTGCCGTCTTTCACCGGACCTAGTAAGACCGGGAAGAAGGTGTCTTATGAGATCAATCCGGGAACCGGTTATGATAAAGGGGTGGCGCAGAGGTATGTGTTTGTGGTGGACGGCCACTGTGAGTCGACATCCGATAGGGCCAGCAAGCCGGCTATAGAGTTTGTAGGGTCGGAAGCGCTGACGATAGATGCGGGTAGGCCGTGGGATTATGCGGCCAGTTGGAAGGTGAATAACAAGAATTTGGAAGAAGGCGCGTACACCGCTTCAGACGGGATCAAGTACTTCATATATTTCAACGGTCTTGACCCGAACAAACCGGTGACGGGCACCTATAAGATAACCTACGTGGGTTTGGGTATGTGCAAAGAGGCTCCCGCGGCCGAGAGTGAGAGGACGATTACCGTGAGGTGACGTAACCCGGATTTTCCGTTTAACCGCGCCGCGTAAAAAAATTTTGCAAAGCGGCGCGGTTAATATTAGTTTATATTATGTATTATGCAGTATGGTTAAGTCGGTCGGTTAGGCGGCCGTTCGGCCGTTTTTGAGATACCCGCAAGCGATTGGGGGGGGAGCGTTTAATGAGTTTCAGCCGTTTTATCCGTTCGACCGTTATGCCGTGCGCCGTTTTTTTGGCGTTGGCGGCTTACGCGGCGCCGCTGTCCGCCGAGGCGATAGAGGTGCCGTCGCCAAAGGCCAAGAGCATCGGCGCGGCTATGACGGCGGCGCGGACGGGCGATACTGTGAGGGTTAAGAACGGGGTGTATCGGGAGAAGATTTTCGTTACTCCGGGCGTGGCGCTTATTTCTGAGAATCTTTTCGGGGCTGTGCTTGACGGCGGGGGGCGCGGCACGGTGGTGACTATGGGCAACGCTTCGGAGATATCGGGGTTTGAGATACGCAACGGCACGTTCGGCGTTTTTTCGTCTTCGGCGCAGGCGGTTATCCGGCGGTGCCGGATCATGCACAATGTGCAGAGCGGGGTGATGTGCGTGGGCACGCTGCCGAGAACCGAGGACAATTTCATAGTGTTCAACAAGGGGTCGGGGATTCAGGGGTGGGACGTGCGCACCACGAGCGGGTCTATAAACCACAACACCATAGCGTTCAACGCCAATCACGGGATTTCGCTGGGGGGCAGCACTTCCATTACCGTAGAGAACAACATCATCGCGTTCAACGACCAGTTCGGGGTGAAGCCGGGGGAGGAGACGGTGCGCGTGATGCTCATAAACAACAATTTTTATCAGAACGCCAGGATTTCGAGCGCTTTGCCGGCGGACAACATATCGGCGGATCCGTTGTTCGAGGACGCCAAGCGGTTCAACTTCAATCTTATGAAGGAGTCGCGCAGCATAGGTTTGGGGACGGACAATCAGAATTTGGGTTCGAGGGTGTTGCATTGAAAATAAAAATTAAACCATACCTGACGGGAGTTTTGTCATGAATATCAGAAACAGTATCGCCGTTGCGTTGGCGTGCGCGGCGTTCTTCGCCGGCGCGTCGTCCGCCGAGGTAATCGATGTTCCATCGCAGGTCAAGACCATTTCCGGAGCGATGGTTACGGCGCGCATGGGGGACACAGTGAGGGTCGCGCCGGGCGTTTACCGGGAGCGTGTGATCATGGCGCCGGGCGTATTCCTGATTTCGACGTCGCTCTTCGAGGCGAAGATCAGCGGCGGCGGGCGGGGCACGGTCGTCACCATGTCCAAGAACTGCACCATATACGGTTTCGAGGTGACCGACGGCACCATCGGGATATTCTCGAGCGACATGGGCAACGAGATATCCTCCTGCCGCATCGTGAACAACTGGATGACGGGCATCATCACGGTGCGCCACCTGCCCAAGATCCAGGACAACATCATCGCGTTCAACCGGGCGTCGGGCATTCAGGGGTGGGACGTGCGCTCCACGGCGGCCACGATAAACCACAACTCGATAGCCTACAACGGCAACCACGGCATAGCGGTCGGCGGCGTGTCGGAGTTCATTATCGAGAACAACGTGATAGCGTTCAACGAGAAGTTCGGCCTCAAGATACTTGAGGGCCCGGAGAAGATCCAGGTGAGCGCCAACAATTTCTGGCGCAACCTGTACCAGCCCGGCAAGCCGCTTCCCGAGAACAATTTCGCCTTTGATCCGGCGTTCATAGCTCCGCGTTCCGGCTTGAACTTCAAGCCCGACCCCGGCCAGTGCTGTAAGTCTAAGGGTACGGACGACGAAAACATAGGCGCGAGACTGAACTATTAAGCGTTGCCGCCGCATAGGCGAAGCCGATCTTTTTGAGTTGCGGGGGGATTGGGCGTAAACAAGCCCGCAATGACGGTAAAATCGACCGAATTAACTGTGGGATGCACATTAACAAATCGATAAATGATAGGATGGGGCTTATATGACGAGATTTTTTAAACGCGGGATCGCGAGGATCAGGCTCATGCTGGCCGCCGTCGGGGTGACGGCCGCCGCTATGCAGGCGTGGGCGGCGGACGGATCGGCCGGACTGCCGGGCGGGCACCTTATCGAAGACCGGTGGCGCTCCGTGTACTCACAGTATTCGGGCGCGACCAACCCGGCGTACATCAACGAAGAGAACTATATGTCGCTGCGCTTCCTCTTCGCCAGCACGCTGGAGATATTCAACACGCAGGAAGCGGGCTTCACCTATCCGCTGGGGCTTTACGACGCGGCCGGCGTGTCGTGGATCATGAACGGCACCTCGACGTACGAAGCCACCGACGCGGACGGAAAACCGATCGGGCAAGGCATCCTCGACCAAGGGCACTTCATAGCCTTCACATACGCGCGCAACGTGTGGAAAGGGCTGACGGTGGGCGGAAACCTCAACCTCATGCTGCAAAGCATTCCCGACCGCAATCTGCTCGACCAGGGCAAAATCGGCAACATCATGAGATACGGCGCCGGCTTCGACCTGGGCCTCACATACAAGGTGCTGCGCCACCAGATGATAGGCAACCACATAGTCGGACTCTCGACGAACAACCTCGTCAACATGATAATGGAATCGGACGAAAGATACGCCGCGTCGGTGCGCGTCTCGCTGCTCTCCGACTTTTGGGAGAGGCGCATCTACTACGGAGCCGATTTCATTCTTAAAGACATCCTCATAGACGACGCCAAAGATTTGGCGGAAGGCGTGGTCAATCCGGGGATGCCGTGGGAGTTCACACAAAAAATAGGCGTCAACATACTGCGCATCTTCAAACTCTACGCCCTCATCGGAATCACTCCCGACGGGCTCGACCACTACGGTTTCGCCTTCGGCGCGAATATGCCCGGCTTCTTCAACGGCCGCGACATAGAGGGCATGATGCAGTTCGTCTCCATAGCCAACGGCGGCGGCGAGAGCGGGGCCGACGCGAGCCACATAACCTTCTACGCCCGCACGGAACTCGGAAAGCACAGGGAAGAGGTGTACGCCCGCAAAATGGCGCGGCGCGGAACTTTGGGCCCCAACAACCTCTACAACAAAGCTCTCGAACTCTACTATAAAGGCGAGTACTACACCGCCTACTGGATATTCTCGCAGATCGCCGTGGAATACCCCGACTTTTTCCGCAACGACATGGTCAGCTACTACCAGGGCGCCTGTATAGAGGGCATGGACATGCGCCAAAGCGCCATCGCGGCCTTCAAGCGCACCAAAGAGGAGCATTCGCGCAGCGTGGCCGTGCCGATGGCCGACTTGGGCATGATGCGCGTGTTCTACAGAAGCGGCGACTTCTCGGCGGTCGAGAGCCAGTTTGAGGAACTCAACGCCCTCGGCGTCCCCGACTCCATCAAATACCACGCCTACTACATAATGGGCCAAACCCACATACAGCGCGGCGACTACCAGGCGGCGCGACAGCTGTTTACGATGATACCCGAAAACCACCCCGACTACGTCTTCGCATACCACGCGGCGGCGGTGGCCAACGCGATGGCCGAGAACTTCCAGGGCGCGATAGCCGACCTCGAATTCGTAATCCAAATAAAGCCCAAAAACAAGGCGCAGGAGGAGGCCATCAACCGCTCCTACGTCTTCTTAGGCTTCCTCTACTACGAAGACCTGAACACCGAAGGCGCGCTGGCGAGAGCCGTGACCGCGCTGCGTAAGGTGCCCAAAAACAGCTACTACTACCAAGACGCGCTCTTAGGCCTCGGCTGGACGGCCCTTAAAGCCCGCCAGTGGCCCGACTGCCTCTCCGCCGGCGCCGAATTGGCCAAAACGGCCACCGACCCCGTTCTCCAAAGCGAAGGCAGCCTGTTGCAAGCATACGCCTACGCCATGCAGAAGAACTACTCCCAAGCGGTCAACCTGCTTGACGAAGCCAGCAAGAAGCTCGCCGCATACACCGGCCCGAATGAATCCGACCTCGCCGCCAACCGCAGCGAGTACGAGAACGTCAGGAGCGACTACGAATCAATGGGCGTCAGGATAGACGAACTCGGCCAGGCGCGCCAGTCGTCCGTAGTCCAAACGTCGATAGACAGCCTCCAGTCCCCGCAGTCCAAAGGCAAGGCCTCTATCGACCAGCACTTCAAGTTCGAAGACGAGTTCAAACGCAAGTCTTTCTTCAGCCGCAACAGAGAGCAGGTTAAAGAGGACATAGACTTCGCTATGGCCCGCTTCGCAAGGTACGCCGGCTCCGCCGGAGCGATCAAGAAGTCCGGCGGCGGCGGCAGCGGCGCGATCGACGACGAGATCGAAAGACTCAAGAGGGAGCTGGAAGGGGCGAAGTAATCGCGGGTTTATTTGTGTGTTGATGTCAGCAGGGGCGGGTTTCAGACCCGCCCCTTTTTGATTAGGATTATAGGATAAAAGAAAAGGATTATAGGATAAAAGATTAAAAGGAACAATGAACGTGAAAGAGAAAATTGTCGAGGCTTTATCAATACTGTTAAAAGACAGCCTCTCCGAATCCGATGTTGAAAAAAATATCGCCGTTCCGCCTTCAGACGATTTGGGCGATTACGCTTTTCCTTGCTTCGCCTTGTCCAAAATACTCAAAAAAAATCCCGCCGCCATCGCCGCCGATCTTAAAGAGAGGATCGGGCCTGTCGGCAAAGAGGGGAGCGTTCGGGTAGAGGCCTCCGGAGGGTACCTCAACTTCTTTATAGACAAACGGGAACTGGCGGCGGCCGTCATAGAAACATACTCCAACGCCGTCCCGACGTCTATGGCTGATTGCGGAGCCGCCCCCGCAGGCGTTGCAAACGGCCGTCCGCAACGCGCAGTGGTGGAGTTCGCCTCGCCGAACACCAACAAACCCCTCCACCTCGGCCACCTCCGCAATATGTCCATAGGCGACAGCACAGCCCGCATACTCTCGTTCTGCGGGTGCGAGGTGTTTAAAACGAGCATAAACAACGACCGAGGCGTCCACATCTGCAAATCCATGCTCGCCTACAAACGCTGCGGAAACGGAGCCGAACCGCAAAGCGCCGGGGTCAAATCCGATCATTTCGTAGGAGATTACTACGTGATGTTCAACGATAAGTCCAACGCCGACCCGTCTTGGACCGAAGACGCCCAAAAGATGCTCAAAGCGTGGGAAGACGGCGACCCCGACACCGTAGAACTATGGAAGAAGATGAACAAGTGGGCCCTCGACGGCTTCAGAGAAACATACAAACTCTTCGGAATATCATTCGACAAGGAATATTACGAGAGCGGCATCTACAAAAACGGCAAGGAGATTGTGGCCGAGGGCCTGAGCAAAGGCATTTTTTACAAACGCGAAGACGGCGCGGCCGCAGTCGACCTCGAAGAGGAAAAACTCGGCGCGAAAGTTCTGCTCCGCCCCGACGGCACGAGCGTCTACATAGTCCAAGACCTCTATTTGGCCCTGCTGAAAGATAAAGAGTTCAATTACGACAAATCGTTCTACGTGGTGGGCAACGAACAAGATCATCACTTCGCTGTTCTGATAGCCATTTTCAAAAAACTCGGCTACGACGTGGCCGGCAAGATGAAGCATTTGTCCTACGGCATGGTTGAACTGCCGGAGGGAAAGATGAAATCCCGCGAGGGTACGGTTGTGGACGCGGACGACCTGATATTGGAGACGAAAGAACTCGCGAAACGGGAAGTCGCCGAACGTTACGAGGTGGCGGAAGCGGAAGCCGAGGGGAGAAGCCTGCGGATCGCGCTGGCGGCCGTCAAATACCAGCTGTTGAAAATCGACATAGCCAAAAACATGGTCTTCGACCCGAAAAAAGCGATCAGCTTCGAGGGCGACACCGGCCCGTACCTGCTGTACAGCTACGCCAGAGCGTCGTCTATACTAAGAAAAGCCGGAGGAGTAGGGGAGCGGCTCGACAAATCCCAACTCCCGGAGAGCTTCGAACCCGCCGAGATCAAACTGATGAAAAAAACCGCCTTCTTCCCCGAAGCCGTAACATACGCCTACAACCGCCTGTCCCCGTCCGTCATAGCAAACTACGCCTTCGACTTAGCCCAGCTGTTCAACGAATTCTACCACGCGAACCAAGTGATCGGAAGCGGCGGAGCTGTGGAAAAGTTCAGGGTAAACCTTGTGGGGGCGTTTAGGTCTGTGATGAAGTGTTGTTTGGGATTGATGGGGATTGAGGCTATTGAGGAGATGTAAAAAGACAGGGGCCGGCCGTCACTTGCCGTCCCCTGCTTCACTGCACCAATCACATCTATTACACCAATCACACTGATTACTTCCGACTTATACATGATGTGTTACTCAAACACTCTGGATTGCTTCGTCGCTTCGCTCCTCGCAATGACGGCGGCCATTGGCTTCGCCGAGATAAACAAGTTGCTTCGCCGTAGGCAATGACCGTCATTGCCTTACGGCTCGATAAACACGGTGCGAGCGTAGCGAAGCAATCCAGAAACTCAATGTCAAACAAAATCCTAATTCTAACGCAACAGTTGCAGCACGTTCTGCGGGATCTGGTTCGCTTGCGCCAGCATCGCCTGGGACGACTGCATAAGTATGCTCTCCTTCGTGTACTCCATGATCTCCTTGGCCATGTCGACATCGCGGATGCGGCTCTCTGCGGCTTGAAGGTTCTCGGCGGAGGTGTCGAGGTTCTTTATCGAGTGCTCCAAACGGTTCTGCATGGCTCCCAAAAGCGCGCGCTGGTGAGAAACGCGCTGCAAAGCGTTGTTGACAGTCTCTATCGCCGTCGCCGCGCCCCACTTGGTGCTGATGTCTATGTTGGCGACGTTGAGGGCGGTGGCCCGCATGTCGCTCATGGAAATGAACGCCGTCTGACCGCTGTTCGCGCCTATCTGAGCCATTACGGAGTCCTTCAAGTTGCTCGAAGCGGGCTCGTAACGGGAGAAGATGAACGTTAGGCTCTCGCTTACGACGGTGTCGTAGTAGCGGGCGGATAGATTGGCGCCGGCGTTGGCGGAGAATTGGACGCTGCGGCCTTCGTGGGCGAGGGTGACGCTGCCGGGGTAGAATTTGTCGGGGGTGGTGATTACGGTGCCGGGCCTTAAACGTGTATCATCATTTATTTTGGTTTTGACAGCCATAGTGCTGTCTTTCGCCAAAGAGAATGCGTCAACGTTTCCGCTGTTTGCGGAGATGTCCTCGGCCAAGGTGAGACGGCCGATGTCTATGAATATCTTGCCGGTCGCATCGTTCGGATCCGCAAGCGTACTTGCGTGGACGAGAACCGTGCCGTCGTCGAGCGTTACGCTTCTGCCGGGGGCCACTATCTCGCTGCCCACTTTCAGGATTCTGTCGAGGGCATCAAAAGATATGGTGAGTTCGTTGCCGCTTACCATTACTTTGATGGCGGTGGTTGAGGCTCCGTCGTCAATCATCTCAATAATGCTACCCTTGGCGAGTACGCTGCTGTTGGCAAGCGTGATGACTTCGCCATCAATTCCATTGTAACCGGTGAGCGGCTTGCTGTTGCCGAGCGTGATGTTGTTGTTGAACTCGCCGGCGGCGACTAAATAGTTGGACGACTCCACGATCTGCACATTGTTTATCTTGGTCAAGGTAGTAGCGTCAATAGGCAGAGTGCTCTGAGAAGACAATGTGAAAGCGCTCACTATCGTGGAGTCAAGCACTTGGCTTCCATCCAACGTTAGGCTGCCGTTTTCCACGCTGACCTTACCTCCGCCGTTGTTCTTGAGAACCGTGCCGTTGTCGAGCCTTATGCTCTTGCCTACATCAACTTTAATCGGGGTCGGCGAACCGCTTGTAAAATGAAGTTTAAGCACGCCTTCAGAATCGTATTCGATACTTTCGACTCCGGTACCGGTAGTGGTGTCAAACATAAGAGGAGGCGGTGTGCTACCCGGAGTGTTGCCCACGCCGTCGCTGTTCACCAGCGTGAAAGTGGAACCGGAAGCTAAAATACTACCGCCGCCAACCGACAAAAGTTCGTGGTCGGTAAGCTTTTCTCCCAGGACTACCTCGGTGACTCCGGACGGAAAGATAGTTGTCAGGTCATCTCCTGCTATCTCAATCAATGTTACAGGCCCCCCATCCGCCAAAATAGTCCCCGCCTCCAATTCGCTGGCCTTAACCTTAGTATCCACGCTCATAGCCCTAAAGTTATAAATAGTCCCGTCCGGCCCCACCAACTTAAAGTCGTTGGGGTTATAGACGCGTTCCCCCCCGTCAAACGACTGGTTAGTTTTTATGAGCATATACGCCCCGTCAAACGCCCAACTCTTATCATTAGAAACGCTCGCCATCATAGCGTTCATCTTAGTAGAGTCGATGGTTATTCTCGAGTTATTGTTCAGCCGCGCCGTCCCCACCACCTCTTCCGCCACGCCCTTAGCGCTGCCTTCGAGCAGTTTCTTTGTGTTGAACTCCGTGGTATTCGCGATGCGGTCTATTTCGTACCGCAGCTGCGTGACTTCGGCCTGTATTTCCGACCGATCCGCGTCCGTGTTGGTGTCGTTCGCCGACTGCACGGCTAATTCGCGCATCCTCTGTAGGATTTCGTGCGTCTCGGCCAGCGCTCCCTCGGCGGTTTGCAGGAGGGAGATTGTGTCCTGAGAGTTTCTCGAGGCCATGCCGAGACCGCGCACTTGTCCGCGCATCTTTTCCGATATGGCGAGTCCCGCCGCGTCGTCGCCGGCGCGGTTGATGCGGTAGCCGCTGGAGAGCTTCTCCATAGACTTCGCGCCCGATGTTTCGCTGATACCCATCTGTCTGTGGGTATTGATCGCTATTAGGTTGTGGTTGATACGCATAATACTCCTCCCTTATAGGGTGTACTGTGATTGGTTTCTTTATAAACAGCAACTGCCGTGACGTTAACGTAATAGTTGCAGCACGTTCTCCGGTATCTGGTTCGCCTGCGCCAGCATTGCTTGCGCCGACTGCATGAGAATGCTGTCTTTCGTGTACTCCATAATTTCTTTGGCCATATCGACGTCGCGTATGCGGCTTTCTGCGGATTGCAGGTTTTCCGTGGAGGCGTCGAGGTTCTTTATCGTGTGTTCCAAGCGGTTCTGCATCGCGCCGAGAAGCGATCTTTGGTGCGAGACGCGTTGCAGGGCGTTGTTGACCGTTTCTATGGCGGTCGCGGCGCCCCATTTGGAGCTGATGTCTATATTTGCCACGTTGAGCGCGGCGGCCCGCATGTCGCCCATGGAGATGAAAGCGGTTTGTCCGCTGTTCGCTCCTATTTGGGCCATGACGGAGTCTTTGAGGTTGCTCGAAGCGGGTTCGTAGCGGGAGAAGATGAACGTTATGCTCTCGCTTACGGCTGTTTCGTAGAAGCGGGCTTCGAGCGATACGCCGGCGTTGGCGGAGAACTGGAGGGCTCTGCCTTCGTGGGCTATGGTCACGCTGCCGGGGTAGAATCTGTCGGGCGAGGTGATGACGGTACCGGCCATTAGTTTCGTATTGTCCGTTATTTTAGTCTTAGCGGCCATTGTGCTGTCTTTAGCTAAAGAGAATCCGTCGACGTTTCCGTCTTTGGATGTGATGTCTTCGGCTAAAGTGATGCGGCCTACGTCCACGAATACAACGCCTGTCGCCTCGTTCCGCGATTCAAGATTGCTCGCGTGGGTGAGAACCGTGCCGTCGTCGAGCGTTATGCTTCTGCCGGGGGCTACTATATCGCTGCCCACTTTAAGGATTTTGTTTAGCGAGTCGTAAGATATGGTGACCTCGTTGCCGCTTACCATTATTCGGATGGCGGTGGTTGAACCGGTGGGCGGAGGTCCGACGGCGCTGTCGTCAACCATTTTAATAAAGCTGCCCTTAGCGAGTATGCTGCCTTCGGAGAGCATTTCGATGTCGCCTTCATCATATACTCCGGATCCAGGCGTACTTTCCTTAATGCTTACGAGAGGCTTGCTGTTGCCGAGCGTGACGTTGGTGTTGAACTCGCCGGCGGCGACCTCGTAGTTGGACGCCGACACGATGTTCAAGTTGGCCAGCGCGGTTTTAGTGTTATCAGCGCTCAAGACGCTCTGGGTGGCTATTTTGTAATAAGAGACGTTGATGCCGATTTCAAGATCGTCTTCGATTTGAAGGCTGCCGTTCTCCACGCTTACTTTTCCGCCGCCGTTGTTCTTGATAACGGTGCCGTCGTTGAACCTAAAGGTCTTACCGACTTCGATTTTGATGGGGCTCGTAGTCGGAGGCCCGCCGCCGTAATTAATCTTCAGAACGCCTTCGTTATCGTATACGATGCTGTCGGCTCCGAGATCGGTAACGTTAGTAAATGCAATAGGGATGCCGGTGGCCACCATCGTGAAAACGGACCCGGAGGCCAAGATGGTCTTTCCGCCGACAATGCTAAGCTCGTGATCTGTAAGAGCTTCGCCTAAGATCACTTCATCGCCGGCGGCGAATGGAGGGATTAAGATTCCCTTAGCCTCAATCCGCGTAACCGCCCCGCCGTCCGCCAAAATAGTCCCCGGAGCAAGCTCGCTCGCCTTGACGCTCGTATTTTCGGTCATAGCCCTGAAGCTGTATGTAGTCCCGTCCGGCCCGACTAACTTATAATCGCTCGGATTGTAAACCGGATCCCCCCCGTCGAAAGTCTGATTCGTCTTTATGAGCATATACGCCCCGTCGAACACCCAGCTCTTATCGTTCGACACGCTGTTCATCATATCGTTCATTTTCGTGGAGTCTATGGTTATCCTTGAGTTGTTGTTGAGCCGCGCCGTCCCTTCCACTTCGTCCGCCACCCCTTTTGCGCTCCCTTCGAGCAGTTTCCGCGTGTTGAACTCCGTGGTGTTGGCTATGCGGTCTATTTCGTATCTAAGCTGCGTGACTTCGGCCTGTATTTCGGATCTGTCCGCGTCCGTGTTCGTATCGTTCGCCGACTGTACGGCTAATTCGCGCATTCTCTGGAGTATTTCATGCGTTTCGGCCAATGCCCCTTCCGCGGTCTGTATGAGCGAGATGGTGTCCTGCGCGTTTCTTGACGCCATGGCGAGACCGCGCACCTGTCCGCGCATTTTCTCGGATATCGCGAGCCCCGCCGCGTCGTCGCCGGCGCGGTTGATGCGGTAGCCGCTGGAGAGCTTCTCCATAGACTTCCCGCCGGCCATTTCGCTGATACCCAGCTGCCTATGGGTATTGATCGCGATAAGGTTGTGATTGATACGCATAAATCCTCCCGTAAAGGGTGAATGTGACTGGTTTTCCCCGCATCTCAAAACAAGTCGTCAAGAACGGCGTTCCGACCGCTCACGGAAAACATAAGAAGCAAATATCGTGCCAATCGGGTCATATTGACTGAAAACGTGTTTTTCGGGGCGATTTGAAGGGTTCTATGCATAGCGGTAGGAATTTTTTGTCATCGGCGGGGAAAATTTTATCTATTCGTCTTTGATTTTTCTTTTGACTTTGGTTTTGACTTTGGTTTTGACTTTGAATCCTATAATCTGTTTTAAAAGACTGTCTGAATTAGGATTTTAGGATAAAAAGACAAGGATTATAGGATAAACCCCCATGTTTTATGTGTTGACGTTGTTTTTGACGTTAAAATC
>Ga0268262_10002215_pt1 | contig 22823 bp, 18 predicted proteins | sample TergutNc150P3_FD_190354 | JGI IMG/M metagenome (GOLD analysis project Ga0268262, IMG submission 190354) | Nasutitermes corniger P3 segment gut microbial community from laboratory colony in Florida, USA - Nc150 P3 (SPAdes) (version 2) | ecosystem: Host-associated > Arthropoda: Insects >...
TCCAGTATATAAAAGAACATTTTCAAGCGGAAGAAAAATTAATGCTCGGAACCAAATTCCCCGGCTACGCCGAACATAAAAAAGTTCACGATGAATTTACGCTGACGGTTGTTAAGAGCGTAAAAGACTTTGAATCCGGAAAGCGTTTGGTTCTTGAAAAATTCGCCTATTTTCTTAAAGATTGGGTTCTAGCGCACATAGCCGTAATGGACAGACAATATGCGGATTATTTCAGAAAAATCGCCACTCGCAAAGCGGACGGAAAATTGAGTATTACAAATGCTGACCTAGCAAAGTAAACAAATTTTCATGAAATGCCATACTCTTGACACAAATCTCTTCCATAGTTACAGTAACATAAGCTCTATCGGGAACATCGCCGCTGTGGCAAATAGTTCCCAAACCGGAGAGATGCGAGAGCGGTTGAATCGGGCGGTCTCGAAAACCGTTGTGTTCGCAAGGACACCGAGGGTTCGAATCCCTCTCTCTCCGTCCGGTATTATGGAGAGATGACCGAGCGGCCGAAGGTGTACGATTGGAAGTCGTATGTACCCGAAAGGGTACCGAGGGTTCAAATCCCTCTCTCTCCGTTAATCTATTTGTTAGTGATTAATTTTACCACTAATAAATAAATTAAAAATTAATGAATGATTGAGGGATTTGAACCGGAGCGTTCCTTGAATAATCCCAAGGCGTAAGCCTTGCTAGAAGAATTCCGGCGCATGGATGCGCCGAGGAACGCGCAGGCGGCCTGGAAGGAGCTGACAGGATGTCAGCGACTGGAAGGCAAATCCCTCTCTCTCCGCATTAGCGGTCTTGAGGGATTTGAACCGGAGCGTAAATCACGAAGGAGTATATATGGAAGAACAAGTAAGAGCCGCATTGGAAAATGTACGGCCGTCTTTGCAGGCTGACGGCGGAGACGTTGAATTTGTCTCTGTAGACAATGAAGGAACCGTCTCGGTAAAACTTACCGGGGCTTGCGGTCACTGCCCGATGTCTCAGATGACCCTTAAAATGGGAATCGAAAATTACCTCAAAAAGGAAATACCCCAGGTCAAAGCCGTCGTCGGGGTCTAAACCGAACGATTCCCCTCAAGGCAGTTCGCTGTCAGGCAAATTACTGCCAATTTGCCGCCGCGACATGGATGAACGCGGCTGGAAAGAATGTGACTTCATCTTTGTATCAGGCGACGCTTATGTGGATCACCCTTCTTTCGCGGCGGCGCTATTGTGCCGAGCGTTGGAAGCGGCGGGTTTTCGCGCCGGAATAATTCCTCAACCTGACTGGAAAAATCCCTCATCATATACCGTATTGGGACGACCGTGTCTCGCTTTTTTGGTCGGCGCTGGCAACATGGACTCCATGGTCGCGCATTACACCACCGCAAAACGCAAACGCTCCGATGACGCGTATTCGCCGATAGGGAAAAGCGGTCTGCGTCCCGACAGGGCAACATTGGTTTATGTAGAGGGGATCAGGCGCGCGTACAAAGATGTGCCGGTAATTATCGGAGGAATTGAAGCGAGCCTTCGCCGCTTTGCCCACTATGATTACTGGTCTGATACCGTACGCCGCTCGATTCTGCTTGATTCAAAAGCGGACATTCTTGTCTTTGGAATGGGAGAAAGGCCTCTGCTAAATATAGCGCGCCGGTTAGCGGCGGGTGAAGCGATCGGCGGTATAAATAATGAGAGGGGAACTTGCGTCCGTGTTCATGGAAGAGCCGCCGTCGATCAATGGAAAAACGCGTGTTTTCTGCCAAAATATGAAACTATAAAAGAGAAAGACGATGCCTCATTACGCGCCTATGCCGAACATTTTATGATACAAAAACAAAACTCCGATCCTTTAGGCGCAAAACCGCTTGTTGAAGAAAACGACGGGGATCGCTGGGTTATCCAAAATCCCCCCGCTTTGCCCCTCTCTACCAAAGAATTGGATACCTTGTATGAACTTCCCTTTACGCGCAAAGCCCACCCAATGTATGACGCGCAAGGAGGCATTAACGCGTTAAAAGAAGTTTCCTTTTCACTGGTTTCAAGCCGTGGCTGTTTTGGCGGCTGTTCTTTTTGCGCGATTACGGGTCTCCAAGGACGTGCCGTCGTCGGGCGTAGCAAGGAAAGTCTGCTCCGCGAAGCGCGTACTCTTGCCGCTCATCCCGACTTTAAAGGATACATTCACGATGTCGGCGGACCTACCGCCAATTTTTTCAGACCCGTATGCGAAAGGCAGGAACGCGGCGGTTTTTGCGCAAACAGGGAATGTCTGTATCCTCAAGCCTGTCCAAAGTTAAAAGCGGATCACGGTCTGTATTTAAAAACATTAAGAGCATTGCGCGAAATTCCCGGTATTAAAAAGGTATTTATCCGCTCGGGACTGCGCTTCGATTTTATCCAGCATGATCAAAAACACGGAAAAGAGTTTTTGGAAACCTTATGCCGATTCCATATCAGCGGCCAGTTAAAAGTAGCGCCGGAACATATCTGCGCGAATGTTCTGGAAGCGATGGGCAAATGCCCCCACCCAAGTTATGAGGAATTCAGAAAAGACTTTTCCGCTGTAAACAAACGGCTTGGACTGAAACAGTATCTACTGCCGTATTTTATAACCTCCCACCCCGGCGCGGGCATGAAGGAAGCGGAAGAACTCGCGCGGTATTTAAAAAAAACGCGCTTTGCCCCGGAGCAAACGCAGGACTTTTATCCCACCCCCGGAACCATGTCTACCGTGATGTACCACACAGGACTCGATCCCCGGACAATGAAACCGATATACGTCGCTAAGGGAGACAAAGAAAAACGCAAACAGAAAGAATTACTGCGAATTAAATAAACTGCTCCGCTTAAAATCTATACAAACCAATAACTATTATTCCGGTTTTTTCATCAATTAATATTTTTTGATGATCAAAACTTTTTGTGGGAAATCCATGTCCGAAATAGTTGGATATGCCGACTAGTTCTTTTGGAATCCCCAAATGATCATAATCAAGTATTTTATTATTATTAGCATCCTGTAATGCCGTTATCACATATTCCCCGTGCGCCAGCGATACTTCCTTAATTAAAGAGGTCTTGTCATCCTGTAATTCAAACGCTATATCCGGTACTTCTTCTTTAAAACTTTCGCTTGTCGCAAATATCGCCAAATAAATTTTACCGCCATTAACAACAACATTGGTAATTTCTATAGTAGCATTTACGGTTTTTGCGGTTTGTGAAAAACACACGCCGCAAAAAACAAAAGCTAAAACTAAAAAACAACCGCCTTTTTCACAATTCTTCCCCATGAATAAAATTATAGAATAAAATATCAAGTTGTTATACTACTATCATAAAATACTTGCAGTTGTTAGTGGTTAGATTCTTCTTCGTTCAATTTAAAATACCCTTTCCAAACCATCTCAATACCGGATAAGGTTTTTTCCCTGTTCAACTGGGTTTTTAAATAATTACCCCATTTTAAGTTGTCGCAGAAAAAACCGAAAAAACGCATGGCTCTGGAAATATGAAAATCAGGCGGCTGGTATTGGGTTAGCAGTTCTAAAAAACAAAGTCCGGTTTCTTCGATATTTGGGACAGGAATTGTCTTATTTGAATTTGAACCCGTGCCTTCAATCTCACGAGCTTGGGCAAAGATCCACGGTTGACGCACCGCCGCCCGCCCCGCCATGACAGCGTCGCATGAGCCGTCCTCCGCCCTACGGACAAGCTCCTTTGGCGTGGATATGTCCCCGTTTCCGGCTACCGGGATTTTCAATTCCTGCTTTAAGCGCCCAACATATTCCCAGCGGGCAAGGCGTTTGAATTTTTCAGTAACCAGCCGGGGGTGTAGGGTAATAAATTCTACTCCCTCAGATTCAAGACGGCGGCAGAACCGTACCAAATAATCAAAATCATCTTTGTAACCAATGCGTAATTTTACGCTTAGGCGGCGTTTAATTAGCGGTCTAATATGGGAAATTAGCTCTCCGGCACGGTCAATCGAAGCCATCCATGCGGCTCCTGCGCCTGCTTTTCGGATTAAAGGGGCGCTACAGCCCATATTTATATCTATTCCTGCGCATTCAAGCTCGTCCAGAAGGGTTACAGCCTTGGAAATTTGCCCAATATCCGAGCCAACGACTTGAAAAACGACCTTTTCCGGCCTTGGAGCCGTGTCAATATACCATTTTTCATAAGGACCGCCCGCAAAAAGGGCCGCGGCGCTTATCATTTCGGAAAAATAACAGTCACAGCCCCCAAAATCCTCAATTAGCTCCCTAAATGCCCTGTGGCTTATCTCCGCCATAGGCGCAAGGTAAAAAGGTACGCTCATTGACAATCTCCAAGTTTAATATTAAAATTAACTTTATTGAAAGTTTTTCATAAAGATGAATATTTAATGCTTTCAATACTTGACTATTTTTAAATTATATCATATTATTGTATCAAGAGGAGCGTACAGGATGATAGCAAAGACTGATATGCCTAATATCAATGAAAAAACCGCTGAAGGAATAAAGCCAGAAGGTGTACCGTACCGTGTACTGGTTGTTGACGATTCCATGTTTATTGCAAAACAGTTAGGTCAAATTTTCACATCGGAAGGTTTTGATGTAGCGGACACAGCCGCCGACGGAGCACAAGGTGTAGAAAAATACAAAGCTTTACATCCAAACATTGATTTGGTTACCCTGGATATTACCATGCCGGTTATGGATGGCGTTTCCGCATTGGAAAAAATTCTCGAATTTGACAAGAATGCCAATATAATAATGGTAAGCGCCCTGGGTAAGGAAGATGTAGTAAAGAAGTGCCTGTTAATGGGTGCAAAGAGCTACATTGTCAAACCATTGGACAGAAAAAAAGTTTTGGAAAGGGTTGTTTCCGTACTTAAGCGGTAGTACCTAATCAAAAAAATTATCCCAAATTACAAGTGAGGGCGTATTGTCTTCACTTGATTGTCATTTATAAGTTGATATGCCACAAGTATTTGCCAGTTAATATGTTATAAATAAAAAAGAATATTTGACGAATTTCACTTTTATGTTATAATAATACATAAGAGGAGAGGAATGAGACTGCCAAAAAGAAATACAATAAAAATAATTAAAATTATTTTACTTCAAGTAATTTTCTTAGTATCGTTAAATAAAATATACGCTCAAACGAAATTTCCGGCCGGGGATTTTTGGGCGTTGGACGTGGGACTTGGAATGAGCGGTATCCTTGTAGACGGGTTCTCTTATCAATTGGTTATTGATCCAAAACTTTGGCTTTCACCGCCATTGATGGTTGGCGCTAAAGTAGGCATAAATTACAGTTCCGAGAACGGGGATGATAAAAGCGATATACTTACATTTGAAGGTCAGGTTTACCTGCGCTGGAATTTTCTGCGGCTTGGTAAAAATGAAAATAAAAAAATAGATATTTTTGCCCAGTTGGGATTAGGTTTGATCTCGGCATACAGGGGAAATGACAGCGATGTTTTTAACGATGTAACAAGAACCAGAGGCTCATTGCTTGCGGACGGAGCGATAGGAGCTACAGTACCGCTGACTGAAAGATGGCATATAGAGGCTTTGGGCAGGGGTGGGTATCCTCATCTCTTTGGGGTTTCCATTACAGCCGGATATAAATTCCCATTGCCGGAGAAGATTCAAAAAGAGATAGAAAAAGTTGAAGTCGTTAAAACAATGCCGCCAAACGAGATTATAAAATTAATTAAAATTACTTCTATTGAATTTATAATATTTGGACCGGATATCGGAAGTTATAACGTAGGTATTGACCGCGACGCGCAGCAGCTTAATGAACTTGTGCTCAATCAAGTAGCAAAAGATTTAATAGAGAATCCCAATTACCGTGTAAGGCTAGAAGGTCATGCCAATCCTTTAACAATTAATCACAGCGAAGCGGAAGACCTTATGGCTCTTAGCGCTTTGCGGTCAAATACGGTAGCGGAACAACTTAGGAAAAGAGGCGTAAGCGATGATCAAATGGTTCTTATCGCATATGGCGGCACAAGAAACGCCACAAACGAATGGGACGTCAGAAACAGAAACCGCCGCGTTGAATTAATAGTTATTCAAATTGACCTAAAATAAAAAGGAAGGCATATGATGAAAAATAAAACTGTAGTATTGATTTTTAGCTTAATTGTTTTTGTTTCTATTTACTTTACGGCTTGCGATATAACAAATCCGATTATTGGGCAATGGTGGGTAGATAATACTGAACCGCAAGAGCCGGAAGAGCCAGAGCCGGAATATATTGCATTGTATAAATATATTCCCCAGGTAACCTACGATACAATAGTCCAGGAAAAGATTGTCTACCAAACTGTTTTTGTACAGCTTCCTCCTGAGACAGTCTACCAAACAGTCTACGAAGAAAAACCTGTTTATGAATACATTTATGAACAGCTTCCTCCTGAAGTGATCTATGAAACAGTCGAAGTTGTAAAAACAGTTTATCAGGATGTAATACAATATATACAAGCGCCGCCAGATCAAACTTCAATAATACAATGGCTTACAGACCCGGCAAATGAAGATGATGTAGGAAAAATAGTAGAAAAAATCAAAGAACTGTATCCTGATGCGTTTACTGATTATGTTGAAGTACCAGTTCCCCCTGAAATAATTTATCAAGAAGTCGAAGTTATAAAAACAGTTTATCAGGATGTAGTACAATATATATATGTACAAACACCGCCGGACAAGGAATCAATAATACAATGGCTTAAAGACCCGACAAATCAAAATGATGTTGAAGATATAATTAGAACTATTAAAGAGCAAATTCCTATTGATGTGATCAAAGAAATAATAAAAGAAATTCCTCCAAAGGATATTATGGAGTATCTTAAAGATGAGCAAATTCAATATATTGTAAGTAAACAGCCGCCGCAAAAGATTTTTCAGAGTATAAAAATTATCGGTATTGAATATGTTTTATTTGCCGGTAACTCATCCACAGTTAACGGTGATCCACAACAGGGAAGTCAGTCTGCTCTTGAAGCCCAGGAAAAAGCCTATAATACGACAACCATTAATGAAATGGCGCAACTTTTAAAAGATAACGCAACATATATCATTATGCTGCATGGACACGCTAATCCTGTTTTATTTACAGCCGGAGAAACAAAAGATTTAGAAGAACTAAGTAATGGCAGGGCAAATGACGTAAGGCGGGTGCTTATGGCCGCATATAACAGGATAGACGGGAATCAACCCGCAACTTACGAAAACCCAGGCTTAGTAAGCCGTGTATCTACAAGCGGCTATGGCGGTGAAAGAGTTCTTTTTGGAAATAATACCCAGTACACAGCGCTTAACCGCCGCGTTGAAATGATACTTTTTGAAATTGTAACAACTGTGGAATAAAATCAGGAGAAGCGCATGAAAAAGTTTATATGTTTATTATTAGTAACCGCGGCAATTCCGTTTGTTTTTGCCTCCGGCGGTTCAGATTTCGGCTCTAAAAATAAAATTGTAATTTATACTTCCATGTATCAGGATGTTATTGATTCCGTGAAAACGGAATTGAAAAAGAAATTTCCAAAATATAACATAGAATTTGTCTACGGCGGAACCGGCACTCTGGAAAATAAAATTTCTACAGAACGCTTAGGCGGCAGATTGGGCTGCGATATTCTGATGACGGCGGATCCCGCGTATTCGTTTGACTTAAAAGAAAAAGGGATGCTTCATTCTTTTATTTCCAAAGAATCTTCCAATTTGGCGTTTGATTATGACAAAGATGGTTACTGGTATCCTGTGCGTATCAGTACCATGGTGCTGGCTTATAATCCTGAAAAGTATTTAAAAAATAACCTTCCCGATTCTTTCCGTTCTTTTGCCTTTGACTCAAAAGTGGCAGGAGCTATTTCCATGCGCAACCCACTTGTCTCCGGTACTACTATGGCGGCGGTAACGGCTTTAAAAGACAAGTACGGTTATGAATATTTTGAAGCTCTCGGCAAACAAAGGGTTGCGATTGACTACGGCTCTGATCAAACCATAAGAAAACTGGAATCGGGCGAGTGCAAGATTGCAATGATCAATGAAGAATCAATTTTAAGTATACGCGAAAAAAGTAAATCCAAACTGGAAGTTATATACCCCACAGACGGCGTTGTTATTATTCCGTCCCCGATTATGATCATCAATAATAAATGGAGCGCCAACAAAAACACAAAGGCGGCGGAAGATATTGCCAACTGGTTTTTAAGCGTCGACGGACAAAACGCCATTGTAGCGGGATGGATGCATTCTGTCAGGGCGAATTTTGACAAGACTCCATACGATTCCAAACCTGTCAATGAAATCCAGTCCAACAGCATTCCTGTAATCTGGGAAAATGTTTACAAACAAAGGACAGATATTCAACGCAGATTTGAACAATATTTAGCCGGCAGGAAATAACAAAGTGTCCTGAAACGGCCTTTTAATTTCTTATCTCCTGCTTTAACCATCTGCTTTCGGGATTATCAACTGTTATTGAGTAGGACGAGTCCCCGGTAGTAGTGTAGGTTTCACTTTTACAAATTGAATTCCATCCGGCTTTTAATGACAGGGCAAAGCTATTAAATGTATAATGTAAATCTGTTTTCTCTACCTCTCCCGCAGAAATTGTACAATCAGCATCTACATAAATATAATAAATATACTCACCGGTAAGCGATGTGCGCGTACCATAGAAGCCTTCTTTAATTATGCCTTCACTTGGCATTGAAATTTCATCATCGTACTGCGTAACAAGCGTAATTAAATTACCTTTAACATCTGACGGATTAACAGTTATATTGCCATTACCGTACCACTCATTAAAACAATAAAAAAGCAAATCATCGCCATCAAGCAAATAATTTTCGGTTAATTTATTAACGCTGAAACTTAACTTCCCTTCTTCAATATTACCCGTACCTACTATATGAAAAGGCGGATTATTAGTATTATCAATAACAATAACATCAACATTACAATTGTCATCAAATTTTAAAAACAGCTCGCTTATTTTTCCCGTATTATAATTGGGTACCCACACCTGTTCGGCGGTAACGCTAAGCGTATTACCAAAATATGCCGATACAGTATTATTTTCCTCCGGCGGGGTATCATTACAGGTTACGGCTGAAAGCAATATGATTGACGCCAGGATAAAAAACACCGTGTTCCTTATTAAAGTTTTCATATAGTACTCCTTTACAAAAATAAATAATTCATTATTTCATATTTATTATTTAATTTTGCACTTTGTAAATAAATCTGTCAAGCATACCTTAGGTAACATTTCTATTTGGCGTATCGGCATAAGAGCGGACCTATGTAAATTATAAATACTTATTGAAAATAACGCAAAATGAATATAATATTAATAACAGGAGATATGATGTTTAGTCGTTTTCGCGTCAGGTTAACGTTAATAATATTATTTTTCATTAGTTCTGGATATGCGGCAGCGCAAACCAATCAGCTTGCCTCTTTTTCAGATCCGGCTCACCTTTGGGGCAACGGAGCGGAAAGGATCATTGAAGAAGCGTACAGGCAATGTATAAGAACAAAGATCATCGACGGCAGAGTGATGAATATCCGCATTCCGTTTGCAATGAATACGGATCGCGATATTTTATTGAAAACTCCCATAAATTTTATTGAAGACGGCAAGGGAAACCCGGAAATTTTGTGGCCTATCATTGAAAATATATTAGATTCCAAAGAATTTGCAGAATATATAAAGGCTCTTTCTTCAGGACATGAAAAAGTAATTATTTTTGATTTGGTTGAAAGAAGCTGGAGCATGTCGTCGGATCTTTTTATTATTGCAAGATTAAAGACGGATTTATTTTCCGGTCTTCCGCACCGTCCTTATGTGTTAACTTCCGGAAGGGGCGCAAGGGAAAGCGATGTATACAATTACATTTACTGTATCGGTCTTGTGGGAATGGATTGTTCCGGTTTCGTGTGGCATGTTCTTTCCTACACGGCGCGAAAGGGCGGAGTTGATCTGGGCAGGGCTTTAAGCTCCGCTCTCGGCGTATCTGTCCGCGCAAATTATTCGCAATTTATAGGCACTTCGTTTTTCAGTTCCAAAAATTCTCAAATAATCCAGATAACAGATGAAATACGCAATCTCCGCCCCGCCGACGTTATGCTTTTCCGCGATTTTGACGGTGAAATAGTACATTCTGCGGTTATACAGTCAATTGACTTTAAAAAAGGGGTACTGCGTTATCTGCAATGCAATAATATATCGCCGCCCGAAGAACGCGGCATCCATGAATCTTTTATTTACTTTGATCCCTCTAATCCATCCGTTTCATTAAAAGATCCTTCGCTTCATTGGACGCAAAAACGCTTTGCCCCTTTCTTAGGCGAAGATTTTAACTTTGTCGACGATGGAGAAAGATACAGGCACAGAGTGAACGGGGGAGGCAAAGTTATCCGTTTAAAAGCATTAGTTCCGGTTATTGATAAATTGAACAGATAGAAGAAGAATTTACGCTTTATTCAATATTTTCCGACAAATAAGCCGCGGCTTCTTTCCACACAACCTGATCTTTTTCGCTCAGCGCGGCAAATTCTTTTTGTCTGCCATAGGCGGAAAGTTCGATAAACACATCCAATCTTTTTTTAAGTTCTTTGAATTTATTTTCCTGAAAATTTTTAATCCATGCGGGTACTGTTCTTTTTTGACCTTTTGGCGTAAATAATAAACTTGCATAATGAGAGGCGCATAAACCGTCAGAAGAAGTAAAAAACATCCGCAATTCCTGCTCTTCGCTTGAGTTGCCGCCGGATTCGCATAAAAAATCTAGATACTCCTTCTCAATCTTTTCCCTTTCAATACAGACGGGACAGCGTCCTTTGGGGCGCCACGGGAGTTTTTTTTCAAAAGAAGTAATACGGTCTTCAAGAATGTCTCGGCTTAATATCGCGACAGCAAGACCGTCGCGGAAAGACACAAGCCCCCTTGAATGAAGAGAACAGAAACCTCCTGCGGAGCGGAAAAGCGCGCGAAAGCCGCGATCGGCGACATGTTCAAATAGCGTGTTGTCTATGTATTTGAACGCGCGTTCTTTCACTAATGTACACAGCGGGCATCCCGGTTTTTCGCATGCTTTTTGAAGTTCAAAAAAGTTGATATGTTTTTCAACAGCCATTTAATCCCTGCCCTTCAGCCGGGAGGCCAACCAAGCGCACGGCCGCCAAGAAAATGAATATGCAGATGATCAACCGTTTGCCCTCCGTCTGTTTTTGCGTTAATGACAAAACGCCCTCCCTTCTCTTCACATCCCCGCTCTTTGGCAAGTTCCCGCGCTTTGATAAACAGGCGGCCTACAAGAGCGGCGTCAGACTCGTCTAAAAGAAACAAGTTTTCAATGTGTTTCTTTGGGATAACCAGAAAATGCACGGGAGCCATCGGGTTTATGTCGTAAAAGGCGAGCATTTCATCGTCTTCATAAAGTTTCTTGCTTGGGATAACGCCGGCGATTATTTTACAAAATAAGCAGTTACTCATTTTTTTAGTATAACATTTTTTACCGTAATTAAAAAGCCCTTTTTTGCTCCCATTCATGAATAAACACAAGCGCGTGTTGTTGGATGCCGTCAAAATATTTATCTATAAATTCCGCAAGTTCCCTGCCTACATACCTGTAATGCCAGCTTTCCCAGCTATGACCGGTCACGCTTTCCAAACCTTCGGGATATGAAAGAGACCAGCCGAATCTGGAAGCGTTTGCCTTAACCCAGATACCTTCGGCGGTTTTAGCAAAAATGTCGTCAACAGGGTAAAAATCAACAACAAGCCCCAACTGATGCTGACTGTAGCCTTGATAGGTGGATATTCTGTCTGTCTCTTCTTTGCCCATAGTTTTAGTATAGAGCGCGTAAAGATTACTTTGATAAGAATATGAACGGTAAGCCGAACTAACAGTTAACCTTATCCTGGCTTTTCTGGCGGCGACAGCCATTTCTTCAAGCGAGGCGGCGGCGCTGGCGCGAAGTCTCATACCAGGTTTACTTTTGTAATTTACGCTCTTTAGCGTAACAAGATCACTCGGCACATACTGATCAAGAGAGTTGTTTTCATCAACAAGAATCCATAAATACGGATCTCCCTTTAAGATTTTTAAAAGATCAAGCGTAAAAGCATCCATTTCATTTTTATTTTCTATAACTTCTTGCTCTTTCAAATCTATATTATTTTGAATTAACTCATCAATTACTACGGATTTTTTAATTTCGCAGGAAAAAAGAGGAAGTAATAATATGTAAACCGTTAAAAAACGCAGTTTTAAAAGAAAATTAGTGCATTGAAAATTCAAACAGTGGGAATCCTTTTGAAAAATCATTCTTTAAGTATAGCATTTCTCACCGCTTCTAAAAACCCCTCGCTTGACTCTGTAGCGCCGGAAACCGCGTCAATGTCCGTGGAATTATACATTATTACAAGATCGATTAATTCTTCCATAGCGGTTCCTCCTACAAAGCGATCCTCTGCAGAATCGACGATTTCGATTTCCGTAATAATGCCATCACTAAAGCGCACCTGCACGGCAATAGCCCCTCGAAACCCCTGCCCTATTCCTTCGAGGATTTCTCCGATTCCTTCGCCCGGCCCGCGCCTTGCAGTAAACGCCGCGCAGCTGCAGATGACAATAACCAGAAAAAAAGCAAACAAATGTTTCATAAAAACCTCCGCCTATATATGGCGCGGACTTGCCATTTTGCTTGACCGAAAATGAAAAAATATTGCTTTTTTGCTTCTTATTTTCCTGTTTTTCAACTATAAATTTATTGATAAAATGTTTTCAGGCAAATTATTTAAAAATAATGTTTCCAGTGAACCAATATTCTTTACATCTTTATTTTCAATAATATTACCTTCATTCAATAAAATACAATGATCTACAAAATCATTTAAAAACTCAATGACATGACTGGAAAAAAGTATCGTGACTTTTTTACTTTTATAAAATTTGAGAAGATTTTTTATCTTCATATTTGAAACTATGTCAAGACCATTATTAGGCTCGTCCCAAATAATGGTATCAATTTCTCCAATCAGGCTTATTACAATTTGAACCTTCTTTTTCATTCCGGCGGAGCAATCTTTAAAATTTTTATGTAAATACGAATCTATTTCAAAAAAACGGATTAATTCGTCCGTCTCATGCAATAATTTATTTTTTCCCGTCCTTAAGATTGTTGACAATTCAATATTTTCCATACAGGTTAATCCCGGATATAAATAATCATCAGAGGGAAGGAAAGCGATTTTTCTGCGGCAATGCAGGAAATCCTTATCATTAGTCGTTTTAATATTATCGTGGGATACAAATCCTGACGTTGGAATATACAGGCCTTCAATACAGTTTAATAATGTTGTTTTTCCCGCCCCATTAAAACCAATAATACCATAAATAATTCCGGGTGAAAATTGAAGGCTAATGTCTTTAATGCCTGAGTTAGCGTTAAATAATTTAGTAAGATGTTCACATATAATCATAATAAAGACCACTCCCTGTATTCATTCTTTGCCTTTATAAATGTAATTATTACCGGAATTACTAAAATTGGCAGAAAACCATTTGGCAACGTACTAATCCACAGGGTTAATATGGTAATAATTGTTATTATAAACATTTTTATCATAACATTGGTAATTGAAAATGAGACATTAACAATTGTAAATAATATTACAAAAATACAATACAAATATTTTATTGTAAGCGTTATATTAATGTAACTGCCAAAAACAATAAAAGAGAAAATTAACCAGCCAAAAAATCCCGTAAGAACAAGAAATGTCCTTTTTAAATGGTATTCAAAGTTATTTGGAGAAATAATAGCCTGAAACTTCCAATTAATATTTGGTATTGAGCCAATAATACCGGTAAATCCAACGGAAAATATAATGGTTATTATAATGAAAAAAGTAGAATTATTTTTTAATTCATAAATATAATTTATATCCTTGGCAATGTTAATTATAAAAGTTATAAAAATAGCAATGCACAACAACAATGTTATTAAAAAGTCAGATGACAAATAATCATATAATGCGCTTTTTATTAATGGGTTAATTTTTCCCATCTTTATTTCTTTGTTATTTGCTTTTTTAATTCTAAGGCTATTTTTTAAACACATTAATAAAAAGGACAGTAATAAGGAAATTGCAGTTACTGTTAACATTATGATAATATACTTTTTATTGTTAATAAATCTTAATACGATAATATTGAAAATAATAAGCAAAATATTATTCACAAATGTTTGTTTTATGAAAAACAAGAAATAAATATTTTTATTTTGCATATTGCTTTTTGAATATTGCATCAAGACCGGCATTACATTATAGTTTTTCAACGATTTAATTAAAGAAATAAGAACAAGAAAAGGCGCTGTAATTATTTGAATATCCTGCGTTATTACGATATTCTTGGTTGTAAATGCGTAAAAAAATGAAAAAATAATTATCAAACCCCAAATAATTGTTATGGGAGAATCAATCAAGAGGTTTAATATCCTCTTGATTGCAATTTTTATCCAAAATAAAAATAATCCCATAAGTGGTAAATATTCTTTTTTTATCTTTCCCGTCTTTTTATCAATACGGTACTGCAACGCTAATCCTCGGGATCCTCAACAGTGTTGTATTCTTCCTGAGTGTTTTCATTACCTGAAATTGCCTCGGCTTCCTGTTTGCGCCTGTCAAGGATTTCCTGCATATATTCATCCAGGTCCTGGCTGTCTTCATCGAAAAGTTTAACATTGTGGTAACGTTTCATGCCGGTTCCGGCAGGGATCGGGTGTCCTATTATGATGTTTTCCTTTAAGCCGCGAAGGTAGTCTGTTGAACCTGCTATTGCGGCGTTTGTTAACACCCTTGTCGTTTCCTGGAAACTGGCTGCGGAAAGGAATGAATCAATGTTAAGCGAAGCCTTTGTTATTCCCTGGAACATTGGCTGGGCGATTGCCGGCTGTCCGCCTTCCGCCATTACGTGGGCGTTTTCTTCGTGGAAACGGTATTTGTCCACGGAAGAACCGTAGATAAATTTTGTGTCGCCTACAAATCTTATTTCCACCTTACGCATCATCTGTCTGATGATTACGCCGATATGCTTGTCATTTATCGACACGCCCTGCAGGCGGTAAACGTTTTGGATTTCATCCATCAGATAACGCTGTAATTTTCCTTCGCCAAGGATATACAGAACGTCATGCGGATTGATGGCTCCCTGACACAGCAGTTCTCCCGCTTCCACAGTGTCGCCGTCGCGCACCAAAAGCCTTTTATTCATCGGTATCAGGTGCGTAAATTCCCTGCCAAAATTATCAACAATGGAAATTTTCCGCTTGCCCTTCACAGGGTCTTTAAAATACACAGTTCCGGAAACCTGCGCAAGAACCGCCGGGCTCTTTGGTTTACGCGCCTCAAAAAGTTCGCTGACACGCGGAAGACCGGACGTAATGTCCATGGCTTTCGCTGATTCTTTTAATGTTTTCGCTATTGTGCGCCCCGCTTTAATGCGCTCCCCTTCGTCAACCTGAAGATAAGCGCCGGAGGGCATATGGTAGGAGGCAACCTGATTACCATTATCATCGACAATAAAAACGCGCGGCTGTTTGCTTTCATGTTGGAACTCCGTTATGCGCTTTTCAATGTTGTTTGTGTCTTCGTTAATTTCTTCTTTAAGCGTGGTGCCCTGAATAATATCCTCATATTTAACAATTCCGCTCGCTTCCGCGATAATCGGGTCGGAGAACGGGTCAAACGTCGCGATGTTTTTATCGGCTTCCACAACCGTGCCTTTTTGCGCTTCAAAGTCGGAACCGTTCCTGATTTCAATTTTTTGGTCCTGACCGATAAGGTAAAGGGAATCTCCTTCCTTTTTCTTCAATACAAGCGCATACGCGATCTCAGGAGAAATAATATCTTCTGTGCCGCGCTTAATTATTACATCGCCGCGGTTGATTCTCTTTCCGTCAGCCGTCATCAACTTATCGCCATGTTCAAGTTTATACTCCTTCATAACCTTGTTGACAATCGCGTGGCCTCTCCTTGAAAAAAGGAAATGTCCGTTATCAAGCAGTATGTGCGTTCCGATAACATCCCTGATATATACGGGGTATTTCAAAGTTATACGGCTCTCTTCGCTGACCTTTGTAGCGACGCCGCCGATATGGAAGGTGCGCATTGTAAGCTGGGTTCCCGGCTGGCCGATGGACTGCGCCGCGATTGTTCCGACGGCTTCCCCTATATCCACCGCGCGGTTTGTCGCAAGGTTGCGTCCATAACATTTGCGGCAAACGCCGTATTTCGCCTCACAGGTAAGAACTGTTCTTATCCTCACAGTCTCAACGCCGGCGGCGTCAATGGCCGCGGCAATTTCTTCGGTAATTTCCTCATTAACATCGACAATCAGCTCGCCTGTAATGGGATGTTTAACGCGCTCAAGGGTAAAACGTCCGACAATACGGTCTTTTAACGGCTCGACAATTTCTTCACCTTGCTTAATAGCCGAATATGTAGTGCCGTTAATAGTTCCGCAGTCGTCTTCATTTACAACCATGTCCTGCGCGATGTCTACAAGACGTCGTGTAAGATAACCGGCTTCCGCCGTTTTAAGGGCGGTATCGGCAAGACCTTTGCGCGCGCCGTTAGTTGAAATAAAGAACTCAATAACCGAAAGACCTTCCTTAAAGTTTGAACGGATAGGAAGCTCAATAATGTCGCCCGAGGGCTTTGCCATAAGACCGCGCATTCCGGCAAGCTGGCGTATCTGGTTGCGGCTTCCGCGCGCGCCCGAGTTCGCCATCATGTAAATTGAGTTAAAGCCGTCCCTGTCAGATTCCAGGGTTTTCATTGTAATATTTGTAAGTTCTTCGTTTGCCTTTGTCCAAACCTGAACAACCTGATTGTAGCGTTCTTCATTTGTAATGTGTCCCTGCCGCCACATTTTTTGAATCGACTCGACCTCTTTATTCGCCTTGTCTATCATCTCGGCTTTTTCTTTGGGAATGACAATGTCGTCCACACCGATAGTCGCGCCGAATACTGTCGCGTAACGGTAGCCTGTTGATTTAATCGCGTCCAGCATTTGAACGGTAGTCCATGAACCTTTTTCCTTGAACACATATTCAACAAGGGTGCGCAGTTCTTTATCTTTAAGTTCATAGTTAATAAACGGAAGATCTTCAGGAAGTTCTTCGTTAAAAATAAGCCTTCCCGCGGAAGTAATAATCGTGCCATCATCGGCAGGTTTTACCAAATTGCCCGCCTTGTCCCAAATCGGCAGTTTAGGCGGCTTTACGCGGATTGCCGCTTCCCTGTCCAACGCTTTCCTTTCCACCGCCATAAGAACTTCTTCGGGAGATGAATAATAGGGAACCTTGTTTTTAGTTTCAGGTTTTTCAGAACCAGAGCGTTTCGCGCCGGTCTTAATCCTTGTAAGGAAGTTAATGCCTAAAACCATATCCTGAGATGGAAATACAATTGTCTTTCCGTTAGCGGGATTCAAAAGGTTACGCGCCGAAAGCATCAATGTCCAGCATTCCATTTGCGCGGCCTGCGTCAGCGGAACATGGACAGCCATCTGGTCGCCGTCAAAGTCGGCGTTAAAAGCGTGACAAACTAAAGGATGAAGCTTGATGGACTTGCCTTCCACCAGTACCGGCTCAAACGCCTGAATACCGAGTCTGTGCAGAGTCGGGGCGCGGTTAAGAAGCACCGGGTGTTCCTTTACAACTTCATCTAAAATCGCGAAAACTTCAGCAGTCTCCTGCTCGACTAGCATCTTTGCTTTTTTAATATTGAAAACAACATCCTTATCGACAAGTTTTTTCATTATAAAAGGTTTAAAAAGTTCCAGCGCCATCTTTGTGGGAATGCCGCACTGCCACATTTTAAGATCAGGACCAACTGTAATTACAGAGCGTCCCGAATAGTCAACGCGCTTTCCAAGCAGGTTCTGACGGAAGCGCCCCTGCTTGCCCTTTAGCATATCGCTGATTGATTTAAGGGGACGGTTAGAGGAGCCTTTAACAACTTTCTTCTTCTTTGAATTGTCGAATAACGCGTCAACCGCTTCCTGTAACATACGCTTTTCGTTGCGGATAATGATGTCGGGCGCGTTAAGACCTTGCAGTCTTTTTAAGCGGTTGTTGCGGTTTATCACCCTGCGGTACAAATCGTTAAGATCGCTTGTCGCAAAGCGTCCGCCGTCAAGCTGCACCATTGGGCGCAATTCGGGGGGGATTACAGGTATCACGGTGAGAATCATCCACTGCGGCTTGTTGTTTGAGTTACGGAAATTTTCTACGATTTCGATGCGCTTTAAAAGACGCTTGTCGCTCTTTGCTCCCTTATCGATCATTTTTTTTCTAAGTTCAGTAGCCATTTGATCGAGGTCCAGGTTTTCCAAAAGAATACTGATAGCTTCGGCTCCCATTCCCGCGGAGAAGCCGCCGCCGTAGTGTTCCTGCGCTTCAAAGTACTCTTCTTCGGAGAGGAGCTGGCCTTTCTTTAAATTGGTGTCGCCTGAATCAATTACGATGTATTTTTCGTAGTAAAGAACAGACCTTAACTGGCTTGTGGGAAGATCCAGAAGAAGACCCATTCTGCTGGGGACTGAACGGTAGTACCAGATATGCGACACGGGAGCGGCCAATTCGATGTGACCCATCCTTTCGCGGCGGACTTTAAAATGCGTAACTTCAACGCCACAACGGTCGCAGATAACGCCTTTGTAACGGATTGATTTAAATTTTCCGCAGTAACATTCCCATTCTTTGGTAGTGCCAAAGATACGCTCGCAGAAAAGGCCTTCTTTCTCGGGCCTTAGCGTCCGGTAGTTAATCGTCTCCGGTTTTTTTACTTCGCCATAAGACCACGATCGGATCATATCCGGCGAGGCCAGCCGTATCATTATAGAATCAAAATCCTGAATATCACGCATTTTTCTCCCCTCTCTATTGGAAATTACTTCCCGACTTAGTTATCAATTCCTCATCTTTTTCGGTGAGCGGTATTTGTTTTCCTTTTATGTCAAATATTGACAGATCCAGCGCAAGACCGCGCAATTCCTGAACAAGAACGTTAAATGACTCCGGAATACCCGCCGTCGTCGAAGGCTCTCCTTTTACAATCGCCTCGTAAATCTTTGAGCGCCCGGTCATATCGTCCGATTTAATCGTTAAAAGTTCCTGTAATGTATTTGCCGCCCCGTAAGCTTCAAGCGCCCAGACTTCCATTTCACCTAACCGCTGACCGCCAAACTGCGCTTTTCCGCCCAATGGCTGCTGCGTAACAAGCGAGTACGGGCCAGTGGAACGCGCATGCATCTTGTCATCGACAAGGTGGTGCAGTTTAAGGAAGTAAATTATTCCGCAGAAAATCGGGTTTACAAATTCCTCGCCTGTTTTTCCGTCTTTTAAGACCGCCTTACTGGTTATAGGAAGACCGGCTTCTTTAAGTTTTACCTCTATTTGCTCGGTAGACGGCGACTGGAATACGGGCGTTGAATACCATTCGTCCAAAGTAGAACCCGCCCAGCCAAGTTCCGTCTCCAAAAGCTGTCCGATATTCATACGGGAGGGAACGCCAAGCGGCGTTAAGCAAATATCCAACGGAGTTCCGTCTTCCATAAACGGCATATCTTCCTCAGGTAAAATACGGGCGACAACGCCCTTGTTACCGTGACGGCCAGCCATTTTGTCGCCTTCGCGCAGTTTACGCTTTGTGGCGATTAACACTTTTACCACTTCATCAACGCCGGGACTTAAAGAGTCATGATCGGTTCGCTTGAGACGCTGAATGTCGATAACGGTTCCGTCTATTCCGTGCGGAACTTTAAGCGAAGTGTCGCGTACTTCTTTTGCCTTCTCGCCGAAGATTGAATTGAGCAGTTTAAATTCAGGAGTGGTATCAGTCTCGCTCTTCGGCGTAACTTTGCCCACCAATATGTCGCCCGAACGCACTTTGGCGCCGACGCGGATAATTCCTTCCGTATCCAGATTGTCAAGGCTTTTTTCTGAAGTATTGGGAATGTCGCGGGTGATTTTTTCAGGACCAAGTTTTGTTTCTCTTATTTCAACAACAAATTCTTTAATATGAATGGAAGTGAACATATCGTCTTTTACCACACGCTGAGAGATAAGTATCGAGTCTTCATAATTGTAGCCGTTCCATGGCATAAAACCTACAAGGATATTTCTGCCAAGGGCAAGTTCTCCGTTATGGGTAGCCGGCCCGTCCGCGATTACCTGTCCGCTGACGATTTTATCGCCCAATTTAACAATGGGGCGCTGGTTGTAGCACGTATCCTGATTAGTCCTTTGGAATTTAATAAGCTGATAAACATCGTTGCCGTTATCGTCTAACGAAACCTGAGCCGCAGGTTTTACATTTCCCGCCCTGTCCGGTTTTACAATTACTTCCTGTGATGTTACGCGAATAACAGTACCTGCCCTTCGCGATTTTACAAGAACGCCGGAATCGTAAGCGCATTTCCCTTCCATTCCCGTACCTACCCGCGGCGCTTCCGGGAAAACCAGCGGTACCGCCTGACGCTGCATGTTAGAGCCCATTAACGCGCGGTTTGCGTCGTCATGTTCAAGGAACGGAATAAGAGAGGCGGAAACGGAAATAATCTGTTTTGGGGAAACGTCCATGTATTGAATATCCTCAGGCGCGCGGATAATGTAGTCGCCCTGTTTGCGGCAGGAAATTTGATCGTCGGCGAATGAGCCGTTGTCGTTTACCTTTGCCGAAGCCTGTGCGATGTAAAATTTATCCTCGTCCATTGCTGAAAGATACTCAATATCTTTAGTTGCAATGCCCTTGTTCACCTTACGATAAGGAGTTTCCAAAAATCCGTATTCATTAACGCGGGTATAATTTGCAAGTGAGACAATAAGACCGATATTCGGTCCTTCCGGCGTTTCAATCGGACACATTCTGCCGTAGTGGGTGTAATGAATTTCACGCACTTCAAAACCGGCGCGGTCGCGTGAAAGACCTCCGGGACCAAGAGCGTTAAGCCGCCTCTTGTGCGTAAGTTCGGCAAGCGGGTTTACCTGATCCATAAACTGGGACAACTGGCTCGACCCGAAGAATTCCTTGATAGACGCGACAATCGGCTTTATTGAAATTAATTCCTGCGGCTTAATCGTATCAGTCTCTTTTAAACTCATCCGTTCTTTAGCAATCCGCTCCATGCGGCTGAACGCGGTCTTCATATGATTCGCAATTAATTCGCCGACAGAACGTATGCGCCTGTTTCCAAGATGATCAATATCGTCAATATATTCATCGCCGACATACACCTTAATCAGATGTTTCATGGTGGCTATAATATCATCATTAGAGAGAGTAAATTTATTCGCGGGAAGATCAAGGGCGAACTTTTTATTCAGTTTATAACGGCCAACCTTGCCCAGATCGTAGCGGCGGTCGGAGAAGAACATTGTTATTAAATCTTTTTCCGCCTGATCAACCGTAATTGATTCGCCGGGCATTAACACTGAATAAACGGCCATTAACGCTTCTTCTTTTGTAGGTTCGCTTCCGACCTCTTTTACAAATTTAATATCCTCGCGTTCAAAACAATTAAGGAGCATTGTAGAATTGAGGGAACCTTCGGCTTCAAAATTAATATAGCAAATTGATTTAACGCCGTTTTTAATAAGTTCATCAACATTATGCGGATGGAGTTTTTCACCCGCCCTGTAGAGTACCCGCTCATCGCCCTTGGCGCCGTTTTCATCTTTCACCATAACAGGCTTGGCAAGAACCATACCGGAACTTTTTTCCTTTGTCTCACGGTCATCTTTTATTTTTAAAATTTCGGTAACATAAAAAGCTTCGATTATTTCCTCTCTGGTTGAAAAACCAAGGGTACGAAGGAAAATAGTTCCAAGGATTCTTTTTTTTCTGTCAATCTTCGCGTAAATCAACTCGCGCTTCTGATCGATTTCAAACTCGATCCAGCTGCCGCGGTAAGGGATAATCCGCGATGAGTAAACTTCCTTTTCTTTGCAAAAAATAACGCCGGGCGAGCGGTGTATCTGGGAAACCACAACCCTCTCCGCCCCGTTAATGATAAACGTGCCTCTTTCCGTCATAAGGGGAATGTCGCCCATGTAAATATCTTTTTGGCGGATTTCGCCGGTCTGCTGAAAAACAAGATTTATCCGCGCTTTAAGCGGAACAGCGTAATTAAGGCCTTTCTGTTTACATTCAAATTCGGTAACTTTTATATTGTCCTCATCAAAGGTGTAGTGTTCAAATTCAAGTTTCATATCCTCGTTGGGACTTATTATGGGGAACGTGGCTTCAAACACTTCCTGAAGCCCCTGCGACGCAGGTTTCTCTTTTTTACTGATTTTTTCTCTTTGTAAAAATCGCTCGTAAGAATGGATTTGAATATCGATAAGATCAGGCAGATCCATCACATCCTGAATATCTTTCCCAATGTACTGACGCTTCTCCGCTTGCTTTACCTTAACCATTTTATCCCCTTCCTGTCTTTAACTATATACTATTTTTAGCTATTTATACAATAAATAAACCACAGGCGTACAAAGGAATTTCCTTAGTACGCCGATGTGGAATAATCTTAATGAGAAAACAAAACGCTTACTGAATCTCAACAGTACCGCCTGCAGCGGTGACGACATCCTTAATTTTGGCCGCCTCGTCCTTGGAAACGCCTTCTTTGAGCGGTTTTGGCGCTCCTTCGACCAGATCTTTCGCCTCTTTAAGGCCAAGACCGGTAACGGCGCGGACTTCTTTAATAACGGCAATTTTCTTGGCTTCGTCAAATG
>Ga0268262_10002216_pt1 | contig 22817 bp, 19 predicted proteins | sample TergutNc150P3_FD_190354 | JGI IMG/M metagenome (GOLD analysis project Ga0268262, IMG submission 190354) | Nasutitermes corniger P3 segment gut microbial community from laboratory colony in Florida, USA - Nc150 P3 (SPAdes) (version 2) | ecosystem: Host-associated > Arthropoda: Insects >...
AAATGTCCGTTATCAGCCTTGGGGTTGCCGCTTTGTCTTTTGTGGTAGGGTATTTTTTAAAGAATTTCCTGGGTGTGGAAGCGTGATACCCGGAAAGGGAATACGTTCAATTCATCATGCCTTACCCGCGATCCAGCGCTCTCGTAAGCATTTCCAGGCCCCGATCTATTTCAGCGTCGCTGATGATATAAGGAGGCAGGAATCGCAGGGTATTGGGGCCCGCGCTTAGAAGGAGGAGGCCCGGATCGTCTTGGTCATCGGCCAGGGCCGCTTCCATTACCGGCCTTGCCTCGTAATCCAGGTCAACGGCCAGCATCAGACCCCGGCCGCGTATTTCCCGTATCCGCGGGTGATTCAGAGATTGCAGGGCGGCTAGCAGTTTTTCCCCCTTGCGTTTGATTTCTCCAAGGAAGGCCGGATTGGCGACCGTATCCAGCACGGTTATCCCTGCCGCTCCGGCCAGGGGATTTCCCCCAAATGTGGAGCCGTGATCGCCGGAGCGCAAAACACCGGCGGCTTTTTCCCCCGCGAGGAACGCCCCGGCGGGAACGCCCCCGGCAATCCCTTTAGCCAAAGTAATGACATCGGCCGTTACCCCGTATTGTTCGCAGGCGAGAAATGTCCCTGTCCTTCCCATGCCGCACTGTATCTCGTCAAACATGAGGAGTATGTCCCGCTCGGCGCAGAGCTTTGCCGCAGCCGCGATAAATTCCTCCTCCTGGGGGCGGATACCGCTTTCCCCCTGTACCGCCTCCATCAAAAGCCCCGCCACGGTTTTGTGATCCAGCGCCCTTTCCAGCGCCGCCGTGTCCCCACCCTCAATAAAAACAAAACCCTCGGTAAAGGGGCCGAAATCCCGGTGGAACTTTTCCTGCCCCGTGGCGGAAAGGGTGGTGATCGTTCTGCCGTGGAAACTCCCCTTGAGGGTAACGATGGTGTGGCGGCCGGGGCCGTATTTTGTAAGAGAGTACTTCCGGGCAATTTTGCAGGCCCCTTCGTTGGCCTCCGCACCGGAATTGCAGAGAAAAACGTTTTTCATGCCGGAACAAGCGGCCACGAGCTTTTCAGCAAATTCCAGCGCGGTATCGCTCTGGAAGTAATTGCTGACATGGAGGAGCTTTTCCGCCTGGGAAGTGATTGCCTTTACCAGCGCCGGATGATTGTGCCCAAGGCAATTTACCCCAAGGCCGGATGTAAAATCCAGGTACTTCCTGCCGGACGTGTCGTACAGCCACGCGCCCTCGCCACGGGCAAAGGTAACCGGCAGCCGGTTATACGTATCCATAAAAATGTTTGTCATGACAGCACCACCCCCTTACGAAATCATTGTTCCAATCCCCTCGTCGGTAAAGAGCTCGATCAGCAGGGCATGGGGCAGCCGCCCGTCGATGATGTGGGCCTTCTTCACCCCGCCGTCCAGGGCCAGGGCGCAGCAGTCCACCTTCGGAATCATCCCCTTGCTGATCGTCCCGTCGTTCTTGAGGGTATCAACCTGTGAACGGGAAAGCGCTTTAACGAGGGAACCCTCGTCGCGCAGATCTTTCAAAATCCCCTTTACGTCGGTCATAAGAATAAGCTTTTCCGCGCCAAGCGCCCCGGCAATCGCCGCAGCCGCGGTATCGGCGTTGACGTTAAACACCTTGCCCGCGTCGTCTCCCGTTCCCAGGGCCACGGAAGACACCACGGGAATCGTCCCGGAATCAAGAATGTTTTCCAGTATCGCGGCGTTCACCGACACAATCTCTCCCACAAGGCCGATGTCCCGGCCGCCGGGCCGGTGCTGCCGCGCCCGGAGCAGGGCCCCGTCAATGCCGCACAGCCCCAGCGCGCTGCCCCCGAAATTCTCAATTAGCGCGGTGATGTCCTTGTTCACCTTGCCGCAGAGAACCATCTGCACCACTTCCATTGTTTCCCCGTCGGTGTAGCGCAGGCCCTCCACAAAACGGCTTTCCTTTCCCAGCGCGCCGAGCATCCCCTCGATCTCCGGGCCGCCGCCGTGTACCAGCGCCGTCCGGATTCCCACATAGGACATGAGGATCAGATCCTGAATGACCGCGGCTTTCAGTTCCGCGTTGATCATCGCGTTGCCGCCGTACTTGACCACCATGGTCTTTCCCCGGAACTGCTTGATGTACGGCAGCGCGTGGACAAGGATCTCCGCCCGCGCGGCATTGCTTATGTCTGTCATACCTTCCCTCTGAGAGCGGGAACCGCCATTCTACGAACGGTAATCCCCGTTGATCTTTACATAGTCGTAGGTTAAATCGCAGCCCCAGGCGGACGCTTCGCCGGGGCCGTTCCCAACCACGGCGCGGATTTCGATCTCCTCGTGGAGCAAAATCTTCTTTGCCAGCTCCTCCGAAAAGGGGACCGAGCCGCCGTTTTCGCAAACCGTGACGGAACCGGCGGCGGAAACAAACTCCACCGACGTTTCCTCCGGCGCGAAGGGGATGCCCGCGTAGCCCAGGGCGCACAGTACGCGGCCCCAGTTGGCGTCGGCACCGAAGCAGGCGGCCTTGACCAGGTTGGAGCCTGCCACCGAGCGGGCCAGCACCGCCGCGTCCTGTTCGCGGGCGGCGCCGCTCACCGTAACGGTAAGAAGCCGTGTGGCCCCCTCACCGTCCCTGGCCATTGCCCTGGCAAGGCCGGCGCACACCGCTTCCAGCGCCGAGGCGAACGCAGCCCAGGCCGGCCCATCATCATCTATTAAGGGATTCCCCGCCGCGCCGTTGGCCATGACCAGGGCCATGTCGTTGGTGGACATATCCCCGTCTATGGTGAGCCGGTTAAAGGAACGATTGACCGCCCCGCGCAGGGCGCGGTCGAGCGCATGCGCGGTAATTGCCGCGTCGGTGGTAATCACGCAGATCATCGTTGCCATGTTGGGGTGAATCATCCCCGATCCCTTGGTCATCGCCCCGATTCGCACGGGAACGGGGCCGGGCGCAACGCCGCCCGTAGGCAGGTTGAATTCAACCGCCGCGGATTTTTTCCGGGTATCGGTGGTCATGATCGCTTCCAGGGCCGCCTCGCCGCCGTCCGCGGCAAGGGAGGAAACAAGCTCCGCCATGCCCGCCTCGATCCGTTCCAGGGGCAGGGGCACGCCGATGACACCGGTGGAGGCCACGGCGGTTTCCTCCGCCGGTATGCCCAGGCGCTCCGAGGCCAGCGCGGCCATGCGCCGGGCCGCTTCCAGCCCCGCGCCGCCCGTGCACGCGTTGGCGTTTCCCGAATTGGCGACAAGCGCCCTCACCCTGCCGGCCCGTGAATGTTCCCGGCTTATGGTAACACTGGCAGCCCGCACCAGATTGGACGTAAACACCGCCGCGGAGGCGCAGGGCCGCCGGGAATACACCAGGGCCAGGTCCCTCTTGGACGCCCCCGCCTTAATACCGCACCGGACACCGGCCGCGAGGAAGTCCGCTGGCGCGCAGACGCCCCCCTCTATCGTTTTCATGACATGAGTATGTCCGGTTTTGCGGTGAATTACTATAGAAGATTTTTGAGGGAACGCGCGCCGCGCCACGCGTTCCCCGTAAGCGGTGCTGCCCCCGGTGTAAGTAGTTGCTTCCGGGACGGAATTAGGTAATTCCAGAGCAGAATTAGGGCATGTTCACGCTAAATAAAACGGACAAAACAACAGATAATTAACGTATGAAGTTGAAAGAAAACCAATACCGAAGAATAGAAAAACTCCTGCCCAAGCACAAAGAGGAAATGTAAAAATACCCAACAGGGTTTTTCTTGATGCGATTATTTATCGATGTAAAAACGGCTGTTCCTGGCGCGGTCTGCCCAAAGACTTTGGAAATTGGCATGTCATTTATATACGATTTTCCCGTTGGAAGTAAAATGGAGTGTCGCTTTCTTGCCAAGCTTTTAGAAATTTGCTATAGTTTACAAAATTAATGCTTTTCTCGCTAATATATATTGTCATATCCTTTCTTGTACTTTTTCTGGGTATATTTCAAATTGTGGGGAAAAACCGGCGCAGCACGTTGAACTGGTACTTTTTTGCCCTTTGTGCAGTAATTGCGATTTCCACTTTTAACAATGGCGTTAAGTTTTATAAAGCCTTTTCGGAAGGCGTAGACCTGGGTGAATCAAGTTATATTTTCAGCAAATTAAACATGACTTTTTCATTACTAACAATTATGATCGTTCCGTTTCTTTTCTCGTTTATACTTAGTCTTTCAAAAATCAAATCCAAAAGAATGAGAACATTGCAGTTTATCCTGCTTTCCGTCAATATACTGGCCTTTACGGTAACATTTCTTATTGCGGTTATATTTGTTCATTCAACAAGCATTTTCTCTTCTTATTTGTTTAATACATCGTTTCTTTTGATTATTGTTTTCGAATTTTTTTGTTTGGTTTATTTACTGTACAAATGGGTAAAAAGCGTATCGCTGAAACGCGAGCGTTTACAGGCAAAAACAATATTAACAGGTTCTCTAATTTCGCTTGTTTCTCTTATCGGTGATTTGATCATTTCCAATTCACATTATTCATACTGGATGGAAATTATCCCTTATATTTTATTGTTGGCTCTTATCTTCGTTTTTAACCATTACGCCAACCAATACAACAACTTTAGTTTTAATATCTCCAACCTTGCCGCTTATGTTTATACGGCAGTTAAATTACCCGTGCTCATTCTTGATGATAAAGGCGATATTATGCTCTGCAATACGGCTTCTGAAAGTTTTTTTAAGAAAAACGCCGAACAGATCACCAGGCTGAAATTGTTCAGCCTGTTTGATTTTCTGGATACTTCGTTATCAGATAACTCGTTAATATTGCACCGCCATAAAAAAGAAGCCTCTGTTTTTAACTGTGACGCCGTTTGCCTTGTTGAAGGGCAGAAATGCCAAATTTCACTGAATTATATTTATGATAAATTTGACGAAATGATATGCACTGTTGTGATAGTGACAGATATTACGGAAAAAGAAGATTTAATACGGCAACTTAATGAATCTCACGCCAGAATCGAACAATTTAACAAAGAGCTGCAGTCCGAGGTTGACCGGCAGACTGAAAGCATTCGTAATCTGCAAAAAGCGATTGTGTATTCGATGAGTGATTTGATAGAAAAAAAAGACGGCTACACCGGCGTGCACACAAAACGGGTAAGCGAATATGTCGCTATTTTACTGCGTGAATTGGCGCGGCGCGGTCATCAATTTACCGAATCGGAAATTCAAAGAATGGCGGAATCTTCCTTGCTGCACGATATGGGAAAAATCGCAATACCTGACAGTATCCTTCTTAAAAAAGGAAAATTGGATGACGATGAGTTTGATGTGATGAAAAGCCATAGCACGACGGGTGCGGATTCTTTGCAAAAATCAATGCAGTTCGCCAAGGATAACGATTTTTTGAAAAACGCGTTTGTAATGGCAAAACATCATCATGAAAAATGGAACGGCGGCGGCTATCCCGACGGTAAAAAAGAAAACGAGATACCCCTTCTTGCCCGTGTAATCGCCATTGCCGACATTTATGACGCGTTACGTTCTGAGCGCTCGTATAAAATGCCGTTCAGCCGTGAGAAAGCAAAAGAAATTATATTGGAAGAAAACGGACGCCAATTCGATCCTGAACTGGTAGATGTTTTTTTAGCAGTAGAGCCGGAGTTCGATAATTTCTGTAAATTAGGGTTTAATGGTAGCCGGGAGTCTGTTCTGATGGACTCTACTGGTATTTGATCCGGGGTGCCAGGCTTGTCCCCTTTACCGGATGCAATGCGGGTATTTGTTATACCATGCTCAGCGGTTAGTAAGGGTTTTACGTTCTATGCTGTTTAGTTTCCCACCCGGATTGAATTGAACCATGCATCGTTGTACAGTTCCAGAGCGTCTCCTAAATCGTATTTAAGTTCCGCATTGATAATATCTTCCGGCTGGTACCACGAAGGCCCTGTTTTAAGCTGCCGGGCCGGGACATTGACCGTAGAGGGAAAGCCAAACTCGTCACAGAATTTCGCATAGATTTCCGGCCGGTGGATAAAGTTGATAAACTTATGGGCCAGTTCTGCATTTTTGGCGCCCTTGAGGATACAGATATTGTCTATATAGGCAGTACCGCCTTGGGGGGGAATAAAAAATACCGTATTCCTCATAAGATCTTCGTCATCCAGGATTTCTTCATAGACCATTTCAGCATAACAATGGACAACCCAGAACTCGCCGTTGGCATAGCCTTTGCCGAAAGTTTCGGCATCAAATTTAGTCAGATTGGGTTTCCACTGGTTGTTGATAAGATCCCTGGCCGCTTCGATTTCGGCCTGGTTCTTGCTGTTTAGCGAATAACCCAGATAAACAAGGGCGGCGCCCATAACTTCCCGCAGGTCGTCCAGCATGGTCATTCTTCCCTTTAAATCACTGCGGCTGAAGATAGACCAGCTCTTTTCATAACCGGAAACCTTGGCGGTATTTACTATGATGCCGGCAGCACCCCAAAAATACGGAACTGAATAATCCATGCCGGGATCATACGTGGCTTTTTTAAATATTACGGGGTCGATGTTTTTAAGATTGGGAATCAGGGATTTATCTATTTTTTCGAGCATTCCCTGACGGATCATGATTGCTGCGTAGTCCTGGGAAGGGAATACAAGATCGTAACCGCCGCCGCCGGTTTTAAGCTTAGTGTACATTTCTTCGTTACTGGCATATTCATCCAAAACTATCCGGACATTGTTTTCTTTTTCGAATTGTTTAATTACCGATTCCGGAGTATAATAACTCCAGTTGTAAATATGCAGTTTGGTTTTTCCACAGGAAATCCATGACATGACCAGTACCGGCAGTAATATAAACAAAACGTTGTTTTTTTTCAATTAATCTTCCTCCTTATCAGGTTGAGGTTTTTGCAAAAGCACAGGTTAATCTCCGGAACGGATAGAATTGAACCATGCATTGTTATACAGTTCAAGAGCACCCCCCAGATCGTATTTAAGTTCTGTACCGGCGATATCTTCCGGCTGATAGCAGGTTGGACCCTGTATGTACTGCCGGGCCGGAATATTGACAGTTGCAGGAAAACGGAAGGAATTGCAGAATTCCGCATAGATTTCGGGCTTGTGGATAAAATCAATAAATTTATGGGCCAATTCCCTGTTTTTTGCGTCTTTAAGAATACACATACTGTCAATATAACCGGGACCGCCTGCCGGGGGAATAAAAAACTTTGTGGATTTCATCAGCACTTCGTTGTCCAGAATTTCGTCAAAGACTACTTCCGCATAACCCTGAACTACCCAAAATTCGCCGTTGGCATAACCCTTGCCAAAAGCATCGGCGTCAAATTTTGTAAGGTTTGGCTTCCACAGATTGTTTATAAGGTCCCTCGCAGCTTCAATTTCAAATTGATTTTTGGTGTTTACCGAGTACCCCAGATGGGCAAGGGCATCGCCCATTACTTCTCTCATATCATCCAGCATAGTCATCCTGCCGCGGAGATCCTCGCGGCTAAAGATTGACCAGCTCTCTTCGTAATAGGGAACTCTGTCCGTATTCACGATTATTCCCGCAGCGCCCCAATAATAAGGAACCGAATATTCCATATTGGGATCGTAGATGGTTTTTTTAAGTATCGCGGGATCAATATTTTTTAGATTGGGTATTAATGCTTTGTCTATTTTTTCAAACATTCCCTGGCGGATCATGATTTCCACATAATCCTGTGACGGGAATACAATATCATAACCGGCGCCGCCTGTTTTGAGTTTGGTGTACATTTCTTCGTTGCTGGCATATTCGTCCAAAACGACACGGACATTAAATTCTTTTTCGAATTTTTCTATTACCGACGGCGGGGTATAATAACTCCAGTTGTAAACATTAAGTTTTTCTTTTCCGCAGGAAAATCCCGTTAGGCTTAATGCTGCAAGTGCCGTAAACAAGATAATATTTTTTTTCATACTGTTCCTCCTAAAAATATAATAAAAGTTTTATTTTGCCGCAATATATTTCAGAAAATTTCTGAGCATATAGGTCAGGAGTACGGTACCCAGAATCATTACAACAGAAAGGGCGCTGATTACAGGGGTTACTCCTCCCTTACGGGTAATAGCAGAAAAAATAAAAATCGGCAAGGTAGACGAACCGGGGCCGGCAACAAAGAATGTAATGACAAAATCTTCCAGAGAAAGGGTTATTGCCGTTAAAAGTCCCGAAATAATACCGGGCATACAAATGGGAAGCGTTACTTTAAGAAGGGTTTGTTTTTCGCTGGCGCCCAAATCCTGAGCGGCTTCGATAATTGAAAAATCAAACTCATCGAGCCTTGCCATGACCATGAGAAAGACAAAAGGCATGTTGAATGAGGTGTGAGCAACAAAGATGGTAAACATCCCCAGGGGAACACCTGCTCCGGCAAAAAAAATGGAAAGGGATACGCCAATGATTATTTCGGGCAGAATCATGGGAAGGAACGAAATGGTCTGCACGTAGTTCCTCAGCCTGAACCTATACCAGTTGACCCCAATGGCCCCCAGTGTTCCGATTACCGTGGCGGTAATGGCGGAACTTAACGCGATAAAAATGCTGTTCCAGAAACTGCGCCAGAGTTCACGTTCGGAAAAAAGCCGCTGGTACCATCGCAGGGAAAAACCCGTCCACCTCATACTGGTAGATTCATTAAACGAAGAGATGATCAGAATAACCAGGGGCAGAAAAAGGAATATCATGGTAACAACAAAAACCGCCTGGGAAAAGGAAAACCTTCTCCTGGCCGCCCGTTTCGCGTGACGGGACGCTTCACCGGCAGGCTGTTGTCCGGGCCTTAAGGATGTTATAACATTGCGGACAATGTTTCCGAAATTCACGATACTGCTCCCTGCGCAGCCTGTGTTCCGTTTTCGGTAATTCGGGCAGAATCAGTGTTTCTGGAAGTTTCCCGCCGCTGTATATTCATCATTACCAGTACGCCTATGGTAGTAATTACAGTAAGTACCATTGAAATAGACGAAGCAAGCGGCCAGTTTCTGGACTTGAGAATCTGATCGGCAATGATGTTCCCAAGCATATAGGAATCCTTACCCCCCACAAGCTGCGGCACCGCATAGGCTCCGAAGACGGGAATAAAGGTAAACAATACTGCGGTAAGAAGACCTCCCTTTATATTTGGCAGGAGTATTTTTATTATTGAATTAAACTTGGTTGCCCCAAGGTCCCTGGCGGCTTCCAGCAGGGAAAAGTCGAATTTATCAATGGTGGAATAGAGGGGCAGTATTGCGTAAGGGAGGTACATATAAACAAGTACCAGAGTTACCGCCTTCTGGTTATACATAAAGGGAATGTATTCCTCTATCAGATTAAAGCGCATTAGAAGCTCGTTAATAAAGCCATTGTTTCCAAGAATATTCATCCAGGCAAAGACCCTGATAAGAAAATTGGTCCAGAAGGGTACAATGATAAGAAGCAGAAGAAGCGTCTGATGTTTGCTGCGGGCCATACAGTACCCGCAGGGGAGGGCAATTAAAATTGTTATAACCGTGCTAATTACCGATATAACGAGAGTACGGCCTATGATAGTTAAAAAACTTGGAGTGGTAAGGCTCCGGTAGGCGTCAAGCGCGAATTCCCATTCAACCCCTCCGTAAAGGCCTTTTTTCAGAAAGCTGTAAATAACAATGATAATTAACGGAGCAAGAAAAAAGACCGTAAACCAGGCTGCCATAGGCAGTGAATAGAGCGGACCGTAATTACGCTTAACCAAAACGCCTTTCCGGGCGGGGAACTTCATTCCTTGATCCCCAAAATATAGCCGTCATCAGCGCTCCAGGAAAGGTACACTGAATCTTTCCAAACAATATCCGGGCCTTCGTCGGAATAGTTGGCATGCTGTTTGATTATCCGGATCAGCGTTGTATCGTTTACCTTTACATAAAACTTGGTCTGAAAACCGGAATAAATCGGCTCATCCACAGTGCCCTGAAATTGGTTGATATCTTCCCGCTTACTTGTTGGTTTATCGGTACTGATCATGATTTTTTCGGGCCGGACGGTAAAGTTCACTTTTTGTCCGACTGTAACTTTGTCTACGGTTGTTACTTTTACCCGTCCAAGCTCCGCAATGTCCAGTTCCACCATGTATTCCGTTTCCGGTCTGGACATCAATTCCGCGCTAAGGACCTTCCCTTCGTAGAGATTTGTTTCGCCGATAAAGCGCGCAACAAAGCTATCAGCCGGGCTTTCGTAAATATCATAGGGGGTGCCCACCTGAAGCACATTCCCCTGATCCATGACGGCGATATGATCCGAAATCGACAGGGCTTCCTGCTGGTCATGGGTTACATAAATAAAGGTAATGCCAATCTTGTCATGAATTTCATCCAGTTCGATCAGCATATGCTGGCGGAGTTTTGCGTCCAGGGCGGAAAGGGGTTCGTCCAAAAGGAGTACCCTGGGCTCATTAATCAGCGCCCTTGCTATTGCAACCCGCTGTTTCTGGCCTCCGGAAAGCTGATTTGTTTTTTTATTGGCGTGGTCTTCCAACTGGACCAGTTTAAGGTAATCCTTAACCTGGGAATCTATCTGGTTTTTTGACTTTTTTTTGAGGCGGAGGGGAAAGGCAACATTTTCAAAGACCGTTAGATGGGGAAAAAGAGCATAGTTTTGAAAGACTGTATTAGCCTGCCTCCGGTTAGGGGGGAGGCCGAGTATATCAACTTCGTCAAAGGTAACTTCGCCGCTGTCCGGAGTTTCAAAGCCCGCAATGATCCGCAACAAGGTGGTCTTTCCACAACCCGAAGGACCCAGCAAAGAAAAAAATTCACCCTTTTTTATGGCAAGATTGACCTCGTTCAAAACCCTAAAGCCATCAAAGGATTTGGAAACTCCTTCGATGGCGACATCACTTCCAATCAATTGTAACCCTTCAACCTCCTTCGGAGTGGCGCTAAATATAAAAAAAATCTGTATAGTACAATGGAGTTTTTAATGGGTTATGTCAAGGGATAAAAACCTCAATTCCATGGAGCTGTACTGCTGCAGCATGATACAGTATGATAACCAATTAATACCTTTGTCCTGGTTTATTGAGCATGAAAGAAAAAAAATTTGACCCTTTAACCATTAAGGCTGTGGCTTTTGATCTGGATGGCACCCTGCTCAGGCCCGATAAAACCGTAAGCGAACGATCCCTCCGCGTTCTCCGTTCCTGTCTAAAAAAAGGCATACACCTTATCATTACCACGGGCCGGGCACTTGCTTCCGGCGAAAAATACCGGGAACTAATCGGCATGGGAGGGCCCCATGTTTACTATAACGGCGCCGAAGTGGCGGATGTAAGCGCGGGAAAGATCATTTATACAAAATTTGTTGATCCCCAGCCAATACTGTACTGCGTCAGGCTTGCCAGGCAAATGGGGCTTTACTATCAGGTGTTCTTTCCCGCCGGTACTGTCAATGTACCCTGCCGGGACGGGCAAAACTCCGGCGAAATTCTAATGGCGGAACGTGTAACAACGGAAGCGGAAATGTATGTAAAATCCACGAACATCGAAGTTACCGCCGGCGATCTGGAAGAACAACTAGCAAAAGTCCCGGCGGTTATAAAAGGCATGTTCATTACCTCCGAAGAAGATCATATCAAGCTTCGCTCCCTGTTGAGGGACCGGTACGGCGACTCAATCTACATAGCCCAATCTTCTCCGATTTTTTTGGAAGTCCTGGCGTCCGGGGTTTCCAAGGGTGCCGGTCTTTCCCATGCTTTGGAATACCTGAACCTGAAACCGGAAAATACGATTGCTTTTGGGGACGAAGAAAACGATCTTCCCATGTTTGAAACTGCGGGTTTTTCCGCCGCCCCGGCTAACGCAAAAGAAGAAGTCCGAAATGCCGCGACATTCCAAATTCCCGCCAATACAGAAGACGGGATTGCCGTTTTTCTGGAAGAACGGTTCAACCTGGGCAGTTAACAGGGCAGCAACGTAAAGTTTACCTTATAGTAAGGCCGGTAATAGGGAATTCGCACTGCAAAAGGTGCGGTATTGAGGATTTCCTTAAAAATTTTTCGTATTTTAGTAAGCTATATCACTTCGTGCCCCTGGCTTTGCACGACAAACGCATGAAGTTGAAATATTCGTGTTCATTCGTGTCATTCGTGGTAAGGCGACGAGAATAACGCTGGAGGGCGACGGGAATAACGCTGGAGGGCGACGGGAATAACGCTGGAGGGCGACGAGAATCACGTGGTAAGGCGATGCCCAAAACAGTAAGGATTCATGCGTTTGTCGTGTTGCGATTAAAACTACCTCTTTACATTATTTTTTTGGTTCGTTATGCTGTAACTTCCAGTATTTTTTGTTTAGTTAAGGAAGGATTATATGTCACGGACCTGCGATATTTGCGGAAAACACACTATCACCGGTAATTCGGTAAGCCACGCCAAAAACCGTACCCGGCGGGTCTGGAAGCCAAACCTAAAGAAGGTAAAGACCGAAATAGACGGTTCCACGGTTACTATAAAAATTTGTGCCCGCTGTCTCAGAAGCGATTATATCACCAAAAAAGTGTAAAATTCGGGGCTTTTCTAAAGCCAACAGGGTTTTGGGAAAAGTTCATTTAGCAAAAAAGCCTCAACGCCTCTATAAAATTAATTGTAAGCCGTCCCAGGCGGGCATTACTGTGGCAGAAATACCCTGTTTTTGCGCAAAATCCCGGCAATAATCTTCAATTTCCCGGTGTGAGTGGCTATGGCAGATGTGGGTCAGATAGGCTTGCTTTACTCCCATTCGAATGGCGGCGTTTATGGCTTGTTCAAAAGAAAAGTGGGTTTCATGAGGCCGGATCCGCAGTCCCCCAATAATCGCTAATAGTGGCGGACGATCTTTAGCAATCAGGGCATAAGCGTTTTCGTCAATGTGACTACAATCAGTCAAATAAACCGCCCCGGCCTTGGCTGTAATTCCATCCGGGACTGCTGTCTCGGCAATTTTCCAGCCTAAAATTGTGATATTTCCGTGTTTCACCGAAATCGGGACAAAACCAAGCCCGCCAAGTATCACCGGGCCGTCAACTACCGTTGGTTCTACATGAGGCTTTCCCCCTCCAATTTGAGTAGTTCTGAAGATATAAGAAAACCGTTTCTTAAATTCGTTGATGGTAGGGCTGTTTCCATAAACAGGAACAGATTTTTCCCGGCTCAAAACCCGGATATCGTCCAAACCGTGAATGTGGTCCGCATGGGCATGGGTCAAAAAAACAGCATCCAGGTGAGTGATTCCAACTTGCAGGGCCTGCAGGCGGAATTCCGGCCCGGTATCGATTATTGCCCGTTCCCCACCGGCTCCCTCAACATACAAGGAACAGCGCAGCCGCCTGTCTTTACTGTCTGAAGACGTACAAACAGGGCAGGAGCAGCCGATTACCGGAATACCATGAGAAGTTCCGGAGCCGAGGATTGTTAGTTTCATGCCAATCAGTATGGGTAAGAATCAACAATTTTCAAGCATTACAAATGTTTAATGTTCGGTTGGATTATGTACGAGGCAATACGACGCCTTGACGGACTTCCTGCTCCTTGGTACCATAACTGTGAAATATTTCACAGGGGGCAAAGGTGTCTGGTACTGTTTCGGAGCCTGCCAAAGAACGATTTCTCCGGATCTTACGGATTCTTGAAGGGAGTCTGAGTGAAGGAGAGTTGTCTGAACGGAATTATACCTCTGTCGAACTTGAAGCGTTGACCGGCTGGCCAAGCCATACCATCAGAAAAGATATTTCCAGCCTGCTAAAATCGGAACAGCTTGAAAATGACAAATCCGGGCATTTTTTTGCCGGTTCTACCCTCGGTTATGCTCCACGGTCTCTTGTTCCCCTGATTAAGGAAGCCTTAGGTCTCGATCGCCGGCGCAAATTCTGTGTGGTAGGTTTAGGCCGGCTGGGTTCGGCTTACCTTAACCTGGATTCCGCCATCCTGGGCGAATTTGAATTGGCCGCGGGCTTTGATACCAATGTGAACCGGGTGGAAATCCTTAAATCTCCTGTTCCGTTATATCCGTCTCATAAGATGGCCGAAGTAATAAGCCGTTTTTGCGTAGAAATTGCTCTGCTTTGTGTTCCTGCCGAAGCGGCCCAGGGGGTGGCGGAAAAACTTGCCGGCGCAGGCATCAAGGGGATTCTGAACTTTGCCCCGCTGATTCTTAATCTGCCGGCAGTACCCGGCAAGTCTGTTGCCGTGCGGAATGTATATGTGGCAGACGAGTTAAGGGCGTTGACAGTAACAATGGCATCAGAAAACAGGAAGTAACTTTACACTTTGGTGTGATTAAAACGTAAGGAGTTTATTATGTTTCGCATACAGACGATGAACAAAATTTCCTCCCAGGGGCTGGACCTTTTTCCCCGGGATAAATACGAGGTGGCCAGTGAAATCCCTAATCCTCACGCCATCCTGGTTCGCAGCGCCGACCTTCATTCGGCCGTGATTCCCGGTTCGGTATTGGCCATAGCCAGGGCAGGAGCGGGAGTTAACAACATTCCTATCCCGGCATGCAGTAACCGGGGAATTGTAGTATTTAACACCCCCGGCGGCAACGCCAATGCGGTCAAAGAGCTGGCCATAGCGGCCCTGCTCCTTGCATCCAGGAATATTATGGGGGGCTGGTCCTGGGAAGCGGGCATAGCGGACCGGGCCGATGAGGTGCCCGATCTGGTAGAAAAAGAAAAGAGCCGCTTTGAGGGGCCGGAACTCCGGGGCAAAACCCTTGGAGTGGTAGGCCTTGGAGCTATTGGAGTAATGGTAGCCAATGACGCCCTTGCCCTGGGAATGAATGTCATTGGCTATGACCCTTACATCTCCGTGGACGCCGCCTGGAACCTTTCCCATTCGGTGGAACGGGCCGATACCCTGGAAGGGCTTTTGGCAAGGGCCGACTATATCACGCTTCACCTTCCCCTGAACGACACAAGCCGGGGACTGCTGGATGCGGCAAAATTCCGGATCATAAAAAAAGGGAGCCGTATCGTGAACCTTGCCCGTGGGGGCCTGGTGAACGAGGCGGACATTATCGAAGCCTTAAAAACCGGAAAAATTTCCGCTTATGTGACGGACTTTCCTACAGCGGAACTATTGGCCTGCCCCAAGGCTATCTGCATTCCCCACCTGGGAGCGTCAACCCCGGAAGCGGAGGATAACTGCGCTGTCATGGCGGTTAAACAGCTTATGGATTACCTTGAGTACGGGGCCATTAAAAACTCGGTTAATTTTCCCCGGTGTAAGCTGGAATTCAACTCCCCCTACCGGCTCCTTGTGGCAAACAGAAACATCCCCAACATGGTTGGGCAAATCACCACAATCCTGGCGGAAGCGGCAATCAATATCACCGACCTTATCAACCATCATCAGAACGAATATGCCTACAACATTATCGATACCGAACAACCCATACCCCAGGTACAACTGGAAAGACTCATTGCTATTGACGGAGTAACACGGGTAAGATTATTGAATCGATGAAGCATCTGAAATCCTTTGAGCATGTTGTTTGCGCAATAATCCTCTTTCTTTCCTGCGCCGCGCCTTCTCCCCAGGATACTTGGTTTAAAGATGAAACCAGGGGCGAGGAAACAGCGCAAAAAAGGAAAATTGCCCAAATGCTCCTTGTCGGATTCCGGGGGTTGGAACTAACCGCAGACTCTTCCCTGTACCGGGACATAACGGAATTGGGAATAGGAGGGGTTCTGCTCTTTGACTATGATATGCCTTCCCGAAGCCGGCCCCGGAATATATCATCAAAGGAACAACTTGCCCGCCTTACCGGAGATATGCAAAGTGCCGCTCCGGTTAAATTGTTCATTGCCATTGACCAGGAAGGAGGCCGTGTTAACCGGCTCCGCGGCGAATACGGCTTTCCCCCGAACCTCAGCGCCAAGGAAATGGCTGCCGGAACCAATATCACCAGAGCCCAGGCCGAACAAACGGCAGCCCTCCTTGCCGGCATGGGGATCAACCTTAACTTCGCTCCCTGTGTGGATCTTGACCTGAATCCCCAAAATCCCATTATAGGCGTTTACGGACGCAGTTTTTCCGCAGATCCGGAAACGGTGATAAAACATGCTTCAATTTGGATTGATGCCCACCGCCGGCAGGGGATCATTTCCTGTATCAAGCACTTCCCCGGCCACGGCAGCTCTTTGGGAGACACTCATTTGGGCTGGGTGGATGTTACCGGCCTGTGGAAGGAATCGGAACTAATCCCCTACATCCACCTTGCGGGTTCCCAAAATGCCGGCAGCTCTTTAATGGTAATGACCAGTCATGTGTTTAATGCAAACCTTGACCCCCAGAATCCCGCTACCTTTTCTCCGGCAATTCTAACGGGAATTTTAAGGAATAAGCTGAAATTTGGGGGAGTAATTGTTTCCGATGACCTTGACATGGAGGCGATTAAGGCCAATTATAGTTTTGAGGAGATTCTGGAAAAGGCTATAAACGCCGGGGTCGATCTCCTGTGCCTTTCCAACAACGGCAGTGGCTACGATCCTGCCCTGGCCCAAAAAGCGGTGGATTCGATCTATAGTTTGGTCGAAAAAGGCAAAATATCCCGGGAACGGATAGAAGAAAGCTGGAACCGAATCATGACATTGAAACGGACAATAAAATAGGGTTGATAATTCTCCGGATAGAGGGTATTGTTATAGCATGAAAAAGTCTATACTACTATTAACGGTTTTTGTTCTTATAGTGGGAGCCATAAACGCTCAGAATCAGCAGCCCAAGGAACTGGATTTTTTTACAGTACAGTTTAACAGCCAATCTGCCATAAGCGGCAAACTTAGGATAGTGCAGAATGCCTCTGACGAGGGAGCCGCCATTGAATTTTTCGCCTATGCCTTTGATACCCTTATCAAACTCCTGCCCGGTGTCCGGGGAAGTATCGAAACAAAAGCTGCGGATGATATGGCTTTATTACTGGCGGCAAAACTTGGAGAAGCCGAGTATGGTGCGGCGGGCCCAAATTTGTGGAAAGCGGTAGATTCCTTTACAAATCCTCTGGTCAGGGCCGAAGCCCTTAATTCCCTTGGCAAAATACAGGCCATGGATTTTCTTCCTCTGGTAGTTCAGCTCCTTTCAGATTTGAATACCGAACCCGGGCAGGATCCCCAAAGCCGTGAGCGGGTTGCCTTTGGGGCGGTTGTCGCTTTGGAACAGTATAAAGACAGTTCGGGTTATCTTCCGGTTTTCTTTGCGTCTGTAGGGTGGTATTCGGACAGGGTTAAAAGCAGGGCAAGAGACGCGCTGCCCAAGATCCTGGATAATCCCACCGAACCCTTAGTTTCGGTGATAAAAAGCAGTTCGTACAGCTATGCGGTAAAATACAACGCCCTCCAGGTACTGGAAGCATCGCAGGTAACTTCCCGGCAGAAATCCCAAGGAGCGGTAGCTGCCCTTTCCGAAGGCTGGAGGAACATTACCAATGTGGGTACCCAACGGACGATCCTTATCAATATGCGTAAGCTTTCCTTGGACATGATCCGCCGTTATGGCACGGAAGATGCCAATGTATATCCCTTTTTGGAAAGAAGTTACCGGGAAGGTTCAGATGAGCAGGAACAGATTTCCGCCATCGCCGCCCTTGCCGCTCTTGCCTCGGATGACTCTGCCCGCATCCTTTCGTCCTTCCTTAGTGATATGAATATCAGGGTTGCCAGGGGAACCCTTACCAGGGAAGATGAGCGCTTGGTTCGGGTGATAATCCCCGCTCTGGGAGATACCGGCCGCCCCATGGCGAGAAACGACCTGCGAAGGGTCCTGCAAGAGGACTGGACCGGCACTGTTCAGCGCTTGGCCCAGGATGCCCTCAAGAAAATTCCGTAATGTTCTGTTTAAGTGAGCATCATTTTCGCATCCGGTCTTTCATGTTTTCCAGCCGGTTCAACGCCTCGTAAAGAGTATCGTTCTTCTTGGCGAAGTGAAAACGTATTAGGTTGTTTACGTTCTCCCTGAAAAAACTGGAACCGGGTACAGCGCCCACACCGGCCCTTTCGGCTAATTTTTCACAAAAATCAAGGTCGCTCTCATAGCCATATTCGGATATATCAAGCATTACATAGTAAGCGCCCTCCGGCGTTGTGTGCTGTATGCCGAGATCGTCCAGTCCTTTCAGGAACAGTTCCCGTCTTTCGGTATATTCCCGCAAAAGGCCGTCGTAATAGGCGGCGGGAAAACGCAGTCCTACGACCGCCGCTTCCTGTAAGGGCGCAGCCGCGCCCACCGTCAAAAAGTCATGTACTTTTTTCGCCACTTCCGTGATTTCTTCCGGCGCGATGATATACCCCAGCCGCCAGCCGGTAATAGAATAGGTCTTGGAAAGGGAACTGCAGGAAATTGTCCGCTCAAACATACCGGGCAGGGACGCGATATACGTATGGGTATGGGGCGCGTACACAATATGCTCATACACCTCGTCGGTAATGATATACGCGTCATACTTTTTCGCAAGTTCCGCAATCACGGTTAATTCATCGCGGGTGAATGCCTTCCCGCAAGGGTTTGAAGGATTACAAAGGATCAACGCTTTGGGGCGCTGCGCGAAAGCGGCTTCCAGTTCATTCGCGTCAAAGGCGAACAAAGGCGGATGCAGCGGCACATAGATTGGCTCTGCCCCGGACAGGATCGTGTCCGCGCCGTAGTTTTCATAAAACGGCGAAAACACGATCACCTTGTCGCCCGGATTTGTGACTGTCATCATGGCTGCCATCATCGCCTCGGTACTGCCACAGGTCACGACGATTTCACGCTGTGGATCAATGTGTCTGCCCATCAATTTTGACTGTTTATCAGAGAGAGCCTCGCGGAAATTCTGGGCGCCCCATGTGATGGAGTACTGGTGCGGCCCCGTATGCGCTATATCAGCCAGGCGGTCCAGGATTTCTTTTGGCGGATCAAAATCCGGAAAGCCCTGCGAAAGGTTCACCGCTCCGTACTTGAGCGATACGCGGGTCATGCGGCGGATAACCGAATCGGTAAACCCCGCTGTCCTGGCGGATAATTTATGCATGGTGTTTCCTCCTTAATATGGCTTTTTCACCTTGATTTAAATAACGCCTCAAACTGGCGGCAGACCATCTGCGCCGCCGTGCGTCCTGTACTTAAGGCTACAGGCAAACCTCCCGGGGGCACAAGCCGATGTCCCGCGAAATATAAACCGGTGATATTTTTTGAAAACCCTGGGTATACTTTCATTTTATCGCCAATGCCGGTTATGCTCATCCATGAACCATGATACGCGCCCGTGTACCGTTCATAGGTCAGGGGTGTCGCAATATCAATGACTTCTATGTTTCCCTCCGCCTGCGGGTACTTCCGGCAGACAGCACGGCTGATTTGCTCCGCTAATGCCTGCTTTTCATCTTTATACCGTCCCTCGTCTTTTGCTTTCTTCCAGAAATCATACGTGTCCCCCGCGAAAATGGTAGTAAGGCAGGAGCAGCCTTCCGGCGCATAACCTTTATACCTGGCGTAATTGTAAAAACCCATTTCTGTTATTTCTTTTTGAGCGTATTTGATTGGATTATCAAGTTTCCATGTCGGTACAGCCGGTTCGGGCAATTCAGCCCTGATACCAATACCTATAAAAGAACAAACTGCCGGTTTAGTATTTTTACGCAGTTCCTCCAGCCATTTGTCTTGCGGAGGCGTTTCAAACAGGCGCTCAAGCGCCGCAATCGTCTCCTGCGTAACAATTACGGCATCAGCATTCAAGGCTGTTCCGTTCTCCGGTATCACGCCGGTTACACGGGCGTTGGCGTTATCGACCATGACTTTTTTGACCGGAGTGTTCAATAATAGTTTGCCGCCCGGTTCTTTGAAAGTCTTAACCATTCTTTCTACCATTGCCAAGGAGCCGCCTTCTGGATAACCGCCGTCGCCTGAATCCAGTGTTGCCAATGTAGCAATCAAGCTGACGGCGTTATAGCCGTCAGGTAAAACACGAAGCGCCTGTTGTATACCGGGATGATTAAAACGCGCCGCATAGTCCTTACAGCTAACCCTGCTCAATTTTGCCAGTCTGGGAAATGCCGGCAGCATTTTAATCAACGCGCCGCCTTTCATGCGCATCGGGTTTTCTGCATTAACGCCTTTGATGTCCGTTACCGGCATTTGAAGATGAGAGAACGCTTTAACGTCTTTCACTAATTCGTTGATCTGTTTTTTATCATCAGGTGAAATCGCAAGGAAACATTGGGCGGTTTTGTTGATGTCCCGGTAAAGGCTGATGGTTTTTTCTTCCCATTCTATGGTACTAAACCGTTCCTGCAAAAAGATCGGCACTTTGTCGTTTAATGCGCCGGTTTCTTTCCATACCTGATTGAGCGTTGTTTGCGGGCTTGAACCGGTCAGCCAATGTACCGCGCCTTCAAATAAATAGCCCTTGCGTCTCCAACTGGTACACATGCCTCCGGCCATGCTGTGCTGTTCACAGACTGTTACATCAAAACCGCTGCGCGCTAAGTAAATTGCGGCGGACAGTCCCGCTATCCCCGCGCCGATTACTACTACTTTTTTCATCGATCTCTCCGTATAAATTGCCAGCTGTTTCCCGCGGATTTCTCAACATTTTCAGTTGCTTCTGATTTAATCAACGTTTTCCCAGTCCACATTTTTTAACCGTTCCAGCGCGTTATGCAGCACAGAGCGGGGGCAGGCGGCGTTCATGCGCTCAAAACCTTTGCCGCCTTTTCCAAACGAATAACCGGGGCTTAGCCACAATTTCCCCCGGTGCGTAAGCGTTTCGTCCAGTTTTTGGGCGGGAATTCCAAGTTCGGTGCAATCCAGCCACGCAAGATATGTTCCCTCAGGTTCAACAAGTTTTATCCCGGGAATGTGCCGGGAAAGATATGTTTTTAGAAACGACATATTTTGAGCCAGATATTCCAGGAGCTGTTCCAGCCACTCGGCTCCGTCTTCATACGCCGCTTTGCAGGCGGCGAGTCCCATTATACCCGGCTGGCTTAAACCGCAGCCCGCGTATTCCTCCTTAAATTTGTCGCGCAGTTCTTTGCTGGAAATAAAAATGTTGGCGTGAAGCAAACCGGCAAGATTAAAAGTTTTTGAAGGGGAAGTGCAGGTAACGGTTATATTTGCAAAATCATCATGTAAAGCGGCGAATACAAGATGATGATGTCCGGGAAAAACAAAATCCCCGTGGATTTCATCGGCGATAACAATAACGCCGTGGCGCAGGCATATTTCGCCCATGCGAATAAGTTCGTCGCGCTTCCAGACACGTCCGACCGGATTGTGCGGATTGCACATAATGAACATTGTGGCCTGTTTGATTTTTTCCTCAAAATCCTGAAAATCTATGCTGTAGCGTCCGTCGCTGTACACAAGCTCATTGACCAGCAGCAGCCGGCCGGTTTTCCTTATACCCGTTTCAAAGGGATAATACACGGGCTGTTGTATAACAATGCCGTCTCCCGGTTTTGTTAACGCCCGGATAGCAAGGTACAGGGCGTTTACCACTCCCGGAGTAATGGTCAGCCAGTCGCGCCGGACAGTCCAGCCAAAACGATCTTCAAACCATTTTTGCACAGCATTGAAATACGCCGCGTCCGGTTCGGAGTACCCGAAAATTCCATGTTGAACGCGGCGGATAAGCGCTTCCTGCACGCAGGGCGGCGTTGTAAAATCCATATCGGCAACCCATAAGGGCAGCACGTCACCGGGCTTTCCGCGCCAGGAAGGCTCGTGTTTAATACTGTAGGAATTGCCCCTGTCTATTACGAGGTCAAAATCATATTTCATTTAGCGCGCCGGCAGTGTCTTCCAAATGTACATAGGCAGGGTCCACGGCCGGTTGTGTCGAACTTCTTTTGACAGCCGTGTACACATAGTGTGCTTATATCCATAATACCCTATTTATACCGTAGGATTACTATGTTTTCAAGCGGGGGATAACCACCACCAAAGGCCGTGGTTTTCCAATTGATTATAGTAGTTAAGGGACCATTCATAAGTACCCAATGCAATTGTTCATTGAATTAACCGGAATGAACAGCCCTTGCGAAGTATCGGTGTATTTAAATCGTGGCATAATACTTTATTTTATACGTTGTTTATAGGCGCAGTTGGTACTTTTCCGATGTATTAACTTATCTGATATATTTTTTCATTTAAATTATTGACAAATATTTTCAATTCTTTAAAGTATATTTTTATACTACTATTTTTTGCAAATTCAGTTATTAAATTATTAATTGATCTTTGTTGATTAATTATTTCAGGAGTCATTTTATCAATAACAACAACTATATCAAATTCAGATTTGTCAATTGATTCTATAAGCATCAATTTTTCAGAATCATCTACTCCCCAATCAATATTATACTTCAACTTCATTTTTGTTTCATCTGTCCGTATAGCATTAAAGAATCCAATTATTTGAGGAATTATATGTCCCCATAAGTCATGTATACATAATTCATTTTCAACAATAATCAGTCGATTTAAGTTTTTATCAAAAACAAATCCATCACATATTTTTTTACCAAGTTTCTTTTTTAAGTCAATATAAACAGAATTATCTCCAAAGACCATTTTGTGATTTTCCATTACTTCATCTTCAAAATCATCTTCTGATGAGAATTCCAAAATTCTGTACTCATTGCCATTGTGAATTATTTTACTATCACCATATGTATATTTAACCTGTGTGTTAATGAACTGAACATTTATACTCCCATTTTGGGTACGTAATTTATACTTTTTGGGTCTAAAATTCTCGTCAACATCAAATAAGTCAATATTTCCTACGAGATGCCGTGAAACCATATTTTTTTTACCTTGTTCACCATTTT
>Ga0268262_10002217_pt1 | contig 22813 bp, 23 predicted proteins | sample TergutNc150P3_FD_190354 | JGI IMG/M metagenome (GOLD analysis project Ga0268262, IMG submission 190354) | Nasutitermes corniger P3 segment gut microbial community from laboratory colony in Florida, USA - Nc150 P3 (SPAdes) (version 2) | ecosystem: Host-associated > Arthropoda: Insects >...
GGGCGTTGACCAGCGAGAGGAAGGCCGTGCCGCGGTCCGTCTTCACCCGGCGGATGCGGATGCAGCCCCCGCCGCCGCGCCGGCTCTCCACGATGTAGCCCTGCTCGGGCGGGAAGCGCGAGGCGATGACGTAGTTGATCTGGCTGGGCACGCAGCCGAGGCTCTGCGCCAGCAGGTTGCGCCGGATCTCCGCGTCGCCGGTCTCCTCGAGCATATCGAGGATCATCCGGGCGATGTCGTTGCTGAGGCTGCTGCTCACGTGACATCATCCTCACTTTGACTAACTTTGACCTTGTAGGCATAGTATACCACGCCGGGAGGGGCTTGTCAAGGGGTTTTGAAAATTTCTCCGGATTCCCATTGAAAAGCCCCGCGGGATTTGTTATAATGGGGGAAACGGAAACGGAGGTGTCCCCGCTTGGACGAAAACGAACGCGAGATCGCGCAGGAGGTCCCCGAAGAACAGCCGCCCGAGGAAGCGGCAGAGGAAGAACAGCTCCCCGAGGAAGGGACAGAGGAGGAGCAGCTTCCCGAGGAGCCAACAGAGGAGCCGAAGCCCGCCAAGCCGATCAAGGGGCCGCGCGCGGGAGGGTGGATCGCGGCCGTGCTGGCGATGCTGTTCGGCCTGATGATGCTGGTGCCCGCGATGTGGAACACGTGGCTGGCCGCCCCGGCGGTCGGCGGGCTGCTCAACGAGGCCGGAAAGCGCTATCAGGGCGCGCTGAGCATTTACCAGTACCTCTACGACACCGACGCGCGCACCCAGGGCTGGGGCCTGGGCCTCACCAGCGGGTATTTCACCATGGAACGGCAATACGCCATCTGGGGCAGGCTCTACGGCCCGCTGCGCGTGGTGGAGGAGCAGGACGCGCCCCCCATCGCCGAGTTTTTCGGCAGGGTGCCCCGGAGCCTGCGGAAGCTCGCGGCGCAGTGCGATATCATCACGGGCATCTACGACAGCCTGCGCCTGATCCTGCAAGCGCCCCCGGAGGAGGGGCAGTCGGATACGGACTGGCTGCTGGCCGGGCTGGAGGCCGCGCGCGGCGCGGACGCGCAGGCGCAGGCGCACAGGCTCTATTATGACGCCATCGCCCTGCATTTCGCCGCCGACGACCCGGGCCAGCGGGAGGCCAACCTGGCCCGCTTTGCCGCGCTGAAGAAGGACCCGGCCGCCGAGCCGTGGATGTACGAGGACGCGGAGCTGGGCTATGCCGTGCGGGACAGGGACTACGCCGCGGTGACAGCCCTGTGCGAGGCCCGCCTGAAGCGCAACCCCGAGGACGGCCAGGCCATGCGCATGCGCGTGAAGGCGATTTTCCTGGAGGGCGACGCGAAAAAGGCGTTCGCCGCAGCGGACGGGTACGCCAGGCGCCCCGCGGCGCGGGACGCCATGCTGCTGGCCAGGGCGGACCTCCTGTGCGCCCAGGGCGGCTATGACGAGGCGCTGCGCCTGTGCGACGACGTCCTGGGCCGCGTTACGCTGGACGCGCCCGAGGGCCCGCAGGACCTCTACGACGCCATGGAGGCCGCGCGCGTGAAGGCCGGCGTGCTGCTGGTGATGGGCAGCCCCGGGGAGGCCCGGGATTTGCTCAAGGAAACCTGGGACGTTGCCGGCAGGTACGGTCTCAGCCCCGGCGCGGACTACATCCACACCCTGCTGGCGGCGTACATCGAGGCCGGGGACACGCAGGAGGCCGATGAGCTCTTGAAGCAATTGAACCCCGTCCCGCAGGGCATCGCCGACCTGCGGGAGGGCAAAACGACGGTCCGGGAAATATTGACCAAGGGCTGGGGAGGGTTTGACGCATGAACATTTTATACCTGATCACGAAATATTTCACCTGCCCCGGCGCGTTCCTGAAGGGCTTCTGGGAGCATGTGACCTGCCGCGTCCTCAAGCTGCAGGTGACAGACCGCCGCTACCTGCGCGCCAACGAACGCTGCGGCCACGCCGCCCACGCCCCGGCCATGTCCCCGGCGAGGGCCTTCCTGCTCAGCTTCCTGCCCTACCTCCCCCAGCGCATCCTGGGCTGGATTTTCGTGGGGGCCTCCGCGGCGCCGCTGCTGCTGTTCCACATGCACAGCCTGGAGCGCAACCCCCTGCTCCCCTTTGAGGCCGTCGCGCTGTTCCTGGGGCTCAGCCTCCTGTGCAGCTCCTTCCCCCAATGGGAGGACGCCAAGCGCCAATGGCAGCTGTTTTACGGCGCGCCCGAGGCCGAACCGGAAGTGGAACCCGAAGTGGAAGCCGAACCTGAGACGCCACCCGCAGGCCTTGCCGCGAAGATCATCCTCGCGCCCTGCAACGCGTATTTCCTCGTCGGGGCGTGGCTGGAGAGGCACGGCATACCCGTGATTTTGGCCATTGCGATCACGGTTGCGGCGTTAGTGCTGGGATAGGCGATCATCAAAAAACAAGGGCAGGCGCGCGGAACGCCTGCCCTTATCTTTTTTATTGCTTTTCCCTTAAGTCTCTGAAAAACTCCCGCAGCAACCCCGCGCACTCCTCCTCCAGGCAGCCGCCGCGCACCTGCGGGCGGTGGTTGAACGGCAGCGCGAACAGGTCCGCCACCGAGCCGCAGCAGCCCGCCTTGGGGTCGCGCGCGCCGAAGGTAACTGCCGGGATGCGCGCGTTGATGATCGCGCCGGCGCACATGGGGCAGGGCTCCAGGGTGACATAGAGCTCGCACTCCCACAGGCGCCAGCCGCCAAGGGCCGCGCAGGCCGCGGCGATGGCCTCCAGCTCGGCGTGGAGCAGCGCACTTTTGCCCTGCTCGCGCCGGTTGCGGCCCTCGCCCACGATTTCGCCATGCCGGACGACCACCGCGCCCACGGGAACCTCCCCGGCCAGGGCGGCCTCCCGGGCCAGGGCGAGGGCGCGGCGCATAAAATATTCCGCCGGGGCGTTTGACGGCGCCGACGGCGATGTAGACGTGCTGTTTTTACCAGAGGCCATAGATGAAGCCGCCGAACAGGAACTGGAAGATGCCCAACCACAGTCCCCAGTCAGAGACCAGCACTTTCAGCCAGGAACGAATTGCTTCCATGCGTTTTCCCTCCTTCAAAAGTAGATCGTTGCCATGGGGGCCGCCTTACGCGCCGAACAGCTGCGCGAAGAAGACGGCGACGCTCTCCCAAAACGCGGCGAACTGCACAATCCAGCCATATACGAGCGTGATAAATGCCATGCCAAAGCCCTCCTTCCTGATGCGTCCTATCCGATCCCGTTCATTATAGCACATCCTTTTTGCGATTTCAACAGTTTTTTGCTGTTATGGCAAGAAAAAATTTTATTTTACGGTGCACCCCGTATAATAGTGCTCCAGGATTTCTTTGTAATCGCTGCCCTGCCTGGCCATGAAGTCCGCGCCGTACTGGCTCATGCCCACCCCGTGGCCGAAGCCCAGGCACTTGATTTCGAACGCCCCGTCCTTGTAGGCGATGGTGAAATTCGCGCTGCGCAGGTGCAGGGCCTCCCGCAGCGCCCGGCCCGAGAAGGCCTTCCCCCCGGCCTCGAGCTCCAGCACCGTGCCTGCCTCGCTGCGCTCCGGCGCGCCGAACCACTTGGCCGGATCCTTCCCAGGCTTCGCCCCGGCCTGCTCCAGGGCCTTTTTTACGTCGTCCGCCTGGAGCGTCACGGTTTTGCTGTAGTCCGGCGAAAGCTTGTCGCCCGGGCTGTCCACGCTTTGCAGGTAGGGCAGGTCGTCGCCCCAGTAGTTCTCCGCGCTCTCGGTCCGCCCGGCGTTCACGGCGCAGTAGGCCGCGAGGACGGGCCTGCCCTCCCGGGTGACCGCCTGCCCCAGCACCGCGTCCACGGCCCGCTCCACCTTTTCTTCATCCAGCGCGTAGTCCTCCCCCCAGCGCGCCTTGCGCTGCGCGGCGTCCAGGTAGCCCTGGTCGCTTTTGCCGGAGTCGCTCAAGGCATCCCGCCCGCCGAGCTCCAGACGGTAGCGGGCATAGGTGTAGCTGGCCACGGCCTGGGCCTTCAGGGCCTCCAGCTGGCTGGACGGGTCCATCTCCGCCGCCACGCAGCCGATCAGGTATTCACGCGCGCCGATGGTCTCCGTTTTCCCGCTGGACGCCCGCACCACCGGGATGGACGCCTCCGTCCGCGCCGCGGGCTTGGCTGTCTCCGTGCTTGCGGCTGTTGTTGCGGGCTGCGAGGCTGTGATTTCGGTCACCTGTTCCCTGTCCCCTGCCCCCTGCTTGCCCTGTAAACTGACCAGGGGGATGAGAATCATCAGCAGGAGGGCGAGCATGCCAAAAATAAAGTGCTGTTTCACGTTATCACCTTGACTTTTCCCCCGCGAGAGGGTATAATGATGAAATGCATATGCTCTAACTATATGCGGGAGGGCCTACGGGATATGAACGACAAAAACGCGCGGCGGATCGCCGTGCCTGCGCTCCTCTTTGCCGCGCTGACGCTGGCGCTGTTGCTGCCCCTGCGCCTGTGGCAGCAGCTGCACCTGGTGGAGCAGCGCACGGGCTTCTGGGCCCGCACGGACGTCACCGTCCTGCTGCTCTACATCGGGCTGGGGGTGCTCGCGGCCGTGCCCGCGGCGATGGCCCTGGCCCTGCGCAAGCGCGCCGTGCTGGACCTCAACCGGCAGCGGCGCGTCGCGGAGGGGCTTGCGGCGGCCCTGGCGGCGGCGGCGCTGGTGTGGGACGCCCTCGTGGCGCTCGACTTCGCACGGCGGCTGTTCTCGGGCGCGGGCACGGGCGACGCCTTCCTCGACGGCCCGGAGATGCAATCCTCCTCCATGTATTACGTCCGCTCCGGCGCGCTGGCCTGCGTGCTCGAGGGCCTTTCCGGCCTCGTCGGCGCGCTGTTCTTCGGCGAGCTGGCGGCGTTGGACTTCCTGCCGGGGAAGAAGCTTTACCTCAGCCGGGCCGCGGCCCTCGCGCCGTTCGCCTGGGCGGTGTGCCGCATCCTGCGCCGCTTCTCGCGCACCATCGCCTACCTGCGCGTGTCCGACCTGTTCCTGGGCCTCGCGATGCTCGTGGCGCTGATGCTGTTCCTGCTGGCCTTCGCGCAGCTCGTCAGCGGCGTCCACGGCGCGAACAAGGCGGCGGTCCTCTTCGCCGCGGGGATCCCCGCCGCGGTGCTGGCGCTGGTGTGCTTCGTGCCGCGCTTCGTGGTCTACAAAGTGCAGGGCTTCGCCGCGCCGCAGGACGCCCCCGTGGAGTGGTGCGACCCCGCGCTGGCCCTGTTTGTTCTGGTGTTCATCGCGGGGCGGGGGTATGTGAAGGGCAAGGGGGCTCCCGCGGAAGAGGCAGAGGAAGCTTAAAAATCATACGAAAAATGCCCCCCGTGAGGGGGGCTTGTTGTTTTCAGTCGCGTCACATCGCGATTTGCGCGTACGCGTCCGCCGCTTCGCCCGCGCGCGCGCCTTGCATGGCGCGCACCTGCCGCGCATCGCGGTATTCGCTCAGCAGCGTGAGCAGCTCCACGGCCAGCGTCGCGGCGTTGTCTCCCGCGTGCAGGTCCATGCGGCGCATCCGGGCGTAGTCCCCGGGGCCCGCCAGGGCCACCACCGCGTGGGAGCCCGGCACGGGCTCCGTGATCATCCCGCAGAACGCGCAGCCGGCCGCGCGCATGCGCCGCTTGATCAGGGTGGACGCGTCCGCGGCCTGCCTGCCCTGCAAAAACACGGGCTTCACCGCGCCGCCGCCGCACGCGCGCAGGAAATCGGCCACGCCGGCCCAGGCGTGGGGCAGCAGCAAATCGCAGGCGACATCGCGGCTCTCCAGCTGGCGCAGCAGTGCCCGGGCCCGGCGGCCTATCTGCGGGGCGTTTTCCCGCGCATGCTCCCGGACTGCGGCCCAAGGGACGATGGCCTCCGGGGAAATGGGCTCGTAGCTCCCGTAGCCGCCCATCTGCGCCAGCAGGGCCTCCACGCTCGCGGGCTGGGGCATGGGGATCACCCGGGAGCCCGCCGCGCGGTGCAGGTACTGCGCCACCTTGGCCGCGACGCCTTCCAGCAGGTCCAGCCGCAGCGGCAGCACCAGCATATGCTGCCTGCCGCAGCGCATGGCGAAGCCGTTGTAGCGGGCCTCCGGCGTGACGAACGGCACCGCCCCGGCGGGGAACAGCGTGTCCTCCGGGTATTTCTTTTGCAGCGCCGCCACGCCCTCGTGCACGCACAGGGGGAAGCCCAGTGCCTCCAGCAGCTGCGTTTTCAGGCTGTGGAACCGGCGCGGCTCGGCGGCCACCACGAACAGGTCCTGCCGCTTGATCTGGGCCGCCAGGGCCTCCAGCAATTGCGGGAGCGTCTCCACGGCCACCGCGCCCGGCACGGGCAGGCCCGGGACGGCCTCCAATACTTTTTTCCTGAGCCATTCGCATTCGCGCAGGAACGGCCCGCCCTGCAAAATATACAGTCCGGCTTTTTTCATTTTCATCCTCTTTTTTGACAACTGTGGATTTTAACTCTTTATTTTATCGTCCTGGGGCGTCGAGTTAACGAAGCGGTACCGTCACGGCATCCATCTCTCCGCGTCGCGGTAGGGGTTGTCCTTCTTCTGCTTGTCGTACCAGGTCTGGGGCATGCGGGGGCTGGGGTTGGCCGTGACGGAGGCCAGCGAGAGGCTCTCGCCCGGGCGCACCATGCGGGCGATGACATACAGGAACTCGTAGTCGAAGTCGTAGATGCAGGTTTGCAGGGAGATCAGCTTGTCGCCCCACTCCACGTCCACGCCGGTGTCCACGTAGCTGCGCTCCTTGATCTGCCGCACGTAGCCCTCGAAGCTTTCCGGGCCGGAGAAATCGGGCGTGTTCACCGCGAACATGTAGCCGTTGTCGTCCTCCGCCTTGCCGTTGATGGCCAGCACCGACACGATTTTATACCGATACGTCTCGCCGGTGGCCATCTCCATGGTGATGATGGGGCTGCTTTTCACCACGCTCGCCTGCTTGTAGCGGGTCAGGTACGTGAAGATGGTGCCGTTCTTCATGTGGTGCCCGTAGATGATGATATTCGTGGACAGCGGGTCCAGGCTCACGCGGTAGTCCGCGTAGGGGTTGCCGTACTTCGAGGGCTTGCGGTCGAAGTCGCGCTTGAGGTAGTAGTCGTTGTTGGCGGTCTTCACCACCGCCATGTCCACGCTCCCGCCCGGGGCCTTCAGCCACCCGATGTAGTCGCTGTTCCTGGCCTTGAGCTGCTCGTGGGAGGCGCGCACCGTCTCGACCACGATTTTGCTGGTCGTGGGCGGGGCGGTCTGGCCCGGCTCCGTTTCGGGCGGCGGCCCCTCGGTGACCGTCTCCGTGGCCTCGTGCTGCGCTTTCAGCTCCTCCAGCAGCCTGTTGGCCTGCCACGGGTCGATGACCAGCGTCCAGACCACCACCAGCGCGCACACGAGCATGACCAGCAGGAGGCTGTCGAAGAAGGCCTTGCGCCTCCTCGCCTGTTTGCTGTCGCCCTTCAGCGGGATCATGTGCTTTTCGAAAAAGTTCTTTTTGCGCCGCGCGGCCGGCGTGCTCACCACGGCGTCCAGCGCCGCCAGGGCGTCCTCCGACGCGGGCCGGTATTCGTTGCCCATGTTGCTCTCCCCTCCCCATGGATTTCGGATGTATTATACCGCATTCGCGCCTGCGATGCAATGGAAAACCTGTGAATTTTTCGCGGATTCTCGCAGTTCCGGTTTTATTTGGGAGTTCCTGTTAGCAATTTAATCTAGGAAAGCAAGGCTTTTACCAGCGCCATGGCACATTTTGCCGCCGCCACCCGGTTATACCCCCGGTCGGCGCGCGCGGTTTCCAGTTTTTCCTCCAGCATCCGCGCGCCGTCGGTGGCGGCGAGGTAGATCAAGCCCGCGGGCTTATCGGTCCCCTCCGCGCCAGGCCCCGCGATGCCCGTCACCGAGGCCGCGAGGTCCGCGCCCGAGCGCTCCCGGGCCCCACGGGCCATCTCGCGGGCGGTTTCGGCGCTCACGGCCCCGTGCTTTTCCAATGTATCGCGCGAAACACCCAGCATGGCAATTTTCGCTTCATTGGAGTACGTCACGAAAGAGCACAGGAACGCCTTCGACGCCCCCGGGCACTCCGTCAGCCGGGCGGCGATGCCCCCGCCGGTGCAGCTCTCGGCCAAGGCGAGGGTCTTCCCCTGCTCGGTGAGCAAATCCAGCACCACCTGCGCCAGCTCCTTGTCGATGGCGTAGACGTGATTCCCCAGCGCGCCCCGCAATTGTTCGATCACGGGCGCGCATAACGCCTCGGCGGCCTCCCGGGTGGCCCCGTGGGCGCTCACCCGCAGGTAGGCCTCGCCCTCCTTGGCGTAGGGGGCGACGGTGGGGTTTTGCATGTCCAGCAGGGGGCCGGCCAGCTCGGCCATGCGGCTTTCGCCGATCCCCGCGGTGCGCACGTAGTGCGACACGATCACCCCGTCGCCGAAGGGCGCCAGCAGGGGCAGCAGGCTCTGCTCGAGCATGGGGGCCAGCTCGCGCGGCGGGCCGGGCAGCAGGGCGACGGCCTTCTCCCCGACGCGGATGAAGCAGCCGGGAGCCGTGCCGTTTTCGTTATACAGCACGGTGCAGCCCGCGGGCACCAGGGCCTGCTTGCGGTTGCTCTCCACCAGGGACAGCCCCCTGCGGCGGAAGTATCCCTCGATGTGCGCCATCTGGGCCGCGTCCTCCGCCAGGGGCAGGCCCAACGCCTCGGCGATGACTTCTTTCGTTAAGTCGTCCGCCGTGGGGCCCAAGCCACCCGTGAGGATCACGATGTCGCTGCGGCCCAGCGCCTGGAGGAAGTCCTCCCGCAGGCGGCCGGGGTTGTCCCCCACGGTGGAGGTGCGCTGCACCGGGATACCCATGGCGGCCAGCCTGTCGCAGAGGATCTGCGCGTCCCGGTTGAGGATCTCGCCCAGGAGCAGCTCCGTGCCCACGTTGATGATTTCGCAAAGTTTCAAAATAAGCCCTCCTTAAAATTCCCACAGCCCGATGATCCGTTCGCCCTTCGATACCTGTTCTCCCGTGCGCTCGATATAGACCCACCGCTGCGGGGCCTCGCCGTTCGTCCAGCCCAGGATGGTGCTTTCGTCAATCCTATGGTGCTCAGGATAATTCGCGTTGTCCACGGGGCAGTCCCACTTATACGGCAGGCTCAGTATGGCGTGCAGCGCAATGCGCCTGACCTCCTGAAACGCCTGCGCCTGGCAGCCCACGAGATGCTCGAACACCTGCAGCGCGATAAATAGGTCGTATTTCCGATGCACCGGCCAGGGCGTGACTGTGGCGTCGTGCAGGTACTCGATTGATTTCACGTTCGCGGGCGCGCCCCACACGTCGATTTCCGGCTTGCGCATGATATCGGAGCCCTTCACGACGGTGAACAGCGCGGGGCCCAGCTCCAGCACGCTGCGCGGGCCGATCTCCCCGACCATCCGGATGACCTCCCGGAAATACGCCCACCGCCCCGCGTAGTAGGGCTCGTTGGGGCGGCTCAGCGCGGTAAAATCGTCAAAGGTGATGCAATCCATCGGTCACTCCCCGTCAATCGCATAATACGCCGCCCCTGCGACGGCCTCGTCCACAAGTTTGTCCATCTCCAGCGCCGCCTCCGCCCGCTCGAGCATCTCCGGCCTCGGCTTTGTGCGCGGATGCCTGGGCGTGAACACCGTGCAGCAGTCCTCGTAGGGCAATATAGACGTCTCGAACGTGCCGATTTTCCGCGCGACGGCGACCACGTCATCTTTGTCTGTGCCGATCAAAGGGCGGAAGATGGGCATGTTCACCACAGAATCAGTACAGGCCAAAGCCTGGAGGGTTTGGCTGGCCACCTGCCCCAGGCTCTCCCCGGTGATGAGGGCGCCGCAGTGCTCCCGCCGGGCGATCATCTCCGCACAGCGCATCATGATCCGCCGCATCACCAGGGTGAACAAATCCTCCGGGCATCTGTCCTTGATCTCCTCCTGGATGCGCGTGAACGGCACCACGAACAGCCGTATCCGCCCGGCATAGCCCGCCACCTGCGAAAGCAGCTTGTGGACTTTATCCTCTGCGCGCGCGCTGGTGTAGGGCGGCGAGGCGAAGTGCACCGCCGCCAGGCGCAGGCCGCGCCGGGCCATCTGCCACGCTGCCACCGGGCTGTCGATCCCCCCGGAAATCAGCACGACGGCGTCCCCCGCCGTGCCCACGGGCAGGCCGCCCGCGCCGCGCTGCTGGTCCGCGTGGAGGAAGGCGTACTGGTCGCGGATCTCGATGTAGATTGTGACCTCGGGCGCGCGCACGTCCACGCGCAGGTGGGGGAAGGCCTCCAGCAGCGCCTCGCCCACCGCCCCGCAGATTTCCGGCGACCGTAGCGGGAACGCCTTGTCCGATCTTTTTGCCTCGCACTTGAACGTATTCGCATAGGCCAGCGTATCGCGGAAATATGCCGGGGCCAGCGCGAGGATGTCCTCCATGCGCTTGCCCACCCGCGCCGCGCGGCTGTACCCGGCGATGCCGAACACGCGGGCGGCACGCGCGGCGGCCTCCTCCATGTCGATGTCATTGCGCTGGGGGATCGCCTGCAGCGTGGACTGGCTCAAGGCGAACTGCCAATCGCCCAAGGGCAAGAGCGCCCGCCGCAGGTTTTTGACCAGCTGGTCCTCGAACGAGCGGCGGTTCAGGCCTTTCAGGGAGAGCTCCCCCATTTTGATGAGCAGGACTTCGTTCATGTGCAATTATTTCCTCGCCAATGTCATTCTCGCCTCGTTGAGCGCGAACAAAAACGCGTCGATCTCCTCCCAGGTGGTGTAGCGCGAAAGGCTGATGCGCAGCGCGCCGGCGATGTCCGCCTCGGGCAGGCCCATGGCGCGCAGCACGCGGCTCTTCTTGCCCTTGGCGCAGGCCGAGCCCGGTGACACGTACACCCCGCGCTCCGAGAGGAAATTGAGCATGGTCTCGCTCTGCAACCCAGGCAGCGAGATGTTCGTCAGGTACGGCAGCGCGTCCGGCGGCGAGTTGAGCTTGACGCCCTCCATGGTGCTTAAGGCCAGCACCAGGCGGTCGCGCAGCGTGGTCGCGTATTGCAGGCTCTGCTGCAAATCCGGGATGGCGCGGGCGGCGGCGGCGAACCCCGCGATGGCGGGCATGGCCTCGGTGCCCGGGCGCAGCTTCTGCTCCTGGGAGCCGCCGAACAGGATCGGGCTGATGCGCACGCCCTTACGCACGTACAGGGCACCCGCGCCCTTGGGCCCGTGGATTTTGTGCGAGCTCACGGTGAGCAAATCCACGCCCAGGCGCTGGGGGTTCACGGGCAGCTTGCCGTAGGCCTGCACGGCGTCGCAGTGGACGAGGGCGGGCGCGTTGGCCCGGCGCAGGGCGCGGCGCACGGCGTCGATGGGCTGCAGCGTGCCCACCTCGTTGTTGACGGCCATGAGGCTCACCAGGATGGTATCCCCGGTGACCAGGCGCAGCAGCTCCTGCTCCGAGACGCGGCCCTGGCCGTCCACGCCGAGGTAGGCGACGTCGTAGCCGCGGCTTTGCAGCTCGGCGGCGCTTTCGGCGATGCTGGAGTGCTCCACGGCGGAGGTGACGATGCGGCGGCCCCTGCGCCGCAGGGCGGCGGCCGCCCCGAAGAGGGCCAGGTTGTTGCTTTCGGTCCCCCCGCTGGTGAAGGTGACCTCGCCTGGGCCGCAGTGGAGGCTGGCGGCCACGTCGGCGCGGCAGCGGGCCAGCAGGCGCTCGGCCTCCAGGCCGGGGCGGTGCAGGGAGGAGGGGTTGCCCCAGAACCGCCCGACGGCGTCCTGCATGGCCTCGGCGGCCTCGGCGCACAGGGGCGTGGTGGCGCTGTTGTCCAGGTAGGCCTCCATGCCTTACGCACCCCCCCGGGGGTTAATATATATATGATACATTGATATTCTCCCATTGACAGAGTAAAAACTTTAACATAGAGGGGAAAGCAGACAACCTGCTTCCGTTCCAGTATATGCGCAATGAGGGGTCAGGTGTCAGGAAGCAGGGGCCAGGAGACGGCGTCCATCCCCTAACCCCTGCCTCCTGCTTCCCGGTCCCTATTCCAGCCCCAGCAGCCAATCCACCTTCACCTCCAGCGCCAGGGCGAGGTGCTTCAGCTCCGCGTCGGTCACGAGGCGGTACTGCCCCTCCAGCTTGGACAGACCGGAGGCGTTGAGGTCCAGGCCGCCGATCTGCAGCCGGGTCAGGAGGTCCTTCTGCCGCATATGCAGCTCGCGCCGCCGCTGCTCCACCCGGGCCCCCACGATATTGCGGTCGCCCGGGGCCTGCTGCCGCGTCCTCATCCGTTTGCTCCCCCCTCCCAGCTTTAACCAGTATACCAAATATTCGCCTGTTTGGCAAGTGGTAATCGCAATTTTTTTCGGGAAGCGCTGCCACGGCGCTTGGAAGAGATTCCGTCTTGACATCGCGCCCCGGCTGTGGTAAGATATTACAAGAGGAAAAGGAGAATTTTCATGGCGGATTGCTACATTGCCGGCGCGGCGCCCGCGGCGCAACGGATTGATCCACAGCCGGGGGACTTCCTCATCGCGGCCGACGGCGGCCTGGAGCACCTGGCGCGCTGGGGGCTAAAGCCCGAGCTTCTCGTCGGCGACATGGATTCCCTGGGGGAAGCGCCGGAGGGCGTCCCCTGCAAAGCATATCCCCGCGAAAAGGACGACACCGACCTCTCCCTGGCGCTGGACGAGGCAATTGCCCTGGGGTACGCGCATATCATTATCACTGGGGCATGGGGCGGCCGGCCGGACCATTGCGTCGGCAGCCTGCAATTGCTGGCGAGGGCCGCGAAACAGGACGTAAGCGTGACAATGCTCTGCGGGGGATTTGCGGCCACGGCCATCACGGGCGGGGAGACACTGCGTTGCAAGGGCCATGGCACGGTTTCCGTTTTTGCCTGGGGTGGCCAGGCCGACGGCGTCACCATCCGCGGGCTCAAATACCCCCTGGAGGGCGCAATTCTGCGGGACGACACCCCGCTGGGCGTGAGCAACGCCATCGCAGGCGATGGCGTTTATGGAGAGGGCGAAATTACTCTTGAGCACGGCGTTTTGCTGGTGTTTTATGAGGAGGGCATCGAATGCGGTATTGCCTGATCGGCTGCGGGCGGGTTTCGCCCGAGCACATCCGCGCGGCCAAGCACAACGGCCTGGAGATCGCCGGGCTGTGCGACGTGGACCCCCAGAGCGTCGCCGAAAACCTGGGCTGGGCGGAGCTGGACGACATCCCGGTCTACGAAAATTACCGGGACATGCTGCGCCGCGAACGGCCGCAGCTGGTCGCCATCGCCACCCCCAGCGGCCTGCACGCGCAGATGGCTTTGGACTGCCTGGAGGCGGGCGCGCACGTGATCGTCGAAAAGCCCATCGCCATGCACCTCAAGGACGCCCGCGCGATCCAGGAAACCGCGAAGCGCCTGGGGCTCACGGTGAGCAACAACCTGCAAAACCGCTTCAACCCGGCGGTGCAGGCCCTGCGCAAGGCCGTGGAGGCGGGCCGCTTCGGGCACCTCTACAGCGCTTCCATGCAGCTGCGCTGGCACCGCGGGGAGGACTACTACCGCTCGGCGGCGTGGCGCGGCACGAGGGCCCTCGACGGCGGGTGCATGATGAACCAAGGCATCCACGGCATCGACCTGCTCAACTGGATGCTCGGCAGCGCGCCGAAGCGCGTCACGGCCTTCACCGCCACCATGGCGCGCAAGATCGAGTGCGAGGACCTGGGGCTCGCCCTGGTGGAATACACGGGGGCCATTGCCTCCATCGAGTGCACCACGCTGCGCTGCCCCGGCGCGCAGGAGGAGGTCCTGGAGTTCAGCGGGGACCTGGGCGTGGTGCGCCTGGGCGGCACCGCCGGGCACGTGGTGGAGACCTGGCGCTTCGCCGGGGCACCACCGGACGAGGAGGCCATCATGCGCCGCCTGTATTCCACGAACCCCGAGAGCGTCTACGGCCACGGCCACAGCCTGCTTTACGCCGACGTGCTGCGCGCCATCGCGGACGGCCGCCCGCCCCTCTCGGACGCCAAGGCGGGCGCGGGCGCGCTGTCGATCATCCTCGGCGCTTATGAGAGCGCGGAGACGGGGCGCGCGGTGGCGCTGTAGAACATAAACCAAGCAAGGGAGCAAACCATGAATCATTCCTATCAATATCGCAGGCCCCTCGCCCTCGCGTCGGCCCTGGCCCTGCTGCTGCTGCTCCCGGGCTGCGGCAGGGGCAAGGGCGTGGCCGTGCGCGCCGGGCAGGCCCCGCAGGTGGACGCCGCCGGCAAGGGTCCCCATACCACGGCCGCCGTCCTGGACCGGAAGGAGAAGCCCCTGGCGGAATCCGGGTGGCTGGAGCTCTTCTTCGACGACGAGGCCAAGGGCGTGAGCATCCGCAGCCACAAGGAGGCCGAGTGGTCCGTCCTGGCCCGCGCGGGCAGCGCCCAGAGGTCCAACGCGGGGGCCTGCGCCGTGGAGGCCGACATCTACGTGAACGGCCATAAAATCACCCTCAACAGCCAGGACCACAGCGTGGCCTACGGCAATGCCGTTTCGAAAAACGTCAAGGGCGGCGACGGCAAAATCGCGGGCGTGGAGGTGGCCTATACCCTCACCCCGGACGCCGCCACGGCGGGCAGGGCCGCGAAAAACGCGCTGAAGCCCGACGACACCGCCTTCCTGGTGCGCGTGCGCTACACCCTGGAGGAGGGCAACTTCCTTGTGGACGCCGACTGGGAAAGCCTGAACGGCAACCCCAACGCCTTCCTCGCCGAGCTCGGGCTGCTGGAGCGCTTCGGCGCGCTGCGCAACCCCGGCCCCAACGACTTCTTCCTCCTGCCCGACGGCTGCGGCGCGTTGCTCTACCCAGGACGCGCGCCCGCCGCCGGCCTGAAGGACCTGCGCTTCGCGGTCTACGGCAGCGACCCCTCCGCCCCCGGCGGGGCGGCCCTGCGCGCCAACGTGGCGGCCTGGGGCGTGCGGGGGCAGGGCGCGGGCTTCGTGGCCGTGGTGGACCGGGGCGCGGCCCTGTGCGACATCGTGGCCCGGCAGTCCGTCCCCGCCGTGGGCCCGCACTTCACCGTCACGCCCGTGGCCGTGGACGCCAATGGCCTGGCGATCACCCGCGCGCCCGAAAGCTACGGCGGCGCGCCGGGGGAGTCCTTCAGCGTTACCTACCGCTTTTTTAACGGCGACAGCGCCAGATTCAGCACCATGGCCACCGCCTGCCGCGAGCAGCTGATCAGCAACGGCGCCTTGTCCTCCACCAAAGCCGTGCGGGACGACACCGGCCTGCTGCCCCTGGAGCTGACGCTGCTGGGCACGGGCCCGGCCCGGCTCGGCCAGCGCACGCTCACCACCTTCAAGCAGGCGCTGGACATCCTCACGCGCCTGAAGAACCAGGGCGTCAACAGCATGAACGTGCGCTACCAGGGCGCGCTGGGCTGGCTGCAGAAGCCGGCCGGGCGGGTCTCTCCCCTGCTGCGGCTGGGCGGCGCGCGCGACCTGGGGCCCCTCCAGGACTACTGCAAATTCAAGGGCCTGACCCTCTTCCCGGACGCGCAGCTCTACCCCGCGGGGGGGGCGGGCGCGCCCGCGGCGGAGACCCTCACGGGCGAAAAGCTGCGCGTGCCCCCGCCGGCGGCCGGCAAGGGCTCCGGCAAGAAGACCATCCCGCTGCGCGCGGCAAGCGGCTTCACGAAAGCCGCCCGGGCGCTCCTGGTCCGCCTGGGCAGGCTGGACAGGCTGAAAATCGCGGGCCTGGCCCTGGGCGACGCGGGCCGGACGCTCTACGCCGATTATTCCGGCCGCGGCTTCACCCGCATGCAGACGGCCGAGAGCCTGGACCAGCTGCTGCCCGCCTTCTCGGCCCAATGGGCGCTGATGCTCGACACCGGCGATTTCCACGCGGTCCGCCACGCCGACGTGATCGTCAACCTGCCCCTGGAGCCCCAGGTGCAGATGCCCGGCGGCCGCTACGTGCCCGTGCCCCTGCTGCCCATCCTGCTGCACAGCAGCGCGGACTACTCCGGCGCGCCGCTGAATTTGAGCGGCGACCCGGACACGGCCCTGCTGCGCGCCATCTCCTACGGCGCGTGCCCGGCCTTCACCTTCGCGGCCGACGACGACGGCGACGCGCTCTTCTTCGAGGCCCCGTCCCGGTTCAACTCCAAGCTGAAGCTGCAATCGCAGCTCGACGACGCGCTGCACGCCTACAACCGGGCCAACGCGGCCCTGGCGGGCCTGCGGGACGCGCGCATCACGGAATACACGCTGGACCCCGTCTCGGGCCTGCACATCACCGGCTACAGCAACGGGGCGGTGGTCTACGTCAACTTCGGCAACACGGAAAAGATCAAGGACGAGATCACGGTCCCCCCCATGGATTTTGTGCGGATAGGGTGATATCACATCGAAAACATACGCGCGGTATTGACGCAATTCGCCATCGGCGAGGGCTTCACGGAAATATTGGAGCCCTGTGAGTTGACCGACGGCCACATCAACCGGACCTACCTCATGGAGGCGCGCGGGGATGAGACCCGCCGCTTCGTGCTGCAAAAAATCAACACCTACGTGTTCCGCCAGCCGGCGCAGCTGATGGACAATATCGTGCGCGTCACCGGCTTCCTCCGGGCGCGGGGGGAGGCCGCCCTGACGGTCTTCCCCGCCCGCGACGGCCGGCCGTATTACGTCGACGAGGACGGCGGCTGGTGGCGCTGCTACAACTACGTGGAGAACAGCTACTCCCTCCAGGCCGCGGGCAGCGAGAACGACGCCTTCTGCGCGGGCAAGGCCTTCGGGGCCTTCCAGCGCGCGCTCGACGGCTTCCCCATCGCCGAGCTGCACGAGACCATCCCGGATTTCCACAACACCGCCAAGCGCTTCGAGGCCCTGGAGCAGGCCGTCGCGCAGGATGCCGCCGGGCGCAAAAGCAAGGTTGAGGCGGAAATCGCCTTTGCCCGGGCCCGCAAGGCCGACGCGGGCAGGCTGCTTGCCCTGGCCGGCACGGCGGCGCTCCCCCTGCGGGTGACGCACAACGACACCAAGCTCAACAACATCCTCTTCGACCGCGACAGCCGCGAGCCCGTGTGCGTGGTGGACCTCGACACCATCATGCCCGGCCTGAGCCTCTACGACTACGGCGACAGCCTGCGTTTTTTGGGCAGCACCGCCGCCGAGGACGAGCGGGACCTGCGCAAGGTGCGGTTCTCCATGCCGCTGTTCCAGGCCTATACGCGGGGCTACCTGGAGGCCGCCGCGGGCGCGCTGACGCAAACGGAAAAAGACCTCCTGCCCTTCTCCATCCAGCTCATGACCTACGAGTGCGGCATGCGCTTCCTCGCCGATTACCTCAACGGCGACGTCTATTTCCGCATCCACCACCCCGACGACAACCTCGCCCGCTGCCGCACGCAGTTCGCCTTGGTGGAGGAGATTGAGGGACTGCTCCCGGAGATGGAAGGGTTTGTGAAGGGGCTATAGCGCGCGCCTTCCCCTACAAATAATTTCAGCATGAACAAGGAGGCCTCACCATGCGTATCCTCGTCACCGGCGGCACAGGCTACATCGGCTCCCACACCTGCGTGGAGCTGCTCCAGGCGGGCCACGACGTCGTCATCCTGGATAACCTCTACAACAGCAAGGCCAGCACCGTGGGGAAAATCGCGGCCATCGCGGGTAAGCCGCCCATCTTTTACGAGGGTGACATGCGCGACCGCGCCCTGCTGGACAAAATCTTCGCGGAGCACGAGATTGACGCCGTGATTCACTTCGCGGCGCTGAAGGCCCCGGCGGAAAGCGCCGCCAAGCCCCTGGAGTACTACGGCACGAATATTTACGGCACCATCACCCTGCTGGAGGCCATGCGGGCCGCCGGATGCAGGACGCTGGTGTTCAGCTCCTCGGCCACGGTGTACGGCAGCGAAAATTTTGTTCCATTTAGTGAGGATATGCCCATAGGAAAAGCGACTAATCCATATGGGAGCACAAAAATCATCATCGAGCAGATTTTGGGAGACCTGTGCAAAGCGGAAGAGGGCTGGCACGTCTGCCTGCTGCGCTACTTCAACCCCGTGGGCGCGCACCCCAGCGGCCTGATCGGCGACGACCCGAAAATCCCCGAGAATATCATGCCCATCATCTGCTGGGTGGCGCAGGGGAAGCAGAAGGAGCTGCTGATCACCGGCACGGACTTCGACACCCCCGACGGCACCTGCCTGCGCGATTACATCCACGTGGTGGATTTGGCCCGCGGCCACCTGAAGGCCCTGGAGCAAACCCTCCACACCCCCGGCTGCGAGGCCTACAATCTGGGCAGGGGCGAGGGCCTGAGCGTGCTGGAGCTCGTGGCGGCCTTTGAGCGGGCCTCGGGGATCACGCTGCCCAAGCGGGCCGCGCCCCGCCGCCCGGGCAATGTCGATATCGCCCGCAGCTACGCCGACGTCTCGAAGGCGCAGCGCGAGCTGGGCTGGCGCGCCGAGCTCACCCCGGACGACATGTGCCGCGACGTCTGGAATTATCTGCAGCATAAATAACACTTGCAAAATTCCCCGATTTGTGCTATAATGGGCGAAAGCCCGCCGATTTAAACCACAAAAAACGGAAGGATGATCCATTTGAAGACCGCGCACAAGCGCCTCCTGGCGCTCGCCCTGGCGATGCTCCTGGCCTGCACGCTGCTTTACGGCTGCGAAAAAGAGCCCCCGCTCCCCCCGGAGGAGAGCGAATCGGAAACCGAGAGCACCCTGGACCCCTGGGCCACCGAGGAAACCACCGAGGAGGAGCCCACCACCGAGGAGCCGACCGAGCCGCCCACCACCACGAGGGCGACCACAAGGACCACCGCGAGAACCACCGCGAGGACCACCACCAAGGCCACCACCACAAAGCCGACCACCACCGCGCCCACCACCATCCCGGACGGCAGCGACAAGGCGACCACCACAACCACAACCACAACTACTACCACAACCACCACCACAACCACCACAACCACCACAACCTACAATAAGGTCACCGACGTGAATTTCAGGGCGTCCGGCTTCACCCTGAACGCGGGCAAGACACAGCCCCTGACCTGGGACGTCCTCCCCGCCAACGCCACCAACAAAAACGTCGTTTTCCGCACCAGCAATCCCGCAGTTGCCACGGTCTCCCCCGCCGGCGTGGTGACGGCCGTGGGCAAGAGCGGCAAGCTCTCAGACAGCTGCACGATCACGATCACGACCACCGACCCCAAGGCGGACGCCAACTATGAGGACACCGTCACGATCACCGTCAACGCGATTGCGGTGACGGGTATCAGCGTCTCCCCCAGCTATGCTTCGGGGCAGGGAGCAGGCGGAATACCGATGGGCACAACCCTGCGGCTGAACGCCAACGTCACCCCCACGAGCGCTACCTACAGAGACGTCACCTGGGAAGTCGACGACCAATCGGTGGCCGCCATCAGCTCCTCCGGCGTGCTCACGCCCAGGTCGCCCGGCGTAGTGAATGTTGTTGCCAGGGCGAAGGACGGCTCCGGCACAGCGTCGGCCCCCTTAACAATCACAATCATCGCGCCCACGTAAGCAAATAGGCAAAGCAAAGAGCCGCCCGGGGAGGGCGGCTTTTTTTGCGGCGGCGCTTCAGCGGCTTGCCAAACCACGCGGACTATGGTATAATCGAAGCATCAAGAAAATGTCAGGGGGCCCATGCCATGCCGCCCGATTACCTCGCGGCCCTGCGCCGCCACGGCTTCACCTTCTCCAAGGCCAAGGGGCAGAACTTCATCGTCAACCCCGGCGTGTGCCCGCGCATGGCGGCCCTCTGCGGCGCGGCCAAGGCGGACGGCGTGCTGGAGATCGGCCCGGGGGCGGGGGCGCTCACCCGGGCGCTTTGCGAAGTGGCGGGCAAGGTGGTGGCCGTGGAGCTGGACGAGCGGCTGCTGCCCGTGCTGGACGAAACGCTCGCGGGCTGCGGGAATGTGACGGTGGTGCAGGGGGATATCCTGAAGCTGGACCTGGAGGCGCTGCTGCGGGAGCGCTTCGGCGGCATGCCGGTGCACGTGTGCGCCAACCTGCCGTATTATATCACCTCGCCCATCCTCATGCACCTGCTGGAGAGCCGGTTGTTCGCGGGGATCACCGTGATGGCGCAGCGGGAGGCCGCCGAGCGGCTATGCGCGCCGATGGGGACAAGGGCCTGCGGGGCCGTCACCGCGGCGGTGGCGTATTACGCGCAGGCGCGGCAGCTTTTCCCGGTGAGCCGCGGGTCGTTCTTCCCCGTGCCCAACGTGGACAGCGCCGTGCTGCAGCTCACCCCGCGGCCCGCGCCGCCGGTGGACGTGCCCGACGAGGCGTTCTTTTTCCGGGTGGTCCGCGCGGCCTTCGGGCAGCGGCGCAAAGCGCTTGCCAACGCCCTCAGCGCGGGGCTGGCGATGGAGAAGGCCGTTGTGGCGGAAGCGATGGGCCGGGCGGGGATACCGCCCGGGGCGAGGGCGGAAAACCTCACGCTGGAGGATTACGCCGCGCTGGCGAGGGAGCTGCGCCTGTAAGGGCGGCATTCTCACACAAAGCAAACCCCCCGGCATTTCTCTGCCGGGGGGTTAAAACGCGTGCGGTCGGGGGGTCTCTTAGTCGTCCTTGCCGTCCTTCTTCTTTTTGATGACGAGCACGGCGCCGAGCACCGCGACGAGGGCGGCGGCGGAGGCGATCGCGACCACGGAGCCGGTGATGTCGCCGGTGACGGGCGGGCACTCGCCGGTGTAGAGGCCGCACAGGAAGGACACGAAGTCGTTGCTCATGGCGCCCTGGATTTTGGCGGCGATGTCGGTGTCCACGATGCCCAGCTTATCGATCAGGGCGCCGGCGACCTCGTTGCCGGTCTCGGCGGGCAGCTTGCCGGCGTCTGTCGCGTCGGCCTTCGGGATGTCGAGCTTCTTGGCGACGTCGGCCCAGGCCTCCTCAAAAGCGGCCTTCAGGTTGTCGGCGCCCACGGTGGCGTAGAGGTCCTCCAGGACGGCCCTGAGGTCGTCTGCGGCGGCGGCCGAGCTCATCACGGCCAGGGAAAGCGCGAGCGCGAGTGCGAGTACGAGTGCGAATACCTTTTTCATGGGGAATCATCCTTTCCTGATTTGGTGTTAATTTAGTGCCCACACAAGACGGCTATACTTGTCTTATGATACCACTCTTTCGTGATTTTGTCAAGGCCAAATTCGACTTTTGCATGGATTTTCCTGCTTTTGGCATTGTTTTCCGCGTTATTTTACGCATCCTGGTCGATATACTGCCAGGCGATCTTGATGTGCGTGCCGCTGATCCGGTAGGTCTCCGGGTTGTCGCGCCCGGGGGAGCCCTCCTGGAAGCCGGCGCTGCGGATCCCGTTGGTGAACAGGCCCAGCATGTCCTCGTTGGGGAACCCGATGTCCGCCACCAGGATGATCTCGGACTTCTTGTTGTACTCGAAGTAAGAGCCGGGCACGAAGCCGGTCAGCCACCAGGCGGATTCCGGGCCGCGGGTGAGCAGCTTCTTCGGGGTGGCGCCGGTCTTCAGGTTCTGCTGGTAGACGTCCATGGCCATCACCAGCTCCTCCTCGGGCACGGCGGCGTAGTAGTGCTCGGAGGTCTGGGTGCTGGGCTTGGTGTAGATGCCGATCTCGCCGCCGAGCATCACCAGGCCGTAGCGGCCCTTCCACATCTGGATCATCCAGTCCTTCTCGACGGGCTTGCCCCACCTGTCGGTCTCGTAGAGGGGGTTGCCGCTGTCGTCGTAGAGGACCTTGCCCTTGTTCGCGCCTTCGGTGCCCACCTTGTATACGTAGCCGTAGCGGAACTTGATGCGCACGGTGGCGTACACCAGCTGGATGAGCGGGGAGGCCAAGTCGTAGATCTGGTTGAAGCCGAACTGCTTCTGCCAGGGCTCGTGCTCCACGTAGAAGATGCCGTTCGCGTCCATCTTGTAGCCGAGCAGCTTCAGGGCCTCCTGCCGTTCCCGCGGGGTCAGGTTGGGGTTCTGGTTGATGGATTCCTTCTGCGAGGCGTAGATGTCGGTGGTGCCCGCGGGCTTGGACGTGGTCTTGATGGACTCGGCCGTGGCCAGGGACGTTGTGGTGGTTTTCGTGGTGGTCGTGGGCTTGGTGGTCTCGGGGGCCAGGTTGCCCGCGCCGGTCAAATCGATGGTGCCGGGGTCCTCCGCCTCGACGCCCGGCTCGGCGTAGAGCGTACGCAGGCCGTTGACCTCGCTGACCGCCACGGAGACGGCCTTGCCGTCCACCGTGATGCTGGTCACGTCGCCGGAGTCGTCCAGGCGGCTGACGTTGGCGGTGATGACGCTCTGCGCGCTGACGGCGACCGTCTCGCCCGAGGCGGCGCGCAGGTAGCACAGGCCGGGCACGGTGACCTTGTTGTCGCCGTCGATGGTCCCGAACGCGACCCAGCCCGGGGGGATATCCGGCTCGGGCGGGATGGCGTCCGTGGTGCTGGAGTAGTCGTTCGGGGTGACCGCGGGGGTGTCGTCCTTTTTGCAGGCCGCCAGCGCGCCCGCCAGCATCACGGCGCACAGCGCGAGCGCAAGCATTCGTTTCATGGGCAGTCGTCCTTTCTTCGCGTGAAATGGGGGTTTTGCGCGGTAAACAATAAAATCCCGTGGAAGCATAGGCGCGGATTTAAGGGTATTATAGCAGGTTTTGGCGTGCGTGTCAATCACAAATTCTGGTACGCCGTCTCGCAGTAGGCGCAGCGGTAGAGCGGCGGGGTTTCGCGCGCGAGCTTGAAGACCTGGTCCACCTCCTGCTCGATCATGGTGATGCACCGGGGGTTCTTGCACTTGATCACGTTGACCAGCTCGCCCGGCAGCTGCAGGCGCCTCTTCTCGGCCAGTTTGCCGTCCCGGATGATGTTG
>Ga0268262_10002218_pt1 | contig 22811 bp, 24 predicted proteins | sample TergutNc150P3_FD_190354 | JGI IMG/M metagenome (GOLD analysis project Ga0268262, IMG submission 190354) | Nasutitermes corniger P3 segment gut microbial community from laboratory colony in Florida, USA - Nc150 P3 (SPAdes) (version 2) | ecosystem: Host-associated > Arthropoda: Insects >...
GCCGACCCCTGCTCCATGCTGCGCGCCAGCGCGCTGCTGCTCTCGCACATCGGCCGGGCCGACAAGGCCGCCCTGCTTGAGCGCGCGCTGGACATCTGCATGTTCGAGGAGAAGCGCATGGCCATCACCGGGCGGGATACCGGGTGCACGTGCGCGCAGTTCGGGGAATATGTGATGGAGACGATGGGGAAGCTGGGCTGAGGCTCTGCGAGTGATTTGTAGCGGGCGGCTTGCTAGCCGCCCCTACAGTTGGGAGTGAGAGATAATTGAGTGAGTTGCCGTTTGTGCCCTATGAGGGTCCGGAGCCGTACATATTCGTGAGCTATGCGCACGCGAACAAGGACAAGGTGTATCCTATCATCAAGCGGTTGCATGAGATGGGGTATCGGCTGTGGTATGACGAGGGGATTGAGGCTGGGGATAAGTGGTTCAAGGTGATCTCCGATCATTTGCGCCGGTCTGCCTGTATGCTACTCTTCTGGTCGCCTGAAACGGAGAAATCCCAATGGGTAGGTAAAGAAATCCTCATAGCCTTGAATAAGGGCATTCGAATCGCCGGTTCAATTTTCGCTGAAGCAACCGTTCCTGATGAGCTTATTGATCAACAAATGTTGTTCTATAAGAGCTATCCAGACGAGGCAGCTTATTTATTAAAACTGCAAAAGGGATTACCGAAGATAGCCAAGCGGCCAGTACCCAAGCCTGTGCCACCTCCATCTCCAGCACCAAAACCGATACCCAAGCCAGAACCTAAGCCCGCGCCATTAGAAGATGATGGAACCAAACCGTTTTGGTTGGATTTCCATTTTGACGACAGCTTACTTGGTTCCGCGCCCAAACCCGCGCCATCTCCGGCACCCAAATCGGAATCAAAACCAGCCCCGCAACCAAGCCCAAAATCAGAATCTAAGCCCGCACCTCCAGCAGAAACCGAGTCAAAACCGTTTTGGTTGGATTTCCGTTTTGACGACAACGAGACCGCACGCTCTGCATTGGATGCTGCCACGCCTTCCCCTGAAACAGATTTTGAGTGGAAAATTAAAGGTGATGCTGTTATTCTTAAAAAGTACAAAGGCAAGGCTAGAAAAGTAGTAATACCGAATATGTATCAGGGAAAATCAGTAACAAAAATCGGTAAATTTGCGTTCAACCGACGTGAGCATTACATCACTGACATAAGCATTCCAGCAAGTATAACCGAATTTGATTTCAGAGCTTTTATCAATTACGGCATAGACAAAAATTCCTCCCTTACCTTCCATTGCCTGCGCGGCTCTTATGCTGAGCGATGGGCAAGACATTGCCCTTTTTTCACAGTTGAATACACCGACTAGGAGGCCCCCTATGAACCCCTACACCCTCGCCGTCATCGGCTCCGGCTCCACCTACACCCCCGAGCTCGTGGACGGCCTCATCAAGGCCCGCGCCACCCTGCCGCTGCGGCGCATCGCCTTCATGGACATCGACGAGCGCAAGCGCTCCATCGTGGGCGGGCTGTGCCTGCGGCAGCTGCGCAGCGCCGGCATGGACTGCGAAGCCGTGCTCACCGGGGACCTGGACGAGGCCCTGCGCGGGGCCGACTTCGTTGTAACGCAAATCCGCGTGGGCAAGCTGCCCGCCCGCCACCTGGACGAGACCATCCCGCTGAAGTACGGCCTCATCGGGCAGGAGACCACGGGCATCGGCGGGTTTTTCAAGGCCCTGCGCACCATCCCGGTGATGGCCAACATATGCGCGCGGATGGAACAGCTGTGCCCGGACGCGTGGCTGATCAACTTCACCAACCCCTCGGGGATCATCACGGAATTCGTGCTGAACCACACGGACGTCAAGTGCGTCGGCCTGTGCAACGTGCCGATCAACATGCTCGACGACACCCGCGAGGAGGCGGGCGCGGGCTGCGATATCACCTACCTCGGGCTCAATCACCTCAGCTGGATCACCTCGGTGCGGCGCGGCGGGGAGGAGCTCCTGCCCGGCATGCTGCAACGCGGCTTCACCTCCAAGGTGATGGAGAACATCCAGGACGACGGCTTCACCCTGGAATGCCTGCGGGCCGTGGGGGGCATCCCCTCGTCGTATTTGCAATATTACTACAGCCGCGACGCGAAGCTGCGGCACCTGCTGGCCGAAAAAAAATCCCGGGCACAGGTGTGCATGGAGATCGAGGAGCAGCTGCTGGCGCTCTACCAGGACGAGAGCATCGTCGAAAAGCCCGCCCTGCTCGATAAGCGCGGGGGGCACAAGTACTCCCTGGCGGCGGTGTCGCTCATCGACGCCATCGCCAACGACACGCGCGACGTGCAGGTGGTGAACATCCTCAACCGCGGCGCGCTGCCCTTCCTGGAGGACCGCGACGCCGTAGAGGTCGCAGCGGTCATCGGCTCCGATGGCGCCACTGCCGTGCCCGTCGGGCCCTCGTGGAACGACCACATGTCCGGCTTGATGCGCACCGTAAAAACCTACGAGCGCTACACGGTGCGCGCCGCCGTCACTGGCAGCGAGGCCGACGCCATGCGCGCCCTGCTGGCCCATCCCCTCGTTGGCGACTGGGACAAAGCCCTCGCCTGCTTCAACGAGATGAAAGAGGCCCACCGGGCCTATCTGTCGCAATTTTTTGGAGGATAATTTTATGCAGCGCGCACAAATTGGGCCATGGAAAATTGAATATGACCGCGAGGCCACACAGGCGGCGTATGCGGCTTGGGACATATGTAGATGCACTTGCCAAGAGTGCCAGAACTATATGGCGAACGTGCCCTCTTTCCCCTTCACGGTGCTGCAATTTTTCGATGATCTTGGTATCGATCCGGCAAAGCCAACCGAGGTTATCGGCGACCAGGGTATCTACCATCTGGTAGGAAAATATATTTCCGGCGAGGATATATGGCAGCCTGTGCTGGAACAATCCCAAGATGGACTTGATAAATCGGCAGAGCGTGCCCGTGCGGTGCAGTGGTTTTCCCCAGCGGAGAATTTCTTCGTTGGCTTCACACAAAGCATCGAATTACAGCCGAACGAGATCCCGCCGGAACAGACCTTGCAGATGGAGCTTCATTTACCTTGGCTTCTGGACGAACCATGCACAGAATAAATCAGGGGGTACCACCATGTCCACAGACCTTGAAAAGCTGGAACGGGCCAAGCTCTACATCGAGCAGCTGGCCAACGGCATCGACCCGGTTTCGGGCCGGGAGCTGCCGGAGGACAGCGCGCTGAACCAGGTGCGGCTCTCACGCTGCTTTTTCTACGTGGCGGACGTGCTGGGGCAGGCCCTTGCGAAAGAAAAAAAGGCCGCAAAAATCCCTTTGCTGCCTTTCGCGCTGCCGGATGACCTGCGCGAGCGCATTCCTGTGGAGCCAAACCGCATGATTACGCACTTCATGGGGGATATCAACGCGCTCATCGACGAATCCGCCATGCACAAGCTGAAAGTGACCGCCTTCACGGGCTGGCTGACAGAACAGGGCTACCTGCGGGAGGATTTGTTCAACGGCAAGCGCCGCAAGGTGCCCACCGAAAAGGGCCGCGCCGCGGGGATCACCGACGAGCCGCGCCAGGGGCAGTTCGGTAGCTACACCGCCACGCTCTATGACGAAAACGCGCAGCGCCTGATGCTCGCGCACCTGGACGAGATCATCGCCATATCCAACGGGGCGAAGGAGGAGGACGCCTGACGTTCGCTCAAGCGTTCTTCTCCTGGATGGGAATCAGCAAATCAATCTGCCTGTCCTCGTTCCTTACCTTCGACTCGCCGGACGCATGCCAATTCCAGTAGTTCAGGTGCTCCTCAATCCAGCCGCAGGTCCAGCCGCTGACGCCCTCAATGGTATACCAGCGGAAATCGTAGCGGTCGCTGTTGACGACCCACGCGTGCAGCGCCAGCCACGCATCCCACTCGCCCATGGGGATCGTATACGCCGCGTAAACCCCGCCCACAAAGCGCTTCTTCACCAGCGGCGCGGGCACTTCCATGTCGTCGGGGATCGTGATGTAGCGTTCATAGCCGTGGCCCTCCCCGTGCACCGGCTCGTCGGGGTTGTTGAACCCGTAATGGCGGGAAGCCGGGTACACGTTCGCAAGGCCGCTGCCGGCAATAAACTTGTCCACAATATCGGCGGTCTCCAGTTCCGGGCCGGGCTCCGTCCCCTGCGCATACGCCGCCGCCACGGTCGCGGGCGGCAGGTAGACAATACGCACATCCCTGTCCTTGAGTTTGTTCAACTTTTCATCCGCCTCCTTCAGCGCAAATTTGTTGAGGTTCAGCGGCGCCATCAGCGCCATGATTTTCCTGTCGCTGAGCAGGTGCTCGCCGATGCGCACGGACGCGCTTTCGCGCAGCTTGTCCACCAGGGCCTGCAAAATATCGCGGATGGTGGACAGCGAGGTGATTTCGTCGTCCAGCTCGTCGATATTTTGCATGAACAGCTCGATGGCGTTGACCGTGCCGTCATCCCTAAGCAGCTGGGCGATTTGCTTCAGCGGCACGCGCAGCTTGCGCAGGAGGATGATCTGCTTCAGCCGCGCGGTGGCCTCCTCGTCGTACACGCGGTAGGCGTAGCCCTCCACGCGGCGGCTTTGCAGCAGGCCGATGCGCTCGTAGTAGCGCAGCGTGCGCGTGGATACGCCGAGGGACTTCGTGAGCTGGGTGATGGTTTGCAGGTCGTTCATAAGCTACCCCCTTTAAGGCTATTATAAACTGCGACACGGGGTCAAAGTCAAGCGAATTGCAAAAATTAATGCAGAAAATTTTTTGCGGGAGGAACCACGATGCCTTTTTACATCGGCGTGGACGGCGGCGGCACCAAGACGGCCTACGCGCTGTTCGACGGGCGGGGGGAGCTGCTCGCCCTGCGGGAGGGGCCCGGCACCAACCACGAGAACCTCGAAGGCGCGTTCGATGAGGCCGCCGCGCGCCTCTGGGAGGGCATACAGGCCCTGCTGCGGGACACGGGCAAAAGCCTGCCCGAGATCGGCTTCACCCTCATGGGGCTGGCTGGCGTGGACCACCCGTTCCAGTACGACGCCCTCATGGAACGGCTGCGCGGATACGGCCTCGCGCGCTTCGAGCTCTGCAACGACGGCTTCATCGTGGTGAAGGCGGGCAGCCGCACCGGGGCGGCCATCGGGCTGAACCTCGGCACGGGCACCTGCTGCAACGCCATCGACAGGCGAGGCCGTCGGGTGCAGCTGGCAGGCCTGGGCGATTTCTCCGGCGACATCGGCAACGGCCCGTGGCTCGCCGTGCAGGCCTTTAAACTCATTTATGACGACTGGGTTCTGGGGGTTGCGCCTACCGCGCTCACCGCCATGGCGAAAAAAGCGTTCTCACTCAGCACACAGGAAGCTCTATTCGCGCTGCTGCCGGATCTCGAGTCAGGCGGCGCGGCCGCGCGCACCCTCATCCGCCTGTTTTTCGAGGCCGCTAGCCTCGGCGACCCGCCCGTGATGCGGCTGGTCCGTCAAATGGCCGAGCGCGGCGCGCAGCTCATCGCCGCGCACCTGCGCACGCTGGATTTCCCCGCCGAGGGCGCGGAGGTGGTGCTTTCGGGGTCGATCCACACCAAGCTACCCAGTGGGGTATATGTCGGCCTGCTCAAGCAAAAAGCCGAGGCCCTCAGCGGGCGACGGCTGGAGTTTATTCTGCTGGAGCAGCCGCCCGTGATGGGCTGCGTCAAATGGATTTTGCAGGAGTACGCAAAAAACAGCGGCGAATAATTATCGAGAAACGATAATTTCGTTTTTGCGTTTATTATCGATAAACGATAATAGCTTTATGTGTATTTTTCCAGTTCTGTGTTGACCCTTTCCCTTGCCGCCAGCAGCCACGCGGCGCTGCGGGGATACTGCGAAAACGTGATCGGCTCGGCCAGGCCCTGCTCCAGGATAGCCAGGGCGGCGTCGTAGCCGATTTTGCTTTCCAGCAATTGCAGGGCGCGCAGGTCCTGTAGGGCCTCATGAAATACCTTCAGGCGCAGGGAGCAGAGAGGCTGGCCGTCCTCGCCCGGATAGACGACAAACGCGTCGCCGGAGGGGTAGGTCCCGTCCGCGTCGGAGCAGGTGAAGGGGTCGATGGGGCGCCTGGAATACACGCTGTTCCAGAAGTTGAAGCCCCACTGCAGGAAGCCCGCGCAGCGGAATTTCCACAGCTGGAAGCCCAGCACGCGGATGCGCCAGCCCGGCATGGCGAAAAACCGGTTGGAGACCCCGTCCTTGTGCTGCCCGCAGCAGTAGTAGGTCCACAGCTCCGGCACGCGGCCGATGAAGGCGTCGACGTGGTTGTTGGCGGGGATGGGGCGCTCCAGCAGGCCCTGCTCGTAAAATTCGATGTTCGACAGCGCGTCGATCATCTTCATACCGGGGAAAAGCTTCTTGATCAGCGCCGCGTGGCGGGCGTAGCACTCGATATCGTTCATCCCCGGCTCGTCCGAGACATGCAGGTAGCAGCGGTCCTTCACTCCCTCCCGTTCCAAAAACGGAACCAGGGCGGCGGCGAGCTGCGTGAGGAAGCCCACATATTCCTCGCCGTCCGCGTCGGTTTCCCAGCCGAAGAGGCGGTTGCCGTCGCCGTCCACGACCTTCGGCGCGTGCTTCGCGCCCCACTGGGTGAACAGGTGGGAGAGCTCGAAGGCCTTCACGCCGCAGCGTTCGCACATCGCGAACCAGCGCCGCAGCCGCGTGAAATCGAAGCGGTAGGCACTCCCCTCTTTGCGCACCCCCACCAGCTGGGTGGTCAGCCGTTCCCCGCCGACCTCGGTGTCCAGGGGCGGGGTGAACAGCGGCGTGAGCAGGAAGTTGATCCCGTGCCCCACCGCGCAGCGCACGTAATTTTCGACGATGGCCCAGTGCTTTTCCCCAAACGCCTCGGTATCGTAGGCCTGCGCCAGGCAGTCGCAATGAAACCAGTTGGTGCACAGCAGGGTCTGCGCGGGCAGCGCTTCGGGGATCAGGTTGAAATGCAGGGTGACTGCTTGGCCGCCCAGCGCCACGGTCACTTCGGTGGACGCCTCGCACCGCAGGGTAAACCACAGGCTTTGCCACTCCCCTGCTTTCACACGTACAGGCCCAGTGATTGGACGCAATAGATCCGGGTACAGCCCCGGCGTTTTGCGCAGATAGTACTCGTCGCTGTCGGGGTAGCAGGGCATCGACGAGGGGATTTCCTCCACCAGGAAGCACTCGCAGGCCGCGCCTTCGGCCCGCACCTCCGGCAGGAGCTCGGCGTCGGCGTCGCCGCGAAACGCCACCTGGAAGGAGGCCTCCTCGCCGCGCAGTAAGGAACAGCCGGGGAAGGGCCCGCCCTGCGGTGCCTGGTCGGAAAAGACTTTTTCGAGGGAAGACAGCGCAATGAGCTTGAGCATGTTATGTTCTCCTGCACACAAAAAATATCCGTTCCGCCGTTTCGTCCGGCGGCTGTTCGGTCAGCTCCCCATAGACGTGCTCCACAGCGAACCCGGCCCTGCCCAGCCAGGCGGCGAGCTCCTCGGGGGTGTAGGCGCGCTCGGCGAAGCTTTCTTTTTCGCGGGTATATATGCCGGGTTTTTCTTCGGTGAAGATGTCGAGATCGATTTGCGTGGTGCGCGTTGGCGCGTCCCAGTGGTTCTGCCACACGCAGAGCACGCCCCCGCCCTCGTAGACGAAGGCGTTGTCGGCCAATACATGCTCGTGCTTATATGGCGTGTTGACGTCGAAAATAAAGGGCGCGCCTGGCTCCAGGAACAGCGCCAGCCGCCGGAAGAACCGCCGCACCGGCGCGGGCTCGGCGAGGTGGTTGAGGCTGTCGGTCAGGCAGACGGCGGCCCGCGCCGTGCCGTAGAGGTCCAGGCCCTCCAGGCGCTGGCAGAGCAACAGCGGCTGGGATACCCCCGACGCCTCCGCCTTTTCCAGGGCCGCTTGCAGCATCCCCGGGCTGGCGTCCACGCCGATCACGTCATAGCCCCGCCGCAGCAGGGCATAGGTATACGCGCCCGTGCCGCAGGCGAGGTCGAGGACCGAGTCCCCCTGCTTTACGCCCGCACGGGCCAAAAGCGCACAGATGTACTCCGTGCGCTTTTCGTAGTCCATGTTTTTTGTGAAGCTGTCGTAACAGCGCGCCAAAGCGGAATAGCCGCCCTGGTGTTTCGGGGTCCCCGAAAAGTCCGCCGACTTTTTGGGGTGAGCTTTCATTCGCCCGCCACTTCCTCGTCTTCCGTTTCGCCGGCCCGGTCCCACCGCCGGGGCAAACGCGCGAAAACCTTCTGGAAACTGTCGTTCCCATAGATCAGCGAGCGGTTCACCCGGCTGATGGTCGCCGTGGAGGCCCCGGTCTCCTTGACGATGTCGCTGTACACCTTTTTGTCGCTGAGCATCTTCGCCACGACGATGCGCTGCGAGATGGACTTCAGCTCCTGCACGGTGCACAGGTCCTCAAAGAAATCGTAGCATTCCTCCAGGCTTTCCAATGACATGATTGCACGGAATAGAAATTCCACGCTGGAGCTCCTGATGTTTTCGTTCAACCCATTCTCCTCCTCTTGGCTTGGCTTTTAACGTCCTTTGCCGGTTGTCGCGACGGTCCCCGCCCCTAACAGGGTATCCGTCGCAGGGGTGAATCCCCATAGCCGCATTATAAGCCATGCAAGCGGCCGCAGTCAAGAGGAAATGCTTAGAAGTAATTTAAAAACAACACTATATTTTGTGTGGTATCAGAAATTCCCAACGCCGTCTACCAGATATGGTGATTACCGGAAACCCAATTCCAGGTAATTCCATGTGAATTTTAGAAGTGTTTTGCTTTAAATTAGAATAGCTCTCCCTGTTCCGCCAGGCGCACGCCCGCCTCGCCCAGCAGCCGCGCGGCCCGCTCGTTGTCGTTGACCCGCAGCACGATGAACGCCTGCTTCAGCTGCGCCATGGCGAAGGCGTAGCTGTACCGCACGTTGATGCCCGCGTCCGCCAGGATCCGGAAGGCCTCCACGGTGCTGCCGGTTTCGTCGGGCACGACGATGCCCAGCACGCGGTTTTTCGCGGCGTCGATCCCCCCGCGCCGCAGCGCCGCCACGGCCGCGTCCGGCTCGCGCACGAGCATGCGGAACACGCCGTATTCGTCGTTTTCGGCCACGGAATAGGCCCGCATGTCGATCCCCTCCCGCGCGAACAGGCGCAGGGCCTCCACCAATTGCCCGGGCGTATTGTCCAGATAGAAATATACCTGCTCTATGGTCATAGCCGTTCCCTCATTTCTAGTTTATCTTCCGCTTGTCGATCACCCGCACCGCCTTGCCCTCGCTGCGCGGCAGCTGCTTCGAGCCCACCAGCCGCACCTCCACCGAAACGCCCAGCGTGGACAGCAGCGCGTTCTTCAGGCGCCTCCCGGCGGCTTCGAGCTCGCCCGGCAGGTCGGTGATCATGCGCTCCACCAGCACGGTCATGGTATCCAGGTTGTTGATGCGCTCCACCTCGATGAGGTAGTTCGGCTCGAAGCCCTGCTCCAGGATCACGTGCTCCACCTGGGAGGGGAACACGTTCACGCCCCGGATGATGAGCATGTCGTCGGAGCGGCCCTTGGGCTTGCGCATGCGCACCAGCGTGCGCCCGCACGGGCAGGTTTCGCGCACCAGGGCTGAGATGTCCCGCGTGCGGTAGCGCACCAGGGGCAGGGCCTCCTTGCCGATGCAGGTGAACACCAGCTCGCCGTATTCGCCGTCCGGCACGGGCCGCAGGGTGTCCGGGTCGATGATCTCCGGGTAGAAGTAGTCCTCGCAGATGTGCAGGCCGCCCTGGGCCCCGCATTCGTAGCTCACGCCCGGCCCCGCGACCTCCGAGAGGCCGTAGATGTCGTAGGCCTTGATGTCCAGCAGGCGCTCGATCTCGGCGCGCATGGCGTCGGTCCAGGGCTCCGCGCCGAAGATGCCGCCGCGCAGGGGGAGGGTTTTCGGGTCAATGCCCATCTCGGCCACGGTCTCTCCGATGAACATGGCGTAGCTGGGCGTGCAGCACAGGTAGTTCGAACCGAAATCCTGCAAAATCTGCACCTGGCGCTTGGTATTGCCCGAGGACACGGGGATCACCGTGGCGCCGAGCAGCTCCGCGCCGTAGTGCAGCCCCAGCCCGCCCGTGAACAGGCCGTAGCCGTAGCTGACGTGCACGTAGTCCTCCCTGGTGCAGCCTGCGGCGACCAGGGCCCGGGCCGCGCCCTCGGACCAGCGCCGCACATCCCCTTCGGTATAGCCCACGACGGTCTGCTTGCCCGTGGTGCCCGAGGAGGCGTGGATGCGCACCAGGCGCTCCCTCGGCACGGCGAACAGCCCGTAGGGGTAGTTGTCGCGCAGGTCCTGCTTGGTGGTGAAGGGCAGCTTGCCGATGTCGTCGATGCTTTGAATATCGCCGGGAGCCAAGCCGAGCTCGTCGAACTTCCGCTTGTAGAACGGCACGTTGGCGTAGCAATTCTCCGCCATTTTGGCCAGCCGCGCGCCCTGCACGGCGTGGAGGCAATCCCGCGAGGCGGTTTCTATCTCAGGTTGGTAATAGCGTTCAGGCATAACTAAAGTTCCTTTCTTGTCATAAATGGCCATGCGCTTATGCCTTGCGCGCAAAAGCCCGGGACAGCGCACTGCCCATGTTACCGACCTCCTTTCATCATTGCTTTTTTCAAAAGCATTCAAAAAACCCGCAGCGGCTTTGCTGCGGGCCGGAAATCTGCCAATTTCCTTACAGCATCACCGCGCAACGCCCTGCCCGAAAAAGCGGGCAAAGCGGGGAAAGGCGAACTGCTGCATGGACATGACGATACCTCGAAAAAATACTTTAATACAGTATACATGGGGCGGGCGGGTTTGTCAAGGGGGAAAGCGCAAAATGCCGGGTATTTTTTCGGCATCGCCTAGTCAATGTCCCACGCACCGAACCGGAACGGGGCCTCTCCCCTCCATTCGCCGGCAAACCTGTCGGCGTCGCCCGGCTGTTTGAACCTCGGCATCCCGCCCGTGGTGGAATACCGCGTGCAAATGCTGGCCGCCACGCACAAGGCCCGGCCGATGGTCTGTCCGTCAAATTCGCCGCGCAGCACCCAATCCACCGCCAGCGAGGCCGACATGGAATCGCCCGCGCCGTTGGGGTTGATCTGGCTCGCGGGCACCTCGCTCACCGGGCGGTCCGGCGCCATGTCGTAGTGCCTGCGGCGCTTGGAGGGCCCCGTGTATACGTCAAGCCCCGCCGTGCTGTCGGTAATCACCGCATGGGTAAAGCGCTCCAGCACCCGCGCTTCCAGCGCCCTGTCGCCGCCGAGCATGGCGAACTCTGCCGCGTTGCAGGTCATAACGACATTTTCCAGCCCGTCCAGCAATCCCAAATCGCCGTCGCTGAGCTTGGCCATGTCCACCTTCGACGAGATGTAGACCGCGCGCCGCCCGCCGCCCGCCAGCCACCGCAGCGCCTTCAGGGTGCTCGAGGGCTCGCTGTTGTTTGCCACCAGGCCGCCGGCGACGCGGGCGTCCAGCGGCGGCAGGTCCCCGGGCCGCAGCATGGCGGCGCCGCGGTAGACCAGGTAGGTCACGTCGCGATGGCCGCCGCACCCGATGGACAGCACCAGGCTCCGGCCCGTGGAGGCGGCCTCGTCGTATTGGATCAGGTCCTTTTCCACGCAGGCGTCGTCCAGGCACCGCAGCAGCGCGGCGCCGTCCTCGTCGGGCACGCCGCCCTTCGCGCCGATTTTCGCCACCAGCTGGCAGCGCAGGGCGTCCCGCATATACCAAGTCATGCGCCGCATCCCGGTGATCGTGTTGCTCGCGCCGCCGCCCGGCGTGCTCGTCATCCCGCCGAGCACGGCAAACGTGCGCTTGCCCAGCCCGGCGATCCCCCGGTCCTCCGCCATGGAGAAATCGACCGTGACCTGCCGGCCGCCGTCGGTCACCTCATAGGCGGCCGGGGCCGTGAAATCCAATTTCCTGCCGTGGATCCGGTCCCACAGGTCCGGCTCCACCTCGCCGCACTTGAAGCTGATGTCGCGCAGCAGCGTTCCCACGGCGACGATGATTTTCTTGTCATTCACGCGCTCCACCCCATCCCGAACGCCTTCAGGTTCATCTCCGCGAACTGCGGCTTCACCGTGCCCCGCACGGCCTCGAGCCAGACCTCCTGCGGGATGTCCATCCGCCGCGCGAGGGCGCCCAGCAGCACCACGTTCACGGCCTTGGCGCTGCCGGCCCGCTCAGCAAGCGCGAGGGCGTCCACGGCCTGCACGTGCACCCCCGCGCCACGCAAGGCCTCGATGACGCCCTGCGGATATTCCGCCGCCCCGGTGACCACCGGCATGGGGTCGATGCGCTGGGTATTCGTGATCATTTTGCCGTCCGGCTTCAAATAGGGCAGCCAGCGCGCGGCCTCCAGCTGCTCGAAGGCCAGGATGAAGTCGGCCTCGCCCTCGTCGATGATGGGCGACGCGATGGCCTCGCCGAATTTCACGTAGGTCACCACCGAGCCGCCGCGCTGGCTCATGCCGTGTACCTCGCTGACTTTCACGTCATAGCCCCGCGACAAAAACGCCGCGCCCAGCAGGCGGCTGGCCAGCAGGGTGCCCTGCCCGCCCACGCCCACAATCATGATGGAGGTCTGCATACTTCAAATATCCTTTCAATCGTCACAGCCGACCAGAGGTCTGCCCTACGAGGATTCGGCCCGAGGCCGGGAAGTTCTTTCTAATAGCTCTTATACTCTTTCGGGTACTTTTTCTTAATAGCTTTTACCAAATTCTCATATGGCAAACCGAAATCTGTGGTATCATTTTCCCTTCGATAGATGATGTATGGTTTTAGAGCTTCAAAATGTTGCACTGCCCCAACACCAGATGCTGTTTCAAAAAGCCAGATGGGCAATTGGCGTTTTTCAACCAATGTTCCTGCCTGGTTATAACTAAGCACTACGTAAGAAACGTAATTTGCAAGCGGCGTTCCATCTTCTGCTTTTAGAAAAAGCACTTCTTCTGGTTTATAGCCCGCCCTTGACATATCGTGAACCGCTCTACGGGCGTTGATGAAGTGCGGGTTACGCTCATTCTCATAAAACGCATTCACCGCTTCAATTTTATTATGGTGGTATGCCAGCGCACTAAAAACCAACCCCAAAAGGCCTAAGATTGCACCCGTAACGCCAAATATTATTTCCATGTCACGCTTCCTCCATCCCTTGCCCAATCGCCCCCACCTTACACATCTGCGTGCACATCCCGCAGCCCACGCACTGGGTGGGATTGACCACAGCCTTTTTGTCCCGCATGCTGATGGCCGGGCAGCCGATCTTCATGCACTGCTTGCAGCCGACGCACCTCTCGTTGACCTTCAGCGCGGGCTGGGGCTTCACGGTCTTCAGCAGCGCGCAGGGACGCCGGGAGATCACCACGGCGGGGCCGTCGCTCTCCAGGGCCTGCTTGATTGCAAGTTCCGTGGCGGCCATGTCGTAGGGGTCCGTCACAACCACATTGGCAATCCCGACGGAGCGGCACAGGGCCTCCAGATCAACAGAAGCGGTGGGGTCGCCCTTGAGGGTCAGGCCCGTGGTGGGGTTCTGCTGGTGGCCCGTCATGCCGGTGATGCTGTTGTCGAGGATAATCACAACGGAGTTGCTTTGGTTATAGGCGATGTCAATCAGCCCCGTGACGCCCGAGTGGATGAAGGTGCTGTCGCCCAGCACGGCCACGGCCTTGGAGGCCTCCCCGGGCCGCACCCGGTTGCGCCCGTGCAGCCCCGACACCGAGGCCCCCATGCACAGGCAGGTGTCGATCATGCCCAGCGGCGGCAGGGAGCCCAGCGTGTAGCAGCCGATATCCCCGCTGACGAAGACGCCAAGCCTTTTCAGCGCGTAGAACAAGCCCCTGTGCGGGCAGCCCGGGCACAAGACAGGAGGGCGGTTCGGCGTTGCCAGCTGACAATTGATAGTTGACAGTTCCTCGCCCAGAATGGCCTTGCGGATCAGGCCCTGCGAGAACTCGCCCGTAAATGGAAAGACGTCCTTGCCATGCACCTCCAGGCCCAGCGCTTTGCAGTGCCGCTCAATGTAGTCGTCCAAATCCTCGGCGACATAGACTGTTTCGCATTTTTCGCAAAAGCCGCGGATCAGCCGCTCCGGCAGGGGGTACACGCAGCCCAGCTTGAGGTAGCTCGCCCCCGCCCCCAGCGCCTCCTTGGCATACTGGTAATTGATGCCCGAGCAGATCACGCCGATGCTCGTGCCGTGATATTCCGCCCGGTTGAGCGCGCAGGTTTCGGCCCATTCGCGCTGCGACTCGATACGCCGCTCCACAAATTCGTGCCGCGCCCGGGCCATGGCGGGCATCATCACGTACTTGCCCGGGTTTTTCTCGTAGGGCTTCAACTCAAGCGCGGCGCGTTCTCCGGGCTCCGCCAGGCTGCGCGAGTGCGATACCCGCGTGCTCAGGCGAATGAGCACCGGCGTGTCGAACTGTTCCGACAGCTCGAAGGCCTGCTTCGTAAATTCCAGGCATTCGGCGCTGTCCGCGGGCTCAAGCATCATCGTCTTGCTGGCCCGGGCGTAGTGCCGGGAATCCTGCTCGTTCTGGCTGGAGTGCATGCCCGGGTCGTCCGCCACGGCGACCACCAGCCCCGCGTTCACGCCGGTGTAGCTGGCGGTGAAGAGCGGGTCGGCGGCGACGTTGAGCCCCACGTGCTTCTGCCCGCAGAAGGCGCGTGCGCCCGCCACGCAGGCGCCGTGGGCGGCCTCGAAGGCCACCTTCTCGTTCGGGGCCCACTCCGCGTCGATCCCGGCGTACCGCGCCGCGTATTCGGTGATCTCCGTGCTGGGGGTCCCGGGGTAGCTCGAAACGAAGCGGCAGCCCGCCTCCCACAGCCCGCGGGCCACCGCCTCGTTGCCGAGTAGTAATTGCTTTTGCATGGTTTTCTCCTGATTCAAGATTGTGTTTCGCCCTGCATGATAAATTTCAGCACGCTGCCTTCCCCGGTAAAGACGCTCTTCATGTCCGGCGTGATGGTCAGCGGCGGCATGTCGTCCACGATGGGGATATACGTGTCGCCCTGCCCCGCCGCCTCGTCGGGGAGGTCGGAATAGACAAACCAGTGGGCCCTCGGCAAGCCGTCCTCCGTGTAAGCGCCGTCAGTCATATCGGCGTTTTCGACGATCAGCTGCGCGCCCGGCAAAAGCGTATATACCGGGATATCGCTGGTGGTCCCGTCGTCGAAATCAAGGCTAAGGGCCTGGGTTTCCACCTTGATCACATTGGTGATGACAAGCGACAGATTGCCCGTCCGGAAACGCTTCTTTTCGCCGGCCGGGGTATCCGCACCGCAGCCCGCAAGCGCGAGCAGCAATAGGGCGGCAAGCAATGCCGATATGATTTTCTTCATTGTGGTTCTCCTGTTGTGATTATTTTATCCCATGGCACTCCCGCGCCTCGCGCAGCAGCGCCTCGTAGAACTCCCGCGCGGCCTTGCGGCGGCTTTGCGCAAGCTCCTCGCCGCGCTTGGTGTAAAACTTATCGTAGAGCTTTTCCAGCTTGAATTTATACTCCCGGAAGAACGTGTTCTGCGTATCCGCCGTGCCGTCGAGCACCGCGCCGCCCTCGCCGAGCATATACAGCGGCAGGCCTACGATGCCGTTGTAGAGCAGCGTGCGCGCCATCCCCATGGCCCCGCAGGCCTCCAGCTTGTCGGCGTCGAAGAGGATTTTCGCCTCCAGGCTCACCGGGGGATTGCCCGAGCGGAAGCGGTGCGCGCGGATGCAATTGGCCACGGCCCGCGCAAATTCCGCGCCGCAGCCGTTGGCCTCCAGCCACACGCGGGCTTTTTCAGCGCCGCAAACTGCGTGGTCTGTCTTGGGGTCGGCGTACTGCTCCGCCCGGCCGATGTCGTGCAGCAGGCAGGCCGCCTCGAGGACCGCCAGGTCAACCCCCGGCTCATGCTTTGCGATGTCCATGGCATAGTTGCGCACGCGGTAGACGTGCTGCGTATCGTGCGCGCTGTCGCGCATGCACGCGCGCATGTACTGCTCGATGGCGTCTGTCAAGCTAGTTCTTCCCCTCAACCCCCAAAATCAGGCTTTTCCCGTATGGCCGGTACCCCGCCGAAAGGGCGGTATGGACGGAGGCCGTGTTCGTGGGCGCGCATTTGTAGAGCGATTCGCCGCCGTTCTGTATCGCGTGCCGCGCCACGGCGTTGACGCACGCGCGGGCATAGCCCCGCTTCCGATAGCGCTTCGAGGTTTCCACCCCGATGTCGGCCACCCTGTCCTGCCACGCCCCGGTCCGGTGGGCATAGGCCACGGACACGATTTTTTCCTTTACGACAACACCGTATACGATGCCGTCCGGCACGCAATGGCCCGGGTAATGAATATCTTTTTCACACGTGAACCAGTCGTCAACAATTCTTACAGGATTCACATCGGGACACGCGGGCGCGAGGGTTTCGGCGTCGCAGGCAAACATCAGGTCGGTGAAGCACCTGCTCGTTTTTTGCCCGAAGAGCCGCTTGGCGTCATTGTCCGCGAGGGCCTTCAGCGGGGTGATGAACGCGTCGTCGGTGATATCAGCCTTTTTCTCAAGCTGCTCCCGCAGGAACGCCTTCATCTCCCCGGAGACGCCTGGCGGCACGCTCGCTATCACAGTGCCGTCCCCGAAATCGGCGATCCAGAGCATGTGGACATAGCCGTAGCTCATCTCGCGCCGCAGCCGCCGTTCGGCCTCGGCGATGGTCAGGCCCTCGCCCGCGCCAGCCGCGCCCAGCGTGCCCTGCACGCCTAAGCGCGAAAGCAGGTATTCGCGCACCAGCCTGAACCCGCTCACTTCTTCTCCTGCAATAATTTCGCCAGCTCGTCCATGAAGGAGTGCAAATCCTTGAACTCCCGGTACACGGAGGCGAAGCGCACGTAGCTGACCTCGTCGAGCTGCTTGAGGTGCTCCATGGCCAGCTCGCCGATGACCTCGGTGGCCACCTCGCGCTCCATGGAGTTGTGCAGCGCCTGCTCGATGTCGTTGACCACGCGCTCGAGCTCGTCCACCGAGACCGCGCGCTTGTCGCAGGCGCGGCGCAGGGAGTTGAACAGCTTCTGCCGGTCAAAGCTCTCGCGGGACTTGTCCTTCTTCACCACCATCAGCGGCACGGTCTCGATGATCTCGTAGGTGGTGAACCGCTTTGTGCAGTTGGAGCACTCCCGCCGCCGGCGGATGCGCTCGCTGTCGTCCGTCGGCCGGGAATCGATCACCTTGCTCTCCTCGCAGGCGCAGTAGGGGCATTTCATTCGCTTGTCTCCTCGCTTTCCACTTCGCTTTCTGCCGCTCCCTCGTCGGGCACGGCGGGCTGCGGGTTGGCCTTCCTCGTGAAAAACGCCAGCCGCAGGTACTCGCCCGAGCCCATGTAGGTGCGCACGCGCACGGAGCGGCGGTAGTAGAGCGTCACGAACAGGAAACGCAGGACGCACCCCAGCACCGCGAGGAACCCGATGGCGGCCGCGACACCCACGATAATGGGCATGATCTTCTCCATCGTAAGCCCCGATTGCGCCATGATCTCCTCCAGCTGCGCGATGCGGTCCGGCTGCGCCTGCTCCAGTGCCTCCAGTATCTCGTCGGCCGACTTCCCCGCGAACTCGACGATCAGGCCGCCGGCGAACAGCAGCTGCTTGACCAGGGCGGCGGCCCAGCCGAGCTGCCAGAAGAACAGGAAGCGCGGGCCGCGCCGGAACACCGTGACGATAAACGCCACGCCCATCGCAAGGCCCGCCAGGTTGAGCAGGCTGTCAACCAGGGGGGCCCAGCTCCCGCCGGCCAGCTGTTGGAAAGCCTTGATGAAGTCGGGCAGGGTGAACAGCTTGATAACGGCCCCGAGGATGGCCATCACCACCAGGAACACCAGCCAGCCGCCCAGCTTCTTGTAGGGGTGCCCCGGTTGGACCTGAGGCTCCATGCTTTGCTCGTACATAACGTCACTCCCATTCCTTTTTATTCTTCAGCGCCTCGTACAAGGCGCTGTAGCTTGCGTGGCGCGCCGGGGGGATCTCCCCGGCCCTGACGGCCTCCGCGACGGCGCAGCCGCTGTCCTTGACATGCGCGCAGTCCGGGAAGCGGCACTTGCCCAGGTAGGGCGCGAACTCGCGGAAGCCCTCGGCCAGGCTGTCTTTGGTGAGGGCCTCCTGCTCCATGGGCTCAAAAGCCGAAAAGCCCGGGGTATCCGCCACCCAGCCCCCCGCCGCGGGGTAGAGCTCCACGTGCCGCGTGGTGTGCCGCCCGCGCCCGAGCTTGTCGCTGATCTCGCCCGTGGGCAGGCGCAGCTCCGGGGCGACGCGGTTGAGCAGGGTGGATTTCCCCACGCCCGTGTTGCCGCAGAAGGCGCTGGTCTTGCCCCCGAGCAGGGCGCGGACGCCCTCCGTATCGTCGTCAATCCCCAGGCAAAAGCACGGGAACGCCCTGTAAATCCGCGCGTATTCCCCGCCGTCCGCCAGGTCGCACTTGGTGAATACGATCACCGGCGCGATGCCGGCCAGCTCCGCCATGGCGATCAGGGTGTCCAGCAGGCGCAGGCTCGGGCGGGGCCGCGCGGTGGAGCTGAGCAGGAACAGCTGGTCCAGGTTGGCCAGGGGCGGGCGGGCCAGGGCGTTTTTGCGGGGGAGGAGCTCCCGGATATAGCCCTCCCGCGCGCCGATGCGCTCTATGAGCACCCGGTCCCCCACCAGGGGCGTGACGCCCTGCTTGCGGAACAGGCCCCGCGCCCGGCAGGCGAGCGTCCCCTCGCCCGTGACCACGGCGAAGCTGCCGCCCACGCCGCTGTGGATGCGCCCCTCCAGCATGCTCATTGGTTGACCACGATGGTGATCTCGGTGTCATAATCGGCCTGTGTGCCGCCCCTGGGCGATTGCTCGGCCACCTGGCCGGCGGCGATGCCGAGGAACGCCGTGCGGTAATCCACGGCAATATTGTTATACCCGGCGTCGTTGAGCGTCTGCCTGGCCCGCTCCTCGGACTGGCCGACCACGCCCGGCACGGTGGGCCGGCTGTCGTAGGTCTGCTCGTTGCTGAGGGTGGGCGGGTCCTGGTCGAAGTTGACGGTGGCGGTGTAGGCCTTCTTGCCGTCCAGCCGCACCTCCAGGACGGCGGGCTGCTTGCCCTCCACCGTCACGGCGTAGCTGCTGCGCACGATGATGGTCTCCTCCTTCACCAGCGCGCTGTCCAGGTAGACGCGCACGGTGGCCTCCACGCCGGTGTTGGGCATGGGCACCTCCACGACGGCGCTCCGGCTGGCCCCCAGGCCGTTGCTGAGGCTCACCTTAATCACCGTGCCCTGGGCCACCTTCACCTTGGGCTGGATGCTCTGCTCGGCCACCTTGCCCTCCAGCTCGTCGCTGTCGACCTCGGGCACGTCGTCCCTGTCAAGCTTCAGCTTCACGGATTCGAGGATCGCCTCCGCCTCGTCCAGGGTCCAGCCGATCAGCGACGGCATATCAACCTGGTTCGGGTTCACGTCATCCGCCATATAGATGGTCACGGATTCGCCCATGGCGAGGGGGGTCCTGGCCTTGGGGTTGGTGCTCACCACCTTGCCCACCTCCACCGTCGTGCTGTATTTTCTTTCCGGCTTGGGCAGGTAGCCCGCTTCGATGATCTTCCGTTCCGCATCGGAATAGAGCATGCCCACCACGTCCGGCACCGTGCCCTGCGCGCTCTGCGAGACATAGAGCGTCACCTGCACCTTGCCGTCAGCGCCCGGCTTCCGCTTCGCGCCGCGCTGGGGCACCTGGCGGGATACCTCGCCCCCCGGCCGGGCGGAGACCTCCGTGTCCCATATGAATCTATATTTCTTGTCAAACTCGGGGCTGTTCTGGATATCGTCCTGCATCATCCCGACGAAATTGTCCACCTTGACCATATCGCGGTCGTTGTTGACCAGATACAGCAGCCCCACGAAGATCAGCACCACGAATATCACGCCCGCCACGATGCCGACCATCTTTGGCAGCAGGCTCTTGCGCTCGGCCTCCTCCCGCACCTCCTGCGGCAGCCGCTTGGCCGGCGCCGGGCGTGCGGGCCTCTGGCGCTCCAGGGGGGAGACGTATTTCGTGGGCTCGCGGTCCACGTAGTAGTTGTATTCGAAGCGGATGAGCGGGTTGCGCTTGAACTCCTCCAGATCCAGCAGCATCTCCGCCGCGGATTGGTAGCGGTCGGCGGGGCTCTTCTGCATGGCGCGGATGGTGATCTGCTCCAGACCCAGGGGGATCTGGTCGTTGACCTCGCGCGGCCTTCTCGGCTCGCTCTGCAGCTGCATAATCGCGACCGAGACAGTGTTGTCGCTCTGGAAGGGCAGCTCGCCGGTGAGCATCTCGTAGAGCACCACGCCCACCGAGTAGATGTCCGACTTGCCGTCGGTCAGGTCGCCGCGGGCCTGCTCGGGGGAGATGTAGTGCACCGAGCCGATGGCGTTCTCGGTCATGGTGCGGGTCTCGCTGCGGGTGAAGCGCGCGATGCCGAAGTCCGTCACCTTGATGTTGCCGCTGTGCAGCAGCATGACGTTCTGGGGCTTGACATCCCTGTGCACGACGCCCCTGTCGTGGGCGTGCTGCAGCGCGCGCAATATCTGGGTGAGGAAGTGCACGGCCTCCTTCCAGGGGATCACGCGCCGCTGCTCGATGTATTCCTTGAGGGTGATGCCCTCCACGTATTCCATGACGATATATTGCAGCCGCTCGCCGTAGCTGACGTCGTAGACCTTGACGATGTTGGGGTGCGAGAGCATGGCGATGGCCTTGCTCTCGTTCTTGAAGCGCCGACGGAACTCCTCGTTGGCGAGGTATTCCTCCTTGAGGATCTTCACGGCCACCGGGCGGTCGTCGATGTTGTCGTAGGCCCGGTAGACGATGGCCATGCCGCCCACGCCCAGGACCTCCTGGATTTCGTAGCGCCCGTCAAGGATTTTTCCCACGTAGTAATCCATATATTCGCACCCTTTCGTTCAATGAACAATTAACAATTAACAATTATGGTGGCCGCTTTGCGGCATAAAATTGGGTAAGGGCGAAGCCCTTCCATCATTGTCAATTGTTCATTGTCAATTGTCAATTAGATTTCGATCGCCACCACGGTGATGTTGTCCTGCCCGCCGCGCCCGTTGGCCAGCCGCACCAGGTCCTCGGCAAAGCTTGCGAAGCCGTTTTGCGCCAGCAGCGCCGGAAATTCCGCGGGGTCCACGCAGTTGGTCAGGCCGTCGGTGCACAGCAGCAGGACGCTGCCCGGGGGCAGTTCCTCCTCGCAGTAGTCCGCCTCCAGGGTCTCGGCCACGCCCAGCGCCCGGGTGATCAGGTTCCTGCGCGGGTGGGCCCGGGCCTCGTCCTCGGTGATCTGGCCGTTGTCCAGCATGGCCTGCACCACCGAGTGGTCCTTGGTCAGCTGCATGGGCTCGCCGCCGGAGAGCAGGTAGGCCCGGCTGTCGCCCGCGTGGGCGATGCAGGCCTTCCGCCCGCTGACGATGGCCGCCACCACCGTGGTGCCCATCCCCATCAGGGCGTCGCTGGCCTGCGCCAGGTCGAACACCCGGGTGTTCGCGTTGTCCAGGGCCGTCACCAGCAGGTTCTTGATCGAACGGCTGCTCATGTGCTCCTGGAATGAGGCGGTGACCGCCTCCGAGATCAGCCGCGCGGCGCTGCGGCTGGCGACATCCCCGCCCGCGGCGCCGCCCATGCCGTCGCAGATCACCGCCCAGGCAAAGCCGCCCGGCAGCTCGCCCACGCTGTAGCAGTCCTCGTTGAGCAGGCGCACCTGCCCCACGTCGGTCTTCGCGGCTATTCGCATGGGAACCCCTCCTTTTCCGGATGTTAGACGGTAAATGCCAAACGTCAGGTCAGCCCAGCCGATTTTTTACCTTTGACCAGAGCTGCGCGCGCTTGAACTGCCTGGACCAATTGGCGGCCTGCTTCAAATCCTGCTCCGGGTTGTCCGGGTCGGCGTAATACTTCGCCAGGGCGTCCATGGCCCATTCATGCTTTTGCTCCGCCGCCTTTACCAGCCAAGGCAAGCTTTCCGGCGTGATTTCGTACGCCTCGGAATCCTCGTCGTATTCATAGCCCAATTTATACTGCGCCTCGGCGCTGCCCCGCTGCGCCGCCTCCAACATCCAGCGGGCGCCTTCCGCCCTGTAGCGCTCCCTCAGCTCCCGCTCTTTTTCCCATTCCGTCAGCGAACCGGAATCCGTCAGGTAATTATAATATTGTGCCAGGCTCACCATGCCGTCCAGGTCCCCGGCCTCGGCCGCCCGCTTGAACCAGGGCAGCGCCTTCGCCTCCAGCAGGGCCGTACTGTCGCGCTCGATGGCCCGCAGCGCCCAGCCCATGCGCACATAGGATTCCGGCGTGCCGCGCAAGGCCATCACCCGCGCGGCGCCCAGCTTCATGTAATCACGCGAAGCCGGGACAGCCCAAAGAAACGCCAAGACAAGCACAATTGGGATAAGCGCCTTCAGGAGCTTTTTCATGCCGTCTCCTCCTGCCTTCTCAGCTGCCCGCAGGCCGCGTCGATGTCCCCGCCCAGGCTGCGGCGCACGGTGACCGCCAACCCGCTCCGCTCCAGGGCCGCCTGAAACGCCCGCACCCGCTCGGGCCTGCTGCGCTGGAAGCCCAGCGCCGGCACGGGGTTGGCGGGGATCAGGTTCACGTGGCAGAGCATGCCCTTGAGCCTGCCCGCCAGCTCCTCCGCGCAGTCCCGGCTGTCGTTGACGTCCCGGAGCAGCGCGTATTCGAACGAGACGCGCCGCCCCGTGGCCTTCGCGTAGCGCCCGCAGGCCGCCAGCAGATCCCCGATGGGGTACGCCCTGCTGACGGGCATC